>OLQE01000554.1_pt1 | contig 28149 bp, 22 predicted proteins | sample 1643161 | NCBI WGS metagenome assembly OLQE01 (sample SAMEA3136650, study PRJEB25190) | human gut metagenome | reverse complement strand
AGGAGCTCACGCAAAGCCAGTTTCACGCGTTCGGCGGCCTCGGTACCGAAGGATGCGGCGGATCGCGACGTCAGGTATTTGACCGCGCAGACCGCCAACAGCGTCAGCAATGCCAACAGCAGGTTGTTCGCCGGCACGACGACGTCCAACCCCTGGGCCGTCCAGACGGCGCATTGGAGCACGCTGACCAGCAGGTTCGCCATCATGAACGCGAACAGCACGTCAGCCAGCAGCGACAACCATAAGGCCACCACCTTGGCAGCCACCAGCTTGCCGATACCCGGGGTCAGGGAGAACAGGCGTTTGTCGAACACGGTGCATACCTCTTTCTGGAACTTCTTGCCACCCTAACGGAATCACCGAGTACGCGCCAGACCCATTTTCCCCATCGGACGCATGCTCCGGCGCCCCCGACGATGCATTCGGCATCCGCGTATCCGACATCCGCCGAACGCGGCGGACGCATCGCGTCATGGTCCGGACGTTCCCGGTCCCTTTGTCGGGAACGTCCAAAGAAACGCAGGAAAACTGTCGTTCCGTGCCAAACCATCCTGGTTACGGTCGCGTAACATGGGATATATAACGCAACATTTCACGCAACCATGCCTATCGCTCCGACGCGGCATCGCAGCCACGCCGCGTGTCCCGGCTGCAACAGCGGGATTATGCGACAGGCGGGCCCGCCGCGACCACACAACACACCATCATCAAGGACCACACATGCTCACCGAATACACCACCCCCGGATCCATCGAGGTCCGCGACGACGAAACCCTGTACTCGCTGCTGCCGCAGCGCATCGACCGCACCGGCGAGGACACGGTCATCGCCGCGCGCAAAACCGGTCCCGGCCGTTGGGAACAGATCACCACAGGCGAATTCCACCGCATGGTGCTCGCCGCCGCCAAGGGCTTCATCGCCTTCGGCATCAAGAAGGGAGACGCGGTCTCCATCTTCTCCCCCACCCGCTGGGAATGGGGCGTGCTCGACTTTGCGCTGGCGGCCGTCGGCGCGGTGAACGTGCCGATTTACGACACCGATTCCGCACCGCAGGCAGAGCGAATCATCAACGATTCCGCGGTCAAACTGGCGATCACCGACAACCGTGAACGCTTCGACCGGCTTGATTCGATCATCGGCGACTGCCCCACGCTGCAGCGCGTGCTCATGCTCGACGGCAACGCGCTCGGCGCGCTCGAAGGGCTGGGCGTCGCCGTGTCGGACGAGGAGCTGGAGGCGCGGATCGCATCGGTCAAGGCGGACGATCTGGCCACCATCGTGTACACGTCCGGCTCCACGGGAGCGCCCAAGGGCGCGGAACTGACGCACCGCAACTTCCTGAGCATCGTGCGCGCCGGATTCGAATGCCTGCCGGAGGTCATCTGGGACGACCATCCGCGGCTGCTGCTGTTCCTGCCGCTGGCGCACTGCTTCGCGCGGTTCATCGAATACTGCTCGATCGGATCGGACGACGGCGTGGTCGGGTTCCTGCCGGATACCAAGTCGCTGCTGCCGGACCTGCGTTCGTTCAAGCCCACCTACCTGCTGGGCGTGCCGCGCGTGTTCGAGAAGGTGTACAACGCGGCCTCGCGCAAGGCGGGCATGGGCTTCAAGGGGCGCGTGTTCCTCAAGGCGGCCGAGTCGGCGCGCGCCTGGTCGCGGATGCAGCAGGCCGGCATCAAGCCGACGGCCAAACAGGTGGCCGAGCATCTGGGCTACGAGGCGTCGGTGTACCGCACGGTGCGCGGCGCGCTCGGCCCGAACATCCGGTACGTGGCCTGCGGCGGCGCGCCGTTGAACGTGGACCTGGCGCATTTCTACTGTGGCATCGGCCTGCCGATGATCCAGGGCTACGGTCTGACGGAGACCGCGGCGCCCTTCACCGTGAACCGTGTGAACGACAACGTGATCGGCACGGTCGGCCAGCCGGCGCCCGGTTGCTCGGTGCGCATCTCGGAGGACGGCGAGCTGCAGCTCAGGGGCGCGAACGTATTCCGCGGCTACCATAACCTGCCCGATAAGACGGCCGAAGTGTTCACCGAGGACGGTTGGTTCATGACCGGCGATCTGGGGTCGATCGACGATGAGGGACGGATCACGATCACCGGACGCAAGAAGGACATCATCATCACCGCGGGCGGCAAGAACGTATCCCCTATTCCGCTGGAGCACACGATCATGGATTGCCCGATCGTGGAGCATGCGGTGGTGGTGGGCGACAACCGCCCGTTCATCGCTGCGCTGATCACGCTCGACCCGGAGGGGCTGGCCTCGTGGCTGCCCACGCAGGGGCTGGCGGCCGACATGCCGCTGACCGAGGCGGCGGAGCTGCCGGCCGTGCGCGAACTGGTGCAGGCGTATGTGGACAAGGCGAACGAGACGGTCTCCCGCGCCGAGTCGGTGCGCAAGTTCGCGATCCTGCCGGAGCAGTTCTCGCAGGAGAACGCCTGCCTGACCCCGTCGCTCAAGGTGGTGCGTCCGAAGGTGAACACGGTCTTCGCCGATGTGATCGACCACGAAATCTACGGCGGCCGCTGATCGGCGTGTCCGGGAGGTCACCTTCCTGGACACGCCCGGTTTCTCCGGACCCTGATGCATCGTGACCGTGATCTATTCACGAAAACGTTGATTTTTCAACGTTCCTCACTTGTATCAGAGTCACGAATGGATCAGAGTCCGAAAAGCCGTCCGACTGGGGTACACCAGCCGGACGGCGATGCGTATTCCGCCGCTCAGTGGCGGTTGTTGAGGCGGTGCACCATCTCGCTGAGCTGGAGCTCGCGCTCGAACTCGCGCGGGGTGGTGTTCTCGTCGATGACGGCGAGTTCGACGCCGGCCATGCGGGCGAAGTCCTCCCACGCCTCACGACCGACCGAAGTGGTCATGCAGGTGTGGTGCGAACCGCCGGCGCGCAGCCAGCACTCGGCCGAATCCTTGAGGCTCGGGCGCGGCTGCCACAGGGCACGGGCGCACGGCAGGGCCTTCAGGGAGCCTTCCGGCTCGACCACGTCGACCACGTTCATCAGCAGGCGGAAACGCTCACGCATGTCGGCCATGGAGACCACGACCACGTCCTTCTTCGGGGCGGCGGTGAACACCAGGCGCACCGGATCGGCCTTGCCGCCGATGCCGAGCGGGTGGATCTCCAGACGCGGCTTGGCGATGGTGCCGATGGACGGGGAGACCTCCAGCATGTGCGCGCCCATGTTCATCTCATGGCCGGGCACGAAGTTGTAGGAGTAGTCCTCCATCAGGGAGGCGCCACCCTCGAGGCCGTAGCCCATCACGGCGCCGATGCGCACGAGCACGGCGGTCTTCCAGTCGCCTTCGGCGGAGAAGCCGAAGCCGTACTCGGACGGGAAGCGCTGCGGGCCCACGCCCGGCAGCTGCGGCAGGGCGCCCAGGTCCTCGAAGTTGTCGACGCCGGCGGTGCAGCCGTTGGCGTTCATCATGTTGATCATCGCGGCCTCTTCCTTGGCGGCGATGAACAGCGAGTCGTACTTGGCGTCGAGCAGCTCGGGGGCCACGTCGTACTTGGCCTTGTAGTCCTCGATGATGTCCTTGACCTGGTCGTCCTTGACGGCCTCGTAGGCGGCGACCAGCTCGTTGACGGCCCAGGTGTTGATCGAGGCGCCGAACACGCGCTCGGCCTCGGTCTTGTCGCCCTCGGTGACGGCCACGTTGCGCATGTTGTCGCCCCAACGCATGACCTTCATGGTGTTGGAGGCGTCCCAGCCGGCGCAGGCGCGGGTCCAGGTGGCGATCTTCTCGGCGACCTCGGGGTCGGTGTAGTGGCCGACCACGATCTTGCGGTTGATACCCAGACGGGAGACGATGTAGCCGAACTCACGGTCGCCATGGGCGGCCTGGTTCAGGTTCATGAAGTCCATGTCGATGGTCTCCCACGGGATCTCCATGTGATGCTGGGTGTTCAGCTGCAGCATCGGCTTGGTGAGGACCTCCAGGCCGCGGATCCACATCTTGGCCGGGGAGAAGGTGTGGCACCAGGTGATCACGCCGATGACGTTCGGGTTGGCCGAGGCCTCGACCATGAACTGCTTGACGCCGTCGGAGGACTTCAGCGTGGGCTTGAGGACGATCTTGACCGGGATGGTGCCGGTGGAGTTCAGGTAGTCGACGATCTCGGTGGACTGCTCGGCGACCTGACGCAGGGCCTCCTCGCCGTACAGGTCCTGCGAGCCGACGCCGAACCAGACTTCCTTGCCCTCGAACGGGTTTGCCATAACCATATTGTGTTCCTTTACTTCGTTGATTGATTGTTCGATACGTGTTTCAGACCGGTCACCCCGGGTGCCTCATCGACCGCCCAGGTTGACCGACCGCGTCGTTCACGCCCCAGACACCGTGACCAGCCGGCAGCACTGACGCGATGCGTGCGGCATCCGTGCCGCAGCAGACGAAGGCGTACAACAGTACGTCGAGTCTGCTGCGGTGCGGATGACGCTCCATCGCGTCAGTGCTGTCCGTAGACGTTCTGGTAGCGGTCGTTAAGCTTGTCGATATCCTCCTGCGGGATCGGGATGATATCGCCGAGCTGGCGGGCGGCCCACATGGTATGGGCGACCTCCTCGGTCATCGCGGCGGCCTTGACGGCGGCCTCGGCGTCCTTACCGATGGTGAACGGACCATGGTTCTGCATGAGCACGGCCGGGGACTTCGGGTACTTCTTGAGCGTCTCGACGACGCCCTCGCCGATGGCCTCGGAGCCGATGAGGCGGAACGGGCCGATCGGGATCTCACCGCCGAACTCGTCGCCCATCATCGTCAGGCCGCACGGCACGTTCTGGCCGGTGGCAGCCCACGCGGTGGCGTAGGTGGAGTGCGTGTGCACGACGCCGTAGACGTCCGGCATGTTGCGGTAGATGTAGCAGTGGGAGGCGGTGTCGGAGGACGGGGCCTCGGAGCCGTCGACCACGTTGCCGTCGAGGTCGCAGACGACCATCGAGCTCGGGGTCAGGTACTCGTAGCGCAGGCCGGACGGCTTGATCACCATGAGGTCGGCGGTGTGCAGGCGCTGGGAGACGTTGCCCGCGGTCCACACGACCAGATTCCACTTGATGAGCTGGTCGTGCAGCGTCGCGACGACCTCGCGCACCTGCTTGACTTCGGCCCGGACTTCGGGACCGTAATCAGCCAATGTTGCCATATTGTGTTTCCTTTCTAATTGATCTGGTCTGGAAAACGAATCAGTCCTCGAGCGGGATCGCCTCGATGGCGGCGTGCTCGATCGGCAGGCCGGCGCGGAAGCGGGCGAAGAAGTCCTCGAAGCCTTCCACGTCCTTCTCGTCCGGGGTTTCGGTGACCGACTCGGCGTCCGCGAACACGCGGTTGTCGAGGTAGTCGGCCAGGTCCTCGTCGGCATGCCACAGGTAGTCGGCGAGCACGGCCATGCCCCAGGCACCGCCCTCGGCGGCGGTGGCCATGACCTTGATCGGGGTGTCGAACGCGGCGGCGAGGATCTTCTGCGCCACCTTCGGGGTGGTGAAGATACCGCCGTGGCCCACGAGCGAATCGACCTGGACATGCTCGTCCTTGGTCATCACGTCCATGCCAATCTTGACCGGCGAGAACGCGCCGAACAGCTGCGCGCGCATGAAGTTGCCGAGGGTCATGCGGGCCTCGGGCTTGCGGGCGAACAGCGGGCGGCCTTCGGGCAGGCCGGCCAGGAACTCGCCGGAGCGGAACGGGTAGTTGAGCAGGCCGCCGCAGTTGGCGTCCACGTCGTCGGCGATGGCCGAGCGGAACAGCGTGCCGTACAGCGTGCCGGCGTCGACCGGGTGGCCGAGGGCTTCGGCGAACTGGCCGAACAGGTTCACCCACGCGTTCAGGTCGGAGGTGAAGTTGTTGGCGTGGCTCATGCCGGCCAGGTCGCCGGCCGGGGTGGTGACCAGGTCGACTTCCGGATGCAGGACCTTGAGCTTGCCTTCGAGCACGACGGTGGCGAAGATCGAGGTGCCGGCGGAGACGTTGCCGGTGCGCTTGCGCACGGAGTTGGTGGCCATCATGCCGGTGCCAGCGTCGCCTTCCGGCGGGGCCAGCGTGATGCCCGGCTGCAGGGTGCCGGTCGGGTCGAGCAGCTTGGCGCCCTCCTCGGTGAGTTCGCCGGCCGGGGTGCCGGCCACGAGAGGTTCGGGCAGCAGGTCCTCGAGCTTCCACGGCTGGGCGGCCACTTCGGGCAGCGCGTTGAACTGCTGGATGAATTCGGTCTCCCAGGTGCGGGTGGTCGGGTCGATCGGGAACATGCCGGAGGCGTCGCCGACGCCGAGCACCTTCTTGCCGGTGAGCTTCCAGTGCACATAACCGGCCAGGGTGGTGAAGAACGCGACCTTGGAGATATGCTCCTCGTTGTTGAGCACGCACTGGTACAGGTGGGCGATGGACCAGCGCTCGGGGATGTTGTACTGGAACAGCTCGGAGAGCTTCTCATGCGCCTCATGGGTGTTGGTGTTCTGCCAGGTGCGGAACGGCACGAGCAGCTCGCCGGCCTCGTCGAAGGCCAGATAGCCGTGCATCATGGCGGAGAAGCCGATGTGACCGATGTGGGTGAGCTTCTCGCCGTAGGCGGCTTCCACGTCTCCGGCCATCTCCGCATACGCGGACTGCAGGCCCTTCCAGATCTCCTCGACGGTGTAGCTCCACAGGCCGTTCTCCAGGTGGCTGGCCCAGCTGTAGTCGCCGGAGGCGATGGTGCGATATTCGTCGTCGATGAGGACGGCCTTGATTCGCGTGGAACCGAATTCGATGCCCAACGAGGTCTTGCCCGCGCGGATCTTCTCCGCGATCTCGGCGACCTGATCGGAATCATGCTGCATAGCTGCCATGGTGGTGGACTCCTTACCCTGCCCGGCCGGCCCGTACCGTCCGCTGCAATCCTTTTCCGAGAACGTTAACAACCGCCTTCATCGGCCACTGTTAGCGCTCACAATTTGTAGTTCAGATTATACGCGGCAACCCCGCTAATCTCAAGCGTCCGAGTGTCTAATTTCATCGTTGTAAAAATCAATCGCCCGACACCGGCCCGACACCGCGAATCCATTGCCGACACGCGCCAAGCACCGCCCGCAGCGGTTGCGTCAGCGCCCGACCGGCCCCAACGAATTGCGCAGCATCACCTTCGCCGGCACCAACCCCACGCCATGCGAGGCCGCCGTGAACGTCGGCTCCGGCCCCTCGCCCAATAGATGCAGCACCTGTTTCATCGCGGCCACGCCCAACTGTTCGAAATCGGGACGCACCGTGGTCAGCGGCGGGAGCATGTTATCCATCGCGGGCATATCGTCGAAGCCCACCAAACTCACATCCTGCGGGATCCGCAACCTATGCTCGTGCAGCGCGCGCATCACGCCCACCGCCTGGCTGTCGTTCGCCGTCACCACCACGGAGGGCAAGGCGGCGCCACGGCTGCCGAAATCCTCAAGCACATGGTTCATCCGCATGTACGCCTCGGTCGATTCCCAGGACTCGCACTGCGCGACCACGCACTCCACGGAGTGTTCCGCACACAGCTGCCGCCAGGCCGCCAGTCGCGTCCCCGCGTCGCGCCACTCCTGCGGCCCCGCGAAATACAGCGCACGGCGATGCCCGTATTCCGCCACCAGCCTCATCACTTCGGCCATCGCCCCCCACTGGTCGATGCCCACCAGCGCCACCTTGCGCTGACTCGCGGGACGAATCGCGGACATGGCCGTGCGGATGTCCACCGCACCATGCGTCGACGTGATCAGCACGCACGGCTGCTGCACCGGCGCATGGCAGGCGGCCGAGAACATGGCGTCGGTGGGGGCCAGGAATATGAACGCGTCCACGTTCTGCTCGTCGAACGTGTCGCACAGCGCCTCGAAATCCTTCTGCGAACAGTACGCCTCATGCACCAGCATGACGGACATGAACAGCTCATGGGCGCGGGCCATCGTCTCGATCGAGGAGATGGCCGAGATCGGGCCAAAGAACCGCAGACCGCCGGCGATCAGGCCGATCGTGCGCGAGCGCTGAGACGCGAGCGCGCGGGCGGAGTTGCTCGGACGGTAGCCCAGACGGTCGATGGCGGCCTGCACCTTGGCGCGCGTGGCCTCCGAGACGTCCGGGGAATGGTTGATCACGCGGGAGACGGTCTGGTGGCTCACACCGGCCAGCTTGGCCACTTCGAACATCGACGGGCGCTTGCCGCCCCTGCCCTTGGCCGCCGTCATCGTGCGGCTTCCTCGGCGATCGCGTCCAACCGCGCGCGGAAGTTCGGCCAGTCGGTGCGCATGGCGGTCAGCAGCTTGCGATCGGTCACCTCGTCGATCGGCACCCATTCAATCTCCATGCTCTCGTCGTCGTTGGCCCGCGGCGTGACCGTGTGGCCGGGCTTCTCGAACGCGAACACGGTGGTGTAGGCCCAGTTGCCGTGGTCCTCGCGGTAGGTGCCGACCACCTCGATGTCCTCGGGGGTGATGTTCGCCTCCTCGTAGCTTTCGCGCAGCGCGCCCTCGATGGCGTTCTCGCCGTCGGCCGTGGCACCGCCCGGAATGCCCCAGGTGCCGCCCTCCGCGCTCCATAGCGCGCGATGCTGCATCACCACATGCGTCACCTTGCCGGTGGCGGGGTCGCGGCGGGCCAGCAGCACGCCGGAGGCGCCGTTGAGCCCCCAGTGCCGGCGGCCGCAGTTGCAGTCGATCCAGCCGTCGCCCGGCTGGTGCACGTTCTCCTTGGGCGGCACCGACCCGGCGGCGCTGCTGGTCACACCCTCGGATTTCGCGGCCGGTTCATGGCTGCCGCGCGCCACGTTCCACAGATCCGTCCAGGCCACGCCCAGCTCGGCGGCCAGACGGCGCGCCAGCGGCAGGCTCAGGCCGATGATGCCATGCGGATCGCCCTCGATGCCATCGATGAACGCGCCGCCGAACCCCTCCAACGTGAAGGAGCCGGCCACCTCCAACGGTTCGCCGGTGGCGATGTAGCGTTCGATGTCATCATCGGAGTAGTCGCTGAAATGCACAATGGCGTGGCTGGCGCCGCGTGCCACACGCCCGGTGGCGAAGTCGATCAGGCAGTGCCCGGTCCACAGCTCGCCGCTGTGGCCGCGCATAGCCTTGAGCCGCTCACGTGCCACCTCGACGCTATGGGGTTTGCCATGGCATTCGCCGTTGAACAGGAAGATCGAATCGCAGCCCAGGATCAGCGGGCCGACCGCGGCGGTGGTCAGACCGGGGGCGACCGGCGCGGATGCCGCGTTTGCGGACCCGTCGGCCGCAGCGGGGACGACGTCGCCATCCGCGGTGATGCCAAGGGATTCAGCGCCGCATGCGGGCGCATTGATCGGCTCCACGGTTATGGGCACATCCACACCGGAGAAATCGCGGGTGATGTCGGAGGCCTTGCCGCCGGTAACGCCGGACGCCAGGGACGCGGAAGCCGAGACAGCGGTCGAATCGGGTGATGAGGGACCCGAACCCGCATCACCCTCCCCTGCGGCCTTGAGCGGATAGGCGGTCACACGTTGGCCGGTTGCGGCGGCGGCCGTATCGGCCACGTTCCGGTAGGCCTGATGCACGGCCTGGGCCTTGGCCTCGGCCAGGATCATGACCCGCTGGTTCACACTCAGCTCATCGACCGTCACACCGGCCTGTGCGGCGGCACGTTCCAGTGCGGCCGGCTCGTCGACATGCGAGACTCGGATGGTCGGGCAGACGCCGGCCGAATTGAGCACGTTGCGACGCGGCATGGATTTCGAGGCGAGAATCAGCGGAATCGTCATACCGCCCACTGTACCGCACACGAGTGGCGGCCGCTGGTGAAGACTTCACCCGTTGTTGACCATGCCGACATTGGCCAATGCTCTGTTGCGCAGCGAACCTCTGCGCAACACTACGTGTTAAGTAGGCACTTTTATTGGAAAGTAGGCACCTTGCGCCATGCTCCACAACACAACATGCTTGCTATTCCGCGATTTCTCTCCGGCAGCATCGCGTCCCATGCGCCTACTAAACGCCAAAAGTGCCTACTAAGGTGAAAATCGGGGAATCAGCCGCGTTCGACGGTGACGCCGGCGGTGTCAATCGGCAAATGGAGCACGCGCCAGTGACCGGAGGCCAAGTCGTCGGCGGCGATGGCGTCGATGGGGCCGCGCGCGTCACCGTAATGCAGCACGAGCACGCACGGTCCGGCTCCGGAGACGGCGGCCGCGTAGCCGTGCGAGCGGAAACGTTCAATCAGATTCCATGAGGGTTCCATCAGCGCGGCGCGATATGGCTGATGCAGCTTGTCCTGCGTGGCCGTGTACAGCAGCGTGTTCGCCGTGGCCGCGAGCGCGCCCGACGCGGCGGATGCGGCCCCCTCCGCGCCAGCGGCGGCTCCGGAGGTGGTGGCCGCAGCCAGCGACCCGGGGTTCATGGCCGCGGGCAGCAGGCCAACGCGCGAGACGTTGTAGACGGCGTCGCGGTAGGGCAGCTGCGCGGGCAGCGCCTGCCGCGCCTTCTCGGTGGACAGCTCGTAGTCCGGCACGAACACGGCGGCGGTGATGGCCGGATCGACCGGATAGTTGACGGTGTGGAACCCGCCGTGCAGCGGTTCGCCGCCGGGAATCGGCACGGAGCCGACGCCCTCGGCCGTGGAGAAGTCCCAGGACACGGTCAGTCCGCCGAACACGGCCGGGGCCACGTTGTCGGGATGCCCCTCGATGGTGGCGGCCAGGTCGAAGATGGCGGAACGGTTGAGTTCGCCGTCCTGCGCGAAGGCGGCCGCCGCGGCGATGCCGGCCACGATGGCCTCGGCGGAGGAGCCCATGCCGCGCGCCTGCGGGATGTGGTTGTGCGCCTCGAGCGTGAACCCGAGCCGCCCCAGGCCGAAGGTGCGGCAGGCGCGGCGGAAGGTGGCGACGACCAGATGCGTCTCGTCGCGCGGCAGCGTGTCCGCGCCCTCGCCTTCGATGATCACGTGTGCTTCGGTGTCGCCCGGATCATCGCTCAGCGTGAAGATGAGCTCATCGTGGTAGTCGAGGGCCAGGCCCACCGTATCGAACCCCGACCCGAGGTTCGCGCTGGTTGCGGGCACACGAACGTGTACACGGTGTGTCACAGGATTCATGACGTGCTCCTTACGTGGACTGGGTATCGGGAGGGCCTGGTTCGGGATTCGACGGGCCGCCCCGCTTCCGCGCCGTTCGCTGGACCGTGGCGGGGCGGCCGTGCCGTGGGTTACAGCACGCGCAGGATGGAGGGCTCGCCGGTGACGAAGTCGAGCTCGCAGACCGCCTTGACGGTTTCGCGCAGCGTGACCTCGTCGGTCAGGTGGGTCACCAGGCGCAGCTGCTGCAGTTCGCCCGAATACCCCGGCTCATGCAGCGTGGGCTTCAGGTCCTGGTTCACGCCGTTGATCGATACGCCGCGCTTGGCGAATTCCTCCGCGATGGCGGCGAGCACGCCCGGCTTGTCATGGATGACGAACCGCACGGCGAACGCGGCCTTGGAGGCTTTGATCGGAGCCTTGGGCAGGTCGTTGTACAGCGTGATGGTCGGGCCGGTGCACCCTTGGGTGATGTGGCGGGCCACGGTGACCACGTCGCCGACCACGGCGGAGGCGGTGGGTGCGCCGCCGGCGCCGCGCCCGTAGAACATCAGGTCGTCGGCGGCCTCGGCCTTGACGAACACGGCGTTGAAGCTGCCGTGCACGGAGGCGAGCGGATGGGTTTCGTCGATCAGGGCCGGGTAGACGCGCGCGGAGACGCCGGCCTCGCCGTTCTCCACGACGGCGAGCAGCTTGACCACCTTGTGTTCGGCGGTGGCCGCGGCGATGTCGTCCGCGGTGACCTTGGTGATGCCCTCCACGGTCACGTCGTCGATGGCAACGTTGGCGTGGAAGCCGAGCGTGGCCATGATGGCGGCCTTGTTCGCCGCGTCATGCCCCTCGATGTCGCCGGTCGGATCCGCCTCGGCGTACCCCTTGGCCTGCGCGTCCTTGAGCGCCACGTCGAAGTCGAGGCCCTTGGTGGTCATCTCGTCGAGGATGTAGTTGGTGGTGCCGTTGACGATGCCGAGCATGCTGGTGACCTTGTCACCGACCAACGATTCGCGCAGCGGGCGCACGATCGGGATCGCGCCGCCGACCGCGGCTTCGAAGTAGATGTCCACGCCCTTGGCTTCCGCGGCCTGGTAGATCTCGGGGCCGTACTTGGCCAGCAGCGCCTTGTTGGCGGTCACCACGGACGCGCCGGATTCGATGGCGGCCAGCACGAAGGTGCGCGCCGGTTCGAGTCCGCCGATCAGTTCGACGACGATGTCGGCGTTCGTGGCCACGGCCATGGTGTCGCTGGTCAGCAGCGACCGGTCGATCCAGGGGAAGTCGACCTCGTCCGGATCCAGGCAGGCCACGCCGGCGAGCTCGATGTCCCGCCCGATGCGCTGGGAGAGTTCGTCCCGCTGTTCCACCAGCAGGCGCGCGGTCTGCGATCCGACGGTGCCCGCGCCCAACAGTCCGACGCGGATGGGGGCTTCATTATGCTGTGCCACGAGTGTCCTTCCCTAGCGATGACGGGTGTGTACTGCCATCCTACGGAACGCCGCCGATTTACCGGGCCCGCGTCTCATACTCGAGCCGCCCGGGCACGGATGTGCGCCGGGCGGCGGGGATACGGAATGAACCAGTGGTACGGGAAACAGCCGATGGCAAGGGAGACAGCCGGCGACTCAGCTCACATCCAACGCGAGCAGATCGTCCACGGTCTGCCGGCGCAGCATCACATGCGCGCCGGAAGCGGACACGGCCGCGACCGCCGGGATCAACGCCTGGTTGTAGTTGCTGGCCATCGTGCGGCCGTATGCGCCAGTGACCGGCACGGCCAGGATGTCGCCGCGTTTCAGGTCGGCGGGCAGACGGCATTCGTGCACGATGATGTCGCCGGATTCGCAGTGCATGCCGACCACGCGCGCGAGCATGGTCTGCGCCGCGCCTGCGCGGTTCGCCAGACGCGCCGTGTAATCCGCGCCGTACAGCGCCGGACGGATGTTGTCGCTCATGCCGCCGTCGACCGATACGTACACGCGTTCGTCGATTGGTTCGCCCGCCGCGTCGGTCGTTCCCTCGGGCAGGTGCACGGGCTTGATCGTGCCGACGCGGTACAGCGTCACGCCGGCCGAGGCCACGATCCAGCGGCCCGGCTCGAAGGAGATGACCGGCGCCGGCATGCCGAACGCGCGGTTGACGGCGCTCACCGCCTCGGAGAGGCGACGCAGTTCCACGTCGATGTCCATCGAATCCTCGCCGTCGGTGTAGGCCACCGAATAGCCGCCGCCGAGATCGACCTCGGGCAGCGTGTAGGCGTCGGTGGCATAGAAGGTCTTGCGCAGCAGCATCATGCGCTTGGCCGCCTGCACGAACGCGTCCGCGTCGTGGATCTGCGAGCCGATATGCGAGTGGATGCCGACCAGTTCCAATTCGTCGCCGTGGGAGAGGATGTCCTTGAGCACCGCGATGGCCGGGCCGTCTGCCACGCTCTCCATCGCGGCGGCGAGCGCGCGGTCTGATTCCGGCACGTCCTCGGCCTTCAGGTCGTAGGGGTAGCGCACGTCGTAGCGCAGTTCGCGCTCCCCGCCTTCCGAGGGCACCACGCGTGCGTTGGCCGCGGCCGGGGTGATGTCCCCCAGATCGTCGAGCACGGCGAGCGCCGCGGCGTCGGCGCCGGCGGGCAGCAGCGGCACGCCGAATTTCTGGTCCTCGTGCGCGGTAGAGATGAACTCGTGGCCGCCCGCATGGATGCCGGCGGTCACGCGCAACATGACGCGGGCGCGTTTGCCGAGCCTACGGGCGATGGCGGCGATGCGGGCCGGCTCGTCCGGCGAATCGACCACGATCTTGGCGAAGCCCTGTTCGATGGCGAGCGCGATCTCCTCGTCCGACTTGTTGTTGCCGTGCAGCACCAGGCGGCGTCCGGGGGTGCCGGCGGCGAGCGCGATGCGCATCTCGCCCATCGAGCAGGTGTCCACGAGCATGCCCGCGTCGGTCACGATGCGGACCACCTCCTTGGACAGGAACGCCTTGCCCGCGAAGCTCACATGCGTGGTGGTGTTGTGGAACGCGTCGGCTGCGGCCCTCACGAACCGGCGGGCTCGTGCCGCCACCTCATCGGTGTCGATCAGGTACAGCGGCGAGCCGAACTCGTCGAGCAGACTCGACGCGGTGCGCCCGTGGAACGTCAGTTCGCCGGCGGCGTCGACGGCCGTGGCCTCGGGCCAGATCGGGGTGATTGCCATATGTCCTCCAACTCGTATCATCATGTGGGCGCATCCCGGCGTGAACCGGTACCATCGGCCCGGCATACGCGCTGTTACGCGCCATTCGCTCCGTTATGCGCGATGCCCCGCCTCGGAACGGTGTCCGACGGCGGGGCATCATACCGTTACATCTTCTCCGGTGCTTCGACGCCCAGCAGGTCCAGGCCGGCGGCGATCACGGTGCGCACGGCGTCGTTGAGCTTCAGTCGCGCGGCGGCGCGGGCCGGCTCCGGGCACTTGGCGATGCGCAGCGCCTCGCGGGCGGCGTCGTCCTGGCGCTCCTCCGGGTCGGTCAGCGCCATCGGCACCACGCGCTCCACGTTGTACCACTTGTGGTAGGTGGCGGCCAGATCCTCCAGATAGTGGGCCACGCGGTGCGGGGCGCGCAGGTCACCCGCCTGGGCGAGCAGCGCCGGCCACTGGGCGAGCGCGGCGAGCACCTCGCCGTCCGCCTCGGTGTCGAGCAGCGCCAGATCCGCGCCCTCGGTGGTGATGCCGGCGTCGGCCGCGTTGCGGTCCACATTGCAGCCGCGGGCGTGCGCGTACTGCACGTAGTACACCGGGTTCTCGTTGGTGTGCGAGGCCAGCAGGTCTAGGTCGATGTCGACCGGCGTGTTGTAGTCGGTGCGGGCCAGCGAGTAGCGGGCCGCGTCCACGCCGACGGCCTCCACCAGGTCGTCGATCGTGACCACGTTGCCGGCGCGCTTCGACATGCGCACGGGCTTGCCGTCCTTCATCACGTTGACCAGCTGGCCGATGAGGATCTGCATGTTCTTGCCCGGTTCGTCGCCGAACGCGGCGCACATGGCCATCATGCGGCCGATATAGCCGTGGTGGTCGGCGCCGAGCATGTAGATGGCCACGTCGGCCGGATCCTGCTCGCGGTGGCGCTTGTTGCGGTAGTAGGCGATGTCGGCGGCGAAATACGCGTAGTTGCCGTCGGACTTGACGATGACGCGGTCCTTGTCGTCGCCGTGCTTGGTGGAGGCGAACCAGGTGGCGCCGTCCTGCTCGAAGATGTCGCCGCGCTCGCGCAGATCGGCGATCGCGCGTTCGACCTCGCCGTCCTCGTACAGGCTGTTCTCGTGGAACCACACATCGAACTTCACGCGGAAGTTCTTCATCGATTCGCGGATCTCGGCGAACATCATCGGCACGGCGCGCTTGCGGAACTCCTCGCGCTGCGCGGAATCCCCCTCGCCGAGCGGGTTGCCGTCAGCATCCACGCCGCCGTCGACGCGCGGCAGGTTCAGCACGTCGATGCCGTCGGCCTTGGCCTCGTCGATCACGCGCTGGGCGATCTCGTCGATGTAGGCGCCCTTGTAGCCGTCGGCCGGGCACTCCTCGCCGTGGGCGGCGGCCACCAGGGACTTGGCGAAGCGGTTGATCTGCTCGCCGTGGTCGTTGAAGTAGTATTCGCGCACCACCTTGGCGCCGTTGGCCTCGAGCACGCGGGCCATCGAGTCGCCTACGGCGGCCCAGCGGGTGCCGCCGATGTGGATCGGGCCGGTCGGGTTGGCGGAGACGAACTCCAGGTTCAGCGTCTCGCCGCCCAGATGGTCGTTGCGGCCGAACGCGGCGCCTTCGGCCAGGACCTTGTCGACCACGGCCGCGGCGGAGGCGGAGTCGAGGGTGATGTTGATGAAGCCGGGGCCGGCGACCTCCACGGACTTGACGCCGTCGGCCTCCGCGAGCGCGGCCGCGAACGGCTCGGCCAGGTCGCGCGGCTTCATGCCGGCCTTCTTGGCCAGCTGCATGGCGATGTTGGACGCCCAGTCGCCGTGCGCGCGATCCTTCGGGCGCATCACGGTCAGCTTGTCGACGGGCGGGATCAGGTCGTCGGTCAGGTCGCCCGCCTTGCCTTGCGCGACAAGGTCGTGGGCGATGGTCGAAATCAGTTCACTCAGCGCTTCTGGACTCATGCTATCCAAGGATAGCGGGCGGCCTGACAGCGGAACCGCCCGTAGGCGCGGAGCGTCCACGGGCGGTTCGGGGCGGAACGTCACAGGGCGGCGATGGCGTCGATCTCGACGAGCGCGCCCTTGGGGATGTCGTTGCCGCCGAACGCGCAGCGGGCCGGCTTGACCGAGCCGGTGAACACCTCGGCGTAGCGGGCGTTGACCTCGGCGAAATCCTCCACGTTCTTCAGATAGATGGTGGTGCGCACCACATGGGTCATGTCGGCACCGGCGGCGGCCAGGATGTTGGCGATGTTCCTCAGCGACTGGGCCGCCTGCTCGGCAGCGGTCTCGCCGGCCAGCTCGCCGGTGGCCGGGTCGATGCCCAGCTGGCCGGACACGAACACGAAACCATTGGCCTTCACGGCCTGGCTGTATGCGCCGAGCGCGGCGGGGGCGGATGCGGTGGCGATCTCTTCGATGGCAGTCATATGACCCTCCTTACGGTATGTCGGTCGGCCCGACCGGCAAGGCCTCCGGTCGGCGGATGCGGCCACGATACCACCCCGACACCGGAACGCGACGCCTCCGCCTCACGCTCCGGACACCACGGCGTCGGCGCGGACGCCACCCAATCGCAGACCACGATGCACATTGGACGCGGGCTGGGAGTCACGTCGCACGCCGGTGACAGATGGAGTACGGATGGAGCCAAGATGGCTCCGCCTGTCTCCAGTCCGAAACCATGTCAAGCCAAACCAGTCAGTCGCAAAACACGTACATGCGCGAAACCGGCAGAGCCGCCAAATCCAAGGAACCCCGGTACGCGGAGACTTGTCATCAACTCGTACCGGGGTTGCATGGTGGGCCCGATGAGGTTCGAACTCACGACCTTCTGTTCCGGAGACAGACGCTCTATCCACTGAGCTACGGACCCGTGCCCCTCTACTTTACACGTTGCCGCGACTTTGCGCGCGCCAGCAGGCGGCCACTATCCGGACACATCGTAAGATTGCCGGAATTCCGCGGCGTTTCGCACTAGACTGGGTACATGGATGATTTCGAGTATGAGCGCCGCTTCTTCTGCCGCGAAATGCCGCCCCAGCTCGACGACGGTGATGCGCCGACGCTGATCGTGCAAAGCTATTACGTCCATGCCGACAACTACGCGCTGCGCATCCGCCTGCAGACCCGCAAGGCCCGCGTCCCGATGACCCGAGACACCGATCCGCTCGACGTGCTCGAACAATGCCGCGACCTGTTCTCCCAGGCGTTCGTGACCATCAAAGGCCCCGCCGTGGGCGGCACCCGCTACGAGGCGGAGCGTGAGATCGATACGCGTGTCGCCGTCGAACTCGTCAGACGCGGCGGCGAGATCATCATCAAGAACCGCTATTCGGCCTGGATCGACGAGGACGGGTGGAACATCGACGTATTCGGCGGCTCGAACGCCCCGCTGGTCATCGCCGAGGCGGAACGCAGCGGCCCGGTCACGAATCTGGCCATTCCCTCGTTCTGCGTGACCGAAGTGACCGACCAGGCGCGATTCTCGAACGACGGATTGGCCTCCAACCCCTATGCGGCGTGGGAGGGCGAGTTCGAGCGCGAGCTGGCCGAGCACGGCCCGCAGTTCCAGCAGGTCTTCGGCCGCAACCGCATCCGCCACACGGTGCGCTGACGCCCGTTCCGCCCTCCGGGCAATGCGGCGGCCGTACATCGGCCGCCGGCAACCACATCAGCAGGGGCAGAGTCCCATCAGGGGCGCATCAGTACATCAGGGTGGCCAGGCGGCGACGGGCACGCCTGAGCCGTTCGTCGGACGGGTCGGGGATGGCGAAATATTCAAGCAGGCGCACACGCACCGGTTCGATCTGATCGCGGTGCCCGGCGGCGAGATAATCCAGCAGACGGTCGAACGCGTCCTGGATCTGCCCGCCGATCATGTCGATATCGGCCACGGCCATCTGCGCCTCCACGTCATCGGGACGCTCGGCCGCGGCGGCACGCACCTGACGCACGTCGGCGTTCGCGGAACGGGCCAGCAGCAGCGCCTTCGCACGTTCGCGGGAGGCCAACGCGTCGTTCGGATCGGCCTCCAGCACCTTGTCGTACGCGGCCGCGGCGCCGGAATAGTCCCCCTCCATCGCCAGGCGATGCGCCTCCTCGTGCGCCGGCGGCACCATCGGCTCCGGGGCCGGGGCCGCATCGGCATCCGAATCGCCCGCATACGGCGCCGTGCCCGTCACCCCGGCCTGCTGCGCCACCTGCACGATTTTCGGCATCACCTCGTCGACGATCTGCTGCATCTCCGCATCCGACGGCACCCCCTGCATCAGCGGCATCGGACGGCCGTTGATCAGGGCGAACAACGCCGGCGCGCCCTGAATGCCGAACGCCTGCGCCACCGCCGGGAACGCGGCGATGTCGATGCGGGAGAGCTGCAACTGGCCGTTCATCGCATTGACAGCGTCGCCCAGGGCCTTGGCCATCGGGAACAGACGGTCATCGGTCGGGATCCACAGCAGCAGGAGAATCGGGAACGTGGCCGAGGTCTGCACCATGGCCTGGAACGTGTTCTCCGTCGTGTCGATGACGTAGCCGCCGGCCGCCGGCGCGCCGCCGACCTGGCCCGGCTCCGCCGTGACCTGGTGCTTCAACGCCTCCAGATCCACCGCGCCCGCCAGGGATACACCCGGATTGAACTGCCGCTGCCGACCTGCCATCATGCCTCCAAACTCGAGAACGATACTGATTCACAACTTACTCCATCGAGCCGCCAACGCGAGCGCGCTTCCCCGACGGCATAGCGCCGCGCCGCGCTCCACACGCAACCGCCTGCACGCATATCCGTGTGCCATCTGCCCGAAAACGGCGGAACCCCGCACATGGGCGGGGTTCCGGTCATGGTTGCGGCCGTTGCGGAGCAGGCGGAATCAGATCGCCTCGACCTTGATCGGCTTGCGTTCGGCGCCGACGGCCGTGATCTGCTCACCTGAGTCCTCCGGCGGCACATACAGCGCCACGATGTTCACATAGGTCACCTTCATCGTGCTGGTGGCGGTGCCATCGCCGAACAGGGCCTCCTCCTCGTCGGAGGCGGGCAGCGACTCGCGCCCGTCGCCCGCGGCGCGGGTCCACTCGGAGTTGATCTGGGCCACGACCAGATCGCCGCCGTCGCTGGAGCGCATGATCTTGATGGCGTCCGGAACCGCGGTGAACGTCTGCGACTGCGTGCCATTGTTGCGTTCCATGCCCTCCTGCACGGTCTGGGCCACCGACGTGATGGTCTGGCGCAGCGAATCGTCCGCGAACTGGTCGGCGAACTCGCTGTTCGAGCCGTTCTGCAGCACGTCCGCATACCGTTCCACCGCCTCCTGCGGGGTGGCGACCAGACCCGTGTCGTTCGGCAGACCCATCTGGGTGCCGATCTCCGGCACGGTGAACCGCGGCAGCTGCGCGCCGGGGAACAGACGGGCCACGCCCCACAGCTTGTAGTTCTGGCGCGGCGAATCCTGTGTGAACACCAGCAGACGCTGCGACTGCTGGTCCTCGGTGGTGGTGGTGATCGTGTACATCGTGCGCGGCCAGCCCGAATCGGTCGGGATGACGGTCTGCATCATATCCGTCGGGATCGTGTTGGTCTTGTCCAATCCGCCGGTGGCCTTGCCGACCGTGATCGCGCTGTTGCGCACCTCCAGCATCGGGCCGGTGACGCGGACGCCCAGGCCCTCGCCGTTCATGTCCTGCGTCGCCTTGTCCAGCGTCTCCAGCACGGCGGTACGGATCTTCTGCTCCTGTTCCGGCGTCAGATCCGGCATCTGGTCCACCTCCGCGGAGGCGGCCTGCGGCTCGGGGAGCTGCCCGTCGCACGCGCCCAGACCGAGCGTCAGGCCCACGGCCAGCGCCGCGGCGAGCATCGTCGTCATACGGGTACGCATATCATTCCCCTTCCTTGACATCATCGGATTGCGCGGCGGACGGTTCATCATCCTGCGGGAGCATCGTCACCAGACCGTCGAACGAGAGTTCGGGGATGTCGACCGGCGGGGCGGGAGGGGCCGGCGACTCCGGCTCGTCCGGCATCAGACTGAAGGACAGACCCTCCGGGGAAGGGGTCTTGTCCGCGGGGGCGTCGGCATCAGGCTCGGCGGCGGCATCGGTCGACACCGACGCGTCCGCGTCCTGGGTGCCGGCCGCGTCGGACTTGGTGTCCTCCTGCGCGAAACGGGCGAAATACGCCATCAGCTCATCCTGGGAGATCACGGACGTCTGGTCGGAGACGTCGGCATCCGCGTCGTCCCCGCCGTCGGAAGCATCGTCGGAGACGTCGCCGGACGCATCCTCCGAGGCGTCCGCGGCCGCTTCCGCAGTATCGGAGGATTCCAGCTGGTCGGCCACCAGGTTGCGCGCGGCGGGGTCGACGATCGTCGGCTCCCCGTCGGACGGCTGCTCCTCCGGCTCGGTCTCACGCTTGCGGCGGCCGCCCCACGGCATCGCGAGCACCGTGGCGGACAGCACGGCCAGCACGGCGCTGACCCCGCCGCCGATATAGAACGGCAGCGCATAGTTCGGCAGGGACTGACGCACCCACTGCATGGCGATGTCGGCGCTGGCCTCGTCCTCGCCCAGATCCACCAGCGCGACGCGCGACGAATCCTCGTCGGTGGCCTCAACGGTCACACCGCCGGTGTCGCACGCCACCGAGGTCCACATATCCGAATCGGCGAACGCCACATCGCCGTCGCCGGCCAGGCTCTCGCCCTGCGCCTCGGCATCCGTGGTGGACAGCGCGGTCCATTCGCTCAGTCCGGTGACGCGGACGTACGGGGTACCGGACAGCCAGCCGGCGACATCCTTCATCGAACCGATGGCGGTGCATACCGTCGCCTCGGCGTTCCCGCCGGTCACAGTCATAGTCACCGCATCGTCGACCAGGCCCAACACCCCGGGGTCGGTGACCACATACCGGGTGCCGGAAACGGACGCTTCGGCGGTGATATCACGATCCGGCTTCCAGATCGTGGCGTTCAGCACTCCGAGCACGATGCAGGCCACGGCGATCACGCCGAGGATGGGCGTGACCACGAAACGCATGATCCTGGCGCGGCGCGACGGGGCGGCCGGGGCCTGCGGCTCTTCTTGTTCGCGTTCTTCAACAGTCATAACAACGTCATTCTACCGTCAGGCCATCCCCCAAAGCCGGGAAACAGTCGGAAATCAGGGCTGGACGGTACTGTTGGTGCCATGCAGAACAAGACATCCACGTCCCTGACCGCCAGGCTGATGGCGGTGCTGTGCGCACTGGCCATGTGCGCCACACTGACCGCCTGCGGCGGCGAGAACGGCGCCGACGACACCGGCGATTCCAGCAATGCCAACGATTCCGCGCAGTCCAGCTCCGACGCGCTGAAAGACCTGCCGCAGATCGCCGGGCTTCTGGCCGAGGGCGAACCCGGTCAGAAGCCGACCGTCAAATTCCATGCCCCGATGAGCGTGGAGGACGGCGCGTACGCGGTTCTCCAAAAGGGTAATGGCGATCAGGTCGAGGTCGGCAACCGCGTGTGCATGCAGGGCATCGCCGTCAATCTCAACGACGGTTCGGAGATGGCGAGCACCTGGGAGGACGACACCCCCGATTGCTCCGCGCTCGTGACCGAGGAAGCGATCTCGCAGTCGCCGCTGTACGCGCTGATCGCGGAGCAGAAGATCAATGCCACCTTCGCCATCGGCTCGAACGACGGCGAAACCCCGTATGTCTGGGTGATGACGATCATCTCCCAGTCCACCGACCCGACCCGCGCCGAAGGCGAGGCCGTCACCGACATCCCGGCCGACCTGCCGAAGGTCACGCTCGACAAGGACGGCAAGCCTTCGATCGATATGAACGGCCAGGGCGACGTGGACGAGCTGGTGGTGCAGACCCTCATCAAGGGCGACGGCAAGGAGGTGAAGGAGGGAAGCTACGTGCGCGCCCACTACACCGGCTGGCTGCTGGACGGCACCCAGTTCGACTCCTCCTGGGACCGCGGCGAGCCCTCCGACTTCTCGCTCACCCAGGTGATCGAGGGATGGAGCCAGGGCCTGGCCGGGCAGACCGTGGGCTCGCAGGTGCTGCTGATCGTGCCCTCGGACCTCGGCTACGGCGATTCCGGCTCCGGAGACACGATTCCGGGCGGCGCCACGCTGGTGTTCGTGGTCGATATCCTGGCGACCTACTGACCTGGGTTCGCACTACCTCAAGGTTATAGATCAAGACCCGCGGAATTCCGCGGGTCTTTGTGTTGAACCTCGAGGTAGTGCGAACCTCGCCCAGCATCAGAACAGCCGGATCTCGTCCGATTCCACGCCCTTCATCTCGTCATAGTCCAGAATCAGGCATTCGAAGCCGCGGTCCTGCGCCAGCACACGCGCCTGCGGCGTGATGGTCTGCGCGGCGAAGATGCCGCGCACCGGGGCCAGCAGCGGATCGCGGTTGAGCAGCTCGCAGTACCGGGTCAGCTGTTCCACGCCGTCGATGCCGCCGTGCCGTTTGATCTCGATGGCCACATGCTGTCCGGAGGCGTCCACCGCCATGATGTCCACCGGGCCGATGGCGGTGGGGTATTCGCGCCGCACCAGCGTGGCGCCTTCGCCGATGCGTTCGATCTGCTCGGCCAGATAGCGCTGGAGGTGGTCCTCGACGCCGTCCTTGACCAGGCCCGGATCCTCGCCCAGGTCATAGGATTCGTCGCTGTAGATGTGCTGCAGCGTGACCTCGAGAACGTCGCTGGACTTATCCGCGGCGACGCGCAGCACCTTCTGCGGCACCGCGGTGTCCACGTCGTCGTCCGCGCCGGCGGGCTCGATCTCCTTGATCGTGCACGGGGCGGTCATCCAGTTCAGCGGCTTGTACGAGCCCAACTCGGAGAAAATCAGCAGGCTGTTGTCGGCCTTGATGAGCAGCACGCGTTTGGCGGGGGGCAGGGACGCGTTCAGACGGCCGGAATACTCGGCGGAACAATCGGCAACTATGATTCGCACAAGCCACCACGATACCCCATTCCCCGGTCCCCTCTCCCGGACTCTGACACATCGTGACCCTGATCCATGTCCAAAACCGTTGATATTCCAACGTTCCCAATTCCAAGCCTTAGACCGAATAGATCAGAGTCCGGAAACGGATTCCTCTTTGTGACTCTGACACATCGTGACCCTGATCCATCTCTCGAAACGTTGATATTTCAACGTTTCGGGACCCTGGCTTTGGGGTGAATAGATCAGAGTCCGGAAACGAGGACGGGGGCGGGGAGGAATGGAAAAACCCTCCCGCGGAGGGCGGGAGGGTGAGTGCAAAACGGCGGGGAGGTTACTCCGCGACCGTGTCCGTGGTGCGACGGACGACGTCGCGACCGCGCTCCACGGCGACGGTGAGCTTGTTCGAGTCGAACGAAATGAACCCGTCGGTGACCTCGAACTCGTGCTTCTCGTCGTTGGTGTCGGTGACCGTCACCACGCCTTCCTGGAACAGCGTCAGCACCGGCTGATGGTTCGGCAGGATGCCCATCGCACCCTCATACGCGGGGATGACGACGGACCTCGCCTGCCCCGCCCATACCGGATGGTCGGCGGCGACGATGTTCACCTGCATAGTCGAACCAGCCATCACGCACCGTATTCCTTCTGCATGTCGTGCCAACGGCGCTCGAGGTCGTCGATGCCGCCGATGCCCGAGAACGCCTGCTCCGGCACCTCGTCATAGACGCCGTCGCAGATGCGGGTGAAGGCCTCGATGGTCTCCTCGGCCGGCACGTACGAGCCCGGACGACCGGTGAACTTCTCGGCCACGTAGAAGTTCTGGCCGAGGAACTGCTCGATCTTGCGGGCGCGGTTGACGGTGGTCTTGTCCTCCTCGCCGAGCTCGTCGAGGCCCATCTCGTCGCGCTCGAGGAGCTTCGAGACCTCCTTGATGGACAGGGGCTTCAGGCGCACGTTGCAGCTGATGATGATCGACTTGAGCGTCTTGCCTGCGGCGGTCTTGAACGCCTTGTAGTTCGACAGCGAGAAGTCGTCCTCGGGCGGCACCGGCTCGCAGGTCCTCACCCACGTAAACCCTCCGGCACCGCTCGAGAACGCCCTGCTCTCGAAGTCCTCCTCGGCTGCCTCGCCGGTCTTCACGAGCTTCTTTCCCGTCTCGAGCTCGGCGAAGAGGATGTCGAGCGGGCTCATGTACGATTCGTCCTCCTCCTTCGCCTCCGCGAGCCCGAGCAGGACGAGCAGCCCGGGGAGGTTGCGGTCCTCCTCGGGGCAGTGCGCGAGCAGGTAGGAGACGAGCGCGGTGTAGAGCAGGCGCTCCGCGTTCTCCCAGAACGGGTCTCCGGCATGGTCCTTGTCGCCCGTGGTGTTCTTGATGAGGCATTCGACGAAGGTGAGGACGTCGGCCTCGCTCCTCACGTAGCGAAGCGGGTTGTAGCGGTTTGATTCGGCGAAGTCGATGGTGTTGAAGGAGCGGATCTCGTATCCCGCCTCCGCGAAGAGATGCCCCGTCTCGCCGATGAGGGTCCCCTTGGGGTCTGTCACGAAGTAGCTGGAGTTGAGCTGCATGAGGTTGGGCTTCACGTAGTAGCGCGTCTTGCCGGAGCCCGAGCCGCCCACGACCACGACGTTGTGGTTGCGGTCGGTCTTGAGGTCGAACCTCCCGCGGTCGAGCGCGAGCCGCGCGTTCTTCGTGAGGATGATGTTGTTGTCGGGCGCTTTCGTGTCCCCGAACGCCCTCATCTCGGCCCTGGTCGCCCAGCGGGCGCTGCCGTGCTCCTCGCCGTTCCTGGTCCCCTTGGCCGTCAGGCGGTACGACCAGGCGATCCACACCGCGCAGACGAGCAGGACGCCGACGCAGATTCCCGCAGGCTCTCCGGTGAAACCGCCGCCTTTCGCGACGAAGCCCGGCAGCGTGACGGCGGCGGTCGCCAGGTTCGTGATCGGCTCTCCTGGAAGCGACGCCAGGTTCGACGCGTAGAGGTTCCCGGCCGCGAACGCGATCGGCGTCGCAATCAGGGCCGCGATGAGGGAAGGGCTCATTTGGACCTCACCGCCGCGATCTCGACCTCATGGGCCTTGCCGCGCGCCGCCTCCATCGCCTTCGCGCTCTCGCGGGCGGACGCCGCGCGCTCCTCGAGCGGCTGGGCGTCCCTTATCTGCTCGCGGGTCTTTCCACGCGCCTCGAGCGCCCTGTCGAGGGCGATGTCCGCCTGCTTCTCCAGGTCGCCGAACGCGCGGGAGACGCTTGGGGCGTCCTCCACCTTGAAGAGAAGGTATTCCTTTCCCTTGTCCTCGAAGAAGGCGTGCTCGATGCCCTCGCCCGTAAGCTTCCCGTCGATGATCTCCTTGATGCTTCGGTATTCGGGGAGGGACGCGAACTGCTCCATGCTGAGCTTCGCCCACTCGGAAGGCTGCTCCGCGGCATCCTCCGAGCCCTTTCCCCCTATCTCCCCGCGGGCGTTTCGCAATGCGTTCTTCAGCTTCTCGGCGCTCGCGAGCATCGCCTGCTCGCTTGCGTCCTGGCCGATCCTCAGCACCCAGTCGAACAGCTTCTCGCCGCTTTCGTCCCCGAAATCAGTGGCCATCGGTTCTACCTCCGTTTCTCGCTGGGACAATCTGTCCCACTTCGCAAAACGGCAAAGCACGCTCCAGCGGCATCGGATGCCTTGCTAGGAACGTGCTTTGCCGTTTCTTCCCGTTGCGGTTGAAGGGGGGTTGATCGCCGACGACGATTCGCGGGCTTCCGACGAAGCGTCTCTGAGGCTCCTGAGCCTGCTTCTCGCCGCCTCCGGCCTCGATCTTCCGTCGCTTTCCTGCGACCCCTCGATCAGGGAGGACAATGCATCGCGGGCTCTGCCCGAAGCGGAGACGACGCTGTCGCATGCCCCGTCATGGAACACGAGGGCGCGGGAGGCGCGGTCGGATATCTCGAGCATCGCGCCGTCGAAGCTCGGGCGCTCGTACGCCTTCACCGCGTAGTCGCCGCAACGGCTCTCGAGGATCTTGCATTCAACCTGATCGCCCGCCCGGTTCTCGGCGCAGGCGGTCATGAGGCTCCAGGGCTCGTCGAGCATGGGAAGCCTGTATTCGAGCCTCTCGCATTCGCTCGCGGATGCCGCGCTCATGCCCACGATGAGGTCGCTGAAGCCGTGCCGGTCCCGGCTTAGGCCGTCGAACGAGCAGTTCTCGAACGCCAGCCAATCGCCGGGCTCGCCCCCGTCGCCGACCTTCTTGAGGGTCCACCACTCGTCGCCGCCGTCGACCTGCTGGACGAAGGCCAGATCGCGGTAGACCACGCCCTGCCGTATCGCCCAGTTTCCATGTCGGAAAAAAGAGCGAAGCTCCTCCATCGAGGATGCTTCGCGGATGTCGTAAGGATAGTCTTCGAGGTAGGGGTCGTCTTGCCAGGCGTATCCGCCGGCTCTCAGCCAGCCGTTCTCCTGGCATTTCGCCGCCAAGGATTCCCGGATGGATGCGTCGGCCCGATCGGCCCCGATATGCGTCGCAGCGTGCGCCAACGACCTCGCCCCCTTTCGCTGCCCCCGGATCGGCGCCGTCGGCGTCGTCGGGAGGACGGTTCGCGCCCATTGAACCATCGGGCGGGAGCGGTCGAGGTCGGTGGACGGCGCGCTCGGTTCTATTCGGTTCCGCTGGTCGCTCGGCCTCCCGGATACCCTCCGGGAAGGCTCCTGAAGTCGACGTCGGGACGCTCGATGCGCGTGCAGGTCTCCTTCAGGCGGGACAGGATGGCGGTCGCCGGATCGCCGAACCCCTGCCGGCTCATTCGCCTCCCGAGGTTCGGGGGGTCGTATTCGCTCGTGACGATCGTCGAGCGCATCTCCCCGTACCTCGCGTTCAGGATCTGGAACAAGGTGCGGACAGCCCAGTCCCCCGCGCTCTCCTTGCCCATGTCGTCGATGACGAGGAGGTCGCATTCGACGTACCTCCTCACGACGTCGAGGGTTGGGCTCGAGTCGTCGAATGTCCGCTGGATCTCCCCGAGCATGTCTATCGCCGTGGTGACGAGCACGCGCTTCTTCGCGTCGAAGAGCCTGCGCGGCAAGGGACGTCTTTCCCGATCCGCACGTGCCTTGGATGTAGAGCCCGCTGCCGGGACGGGAGTCGTAGTCGGCGAGGAACATGGCGGCCTCGTTGCTGTCGATGACCGCGTTCTGGTAGCGCGGAGGTATGCCGACCGCACGGAGCTTCTCCGCGTAGCGCCGGTCTTTCTCGGCGGCCTTCCTGGCCTCCTCCTCTTCCTTTGCCGCCCTCTCCTGAGCGCAACCGCACTCTCCGCTGATCCAGACGACCTTTCCGGCGATCAGAAGGGCGAAAGGGGCCTTCTGCCTCCCGCAATGCAGACATCGGACCTCGGGAGGGGGAGGGTACTCCATCCCCATTTCGGCAAGCTGCGCTTCGGTGAAGCGGCTTGGCTCAGAAGCTGTATCTGTCGAAGCCATCCTCGGCTTTCCTCTCCCTGGAGTTTTTCATCTCTATACTCTCTGGCGGAACTCGGTTCGGAGGGCGTCGTCGTGGCCGTTCGGGCAGGGGGCGCGGCCCCTCGGAACTTTGTTCGGCGAAGTCCGTTCCGGTGGGACAGATTGTCCCACCAGCGCCCTTGAGCGGGTTCACGGCGCGGAAGACCTTGGTCGAGCGCCCGTTTCGCAGGCGATGCGAGCCGACCTCGACGACCAGCCCCTTCTCCCTGAGGATTCTGAGGGCCTTGCCGATCGCCCTCTCGCTCACGCCGAGGCTCTCGGCCATGGACCTCTGGGATTCGTAGCAGCCCGCGCCCCCTCCGACCGTGAAGCCGTATATCCTTGCGTACAGCAGCAGGGGGACCCCTTGCAGCTTCAACTGCTTTATCATGAACCTCCGGATCACGATGAAGCCTTCCTCGCCGCCCGCCATGGCCAGCACCCGCTGGGCGATGGCGGTGAAGCCCAGGCGCGAGAAGGCCTCCCGGG
>OLQE01000553.1_pt1 | contig 28195 bp, 22 predicted proteins | sample 1643161 | NCBI WGS metagenome assembly OLQE01 (sample SAMEA3136650, study PRJEB25190) | human gut metagenome | reverse complement strand
CCTGCGCTCCCCCGAATCGCATGACACGATCATCGAACTGCTCAAGCACGCCAAGAAGGGCGCGATGAAGTTCTTCGACATCAACCTGCGCGGCGACCACTACTCCAAGGAGCTCATCGAGGAGCTGCTCGGACAGGCCACCGTGTTCAAGATCAACGACGACGAGCTGTTCCTGCTGCGCGACATGTTCGACATCCGCGGCACCTCCGACGACAACGCCTGCCGCTGGTTCCTCGACACGTTCGACCTCGATTACGTCATCCTGACCGGTGGCGCCTCGTTCAGCACCATCATGTCGAAGACCGGCGAGACCTCCACGATCAACACGCCGCGGGTCGAGGTGGCCGACACCGTGGGTGCCGGCGACTCCTTCTCCGGCACCTTCACCGGCAAGCTGCTCAACGGCGCCACCCTGAAGGAGGCGCACCGCGCGGCCGTCAACACCTCCGCGTTCGTCTGCACGCAGGAGGGCGCATGGCCGACCTACCCCGAGGAAGGCATCCCGGACTACTGCCAGATCATCAACGGCGAGTGATCGCGCGACGCGACGCCCGCCGCCTGCGGCCTCGCCGGCCATAGCCTGAGAGGCCGTAGCCCGGCCGGCCGCAGCGCATCTGGCCGCAGCCCAACTGGCCCTTCTGGTGCAGTAGCGCCAAGCCACTGCGTCAGAAGGGCCAGATCATGTGCTCCAACTGAACCTTCTGTCGCAGCAGCACCCAGCAGCTGCATCAAAAGGGCCAGATCGCATGCACCAACTGAACCTTCTGACGCAGCAGCACCAAGCAGCTGCACCAAAAGGGTCAAATCATATGCACCAACTGAACCTTCTGTCGCAGCAACGCCAAGCAGCTGCATCAAAAGGGCCGGTTCACTGGGAGCGCATCGAGTTGCATTCCTCCGGCGACGGGGTTATTGTGGAAAGTCCGGCCATGAGCCGGCAGGGTTTGATAACTGAACAAGGGGCTGATCGGTTTCGACGGTGACCTGTTCGCTGCAGGGAAGCGTGCCGAGAATGCGGGGTCCGCTCGTGGATGTCCCCCGCGAAACAATAAGTGCTAAATCTAACCGCACTGAGTTCGCTCTCGCTGCCTGAGCTTCGCGCCAGGATTAATCCAGCGAGCAGTCGCTCCGTCCGCTCTTCTGCGTCTCCGGGAAGAGTTCGGGCGTCGTTAAGGAGACTTGCCTCGTTCGCCGAGCCACAGGGCGTCTGAGGGACTTGAACTGTAGATAGGCCTGCCACCGGTTGTCCGCGATATAGGTGGGGGCAGAACAATAGCCGCAAGGCCAGCGGACTACGCACGTAGAAGACTGTGGGTACGGTCACCGGACCGGGGTTCGATTCCCCGCAGCTCCACATATCCAACCCGGCATGTCGCTGACATGCCGGGTTTTTCGTTGATATACCAATCTTTCAGGCCATAGCGCCAAGTCTCCGGTTTCCGGTTTCACAGCCGTTTTGAGGTGTTTTGGAGTGGTCTTAAGGTGGCGGATACGGGTCACGCCAAATGCTTAATGGGAACCCATGGTATATGGGCGTATGCCGCCTTACGCCCATATACGCTCGCCTACGCTCCATCGCGCCTCCACACATCGCCCCCCCCGGCGTGTCTTAAGCGCTTTAGCATTAACATGATTAACGTATTAACGCAGTTACCGTCGCTGTCGACGTTTCCACGGAAGGACCATCCACCGATGACCACCGCATACTCACCCGAATCCTATGTGTTCGGCTCCCCGGAGAACCATGACCTGCTCGAAGCCGAAAGCAACGAGCTCCTGGCCTTTGGCCACCGCTTCCCCGCCCCGAACGGCGGCTCGTACTGGCTGGACGAGCATGGCGAGCCCGACCCCTCGCAGGGCATCCAGACCTGGATTACCTGCCGTATGGCGCACGTCTACTCCCTGGGCGCGATCCATGGCGAGCCCGGCGCCGAGGAGCTGGTGGACAAGGCCCTCGACGGCCTGCGCGGCCCGCTGCATGACGATGTGAACGGTGGCTGGCACCCGTCCGTCGCCGTCGACGGCACCCCCGAGCCGGGCAAGGTCTGCTACACGCACGCCTTCGTGATCCTCGCCGCCACCTCGGCCACCCTGATCGGCCGCCCCGGCGCCAAGGAGCTGCTCGCCGAGGCGCTCGACACCTACAACGCGCGCTTCTGGGATGAGGAGCACGGTCTGGCCGTGGACACCTGGAACACCGAGTTCACCGAACTGGACCCGTACCGCGGCATCAACGCCAACATGCACACGGTCGAGGCGTTCCTCGCCGTGGCCGACGTGACCGGCGACGAGACCTACCGCACCCGTGCCGGCCGCATCGTCGACCACGTGGTCGACTGGGCCTCGCACAACTCATGGCGCATCCCCGAGCATTTCACCGCCGATTGGGCCCCGGACCTCGAGTTCAACCGCAGCAAGCCCGACGACCAGTTCAAGCCGTATGGCGCCACCCCCGGCCACGGCATCGAGTGGGCCCGCCTGATCACCCAGTTCGCCACCAGCTGCGACCGCTCCGACGAGCAGAAGGCCGCGTTGATCGACGCCGCCGAGCATCTGTTCGCCCGCGCGCTCGAGGATGCATGGAACACCGACGGTACGATCGGTCTGGCCTACACCACCGATTGGGAGGGCCGCCCGGTGGTCACCGACCGCATGCACTGGACCCTCGCCGAATCCGTGAACACCTCCGCCGTGCTGGCCACCGTGACCGGCAAGCAGGAGTACAAGGACTGGTACGCCACGTTCTGGCAGTACATCGATGAGTACCTCATCGACCACGAGCACGGCTCCTGGTTCCACCAGCTGGACAAGGACAACCACGTCATCGGCACCGTGTGGCCCGGCAAGTCCGATCTGTACCATGCGCTGCAGTGCACGTTCATCCCGCGTCTGACCCCGGCCGTCTCCGTGGCCCCCGCCCTGAAGCAGGCCGCCGAGACCCACTGATCCTCTTCTTCCTCCTTTCCTCCGATTACCGCGAACGCCCCGGTCACACGACCGGGGCGTTCGTTATGATGGGCCGATATGAGAATCGTGGTGCAACGGGTCAGTTCAGCCGGCGTGGATGTGATCGACGAGTCCACGGGGGCGCCGGATCCATCGTTCGAGCCGCAGACGATCGGCCGTGGGCTGGTATTGCTGGTGGCCGTCAGCGACGACGACGGCGATGCCCAGATCGACTGGGCGGCCCGCAAGGTCGCCAATATGCGGATTTTCGAGGATGACGAGGGCAGGATGAACCGGTCGATCCTGGACGTAGGCGGCGAGGTACTGTCCATCTCCCAGTTCACGTTGTTCGCCGACATCCGCAAGGGCAACCGCCCCAGTTTCGTCGGGGCAGGGCGGCCAGACCACGCGCGGGACGTCTGGATGCGCTTCGACGAGGCGTTGCGAGGCCATGGCCTGACCGTCAGGGAGGGCCGGTTCGCCGCCCATATGCGGGTGTCGCTGACCAACGACGGCCCGGTGACCATCCCGATCGATACGGCGGTGATGACCCGGCCCCGATCCGCTACTTGATGATGGGGCGCAGCGGCGCGGAGACGTCCACCTGGTGCTTGTCGCCGATGACGTTGGGGTCGTTGATGATCTTGTCGACCACAGCCTTCTTCAGTTTCAGGTCCGAGGAGTCGCCCCAGATGATGGTGTAGTCGCCACCGTCCAGCGCCGTGGTGATCGAATCCTGGGTCTGCGCGCTCACCGAGGAGATGCGCTGGCGCAGCCACTCGTCCAGACTGCCCAGCACCGTCAGCGTCTCCTGCACGGCCTTGGTCGACAGCGCCTCGTCCACGTCGTCCACGTCCACCACCGGGATGCCTTCCACGGACGCGCCCTGCACGGAGTTGAGCACCCGCCCCTGGCTGTCGACCGCGGTCATCGATTCGTCGGAGGTCCGCAGCATCGCCGCGGGCCGCTGCGCCTGCACCGTCACCTCCAGATGATTCGGGAACCGTTTGACGACCTTCGCCTCGGTCACGCCCGGAATGTCGTCCAGCCGGTCGATGACCTCGTCGCTGGACACCAGGAACAGCGACTTGCCGGCCTCGCCGCCCGCGATGCCCATGATCTGCTCGTCGCTGACCCATTCGTTGCCGCCCGACACGCTGATCGCCCCGGTTTCCAGCCGGAACACCGGTGAGAAGAACAGCAGCCACACCATCGCCACCAACGCGCACACCGCGGCGGCGGCCGCCGCGATACGCATCGCGATGACACGGACGTTCGCCTTGCGACGTTCCCGGAGGCGCGCGCGGAAATCAACGACCTTCGGCCGGGTCGCGATGCCCAGCGGCCCCTTGGTCTGCTCCAGCGTCCGGGCGACCACGTCCTCGCCGTCAAGCCGCCTGGCGTCGACGAACTGTCCCGGGTCGGAATGCCGTTGGCGTTCCGGAGACGATTCCGCCGAGCGCACCGTGCGTCCCTGCGCCACGGTCCGTGACGGCGGCTTCTCGTCGGCATGCGACGACCCCGAGACGACGCGCCGTCCCGTCATCGCGTCATACCGCCGTCGCGCGCCTCAAGCAGGCGCAGCAGCTCCGCATCCATCCGGTTGACGTCGCCGGCGCCCACCGTCAGCACCACGTCACCGGCCTGAGCCCGGCCGGCCAGCGCCGCCGCCCCCTCGCGCATGTCCTCGACCGCCTCGATGTGCGGGGTCCGCCCCGTTGCGCAGGCCTTCGCCGCCTCGACGATCGTCGCCGCCGACACCGTGGGAAAATCCTCCTGCCGTTCGCGCGCGGGGAAGATGCCGGAGACGATCACGTCATCGGCCTTGGACAGCGCCTCGGCGAACTGACGCGCGAAGAACTTGGTCCGGGAGAACAGGTGAGGCTGGAACAGCACATGGATCCGGGAGCGCGGGTACCGACGACGTGTGGCGTCCAGCAGCGCGGCGATCTCCGTGGGATGGTGCGCGTAGTCGTCGATGACGGTCACGCCGTCAACGGCGCCGCAGATCTGGAAACGCCTGGCGGCGCCCAGGAACGACGTCGCGGCATGCGCGGCGTCCTCATACGGCATGCCCAGCAGGCCGGCCGCGATGATCGCCGCGGCCGCGTTCCGCGCGTTATGCAGGCCGGGGATGGACAGCTCCACCGGCACGACGTTCTCCCGCTCGTCGGAGGCGAGCGAGGCGGGGATGCGCAGCACGAACCGCTCGTGGCCGTCGCCGGCGCTCTCCTGTTCCGATTCGATCCGCACGACGGCGGCGCCGTTCAGCTCGCCCAATGCAGTGGGGTCCTGCGTGGTGTACACGACCGTCCGCGCGGCGGTATCGGGATCCAGCGCGCGCAGCACCGTCAGGCAGCCTTCGTCGTCGGCGCACATGACGACCGAGCCGCGGGCGTGGCCGACATGGTCGACGAACGCCGCATGGTACCGCTCCCCCGTGCCGTAGTGGTCGAGGTGGTCCGGCTCCGCGTTGGTCACGATGGCGATGTCCGGATGGTATTTGCGGAAGCTGCCGTCGGATTCGTCGGCCTCCGCCACAAGCACCGAACCGCGGCCGGCATGGCCGCCGTCACGGTTCACGCCGTCCGCCGACTGGATCGACCCGCCGATGGCATAGCTCGGGTCGGCCAGTTCGCCGGTACCGCCCTGCACCAGGATATGGGCCAGCAGCGAGCTGGTGGTGGTCTTGCCGTGGGCACCGGCCACGGTGACAGCGCGTTTGGCCGCCATCAGCAACGCCAGGATATCGCTGCGGTGCACGATGCGGGCACCGGCCGAGTGCGCGGCCACGATCTCCGGGTTGTCGGGCTTGATGGCGCTGGAGTACACGACCGTCGCGGCCCCGGCGACGTTCTCGGCCCGCTGCCCGAACTGCACCGGAATCCCGAGCGACTGCAGGCGTTCGGTTTTGGCACTCGGCTCGCGATCGGAACCGTCGACGCTCACCCCCTGCTCGTGCAGCATCTCGGCCAGCACGCTCATGCCCGCCCCGCCGATGCCGATGAAATGCGTCCGCCCGAGCCGATCCACGCGATCGTCGGCATCGAACGCCGCGACCGTGGGGTCAAGCGTGATTGCGGTGGTTGCGATTGGTTCGGACACTGTCCGCTCCTTCCCTAACGTTTCCGGTATTCCCGTATCCCGGTTCAGTCGATCATCTCAAGCACGCGCGCCGCCATCGTCTCGGCGGCGTCGCGGATGCCGTACCGCCATGCGGCCTCGGCGTACCCCTCCAGCGTCCCGTGGTCGGCGAGCAGGCCCGGGACATGGTCGACGACCCACTCCTTGGTGAATTCGCGGTCCGGGACCATCAGGCCGCCGCCGGAACGCACCACAGGCTCCGCGTTGAACCGCTGCTCGCCGTTGCCGATCGGCAGCGGCACATACACCGCGGGCACGCCCAGCGCCGTCAGTTCGCTGACCGTGCCGGCGCCGGACCGGCAGACCACCAGGTCGGCGCAGGCGAACGCCCAATCGATGCGCTCCAGATATTCGGCCACATGATAGTCGCCCGTGCCACGGCTCTCCTCGCCCAACCCGGCGACGGCCCCGTCCGAGGCGCTGACCGAAACCAGCTCGCGCACCTCGTCCGCCTTGCCCTTGCCCGTCAGATGGATGACCTGCGCGTGGGCGAGCAACGCCGACGCGGAGGCCGCCATCGCCCGGTTGACGTTGGCGGCGCCCAACGAACCGCCGGTCACCACCACGATCGGACGGTCGGGGTCGACCCCCAGACGCGCGGCGCCCTCCCGCCGGGCCGCGGCACGGTCGTGTTCCATGGCGCGGCACAGATCGGCGATCGCCGGACGCAGCGGCAGTCCCACCCGTTCGATGCGCGCGCCGCGGCGGGGCTTGAGCCCGGTCTCGTCATACGCGGTGCCGATGTAATCCGCCCACCGGGCCCCCAGCTTGTTGGCCATGCCGGCCCTGGCGTTCTGTTCATGGATGAGGATCGGGATGCCCAGCGCATGGGCCGTCGCGTACACCGGCGCGGAGGTATAGCCTCCGAAACCGACCACGGCCTGCGCCTGCCGGCGTTCCAAAATCTCCTTGGTCTTGCCCGTCTCGCGCTTCCATTGCGCGGGGAACCGCAGCGCGGCCATGCCGGGACGCCGGGGGAACGGCACCTTCTCGATGGTCTCCAGCTCGTATCCGGCCTGCGGCACCAGATCGTGCTCCAACCCCACCGCAGTGCCGACCACGCCGATTTCGGCATCCGGCCGGGCCTTCCTGATGGCATCGGCCACCGCCAGCAGCGGGTTGACATGACCGGCCGTGCCGCCGCCGGCCAACACGATACGCGTGATTCCGTTACTCATAGCATATGAGCTTAGTCCACGGGGAAGTCCCACGCCGACATTCACGCCCTGATCCTGCCCCGCACACCGCCGGCCCGCCCGCAGGCTCAGACGGTGACGCGCTCGGCGCCGACCTGCGGGTTGTCGCGCATCATGCTCGCCGCGACTCCCGCCGCGCCCAGACACATGATCAATGACGAGCCTCCGGCGGAGACGAACGGCATCGGCACGCCCATCACCGGCAGCAGCCCCACCACGACGGCGATGTTGACCAACCCCTGTCCGACCAGCCAGCAGGCCACGCATACCAGCACCATCGACGCGTACCGGTTGCGGGACTGCAGCGCCATGGCCAGCAGGCACCATCCGATGACGACAAACAGCAGAATGACCAGCGCGCCGCCAATGAACCCGGTCTCCTCGCAGATGATCGCGAAGATGAAGTCGTTGTGGGCGGCGGGCAGATAGTTCCACTTCTCGCGGGAATTGCCGATGCCGACGCCCAGCAGGCCGCCGGATGCGATGGCGTAGCGCGCGTGGATGGACTGGTAGCACACGCCCTGCGTGTTGGTTCCGGAGCAGGCCGTGTAGGCGGCGAGCACACGGTTCAGACGGTTCGGGCTCAAGATGACGAACGCCGCCGCGGCCGCACCGATCACCCCCACGCCGAGGGCCATCCACTTGAGCGGGAACCCTCCGATGAGGAACGCGACGACGCCGATCGCCACGATGATCATGCCCGTACCCATGTCCTTGCCCAGCATCACCAACGCCAGACACGCCAGATAGACGAGGCCCGGCCCCAGATAGGCGAGCGCGCCCCGCTCCTTTGACCGTTTGCGCGCCACGATCAGCGCGGAGGGCATCCAGATGCACAGCGCAAGCTTCATGACCTCCGCCGGCTGGAGGGTGAAGACGCCTTCGATGCCGATCCATCCGGTATTGCCGTACTGGGTGATGCCCAACGGCGTCAGGGTCAGCGCCTGCAGCAGCATCGCGACGCCGATGGCCGCCGGCCCCAGCTTCCGGTACAGACAGCAGGGCATGTGCATGGTCAGCAGCGCCAGTGCCAGGCCGATGACGCAATAGACGCCCTGGCTCAATGCCTGACGCCACGGGGACGCCCCCTGCGACACCATGTCCACGGAGGAGCTGGAGAACACCATAATCACGCCGAAGCAGGTGAGCACCAGCACCGCCACACGGAAACCGTGATAGCACCACAACGGGTTGAGCAGGCTCCGCCATCCGGTGTGCCGGTGGAAGTCCTCCGCCCCGTCATGCTTGGGCACCCGCACCGTCCGCGACTGGCCCGGACGAGTCGATTTTCCGGAACCCGCGGTGACGGTGGACCGCGTCTGCCTAGGCTTGGGCATGGGCAGCCACCCACATCCGGGCCTGTTCGGCGAACCTGTCGCCGCGGTCGGCATAGGAGACGAACTGGTCCATCGACGCGCAGGCCGGCGCCATCAGCACCACGTCGCCGGGCCGGGCGAACGCGCCCGCCGCCTCGACGGCCCGAGCCATCACGGTTGCCTTGTCCGCCGGGTCGATGACGGTGAGCGGGATGTCGGGGGCGCTTGCGGCGAACGCCTCCAACATCGGCTGCTGGTCGACGCCGATGACGACGGCCGCCTTGATCCGCTGGGCCTGATCGGCGATCAGCTGTTCGAACCGGCCTCCCTTGGCCAACCCACCGGCGATCCACACCACGCTCTTGGCCCCGAAGCTGCTCAGCGACGCCGCCGCCGCATGGGCGTTGGTCGCCTTGGAATCATCGACGAAACGGACGTCCCCCTGCGGACCGTGCCATACGGCCACGGTCTGGATGCGGTGCCCGCCCGGGGAGAACCGCTGCAGCGCATCCACCGCGGTCGCGCAGTCGACGCCCATGCCCAGCACCAACGCCAGCGCGGCCAGCGCGTCGGCCAGCAGATGCGGGTACACCGTGCCGTCCGGCTCGCACAGGTGCGGGAACTCCAGGATTGGGGCGATGCGCCGCGCCTGTCCGACCGGGTCGCCCGCCACGCCGCTCATGTCCACGATCCAGCCGTCACGCACGCCGATCTGTCCGGCGACGGGCTCATGCAACGTGAAACCGACCTTCCGGCACCCCTCCGCCGGTTCGGCGTGCTCCGCCAGATCGGTGACGCGGGCGTCGTCGGCGTTGTAGACCAGCGCGCGCGTGACCCCGTGGAACACCTTCGCCTTGTCGGCCGCGTACCGTTCCATGCCGCCATGCCAGTCCAGGTGGTCGGCGGCCAGGTTGGTGATCACCGCGCAGTCCAAGGCCAGGGAATCCGTGAAATGCAGCTGGAACGAGCTCAGTTCCACGCACAGCGCGTCATGCTCCGGCTCGACCGCGGCGTGGGAGACGGCCTTGCCGATGTTGCCGACCGCGGGGGCGTCCCAGCCGCAGGCCTGGAGCATGGCCGCGGTCATCTCCGTGGTCGAAGTCTTGCCGTTGGTGCCGGTGATGCCGATCCACGGCGCGGGACGGCCGGTGCGCGACGAGTCCGCACGCAGCAGCCATGCCAGCTCCACTTCACTGATCACGGGGATGCCGCGGCGCTGCGCCTCAAGGATGAACGGGGTGTTCGGCGGGAACACCGGCGAGGTGACCATCAGGTCGACGGCATCCCAGTCCAGGTCGTCGAACGAGTGCAGGTCGGCCTCCGGCTTGTGCTCGTCCACGGCGATCACCCTGCCGGCGCGTCCGGTCAGTACCTCCACCACGCCGCGTCCGGACACGCCCAGTCCCGCCACGACCACGGTCTTCGTGGACCAATCCACCGTCTGATTCATATCTTGCATCCTCCGTTCATCCTCGATACCGGTCACACCAGGCCGGAACGGGCGACCCAGTCGCCGTAGAACACCACCAGGCCGATCAGCACGAAGATCAGTTCGACCATCCAGAAACGCACGACGACCTTGCTCTCGGTCCATCCCAGCATCTCGAAATGATGGTGGATGGGCGCCATCCTGAACACGCGTTTGCCGGTGAGCTTGAACGAACCGACCTGGATGACATCGGACATCGCCTCGATGACGTACAGGCCGCCGATGATGATGGCCAGGAACTCGGTGTGGGTGGCGATGGACATCGCCGCGAACAGTCCGCCGAGCGCCAGCGAGCCGGTGTCGCCCATGAAGATCGTGGCGGGGTTCGAGTTGAACCACAGGAAACCGAAGCAGGCCACCGCCGCGCACAACGCGATGATGGTCAGATCCAGCGGGTCGGAGACCGCGTACTCGAATCCCTCATGGCCGGCGCCCTTGAGATGGTAGCTCTCCCAGAAGGCGATCAACCCGTAGCCGGTGAACGCGATCATCGACGAACCGGTGCACAGGCCGTCGAGACCGTCACTCAGGTTGACGGCGTTCGTCCACGCGGTCATCAGGAAGTTCACCCAGATAACGAACAGGATGATCGCCACCACCTTGCCCGCGAATTCGAAGCTGAAGAACGGCTCCTCGATGAAGCTCATGCCAGCCTGCGCGCTCGGGAAGCCCGAACGGGTGGGAATGATGAGCGCCAGCACCGCATACAGTGTGGCGAAGATGAACTGTCCGATGAATTTGCCCATCACCGACAGGCCCTCATTCTGCTTCTTGCGCACCTTGGCGAAATCGTCGATGAACCCGAGGATGCCCATCGAGACCATCGCGAACAGCACCAGCACCGCCGACATCGAGATCGGATGCCCGAACACGACAAGCCGGTAGATGGCGGAGGCCAGCCACCCCAGCACAATGGCCAGGTTGATGACCACGCCACCCAACGTCGGCGTGCCACGCTTGACCTGATGGCTCTGGGGACCATCCTGTCGGATGTACTGCCCGTAGTGCAGCCTGTGCACCAGACGGATCAGCAGCGGCGTGCCCACGATCATGACCACCAGTGAAACCAAGATTCCGATAATGACTGCAATCACCTGCGATGCTCCATTCGCGTCGTGTACCTCATTCGTGCCTTCAGACCGTCCATCGTTCGGCCAATGCGCTCAACCCGGAGACGTGCGATCCCTTCAGCAACACCACGGTGTCCGCATGATCGCGCGCCAAACGGGTGACCACCGCATCGGCCTGGTCGGTGTCATGCACCCAGTCTATCGAGACGCCATCCTGTCCGGACTCGGCAGCGGCCCGCTTTGCCCCGTCCGCGACCGCTTCGGCCAGCGCGTCGACATGCGGATCCTGCGCGCGGCCGACCGCCACGACGGCATCCACCCCGCTGCCGACGGCGTACTCGCCCACGCCGCGATGCAGTTCGGTCTCGTTCTCACCCAGCTCCAGCATCGCGCCCAGTACGGCGATGCGGAACGGACGCGCCTGTTCCCCGTCGCCCCAGGAGCGCAACCCGTCAAGGCCGGCGCGCATCGAATCCGGGTTGGCGTTGAACGAATCGTCGATCAGCGTGAACGTCGCCCCGCCGCGTTCGACGGTGGACACCGCCATGCGATGCGGGCTGATGCGGGTCAGCCCGCCCAGCACCGCACCGATCCGTTCGGGCGTCATGCCCAGTCGGTACGCCACCGAGGCCGCGGCCAACGCGTTCATCACGTTGTGCCGCCCGCAGATGCCCAGCCGCACCGGCGTGCGCGCTCCATCCGGGGTGACCAGCGTGAACCGGGGACGGTCGAAGCCGTCCACGTCGATGTTCTGGGCCGAGCAGCCACCGTCGCGTGCGGCCGCGGCGTCCACGCCGAACCACAGCACCTCGCCCGGGGCGATCGCGCCCATCGTGACCACATGCTCGTCGTCCGCATTGAGAATAGTCAGACCACCGGGCACCAGCCCGCGCACGATCTCGCTTTTGGCCTCGAGAATGCGCTCCACCGAGCCGAACTCGCCCAGATGGGCCACGCCCACCTTCAGCACGACGGCGATGTCCGGCGGCGCCACGGTGGTCAGCCGCGCGATCTCGCCGACATGGTTGGCGCCCATCTCCGCCACCAGGAACCGGGTGCGCCCGCCGACCTTCAACGCGGTCAGCGGCAGCCCGATCTCGTTGTTGAACGAGCCGACCGGCGCCACCGTCTGTCCCATGTCCCCCAGCAACGCGGACAGCATGTCCTTGGTCGTGGTCTTGCCCACCGAGCCGGTGATGCCGACGATCGTGAACGGATCGCCCGCAGCGCGCCGCAGTTCGATGTTGCGCCGCGCCAGGGCGCCCAGGGCGGCCACCGTGTCGTCGACGACGATCTGCGCCGTCGGGGCGTCCACCTCATGGTTCACCAGGGCCACGGCGGCACCCGCCTCGCCGGCGGTGCCCACGAAATCATGACCGTCCACACGCTCTCCGGCGATCGCTACGAACACCGCTCCGGGGCGGACCTGCCGCGAGTCGCTGACCGCGCAGGTCACCACCGTGTCGGCGTCGGCAGCCGCACCGGCCGATACCGTCAGACGTCCACCGACCGCATCAGCGACCTCCTGCACCGTCATCGGCATCATGGTCGATTCGGTTTCCATACCCGCTCCTCTCATACAGGTTCAGGACAATTCCCGGGACACGCGCAAGGCACTCCTGATATTGGACCGACGCACGCCCGCGGCCATCGCCATCGCGATGACCAGGGACAGCGTCTGCCACGACTCTCCGCCCTCGATGTCGGCCGCCTGCCGAGCGAAGGCGTCGGATTCCGCGGTGCGTCCAACCACCCGCCCGCGTTCGTCCATCACATATCCGTACATCCGGCGGGCGCGCTCGTCCATCACGTCCCGCTCGGCATCGGTATCGGCCTCGATGCCCAGCACATCGATGTCGGCCGCGCACAACGCGCCGTGGCGCACCGTGTCGTCGTCCAACGCAATCACCATGGCGGAGGCCCCGTCCTCGAGACACACCGACAGTGTCCTGCGCACGTCCAGCACGCCCAACGGGAATCGCATATCGACGTACCGGTCCAGCGACTGCGTATCGGAGGCGCAGAGCACCCCCACCGGATTGCCCAGCATATGCAGGAACTCCCCCAGCTGCCGGGCGATGCGTTCGCTCGACGAGGCGTCGCGCCCCAGACAGGCGAACATCGCCAGCGCCTGCGCGGGCGCGCCCGTCAGCGCATCGGCCATGGCCGCCACCTGCCCGTCCCGATAATCCCCCAGCAGCAGCGGAATCGACAGCCGCTCGCCGGCGCCGCGCAACGCGCGCGGCACCAACGCCGCGTAGGCGCCCCGCGCCACGGCACGCTCCAGACGCTCCATGTTCACCGCGCCCGACGGCACATACAGCGAACCGGGAATCACCGAATCCACGTCATCGGCCAGCGACGTCACCGTCACCCCCTGCGCGAACCGGGGCACCAATTCGAAGCCGTACCGCGACGCCAGATCCGCCAAGGTCATCCGGCACGCGCCCGAACCGCTCACCATGCTCATCGGCCCCGCCTCTCCTTACAGTGATCACCAATCCACCGGAATAGCATCGGTCCGCGGCTCGGAGGCCGGCACCTCGTATTTCTGCATAAGGAATTCACCAATCCTGGCGAACAGCGGGCCGGCCGTCAGACCGCCGAAACCACCCTTCTGCGGGTCCTTGATCACCACGGTGACCACGAAACGCGGGTTGTCGGCGGGAATGATGCCCGACCAGTCGCACACGATCGACGTCAATCGGCCGTCCGCGCCCGCCACCTCGGCGGTGCCGGTCTTCGACGCCACGCGATAGCCGTCCACCTTGGCGACGTTGTCGTATTCCTCGGCCACCGATTCCATGGCGTTGAGCACGTCCGCGGCCACCTGCTCATCGACCACGCGCACGGCCTCGCCCTTGTCCGGCGAGGTGCTGCGCCCCTGCCCGTCGGTGATCGACTTGATCAGCGACTGCTGGTGCCGCACGCCGCCGTTGGCGATCGTCGCCACGATGTTGGTCAGCTGCAGCGCGTTCACGGTGTAGCCCTGGCCGAAGAGCACCGTGTCCCGGGTGCGGCCGTCCCATGAATCCGCCGAGGCCAGCATGCCGTTGGATTCGCCGGGCAGGTTCAGCCCGGTGGGCTGGCCGACGCCGAACTTGGTCAGGAACTCGTAGCGCTGCTCGTTGCTGTAGTTCTCGCTGGCCATGACCGTGCCGACGTTCGACGAGTTCTGCAGGATGCCGGCCAGCGTCCAATGCTCGTCGCCGTGCCCCGTGGCGTCGTGGAACTCCTGGCCGTCCTTGGTGAAGCTGTACGGCACGATGAACTGGTCGGTGGCCTTGTGCAACCCCGTCTGCAACAGGCCGGCCATCGTGATGACCTTGCCGATCGAGCCGGGTTCGAACGTCTCGCCGACCGCCCGGGAACCGTTCAGCTTGGCGTCGTCGCTGCCCGCCTCGATCTGGTCGGTGTCCTCCAGCGCCACGATCTCGTTGGTCTGCAGGTCCATCACCACGGCGATCGCCCATGAGGCGTCGAATTCCTCAACGCCGTCCATCAGCACCTTCTTGACGTACCAATCGACGTCCTGGTCGATGGTGAGCCTGACGTCGCTGCCGTCCACGGCCTCCTGCGAATCCGTCAGGGTGCCGGGGATCTCCTCGCCGCCGTTGCCGCGCTGGTACACCTCATAGCCGTCGGTGCCGGTCAGGCTCTCGTCCATCATCTGCTCGATGCCGTTGACGCCCACGCCGTCGTTGTCCACGCCGCCCAGCAGCGCCCCCAGCTGGGTGCCGGTCGAGTAGATGCGGTCGCTGCTCAGCTCGCAGTACACCACACCGGCCAGATGCAGGTCGTCGATCTTGCGCTTGACCTCCGGCGTCAGGTCACGTCGAAGCACCAGGTAGCGTCCCGTACCGTCCAGCTGGGCCCCCAGTTCCAGCGGATCGACGTCATCCAGCACCGTGGCGAGCAGGCGGGCGACGGCGGCGGCGCCGGTGGCGCCCACCGGCTGTCCGTCGATCTGATGGCAGTAGCCGAGCGTCTTCTCCTCCGTGGAGTCGCAGGCCACCGGCACGAACGTCGAAGCGGCCAGCGGGTCGCCGATCAGGTTGTAGCGTTCCACGCTCTGCGCCAGCACATTGCCGTTGGTGTCCAGGATCCGGCCGCGCTTCGCCCGGATCGGCACCGTGATGGTGCGGCTTTGCGTGGCCGCCTGCGCGGTGGCGCGACCCTCCAGCAGCTGCACGCCGATGAGCTTGCCCAGGCACAGCACGGCCATGAACGCCAGCACCACGCCGATGGCGATGCACCGGTTGGCGAATTGCCCCAGTCCGGATGTCCGGATACGTCCACGTTTCATTGCGTTCCACCTTCACTGGTGTTGTAGCCGTTCAGATCGATCGTGATCGACCCCTCCTGCGGCACCATGCCCATCTCCTGGGCGCGTTCCGGCAGGGAGGCCTTGAGCAGGTCAAGTTGTGTCTGCGCGTCCTCCACGTCCTGCGACAGCCGTTCGATGCGCGACTCGACCTGGCTGGACTCGAAGGCGATCTCCACCATCTGCGTGCGCAGGGCCAACGCCCCCAACAGCGTGCCCACCAGAAACACCACGGCGACGGTGATATGGAACAGCGGCGTGGTGCGGGTACGCGTCCACTCCAGCAAACGGCGGAATCCGCGCACCGCCTTGCCCGCGGTGGCGCGGCCGCCACCGACGACGCGCAGCTGCGGGCGCGACGGGACGTCGGCGTGGCGTTCCGGCCGTCCGGCGGGCGCCGGCGACGAATGGACACTGCGAACCTGTGCGGCCATGATCATCTCCCCCTTCCGCGTCGCTGGGACGCACCGCCGGACGAGAACCGGCGACGCCATCGTTCGGGAACCGGACGCGTCAGCTCGACGCCGCGCAGACGCACCGACGCCGACCGCGGATTGCGCGCCACCTCGTCCTCGTCGGCCTTGACCGCCCCACGGGTCAGCTCCCGGAAGAACGGCTGCGCGTCCTCGGGGATCATCGGCAATCCCGGCGGCACATCCGCCACCAGCCCCTGGGCCATGAACGACTTGACGGTTTTGTCCTCCAACGAGTGATACGACTCGACGACCAGGCGGCCGCCCACGTTGAGCCGGTTCGCGATCTGCGGAAGCGTGGCGGCCAGCTTCTCCAACTCGCCGTTCACCTCGATGCGCAGCGCCTGGAACACGCGCTTGGCGGGGTTGCCCGCGGGCCGGTGCGCCTGCGGGACCACCTCATCGACCAGACGGTTCAGCTGCGCGGACGTCGTAATCGGCTCCTGATCGCGCCTGCGGCAGATCTCCCGCGCGATCTGACGGGCGTAGCGCTCCTCCCCGTACGTGCGGAAGATACGGGCCAACGACTCGGCGTCGTACTGCGCCAGAACGCGTTCCGCCGTCAGCGGCTGGCTCGTGTCCATCCTCATGTCCAGCGGGGCGTCGTGGCTGTAGGAGAAGCCGCGCTCCGTCTCGTCGATCTGCAGGCTCGACAGTCCCAGATCCATGAACACCGCGTCCACGCCGTCGATGCCCTGCTCGTCCAGCACCGCGGTGAACGCGTCGAACGCCGCGTGCACCGGGATGAACCGGTCCGCCAGGCCCTCCCGCCGCACGCGTTCGGTGGCGAGCGCCAGGGCCTCGGCGTCACGGTCGATGCCGATCAGCCTCGCCTGGGGCGCGGCCTTCAGGAACGCGATGGTATGGCCCGCCAGACCCAGCGTGCAGTCCACCGCCACGGCGCCGGCATGGTCCAGCGCCGGGGCGACCAGGTCCACGCACTGCTCCAGCAGTACGGGTTGATGGATGGTTGCGTAATCGTTCATCAGAATTCCACCGCCGGTAATACGTCGTTCTCGATATCGGAGTACCCCTGTTCCTTCTCGCCCAGGTAGTGCTGCCATGCCGTCCTGTTCCAGATCTCCGCCCTGGTGCCCACACCGATCACCACGATGTCCTCGCCCAGATCGGCGTAGTCGCGCAGCAGCTGCGGGACCAGCACACGCCCCTGCTTGTCTGGAACCTCGTCGCAGGCCCCGGACAGGAACACACGCAGATAGTCGCGGGTGGCCTTGTCCCCCACCGACGCGCGCTGGATCTGCATGGCCATGCGCCGGAACTCCCCGATCGGCAGCAGATAGACACATCGCTCCTGGCCTCGGGCCAGCACCACGCCCCGACCGAGCATGCCGCGGAATTTCGCGGGGAGCGCCATACGCCCCTTGGCGTCGATCTTCGGGGTGAACGTGCCCAACAGCAACGGCGGCAGCCGCAGCTCGTCCGGCCCTTCCCCGTCCGCCGGGGGCTGGGGCTGCACTGGTGATTCGTTCATGCCAGCCCACCTCCTTACCGACAGACATGTGGATACACTTCGACCTGGGCCGCCCCACCACTTTACCCCACCATGCTCCACGAAACCCCACTTATCCACAAAACACTTACCCTTTTCCACCGATTTCCCCAACTTGTTCTCATCGCCGACGTCCCATCGGGCATCCGCGACCGGCCGGGAACGGTCTCGTAGCGGCCTTGCAGTACACTGGAGTGCCTGAGTTTTGGATGAAGGGACACCACGTATGTCGGGTTATGCCGAACAGCTGCAGGAGGAACAGCATGCCGTAGACCGCGCCTACGGCCGCCTGGACGATCTGCGCGCACAGGTCAGGGCGCGGCTCAACGCCGTGCGCGCCGCCGGATCGCACGGTTCACCCACCCAGCGCACCGAACGCGATTCGTTCGCCACCATGTATGAGGACCGACTGGCCCAGCTGCGCGCCGTGGAGGACCGGCTGATCTTCGGCCGGTTGGACAACACCGCCGGCGAGCGCCGGTACATCGGGCGCATCGGCCTGTCCAGCGAGGCACACGAGCCGATCCTGACCGACTGGCGCGCCGAGGCGGCCCGCCCCTTCTATGAGGCGACCCCCTCCAACCATGGCGACATCGTGATGCGTCGCCATATCACGCTGAACTTCCGCGAGGTCGTCGGCGTCGAGGACGAGGTGCTCGACGTGCATTCCGAACAGGTGGGCAAGGCCTCGTCCGCCGGCACGCTGACCGGCGAAGGCGCGCTGCTGGCGTCGCTGAGCTCGCGCCGCACCGGCAAGATGACCGACATCGTGGCCACCATCCAGGCGGAGCAGGACCGCATCATCCGCTCGGAGCTCGGCCACGCCGTCGTGGTGCAGGGCGGCCCCGGCACCGGCAAGACGGCCGTGGCGCTGCACCGCGCCGCCTACCTGCTGTACACGCACCGCAGCATGCTGGACCGTTCGGGCGTACTGGTCGTGGGCCCCAGCCCGGCGTTCCTGCACTACATCGACCAGGTCCTGCCCTCGCTGGGCGAAACCGGCGTGGTCAGCCGCACCATCGCCGACCTGATCCCCGGATTCAACGCCACCGCCACCGACTCCCCCCGCGCCGCGCAGCTCAAGGGCGAATCACGGATGGCCAAGGCCATCGCCAACGCCGTCGCGGCACGCGAACGCGTGCCGCGCGATCTGCCGACCATCCGCATCAACGGCTTCGCGGTCCCGATGCGCGCGGCCGACGTCGAGCAGGCCATCGCGGACGCCCGCCGCACACGCCAGCCCCACAACAAGGCTCGGGAGACCTTCGTGCGCAGCATGCTGGAGGCCCTGCGCACGCGGTACGTCGAACAGCTGGACTACACACCCGAGCAGCCGGAGCTCAACGACGTCATGCAGCAGCTGCGGATGAACGACGTCATCCGTCGCACGCTCAATCTGGCGTGGCTGCCGATGACCGGGCCGTGGCTGATCGACCAGCTGTTCTCCAAGCCCCTGCAGCTGCGCCGCTTCGCCCCGTGGCTGACCGACGAGGACATCGATGCGCTGACCCGAGACAAGGACTCCGCGCTGACGCAGTCCGACATCCCACTGCTGGATGAGGCCATGGAACTGCTGGGCCCTGACCCGCGGCAGGCCGCGCGTCAGGCCGCGCTCGACGCCCAGCGCGCCGAGGAGGAGCAGTACGCCAGGGACACGCTCGCCCAGGCCGGCATCGGTTCGGGCATTGTGACCTCGCAGATGCTCGTGGACCAGATCAACGGCATGGATGCCGAACTCACCGCGCAGCGCGCGGCCGCCGACCGCGAATGGACCTACGGGCATATCGTGGTCGATGAGGCGCAGGAGCTCACCGCCATGGACTGGCGCATGCTGATCCGCCGCTGCCCCTCGCGCTCGTTCACGATCGTCGGCGACGTGGCCCAGACCTCGGCGCTGGGCGGCACCCATCACTGGGAACGGACGATGAACAGCCTGTTCGGCGAAGGCAACTGGGATCTCAACGAGCTGACGATCAACTACCGCAATCCGCAGGAGGTCTCGGATCTGGCATCGCGCTTCGCCGAGGCCGAAGGGCTGTACATCTCCACCGTGCACGCCGTACGCACGATGCCCGATTCGGTCGAACGGGTGTGCGTCGAGAACGAGGCCGCGCTGCACGACGCGCTGGCCCGGCAGGTGGCCGACCTGGTCCGCCGGTTCGTCTCCTCCGACGGAACCGGCCGCGTGGCGGTGATCGCGCCGCAACGCCAGCTGGACGGCTTCCGGCAGACCGTACGGCTGGCGTTGCGGGATACGCTCAGCACGCAGGAGTTCGCACGACTCGACTCGCAGAACGTGTGGGACGAACAGGTCGGCGTGTGCACCACTCAGGACGTCAAGGGCCTGGAATACGACGCGGTGGTGGTCGTCCAGCCCGCCGCGATCGACCAGGAGGCGCCCTCGCGCCTGACGGCCGCGGCGGACCTGTACGTGGCAATGACCCGCCCGACGCAGCGCCTGCTTATACTGCGGACAAACGAGGACGAATCGGAGCTGCCGCTATAGCATGGGGATATGCCTCAAGCACTGTTATTGGAGAATATTCACCCGTTTGCGGCCGAATCGCTGCGCAAACGCGGCTTCGACGTCGTGACGATGAAGGGCGCGTTGAATGAGGATGAGCTCATCGACGCGCTCGACGGCGTCGACCTGCTCGGCATCCGGTCGAAGACCATGGTGACGCCCCGCGTCATCGACGCCCGCCCCAGCCTGTCGGCGATCGGCTGCTACTGCATCGGCACCAACCAGGTCGATCTGGACTATGCCGGCGCTCACGGCGTGGCCGTGTTCAACGCGCCGTATTCCAACACCCGGTCCGTGGTGGAGCTCGTGATCTGCGACATCATCTGCCTGATGCGGCGCGTGCCCGCCCACACGCATCATCTCAAGCATGGTCTGTGGGACAAGTCGGCCTCCGGATCGCACGAGGTGCGCGGCAAGACGCTCGGCATCGTGGGCTATGGCAATATCGGATCGCAGCTGTCGGTACTGGCCGAGGCGCTGGGCATGCGCGTGTTGTTCTACGACATCGACGAGAAACTGGCCCTGGGCAACGCCCACCGTTGCGACACCCTTGACGAGCTGCTGGAGACCTCCGACGCCGTGACGCTCCACGTGGACGGACGCAAGTCCAACACCGGGTTCTTCGGCGAGAACCAGTTCGCCGCCATGAAGCAGGACGCCATCTTCATCAACTGCTCACGCGGGTTCGTGGCCGATCTGGATGCATTGAAGCGTCATCTGGATTCCGGGCACCTGTCCGGCGCGGCCGTGGACGTCTGGCCGGTTGAGCCCAAGAAGACCGGCGACCCGTTCATAACGCCGCTGGCCGATATGGACAACATGGTGCTGACGCCGCATATCGGCGGCTCGACGCTTGAGGCCCAGGAGTCCATCGGCCATTTTGTCACGCAGCGGCTGGAGGACTACTGGTTCAGAGGGTCCACGTCGCTGTCGGTGAACTTCCCCCAGCTGGCGCTGGGCGATTGCGCGGGCGCCGCGCGCGTCATCCACCTGCACGCCAACCTGCCCGGCGTGCTGGCCGATATGAACAACGTGTTGGGTGACGCCAACATCAACATCTCCGCGCAGTCGCTGGGCACCCAGGGCTCGCTCGGCTACGTGGTCACCGACGTCTCCCAGGTGCCGGACGACGCCACGATGGATGCGATCGCCGCCATCCAGGGCACGATCCGCACCCGCGTGATTCGCTGAATCCCCGCAAAACAAGAGGACCGCCGTTCCCGGCGCCCACGCTCGGGAACGGCGGTTCCGCATATCCAGCCTTCAACAGGCCCGTATAGCGTCTGGTTCAGTCTACCGTTGCGGCTCGAACCGCATACGGTACGGTTCAGGCCTGCGCATCCACGTCTTTGAGCCCGTCGATGGCGTTCTGGAAATCCTCGAGGCTTTCAAAGTTCTGGTACACGCTGGCGAATCGCAGGTACGCCACGACGTCCAGCTCGCGCAGCGGTTCGAGAATGGCCTTGCCCACGTCCTCGGATTTGACCTGGGCCAATCCCCTCGCGCGCAGGTCCTCCTCCACACGCTGCCCCAGCGCCTTGAGATCCTCCTCCCTGATCGGCCTGCCCTGGCAGGCCTTTCGCACGCCGGAGATCACCTTGTTGCGGTCGAACGGTTCGATGTTGCCCGATGTCTTCATCACCAACAGCATCGTCGATTCCACAGTGGTGAACCGCTTTCCGCATTGGGTGCATTCACGGCGACGCCGAATCGAATGGCCGTCATCGCTGATGCGGGTATCGATGACCCTGGTATCGGGGTTCTGGCAAAACGGGCAATGCATGGCCCCAGAATACCCCGTACCTCTAGATTCTGGCGTGTCGCTACCACACCGGGACGATCAGGCGCTGACCGACAGTCAACTCGGAGGACGGCAGATCGTTCAACTTCTCCAGAACGGCCACCGTCTCCCACACATCGCCATCCGCCGGAGTGATACGGGCGGCGTACGACCACAAGGTATCCCCCGGACGGACCGTGTACGAGCTGACTGCGGTGGCACCCATATCGGAACGGGCTTCACAGGTGCCCACCAACCCGAAGCACGCCCACGCCAGCAGCGCCGAAAGCACGGCCACCACGACGCGCCCGCGGACGGTCAGGCGCGTCCTGCCGCGCCGCCGCGCGAACCCGGCCGCCGTGCGGCCACCGGCAGCGACGCCTCGCCGCGCCACGGCTTCACGGCCCATCGCCCGAACGCCCGTCTGCATCACGACCACCATTCCTTTCGAACACATGTTCTATCGAACATCTGTTCTGATTCTCGCACAGATGTTCGACATATGCAACCCGACACTCGAACAGATGTTTGATTTCATGTGGTTTTCACGTTATGCTGAATGCAACGCCACTGAAAGGAGCAGCCGTGAGCACCGTCCCCTTCCCCCCGAAGACCACGGGCACCCAGTCCGACGCCTCGGCGCTGACCGACCGCCAGCGCAAGGTGCTGGACGCCATCAGGGACCACGTCTCGAAACACGGCTTCGCCCCCTCCTTCCGCGAGATCGGGGAGGCTTCCGGGCTGAAAAGCCCCTCATCGGTCAAACATCAGCTGCAGTCACTGGCGGATAAGGGCCTCATCCGCATGAACGCCAACAAGGGGCGGGCCATCGAGCTGGTGGAGGAAGATGCGGCCTCCCCCCAGGCGGCAACCATCCTCCCCTTCCCGGCGAAGCAGGGCGACAGCGCCTCGATCACCGAATCGCGCGACGTCCCGCTGGTCGGCCGCATCGCCGCGGGCGTGCCCATCACCGCCGAGCAGCACGTCGATGACGTCATGCGTCTGCCGGAACGGCTCACCGGCACCGGAAACCTGTTCATGCTCGAAGTGCACGGGGATTCGATGATCGACGCGGCGATCTGCGACGGCGACTTCGTGGTCATCCGGGAACAGCACACGGCCCAGAACGGGGATATCGTCGCCGCACTGCTGGACGACGAGGCCACGGTCAAGACCTTCCGCAAGGAGAACGGACACGTCTGGCTCATCCCGCACAACCCCGCCTACTCCCCCATCGACGGCACCCACGCCGAGATCATGGGCAAGGTCGTCACCGTACTGCGCAAGCTGTAAGCGCCGGCAACCGCACGGCTGCCATTGGCGAGGTAGGCATCATCGCGCCAGCGCCGGCGCGAGCCGCAAACGCCGGGCAGATCTACTCATGCATCTGCACGGAACTCGGGGAATCATACCCCTCCGGCTCCAGCTGGAAGGTCGTATGCCCGATCGACACCGGGAAATGCTCGCGCAGGCAATCCTGCATCCGCTCCAGCACCTCCCCGGCCTGTTGCATGGTCACATCACGCTCCACCACCACATGCGCCGACAGGATCGGCATACCGGTCGCCACGGTGCTGGCATGCAGGTCATGCACGGCCACCACACGGGGAACCTCCTCCAGATGACGACGCACCTCGCCCAGGTCCAACCCCTCGGGCGTCTCCTCCAGCAGCACACGCCCGGCCGAAACCAGCAACCGCACGGCACGGGGAATCATCAGCAGAGCGATCACCCCACCGGCCACCGCATCGAACCCGGACCAGCAGGTCGCCATCATCACCACGGCGGACACCACCACGGCGATGGAGCCCAACGCATCGTTGACCACTTCCAGAAACGCCGCCTTCATGTTCATGTTGTCCTCACGGGTCGATGCCAGAACCACCATCGACCCGCAATTCGCCGCCAAGCCCAGCACCCCGAAGCACAGCAGCAGACGCGCATCGTGCACATCGTCGCCATGCCCGCCAAACAGGCGCATGCCAGCCTCCACCAATGCATACACCCCCACGAACAGCAGCACCGTGGCCCCTTCGGCCGCCGTGATGACCTCCAGCCTGGACCAGCCCCACGTGCGCACGTCATTCGGCCGGCGGCGCATCAGCACCGCGGTGATCGCCGATGCCGCCAGCACGGACATATCGGTGAGCATATGGCCGGCATCCACCAGCAACGCCAACGACCCCGTGACGATCGCCCCGACCACTTCCGCTACAAAAACCGATCCCGTCAGCGCCAGCGTCGCCATCAGACGCCGCTGATGTCTCTCCCCCGCAGCCGAGGACCCATGCACATGTGCCATTCGAACTCCTTTCCGATACGCCCCACCGTAGACCACCGTATTGAGAATCGCAATTTATCGATAACGAATTTCGTTGATATATAGCCAATTCAACATGCTTCTCATTCTCAATAAGCAGGCCGCAAGACGAAACGCGCTTCGCTCCCACAGCGAGTCGTCACCACCCCGCGACAACACGCACACTAAGCCAGCACCCCCACGGCGAGTTGTCGCCACCACGCGACAACACGCACACCAAACCAGAACCCCAACGGCGAGTTGTCGCCCTCCCGCGATAACACGCCCATCAAGGCCGCAGGCCTCGCGGACGGACCGCCGCGCAACAGGGACCGGTGGCGTACAACCCGAACCTCGTCCCGACACATGCCCGTCCCAACGCAGGAAGCCCCGACATATCGTCGGGGCTTCCTGCACAACGGCTGACGGACGGCCTATCAGAAACCGAACTTGGCGGCGGTCTCCTTCAACGTCTCGGCGGAACGCTTCAGCGCGGCGAGCTCGCGGTCGGACACCGGGGTGTTGATGCGCGAGTTCACGCCCTGACGGTTGATCAGGGTCGGTACGGACATGCACACGCCGGAGATGCCGTGGAAGTCGTCCAGCATCGAGCTGACCGGCAGGATGCGGTTCGCATCGTGCAGCACGGCCTCGATGATGTCCACACCGGACATGGCGATGGCGTAGTTGGTCGCGCCCTTGCCCTGGATGATGCGGTAGGCCGCGTTCTTGACCTCCTGATGGATCTCCTCACGCTTGTCGGCATCGAGCGGCTCGTGGCCGGGCAGCGGGCTCCAGTCGCACATCGGAACGCCGCCGATGGTGGCGGAGGCCCACAGCGGAACTTCGGAATCGCCGTGTTCGCCGGCGATGTAGGCATGCACGTTCTTGACATTGACGCCGGTCTGCTGCGCGATCAGGAAGCGCAGGCGGGCCGAGTCCAAGTTGGTGCCGGAGCCGAACATCTGGTTCGCCGGCAGGCCGGACAGCTTGAGCGAAACATGGGTGACGACGTCCACCGGGTTGGTGATGAGCATGTAGATGGCGTTCGGGGCCACGTTCACCACGCTCGGGATGATGGACTTCATGATGTTGATGGTTGCGCCGGCGAGATCGAGACGGGTCTGACCGGGCTTCTGACGGGCGCCTGCGGTGATGACGACCATGTCGGCGTCACGGCAGATCTCGACGTCGTCGGAGCCCTGCAGGGAGACGGTCGGGAAGAAGCTGGAGCCGTGCTGCATGTCGAGCACCTCGGCCTCGACACGGTCCTTGGCGATGTCCTCGAGGACGATCTCACGGGCCACACCGCGCTGGGCGGCGGCGAAGGCGAGCGTGGAGCCGACGGCACCGGCACCGATGATGGCGAGCTTTGTGGGCTTAATGGGGGAATCCACCATGTTGTTGACCTCTCTTAGCGGAATACAAACCCCCGGGATGCGCCCGGGTTCTTTTAAGCAACACCTCAGATTTTATCCGCACTACGTGACGTTGGCGGCCGGCGCACGACACCACGGATTGTGATATTGCTCACGTTTTCGGCATAATCGGCCCGGTTCGGCGCATGATTCGCACACGGCCGCATCCGTCCCCGGCAACGGGCCGGCGGACTCAGCCGATCGACTCATCCACGATGCGCGCGGCGAGCACGCCGTCGACCTGGGCCTCGAGCATGATGCCATCCTCGCGGTATTCGATGCCGTCGATCCTGCCGTATTCGCGCACACGCGAGATCAACGAGCCCGACGAGTACGGCAGCAACGCCGAAACATGCACGTTCGGCGTCGGCAGCATCGACTCGACCTGGGCGCGCAGCGCATCGACGCCCTCACCCGTGGCGGCGGAGACGATATGGGCCTCGGGTGCGAGCGCCGCGATGCGCTCACGCACGGCCTCGTCCATCATGTCGGCTTTGTTGAAGGCGATGACGATGGGGATGTTCCCCACCCCTTCGATGTCGGAAAGCACCTCGTTGACCGCGTCGATCTGCGAGAACGGGTCGGGATGCGATCCGTCGACGACGTGGAGGATCAGATCGGCCTCGCCCACCTCCTCCAACGTGGATTTGAACGCCTCGATGAGCTGTGTGGGCAGGCGGCGGACGAATCCGACCGTGTCGACATACGCGTACAGCCGTCCATCCTTGGCCCGAGCACGGCGCACGGCCGTATCCAGCGTGGCGAACAGCGCGTTCTCGACGAGTTCGGCGGAACCGGTCAGCCGGTTGGTCAGCGAGGATTTGCCGGCGTTCGTGTACCCGACCACGGCCACCGTGGGCAGCCCATACCGGCGACGAGCGCCACGCTTGACGTCGCGGGCCGGCGCCATCTGGGCGATCTGCTTGCGCAGCCTGGCGATGCGGTTGCGGATCACGCGGCGGTCCATCTCGATCTTCGTCTCACCCGGGCCACGGGATCCGATGCCGCCGTCGGCGCCTGCGGCACGACCGCCGGCCTGCCGCGACAACGAGGCGCCCCAGCCGCGCAGTCGCGGCAGCATGTACTGCAGTTGGGCGAGTTCCACCTGCGCCTTGCCTTCGCGACTGGTGGCGTGCTGCGCGAAGATGTCGAGGATCACGGCCGTGCGGTCCACGACCTTGACCTTGGTGGCGTCCTCCAACGCACGACGTTGGCTCGGCGGCAGGTCGTCGTCCACGATGATCGTGTCGGCCTCCTCGCGCGCCACGATGCCCGCGATCTCCTTGGCCTTGCCGGAACCGACGTATGTGGCCGCATCGGGGCGGTAGCGGTGCTGCAGCAGACCGTCGCAGACCTCGGCGCCCGCGGTTTCGGCGAGCGCCGCAAGCTCGCGCAACGATTCCTCGGCCTGCGCCTGCGTGGTCACCGCGCTCGACCAGACACCGACCAGCACGACGCGTTCCAGACGCACCTTGCGGTATTCGACCTCGGTGACGTCCTGCATCTCGCCCAGGCCGACGACATGACGCAGCGCGTTGCGCCCCTCGCGTTCCTCCCACAGCTCGTCGGAATCGGCGGCAAATCCCGCGCCCCGCTGCGTATCGTCGAGCAGCACCTCCGACTGTTCAGACAGCACGTCACGCCGTTCGTCGGAGTGTTCGCCGCGCGTCGTTTCCGCACCGGTCCCCGACGTCCGGACGTCCTGCACCGGCACGGCGTCGGAAGTCACGGGTTCCGACCCGTTCCCGGCTGTCAGTTCGTTGTATTCTGTCAAATTCCACCTATCGTCTTCGAACCATGGTCCAAATCAACGTCTCATTATCCGTAACCACACCGACAACGCCCGGCGCACCCTAGCTCCCGCGTCCGCCACCCGCCCTATGACCGACTATCCCGGCTTCGGCTCCTTGATACACCGCCGCAGTACGTACACCTCACGCACCCGCCTACCGGGAACGCACGCGGAAGGGGTGCGGCGTACAATCGTGTGGACAAACGCGACGAGATGGGGCCTCCGGAAGACGGCCTGCATCCACCGCATGAGCCAATCAGATGAGGATGAGCACCATGAGCGAACAGTATTTCTCGGCAACGCCCGCCTCGCAGGATGTGCGCCGTACGCTGCACGTGACGCTGCGTGGATTCGAGGCCGACGTGGAGACCTCGAACGGGGTGTTCTCCGGCTCCCGGCTTGACCTGGGGACCTCGGTGCTGCTGCGCCACGCGCCTGAACTGCCGGAACACGGCACGTTCCTGGATCTGGGCTGCGGTTGGGGCCCCGTGGCGTTGGCGATGGCGATGGAATCGCCCGAAGCCGACGTGTGGGCGGTGGACGTGAACGAGCGGGCGCTGGAGCTGACGGCCGGCAACGCGAAGCGCAACGGCTGCGACCGCATCCGCATCGCGCAGACCGACGAACAGGGCGCGCCTCTGGCCGAACAGCATGTGTCCGGCGCCGAACCGATGCCGGCCGAGCCGAAGTTCAACGTAATCTGGTCGAACCCGCCGATCCGCATCGGTAAGGAGGCGCTGCACACGCTACTGATGGCTTGGCTGCCACGGCTCAACGCCGGCGGCGCCGCGTATCTGGTGGTGCAGCGGAATCTGGGGGCCGATTCGCTGATTCCGTGGCTGGCCGAAGCGTTGGGCAACGGGTTCGCGGTGAGCAAATACGCCAGCTCCAAGGGCTTCCGTATCATTGAGATT
>OLQE01000550.1_pt1 | contig 28339 bp, 31 predicted proteins | sample 1643161 | NCBI WGS metagenome assembly OLQE01 (sample SAMEA3136650, study PRJEB25190) | human gut metagenome | reverse complement strand
CAAAAGCAAACGGCGGCAGGATGCGGAACCTGCCGGAGCATGCCCCGGAGAAATGGGAACGGTTCAAGGCATATAACCTCCGGGATGTGGAGACGGAAATGCAGATCCAGGAGAGGCTCTCCAGATTTCCCGTGCCAGCTTCCATCTGGGAGGAATACCATCTCGACCAGGAGATCAATGACCGGGGCATCGGCGTGGATATGGAACTGGTCCGTCAGGCCATTGCCGTGGATGCCCGCTCCCGTGAACGGCTGACTGCCGCTATGCGGGAATTGACGGAACTGGAAAACCCCAATTCCGTACAGCAGATGAAACAGTGGCTGGCAGACCAAGGGATGGAAACGGATACTCTGGGGAAAAAGGCAGTGGCGGAGCTGATTAGGACAGCGCCGGAGCCCCTACGGGAGGTTCTCTCACTCCGGCAGCAGCTCGCCAAGAGCAGCGTAAAGAAATACACGGCGATGGAGAACGCGGTCTGCGCAGACAGCCGGGCCCATGGAATGTTCCAGTTTTACGGGGCCAACCGTACCGGCCGGTTCTCCGGGCGGCTGATTCAGCTGCAAAATCTGTATAAGAATACCATGCCAGATCTGGCACAGGCGAGGGCACTGGTGCGAAGCGGTAATTACGAAGCCCTTTCCATGCTCTATGAAGATATCCCGGATACCCTTTCCCAGCTCATTCGCACGGCATTTGTGCCGCAGAATGGCCGGAAGTTCATTGTAGCGGACTTCTCTGCAATCGAGGCGCGGGTAATCGCCTGGTTTGCCGGGGAGCGGTGGCGGCTCAAGGTTTTTGAGGATGGGGGCGATATTTACTGCGCATCGGCAAGCCAGATGTTCCATGTTCCGGTGGAGAAGCATGGCGTCAATGGACATCTCCGGCAGAAAGGAAAAATCGCGGAACTGGCCCTGGGCTACGGCGGCTCGGTGGGCGCGTTGAAATCCATGGGGGCGCTGGAGATGGGGCTTGCCGAGGAGGAACTGCAGCCCCTGGTGGATGCGTGGAGAACTTCCAACCCGATGATTACGCAGTTCTGGTGGGATGTGGACCGGGCTGTGAAGGAATGCGTCAAAATGAGAATCCCCACGGAGACACACGGGCTCCGCTTTGATTACCGGAGTGCCATGCTGTTCATCACCCTTCCCTCCGGCCGGAGGCTGGCCTATGTGAAGCCGAGGATCGGAGAGAACCGGTTTGGTGGGGAGTCGGTGACTTACATGGGTGTGAGCGGCACAAAGAAATGGGAACGGCTGGAAAGCTACGGTCCCAAGTTCGTGGAGAACATCGTCCAGGGTACCGCCCGCGATATCCTCTGCTATGCCATGCGAACTCTGCGTAATTGCGCCATTGTCGCCCATGTCCATGACGAGATCATCATCGAGGCTGACCGGAGGATATCGCTTTCTGCGGTGTGCGAACAGATGGGCAGGACGCCGCCCTGGGCGAAAGGACTGAAGCTGCGGGCCGATGGCTATGAATGTGAATTTTACCAGAAAGATTAGAAGGAGGTGCAGCCTATGGGTATCAACAAATACAACAGCGAGGGCTACTATGACCCTACGGTCTATGAAGCCCTTTCCAATATTGAAAAAAAGGAGAAATCGGCAAGGCGTGTATACCGGCCGCTGGTCTATATATGCTCTTCCTACGCGGGTGATGTGGAGCGGAATGTAAACATGGCAAGGGTGTACAGCCGCTTTGCGGTAAAAAACACCTGTATCCCGCTGGCTCCACATCTGCTTTATCCGCAGTTTATGGATGACGGCAGCCCGGCGGAACGGGAACTGGCTCTGTTCATGGGTCTGGTCCTGCTCACGAAGTGCGAGCAGGTGTGGGTGTTCGGCGGCGTTATCTCTGCTGGGATGGCAGTGGAGATTGCAAAGGCGGAAAAGAAAAAGATACCGGTGCGGTATTTCACAGAGGAATTGGAGGAGATGCCATGCGCAAATTAAACATTGCCTACGGCAATAACCGGCAGGCGAAGAGATGGGTTAATAAGACCATCGGGTTTGATGATTTGAAAGAACGGCTCAGAGTGACTATCCGTACCACCGAGTCCGCCGAGGAATATGCGAAGATGAGCCGTGCGCAGCGGGACACAGCCAAAGACCACGGAGGTTTTGTGGCGGGTGTACTAAAGGGTGGCAGGCGAAAGGCCGATACTGTGGAGAGCCGTTCAATGGTGGCTCTTGACGGTGACCGTATCAACGCTAATTTTCTGGAAAGCTATGAAGCACTCTGCTCCTATACCTCCGTGCTGTACACCACCCACAGCAGCACGGAAGAAAATCCACGTGTCCGGCTGGTGTTCCCGCTGACCAGGGATGTGACCCCGGAGGAATTTGTGGCGGTCTCCCGCTATCTTGCTCAGATGCTGGGTATTGACTATTTTGACGAATGCTCCTATCAGCCTAATCAACTGATGTACTGGCCGTCCACGCCTGCCAACGGTTCCTTCGTGTATAAGGAGACGGACGGACCGTGGCTTGACCCAGATGCAATACTCGGTGAACATCCGGAATGGACAGATCCCACAAGGCTTCCAACCTCCTCCAGAGAGAGCAAGGCGAATACCACTGCACAGCAGAAGGTGCAGGACCCGCTGACCAAGGAAGGTGTTGTGGGCCTGTTCAACCGTACCTATTATCCTATCAGCAAGGCGTTGGAGGCATTTCTCTCTGATGTGTATGAGCCGACCGATAACGAGAGCCGCTGGCATCTGATTGCATCCTCCAGTATGGCTGGCGTAGAGATCAAGGAGGATAAGTTTGTTTACAGCCACCATGCCAAAGACCCGGCGTACCTCAAGATGTGCAACGCCTTTGACATCATCCGCATCCATCGCTTCGGGGATCTGGACGACAAAGCCTCCTATAAGGCCATGTGCGAGTTTGCCATGGAGCAGGACGAGGTGAAGATGCTGGCGGCAAGCGAGAGAACAGCCGGTGCGGAGACAGATTTCTCCGGCGGCGAGGATATCGACTGGCAGAAACATTTGCAGTATGAGCCTCGTTCTATGGTGCTAAAAAACAACCTCCACAACATTACCCTGATCATGGAGAATGACCCCAACCTCAAGGGAATCGTGTTCAACCAGCTGGCAGACGGTTTGGAGATCAAGGGCGAGGTGCCATGGAAACATCCGGCAAGGTTCTGGCGCGATGCGGATGACGCGCAGCTCATCAGTTTTGTGGATTCCCATTATGGCTCGTTTTCAGAACGCAATTACCGTATCGCGGTTACCAAGGTGACGGATGACCGTTCTTATCATCCGATCCGGGAAATGTTCGAGTCCCTGCCGCCCTGGGATAAGGTCAGGCGGGCGGAGACCGTGCTGATTGATTATCTCGGTGCGGAGGACAACCGCTATGTCAGGGCGGTCACCAGGAAGTCGCTGTGTGCGGCGTATATGAGGGTATATTATCCCGGCATTAAGTTTGACAACATGATTGTCTTAAATGGGGCTCAGGGTATTGGCAAAAGCACCCTGATTTCCGCCCTTGGTGGGGAGTGGTTCTCGGACAGCCTTGCCCTTTCTGACATGAACGACAAAACAGCCGCTGAGAAACTGCAGGGGTACTGGATTCTGGAGATCGGCGAGCTTGCGGGTATGAAAAAGGCGGACATCGACAAGGTCAAAGCCTTTATTTCCAGGCAGGACGACAAATACCGTGCCAGTTTTGGGCGGAGGGTGACTCCGCACCCAAGGCAATGCGTGTTCTTCGGCACGACCAACAGCGAGAACGGGTATCTCCGCGACATTACCGGCAACCGCAGGTTCTGGAACGTCAAGGTTACCGGTCAGGGAAAGTGCAAGCCTTGGGAGATGACCGCCGAGTTGGTTCAGCAGATATGGGCGGAGGTCGCCGAGATCGCCAGGTCGGGAGAAAAGCTGTATCTTGATGCTGACCTTGAGGCTTACGCCAGGCAGGAACAGCGGGAAGCGATGGAGCAGGACGACCGTGAGGGCATCGTGCGGAATTATCTGGATATGCTCCTCCCCGATGATTGGGACAGCATGGATTATTACCGGCGCAGGGAGTATATCCGTGATATTGATGATCCGACCAGATCTGAGGGCACTATGAAGCGCCAGACCGTGAGCAACATCGAGATCTGGTGCGAATGCTTCGGCAAAAGCAAGGAGGAGATGCGCCCCTCGGACTCCTATGCCATATCCGCCATCATGGTGCGGATCGAGGGCTGGGAGAAAAGCGGGGCGCGGCAGATGCTCCCCATCTATGGGCGGCAGCGCGTATATACGAGGACAACCTGAGCCGTCCCACACCTGTCCTGGGGTTGTCCATGGCCGGAAAACGCAGTCAGCACAAGGGTTTCCGGTATCTTACTGGACAACTGGACAGAAAAACCTATATAAGACAAAAACATGAATTTATATGGATATAGATCCCGTCCTGCACACGCGCGAACACGCGTATTTCGCGCGTAAGGGAATTTTCCGTCCACTTGTCCGCAGAAGCGGCAAAAACGCAGTGATTTCAAGGGTTTTTGCTGTGGACAGGCCCTGTGGACAAGGGCTGGACGGGACAACTTCTGAAAGGAGAAATCGGAAATGATCAAAAATGGAAGGCCTTATACGAATGAGAACGGATTTACCGATGGGGCGCTGATCACCGGCCGTGAGGATGCTGTGGTTACCGCGGTTGACGGGTGGATCAGAAAGAATATCCGCGCCGGGAAAAAGGTCCTGCAGGGGCATACGAGCTACGGGATGAAGCACCTGCTGGAACATGATACGGGCGTTTACCTTACCAACAACGAGTTCAAGGACGCCATGCTGCTTGCCGGATACCGGCCCGTGAATCCGAACAGCCTGAACTGGAAGTACCGCATTGAGCTGACACGAGAGATCAATGACAATCCCAGCCCGTTCTTCCGCTGGGCGAGGAACTTCGAGGCGGACGCCACGCCATGCGGGGATTTTGTCCGGGATATGCTCCGCGACTTTGAATTCCCGGTTCTGGCAGAACATGATGTTATTGCGCGGTACCTTGGCCGTATCGGCGCCTGCAGCGGAGCGGTGGAGGCATTTGAGGTGTTATGGAGGGAATATGCGGGAGCGGCAGATTGAACAGACCCTGGCAAAAGCCGTAAAAGCGGCAGGCGGCATCGCACCGAAATTTACCTCTCCCGGATTTGCCGGGATGCCCGACCGCTTAGTGCTGATGCCGGGCGGACACATCGGCTTTGTGGAGGTAAAAGCACCGGGAGAAAAACCGAGGCCCCTGCAGCTTTCCAGGCACAGGCTCCTTCGGCGATTGGGCTTTAAGGTGTATGTGCTGGATGACGAGGGGCAGATTGGAGGGATCATGGATGAAATACAGTCCCCATGAGTATCAGAGCCATGCCACGGAGTATATCGAGACACACCCTGTTGCGGCGGTGCTTTTGTCGATGGGGCTTGGCAAGACGAGCATTACCCTGACCGCTTTGAACGACCTGCTGTTTGACCGCTTTGAGATCCACAAAGCCATCGTGATCGCACCCCTGCGTGTGGCACGGGATACCTGGCCGGCAGAGATTGAGAAATGGGACCACCTGGGCGGCCTGATCTATTCCGTGGCTGTGGGAACAGAGGCGGAGCGGCGGGCGGCGCTGAGACGGCAGGCAGACATTTACATCATCAACCGGGAGAACGTGCAGTGGCTGGTGGAGGCAAGCGGCATCCCCTTTGATTACGACATGGTGGTGGTTGATGAGTTATCTTCTTTCAAGAATCACCAGTCCAAGCGGTTCCGTGCCATGATGAAGGTGCGGCCGAAGGTGGGACGGATCGTGGGACTGACCGGGACGCCCAGCAGCAACGGGCTGATGGATCTATGGGCTGAGTTTAAGCTGCTGGATATGGGGCAGCGGCTGGGGAGGTTTATTGGGCAGTACCGCACCCGGTTCTTCCTGCCGGACAAGCGCAATGGGCAGGTGGTGTTTTCCTACAAGCCCCTTCCAGGGGCGGAGGAACAGATCTACCGGCTGATCTCCGACATCACGATTTCCATGAAATCCACAGATTACCTGCATATGCCACAGTTCGTTTCCTCCGGCTATGAAGTGTATCTCTCTGAGGAGGAAACGCAACGGTATGTTTCCTTCAAGCGGGATCTGTTGCTGCAGCTCCCGGACGGGGAAATCACCGCCGCCAATGCTGCGGCTCTTTCCGGGAAGCTCTCCCAGATGGCGAATGGTGCGGTATACACAGATGAAGGAGAGACTATCGCCATCCATGACCGGAAACTGGATGCCTTGGAGGACATCATCGAGAGTATGGGAGGGAAACCGCTCCTGGTGGCTTACTGGTTCCGGCACGACCTGGAACGGATCACGGAACGGTTCCATAAGCTGAAGATCCCGTTTTCCAGGCTGGATTCTTCGGAAAGCATCCGCAGATGGAACGCCGGGGAACTTCCGGTGGCCCTGATCCACCCGGCATCGGCGGGACACGGGCTGAACCTTCAAAATGGGGGTTCCACCCTCGTGTGGTTTGGCCTGACCTGGTCCCTGGAACTTTACCAGCAGACAAACGCCCGTCTCTGGCGGCAGGGGCAGCAGGCTGACACCGTGATAATCCAGCACATCATCACGAAAGGCACCATTGACGAGCGGATCATGAAAGCCCTGTCGGAAAAGGACACCACACAGGCAGCGTTGATCGAAGCCGTGAAAGCGGATCTGAAAATCTGAGCCAAACCATGAAAACAAGGAGCCAATCAAAGACAATCTGTGAAAATCCGGGGGAATAAAAAAATCTTTGATTGGAGGTACCGGGTATGAGCATTATCTGGAAGTATCTTGATAAACGGTCGGCGGCTGTGGACGCCTTGAAGGATTACGGCAGCATGAAATTTATTATCGGCCACACGGATGACGAAATCAAAAGAGCCTATGAGAAAATGGAAGGCGTAAGCAGCCCGCAGCTTGACGGGATGCCCCGCAGCCATAATCCGCAGGCTTCAGAGGAGAGGATCGTCAAGGGCATTGAGGAGATCGATGTTTTGAAGGAGCGTTACCGGCAGGCGGTAGAATACATGGCGTGGTTCGTCCCAGCCTGGGAAGAACTGACGGAAGATGAGCGGTATGTGCTGGAAACGTTCTATGGTGAGGACAACCAGTACGGAAGTAATGCCGCTGACGATGTGGCGGACTATTTCCAGATTGAACGGGCTTCCGCATACCGCAGGAAGAACCGGGCGCTGGAGCGCCTGACCATCCTCCTGTTTGGGAAAGCCTGATGTCCACTCTGTGAGATGAAGTTTCCATTTGGACATGGTACGATAGTAACATCGAAAACTGCATAAAGACAGCCAGCCTCATGGGAGAAATCCTGTGGGGCTTTCTTTATGCCCGGAGGAGGTGAGCCGATGCCAAGGAAACCAAAGCGGCCGTGTTCCTACCCCGGCTGTCCCAAGCTGACGGATGGCAGGTTCTGTGAGGAACATCAAAAGCTGGAGAATCAACGGTACGAAAAGTATGACCGGGACCCGGCAGCCAAGCGCAGGTACGGACGGGCATGGAAACGCATCCGTGACCGGTACATGAATGCACACCCGCTTTGTGAACGGTGCCAACGGGACGGCAGGCTCGTCAAGGCGGAGCAGGTGCATCACATCAAGCCTCTGGCAGAGGGCGGTGATCACAGCGAAACAAATCTTATGTCCTTATGTTCTTCTTGTCATGCGAAAATTCATGCAGAACGTGGGGATCGCTGGCACAATCACTAAAGGCCCCAAGGGCGGTCAAAATCTCTACGGCAGAGCGGCCGGGGAACGGGCGCGGGGTCGCGCGTATGAAAAAAGCGTTTTCAAAAGGGTAATTAAGGGCAGCCGGCTGCGGCTGCTATATTTTTGCGGAAAAGGGGTGAGAAAATGCCGACAAAATCCAACAACACAGGCGGGCGCGGCGGTGCGAGACCCGGTGCGGGAAGAAAAAAGTCTGCGGTCAAGGAAAAATCCGAGAATGGCAATCCGGGCGGACGCAGGCTGGAAGTGCTGGACATTCCCGAAGTCGAGGGTGTCGATATGCCAAAGCCCCATGAGTTTCTCTCTGCCGAGCAGCGTGACGGGAGTACGCTCCAGGCGGAGGAGATATACACGGAAACCTGGGAGTGGTTAAAGAAGGTGGGCTGCGCGGCAAAGGTGTCCCCCCAGCTTCTGGAGCGGTATGCCATGTGCAGCGCCCGGTGGATTCAGTGCGAGGAGATGACCAACCGCATGGGCTTCCTCTCTAAGCATCCGACCACCCAGAAGCCAATCCCGTCTCCGTTTATTAACATTGGCATCAACTATATGAACCAGGCGGTGCGGCTCTGGAACGAGATTTTCCAAATCGTGAAAGAAAACTGTAGCACCGATTACGGGGAGGTTTCTCCCCAGGACGATCTGATGGAGCGTCTGCTCCGCGCAAGGAAGGGGTGAAACCTGTGTTTGAAAAAGTAAATCCGTGCCACCCGGATAAGGTGGCGGACCGTATCGCCGGCGCTCTGGTGGATGCGGCGTATAGGAAAGAGGAAAATCCCAGGATCGCTGTGGAAGTCCTCATCGGCCACGGCGTCTGCCACATCATTGTGGAGAGTTCGGTACACATCCCGCCGGATGAAGTGGACGCTGTTGTGAAGCGTATCGCTGGGGATCTCTATACAGATTATGTGGAAGTGCCGCAGGACGGGAACCTCGCCGGTAACCAGGCGGAAGGAATCCGCTGCGGCGACAACGGCGTTTTCAAAGGGGTGCCGGTCACGGAGGAGCAGAAAGCACTCTGTGAAATCGCGAAAAGTGTGTATCACACTTACCCTTCGGATGGGAAGTACATCATTGACGAGGCAAGACTGATCCTCTGCCAGAGCAATGCGCCCACAGAGGAACTGCAAAAGCTGTATCCTACCGCCGAGGTCAATCCCCTGGGCGACTGGACAGGCGGCACGGATGTGGACTCCGGTGCGACCAATCGTAAGCTCGGCTCAGATATGGCCGATTCCGTGACGGGCGGCGGGCTTCATGGGAAAGACCTCTCCAAAGCGGATGTGTCTGTAAACATCTACACATGGCTGAAGGCGCAGGAAACCGGAAGAACGGTAGAACTGTGCTGTGCCATCGGGGACGATACAGTGGACGGTGTTCCCTATCGTGAGATCGTGGAAACCGCCCGGAAATACATCCAGGGGCTTGGCGGTTTTGAGAAATTTGCGGAATGGGGGCTGGTGCGATGAAGACTACAACGGAAATGCAGCTTGTGCCCATTGCCAAGCTGGTGCCCTATGTGAACAACGCCCGAACCCACTCCCCGGAGCAGATCACGAAACTCCGCTCATCCCTCCGGGAGTTCGGATTTATCAATCCCGTCATCATCGACCGGGATTTCAATGTGATCGCCGGCCACGGCAGAATCCTGGCGGCAAAGGAGGAAGGCATCACAGAAGTTCCTTGTGTATTTGCCGACCATCTCACCGAGGCGCAGAAGAAAGCTTATATCATTGCGGACAACCGCATGGCGATGGACGCCGGATGGGATGAGGAACTTCTGCGGGTGGAGATTGAGTCTCTGCAGGGCATGGACTTTGACCCGCTGCTTACCGGCTTTGATGAGAAGGAACTGGCCGACCTGTTTGCGGATGATTCTGGCAGCGAAGCCAGGGATGATGATTTCAATCTGACCGTTGCATTGGAAAAAGCCTCCTTTGTGGAGCGGGGCGATGTCTGGACAGTGGGCCGGCACCGCCTTGTGTGCGGGGACGCCACCTCCGCTGAGGATGTGGCCCTGCTCATGGCTGGCAGGAAGGCCAACCTTATTGTGACGGATCCGCCCTATGGCGTCTCTTTCAAAAGTTCCAGTGGCCTGACCATTCAGAACGACTCCATGAAAGACGAGGAGTTTTATAACTTCCTCCTCTCTGCTTTTAAGTGCATGGCGGAGCATCTGGAGAAAGGTGGTGTGGCCTATGTGTTCCATGCGGATACCGAGGGGCTGAACTTCCGGAAAGCGTTCATTGACGCCGGGTTCCATCTGGCGGGCGTGTGTATCTGGGTAAAGAACTCCCTGGTGCTGGGACGCTCTGACTACCAGTGGCAGCATGAGCCGGTACTGTATGGATTCCTGCAGAACGGGAAGCACCCCTGGTACTCCGACCGCAAGCAGACCACCATTTGGAACTACGATAAACCGAAGCGCAACGCCAACCACCCGACTTCCAAGCCCCTGGATCTGCTGGGGTACCCTATCGGGAACTCCACCCAGGAGAACGCTGTGGTGATCGACACTTTTGGCGGCAGCGGCTCCACCATGATGGCCTGCGAGCAGATGAACCGAGTGTGCTGCATGATGGAACTGGATGAGAAATATGCTTCGGTCATCCTCCGCAGGGCCGTGGAGAACGGCATCCCGCCAGAGGATATTTTTGTGGAGAGAAACGGAGAAAAGATGATGTACTCCGACCTTGTAAAAGAGGTGGAGGTACCAGATGAATAAATTGACCCTCGGCAGCCTGTTTGATGGCTCCGGCGGATTCCCATTGGGCGGCCTGCTCTGTGGCATTACCCCGGTGTGGGCTTCAGAGATCGAGCCGTTCCCTATCCGGGTGACCACAAAACGGCTGCCGTTTATGAAGCATTACGGCGATGTCTCCCGGATGGACGGTGGGAAAATTGAGCCGGTGGATGTCATCACCTTCGGCTCGCCCTGCCAGGACATGAGCATTGCCGGGAAAAGAGCCGGGCTTGACGGCTCACGGAGTAACCTCTTTTATGAGGCAATGCGGATTGTAAAAGAAATGAGGTGTGCAACCGATGGAAAATATCCAAGGTACATCGTCTGGGAGAATGTCCCCGGCGCGTTCAGTTCCAACAAGGGCGCGGACTTCCAGTCCGTCCTCGAAAAAATCTGCTCGGTCAAAGGATACGAAATTCATACTCCTCGACCTGAGAGATGGGCAAACGCCGGGGAAATCGTGGCGGACGATTTCAGTCTCGCATGGCGGGTATTTGATGCGCAGTACTGGGGAGTCCCCCAGCGCAGAAAACGTATCTACCTTGTCGCAGATTTTGCAGGCGGGAGTGCCGGAAAAATACTATTTGAGTCCGAAGGCGTGTCTGGGTATACTCCGCAGGGCTTCCGTTCGTGGCAAGGAACTGCCGGAACTTTTGAGGAAGGCGCTGGAGCGTCAGGCTGCGTCTGCCTGAACGACCAGGGCGGCAGCCGCATGAATGTGACGGAGGACGTTGCGGCAACGCTCCGAGCGGAAAACCACGGGCACCCGCCCTGCGTGATAGGTTCGGCGGGCTTCTGTACCGAGCATTCCGCACAGGCAAGAGGGATCGGATATGAGGAGGAAACCTCTCCCACTCTCCGTGCCGGGACGGTGCCGGCGACGGTTTATGAAAACCATAGCCAGGACACCAGATACACAGGACCTTTGGAGACGGCACCCACGGTCAACGCTACCTATGGCATGGGCGGCAACAACCAGCCCTTTGTAGTGGAGACGCCTAAGACGCTGAAGATCCGCTCCGGCTGTGATGGCGGAGGTAAGGGCGCACTGCTCCAGGAGAATAAATCTGCCACGTTGGGATGCAGCAACGACCAGACGGTGTTCGTGCCGAAGGTTTATGGCATCTGTTCCAAGCAGAGCCACTCCATGCTGTCGGACAATCCCCACAGCGGTTTTTATGAAGCGGACACCTCCCGGTGCCTGGACAGGAGCGGCGGCAATCCCACCTGCAACCAGGGCGGCATGGCTGTGGTGGCCCTGCAGGGTTCCATGATTGGCCGGGCAGATAAGAACGGTCCCCAGGGCAGTGGTGTCAACGAGGATGTGTCCTTTACGCTGGATGCCGCCGACCGTCATGCGGTGGTTTACTGTATGACCACCGGCAATTATACCCAGACGCTGAAGGAACAGTCCCCGACCCTGATGGCAAGGGACTATAAAGACCCGCCTGTGGTAAACGAAACCGAGCCGGAGTACATTGTCCGCAGGCTGACGCCCACCGAGTGCGCAAGGCTGCAGGGCTTTCCGGACTGGTGGTGCGCTGGACTTGGAACAGACGAGCCGACTGAGGATGAGATGGAGTTCTGGACAGAGGTGTTTGAGACACACCGACTGGTTGTGGGAACTTCCTCCAGGCCAAAGAGCCGGAACCAGATCGTCAAGTGGCTGAAAGATCCCCACTCCGACAGCGCCGAATATAAAATGTGGGGCAACGGCGTGGCGCTTCCCAACGTCTATTTTGTGCTTTCCGGCATTGTGTACTATGCACAGTTACCGGAGGGATAATCCGGCGTTTCTTCTACGGCAAAATGTGCGGTATCCGCTTGCTATTTACGGCGTAAAGAGTGATGAATGTACTACCAAAACCGAAGGAGGGACGCACATGGAAATCAGATATAACGTGACAGGCGCAAGGCGGAAGGAACTGGTAAAGATCATCTCCGATATTACTGGGGCAAGGGCGGAATACCAATATATGCCGACCTGCAATTACAAGATCGGTTATTTCACGGTTACCAGGGACGGGACGCTCTGTTTTGACGACCACACCGACAGAGCGGAGAACGAACGGGTGCTTGAGGCTATCGCAGCGGCAGGCTTTGAATGTGAGCTGCAGGATCTGGTAGAAGCTCCTGCAGAGGGAGAAATGGAAGCTTCTGAAAGAGATACGAAAGGGACTGCAGAGACTGTAAAGGCAGATCCCATCATGGAAGATATGGGAACCGCAGATACCGGGGATTTTCCGGACACTGTACAACAGAGTAGAACCTCTGGGCTTACGGTGGAGATATCGCTGGACAAGGTAGCGGTGGGCAATCTTACCAAGTTACTGGACGCCAAGGGCAGTCTGATTAAAAAGGCGCTGGGCGTTCAGAACATTGGTATCGAGATTCTGAAAGACCGGGTGGCATTCCCTTGGTTCGAGGAACTTCCGGATTCCGATGCGGTCCAGGCTTACACCCACTTCCTTTCCGCACTCTGCGAGATGAGCAAAAATGCCAAACGGGTGACGGTGACAGAAAAGGCTGTGGAGAATGAGAAGTATGCTTTCCGCTGCTTCCTGCTCCGGCTCGGATTTATCGGAGCGGAATACAAAACTGACAGAAAAATCCTGTTAAAGAACCTGACAGGATCTTCTGCTTTCAAAAGCGGCGCTAAGAAGGAGGTGTCCGGCGATGAGATACCCAAGTAGAGAAACTGTGGAGAGTATCCTAAGAGAATATCCGGCAGGCACACGGGTGGAGCTGATCCGGATGGATGATGCACAGGCCCCGCCCATTGGTACGAAAGGCACCGTCAAAGGCGTGGATGACACCGGCTCCCTTCTCATGCGGTGGGATAACGGCAGCAGCTTAAATGTGGTTTGCGGCGAGGATCTGGTCAGGAAGATTGATACCGTGACTACCATATGCTACGGAAAGATCAAGGTATGGGACTCCAGAAAGGAAGCGGCAGATTTCTTCTTAAGATGCATTGCGGGTTCCGAAGGCGCGGAATGTGAACGGTATACAGCCATTTATGCACAGCTTCTCTCCGGCTGCGGAATCTGTTCTGATGAGGAAAACACGCCATAAGATACACAAAAAATGCGGTTCTTCCGGCGCAGATATTTGTGTAGCTTATGCCTGCGGATTGACTTGCTATCTGTGTGCTTCAGAGTGATATATAGACTACCGAAAGGGAACAGCCCCACGGAAAACAAACCACGAGGAGGTACACACCATGACAGAAAGAACCGCGATGCAGATCAAGAGGATGAAGGAACAGACCATCGGAGTCGAGGTCGAGATGAACAGCATCACCCGCCGGAAAGCAGCGAAGACCGCCGCAGAATTTTTCGGGACCGGCAGATATGAGGATACCGCAGGCCGCAACGGCTACAGCACCTGGAGTGCCTGGGACGCAGACGGCAGGGAGTGGAAATTTCAGAAGGACGTTTCCATCGCAGGACCGGACGAGCAGAAATGTGAACTGGTCACCCCAATCCTGAACTACGGGGACATTGAAACCCTGCAGGAGCTTTGCAGGCAGCTCAGACACGTAGGCGCGAAAAGCGATGCCAGCCGGGGCTGCGGGGTTCACATCCACATCGGGGCAAACGGGCATACACCGCAGACGCTCAGGAACCTTGCCAACATCATGGCAAGCCACGAGAGCCTGATCGCGGAATCCTTAAAGCTCGACCACTACCGCATGAGCCGCTACTGCCGCACGGTAGACCCAAGATTTCTGGAAGCGGTCAATAAGCAGAAGCCAAAGACGATGGCAGGGCTTGCGGATATCTGGTACGGAAGCCACGGCGAGGATCATGGCAGGAGCCGCCACTACAACGGGAGCCGCTACCATATGCTGAACCTCCACGCTACTTTTACCAAAGCGACTATCGAGTTCCGGCTCTTCCAATTCGATGAGCCGACCGAAAAGCGCAGGGGCGGCATCCATGCAGGGCAGCTCAAAAGCTATATCCAGCTTTGCCTGGCGCTTTCCCAGATGGCAAAGGATGTAAAGACGGCAAGCTCCAAGCCCCAACAGAATGAAAATCCCAAATACGCCATGCGCACATGGCTCCTCCGCCTGGGATTCATCGGTGAGGAATTTGCCACAGCCAGGGATTTCCTTACCAGGAACCTTTCCGGTGACACCGCCTTCCGGCATGGCAGGAACGCTGCTTGAAGGCCATAGCCACAGGCCCGCCCCGACCGCATTGGCGGTCTTAAGGTGGTAGAAGAATCTTCGGAAAGGATGGTTTTGATTATGGAGAAACGATACTACATTGCCTACGGAAGTAACTTAAATGTCCGGCAAATGCTGAGGAGGTGCCCCGGAGCCAGAGTCCTTGGGACGGCTGTCCTTACAGGCTGGGAGCTTCTTTTCAAGGGGAGCGGGACAGGCTCTTACCTTACGATTGAGGAATGCGAAGACGGCATAGTTCCGGTGGTGGTCTGGGAGGTGACAGCTTCAGATGAGGCAGCCCTCGACCGCTATGAAGGTTTCCCAAATTTCTACTATAAGCGGGACATCCAGCTTAAGTATAAGGGAATCCAGACAGGAAAGCGCAGGACGGTGACGGCTTTCGCCTACATCATGCATGAGGACAGACCGGTTGGGGTTCCAAGTAATTTTTATATGAGGACGTGTCTGGACGGGTACAACACCTTCCGCTTTAACAAGAATATTCTGATGGATGCTTACAATAAATGTTGGGAGGTATGTGGCTATGAGGAGTAATATCACAAGAATGGCGGTCTGCCCGCTTTGCGGTAGAGTCTACCACGGCGCCCCGGCGCTTTCCAGAGAGGACAACGAAACGCCCATCTGTCCGGACTGCGGCACCAGACAGGTGCTCCAGTCTATCGGCGTGGAACCGTTCGAGCAGGAGCAGATCATCGAGACGATTCACCGCCACACGCAGGGGTAAGATACACAATTTGATCCTCTGATCTTTGTGCAGATTACGGCTCAGAATTGACTTGATAATATGTGGTTTTAGAGCGAATATGTACACACCGAAAGGGAAAACAAAGAAAACGGAGGAACAACACCATGACGATCAACGAAGCAATGAACAAGTACAGACTGCCGAACCCCACCACCCCGGAAGACCTGGAATGCCGGTGGAGCAAGCTGCTGACCTTTGGAGACAAGGTTGTGATTGCGGGGCATTACTACAACGGACAGAACCGTCCCTGCTACTTTGGTGCGGCATACGAGTTCCTCACCGATGACCATACCTGCGAAGGGATGATTGGGTTGAGAGCCGCAAGCGGGATCGAGTTCGAGGATGACGGCCACGCCGTCGCCTGGGCGATGCAGCAGTAAACAAAAAAACATAATAAACTGAGATCGAGCCGCATGGCTCTTTCTCTCATACAGATAGATAGATGAACGGCTTGCCAATTGGCAGGTCATTTTTTATGCCATTTGGGAGGTGGTGTCTATGCGGAAATTGAAGAAATACAAGCCCACAAAGTTCATGGCGAAGACCTCGCACTACGATAAGGACGTCGCCGACTATGCGGTCATGTTCATTGAGTCCCTCTGCCATACCAAGGGCACCTGGGCGGGAAAGCCCTTTGAACTGATCGACTGGCAGGAGCAGATCATCCGCGACCTGTTCGGTGTCTTAAAGCCCAACGGCTACCGTCAGTTCAACACGGCGTACATTGAGATCCCCAAGAAACAGGGCAAGTCGGAGCTTGCCGCCGCTGTGGCGCTCCTGCTTTTGTGCGGGGACGGCGAGGAACGGGCCGAGGTGTATGGCTGCGCTGCCGACCGGAACCAGGCAAAGATCGTCTTTGATGTGGCGGTGGATATGGTGCGGTTCTGCCCGGCGCTTTCCAAGCGGGTGAAAATCCTGGAGTCCCAGAAGAAGATCACCTACCTTCCCACCAACAGCTCCTACCAGGTGCTGTCGGCAGATGTGGCGAACAAGCATGGTTTCAATACCCACGGGGTGATCTTCGATGAACTGCACACCCAGCCCAACCGGAAACTTTTTGACGTTATGCTCCAGGGTTCCGGCGACGCCCGGATGCAGCCGCTGTATTTCCTGATCACTACGGCCGGCAACGACACCAACTCCATCTGCTATGAGGTACACCAGAAAGCCATTGATATTGCAGAAGGCCGGAAGGTCGATCCTACTTTCTATTTCGTCATTTACGGCGCTGCCGAGGATGAGGACTGGACAGACCCCAAAGTATGGAAAAAGGCGAATCCCTCTCTTGGCATCACGGTGGGCATCGACAAGGTCAAAGCCGCCTGTGAATCGGCGAAACAGAACCCTGGCGAGGAGAACGCATTCCGGCAGCTAAGGCTGAACCAGTGGGTGAAACAGTCCGTCCGTTGGATGCCGATGGACAAATGGGACGCCTGTGCCTTCCCTGTTTCCGAGGACGATCTGGAAGGGCGCATCTGCTACGGCGGGCTGGATCTTTCCTCCACCACGGACATCACAGCTTTCGTGCTGGTGTTCCCGCCGCTGGATGAAGAGGATAAATACTCTGTCCTGCCATACTTCTGGATACCGGAAGAAACGCTGGAGCTACGTGTCCGGCGTGACCATGTCCCCTATGATTTGTGGGAGCGCCAGGGGACGTTGATGACTACTGAGGGCAACGTGGTGCATTACGGCTACATTGAGAAATTCATCGAACAGTTGGGAGAGCGGTTCAATATCCGGGAGATTGCTTTTGACCGCTGGGGTGCTGTACAGATGGTACAGAACCTGGAAGGCATGGGCTTTACGGTCGTTCCCTTCGGGCAGGGCTTTAAGGATATGTCTCCACCTACCAAGGAACTGATGAAACTGGTGCTGGAGGAGAAAATCGCCCACGGCGGCCACCCGGTACTGCGGTGGATGATGGACAACATTTTCATCCGCACTGACCCGGCAGGCAACATCAAGGCAGACAAGGAAAAATCCACAGAGAAGATTGACGGAGCGATTGCCACCATCATGGGGCTTGACCGTGCGATCCGCTGCGGCAACGATACAGGCGCTTCGGTTTATGACAGCCGGGGCCTTTTGTTTATCTGAACTATTATGCACAATCCCGGCGCTGGATGTTTGTTGAGGATATTTCTCAGAAACCGTTTGCTAATCTCTCCATTCAGAGCGAATATGCACATACCAAAAAACAGGAGGCTTGATTATGACAAGAGAAGAAGTAGTAAAACTGGCGGACAGCAAGTGGTATGAGACAAAAACGGCTGAGGAAATTGTAGACTTCCAATTGTATGAGGAGCGGCTTTGTATGCCGTTCCCCTTATTCCACAAGGCTGTGGAGGAAGCGTTAGGCCGGCCAGTCTTCACCCATGAGTTTGCCGGTGCGGAAAAGTTGCAAAAGGAATTTGAAGCTCTGAACAAAAAAGACTGAAAAAACTCGGATGGAGGGCATTGCGGAGGCGGTGCCTTTTGTCTGTCTGCTTTTAGAAAGGATGGTGATTCGATATGGGTATCTTTTCCGGGCTTTTCCGTTCCAGGGATAAGCCCCAGAACCGTACTGTAGGCAGCGCCTACAGCTTTTTCTTTGGAGGAAGCACTGCGGGCAAGCGGGTGAACGAGCGGTCTGCCATGCAGATGACCGCCGTGTACTCCTGTGTCCGCATCCTGGCGGAGGCGGTGGCTGGGCTTCCCCTGCACCTCTACCGCTACAAGGAGGACGGCGGTAAGGAGAAAGCCATCGACCATCCGCTGTATCTTTTGCTGCATGACGAGCCAAACCCGGAGATGAGTTCCTTCGTGTTCCGGGAAACGCTGATGACGCACCTGCTCCTGTGGGGCAACGCTTACGCACAGATCATCCGAAACGGCAAGGGCGAGGTCATTGCCCTCTATCCATTGATGCCGGACCGGATGACCGTCAATCGTGACAGCAACGGACAGCTTTACTATGAGTACACCGTCAGCATGGACGATACTCCTACAGTCAAAGGCAGCCTTGTCCGGCTGCACCCTTCCGATGTGCTGCACATCCCAGGGCTTGGCTTTGACGGGCTGGTGGGGTATTCCCCCATCGCAATGGCTAAGAACGCCATCGGCATGGCGATTGCCTGCGAGGAATACGGGGCGAAGTTCTTTGCCAACGGCGCGGCTCCCGGCGGTGTGCTGGAGCATCCAGGGACCATCAAAGACCCGCAGCGTGTCCGGGAGAGCTGGCAGTCCACCTTCGGCGGCAGCGGCAACAGCAATAAAATCGCCGTGCTGGAGGAGGGCATGAAATACACGCCCATCGGCATCTCCCCGGAACAGGCGCAGTTTTTGGAGACGAGGAAGTTCCAGATCAATGAGATAGCCCGTATCTTCCGGGTGCCGCCCCACATGGTGGGCGACCTGGAAAAGTCCAGCTTCTCCAATATTGAGCAGCAGTCCCTGGAGTTCGTGAAATACACGCTGGAGCCCTGGCTGGTGCGATGGGAGCAGTCCATCCAGAGGACGCTGTTTTCCCCAGAGGAAAAGAAACGATATTTTGCCAAGTTCAATGTGGAAGGGCTGCTCCGGGGCGATTATGCCAGCAGGATGAACGGCTATGCCACGGCAAGGCAGAACGGCTGGATGAGCGCCAACGATATCCGGGAACTGGAGAACATGGATCGCATCCCTGCCGAGGAAGGCGGAGACCTGTACCTTATCAACGGCAATATGCTCCCGTTGGGGAATGCGGGCGCTTTTGCAGATACACAAACGGGAAAGGAGGAACCCCCCGATGAAGAAGTTCTGGAAGTGGAAGAACCAGGCGGAGACGGAAACGGCTCCGGCAGCGAGGACGCTGTTCTTAAACGGCACCATCGCCGAGGAAAGCTGGTTTGACGATGACGTCACGCCCCATCTTTTCAAAGAGGAACTGATGGCCGGGGACGGCGATATTACCGTCTGGATCAACAGTCCCGGCGGGGACTGTGTGGCGGCGGCCCAGATCTATAACATGCTGATGGACTATCCGCACAATGTCACGGTCAAGATTGACGGCATCGCGGCATCCGCTGCAAGCGTGATCGCTATGGCTGGGACCCGTGTGCTGGTCAGCCCGGTGTCCATGATGATGATCCACAACCCCATGACCGTAGCGATGGGCGATACCGCCGAGATGCAGAAAGCCATCGAGATGCTTGCAAGTGTCAAGGATTCCATCATCAATGCCTATGAGATCAAGACCGGGCTGTCCCGCGCCAAGCTCTCCCATCTGATGGATGCGGAAACCTGGATGGACGCGAACAAGGCGGTGGAGCTTGGCTTTGCCGATGATGTCCTGGCACGGTCGGAGATTCCGGAGGACATGGAGCCGCCTGCGGTTTCCATGCTGTATTCCAAAGCAGCTGTGGTCAATTCCCTCATGGATAAGATCGCGGCGAAATGTACCACGAAACCGAAAAATAAACCGGCAGGCCGCAGCGTAGACAGCCTCTACGAGCGGCTTGATTTATTGAGATTTTAAGGAGGACATGACCATGACGATTTTAGAACTGAGAGAAAAAAGGGCAAAGGCGTGGGAAGCGGCGAAAGAATTCCTGGATTCCCATAGGACCGATAAGGGCGTGCTGTCCGCAGAGGATGATGCCGCCTACACCCGCATGGAGCAGGAGATCACCGACCTGGGCAAGGAGATCGCCCGCCTGGAACGCCAGGAGGCGCTGGAGGCGGAACTGAACCGCCCGGTGAACAAGCCCCTGACGGGCAAGCCCATGAACGGCAAGGAAGACACCAAGACCGGCCGCGCCGCCGATGAGTACCGCCGGAACTTCTGGAACATGATGCGTTCCAAAGCACCGATGCCTGCGGTGCTGAACGCGCTGCAGATCGGCACGGATTCCGAGGGCGGGTATCTGGTGCCGGATGAGTATGAGCGCACCCTGGTGGAGGCGTTGGAGGAAGAAAATGTATTCCGCCAGCTTGCCAAGGTGATCCAGACCTCCAGCGGCGACCGGAAGATCCCGGTGGTGGCGTCCAAGGGAACTGCCTCCTGGATTGACGAGGAAGGCGCCTACACCGAGAGCGATGACTCCTTCGGTCAGGTGTCCATCGGGGCGTACAAGCTGGGGACGATGATCAAGGTTTCCGAGGAACTGTTGAACGACAGCGTCTTTGACCTGGAAAGCTACATCTCCCGCGAGTTTGCCCGCCGCATCGGCGCCAAGGAGGAGGAAGCCTTCTTTACCGGGGACGGCTCCGGCAAGCCCCTGGGCATCCTGGCGGCAAGCGGCGGCGCGGAGACCGGCATCACCGCCGCATCTGCCACCGCGATTACCGCTGATGAACTGATCGACCTGTTCTACTCCCTGAAGGCGCCTTACCGCAAGAAAGCGGTGTGGGTTCTGAACGATTCCACCATCAAGGCCATCCGCAAGCTGAAGGACAGCCAGGGCCAGTACCTGTGGCAGCCGTCCCTGGCGGCCGGTACGCCGGATACCCTGCTTGGCAGGCCGGTGAAGACCTCTGCCTATATGCCGGTGATCGCGGCTGGTGCAAAGACCATCGCTTTCGGCGATTTCTCTTATTACTGGATCGCGGACCGCCAGGGGCGTTCCTTTAAACGCCTGAACGAGCTGTATGCGGCAAACGGTCAGGTAGGATTCCTTGGTTCCCAGAGAGTGGACGGCAAGATGATCCTGCCGGAGGCTGTTAAGGTGTTGGTACAGAAAGCTGGTTCTACGGGCTAATGAGGATAACCGGGGCGGTGTGGGCAACTGTACCGCTCCTGTCTTTTTATGGAGGTGAGGCCGATGGTGACATTGGAAGAAATGAAGAATTATCTCCGGGTGGATTATGGGGATGACGATACCCTGATTGAAGGAATGATCCGCGCCGCTGTAAGGCAGTGCATGGATATCCTGCGCACGGACAGTGAGGATGACCTTGCCGCAGCACAGAACGGGAAGATCGCCGTGATGTTTACGGCGGCATATTTCTATGAACACCGGGAGGAAGCCGACCACCGCGCCTTAAACCTGACGCTTCGGGCACTCCTGTTCGGAAATCGGAAGGAGGAATTCTGATGGATATCGCTCTTTTGAACCGGAAGGTCACCGTACAGAAAAATACAGTCGTAGTGGATGACATTGGGAACCATATCAGCAAATGGGATGATTTCTATTCGTGTTATGCCAGCATCAGCGGGGAGTCCCCAAATGAGAGTACCTCTGCCGGTATGGTGGTGGACAACACCAAGGCGGACTTTTCTGTCCGGTGGTGCAAAGCTGTGTCGGAGGTTACTCCTGACGAATACCGAGTCGTGTATAACGGTGAGATATACAACATCCTTGGCATTGACCACCAGAATTTCAAAAAGAAATCCGTAAAGCTCAAATGCCAGAAAGCGAGGCGGTGAGTATGGGGAGAAATGTTCCGGTCGGCAGTCTGGCGGATGCAATCATGGACACTCTTGAGGAATATGCGGATCTTGCCGTCGAGGATGTGAAGCAGGCAGCCAAAGACGCCGGGGATGTGGTAAAGAACGACATCCGCTCCCATGCGCCAAAGGACACTGGGGACTACGCAAAAAGCTGGGCAGTGAAAAAGATGAAGGAAACCTCCAGCAGCCTGACGGTGGCAGTGCATTCCAGGAACCGCTACCAGCTGGCTCACCTTCTCGAATTCGGACACGCCAAGCGCGGCGGCGGGCGCGTATCTGCCCAGCCCCATATCGCTTCCGCAGAACAGAAAGGCGTCGAATACCTGGAAGAAGAAATCCGAAAGGCACTGGAGGGATGAGATGAAAACATTGTTATCGGTCTTGGACAGCATAGGCATCCCCTATGCCTATGACCACTTTGCGGAAGGGGAATCCCCGGAGCCGCCGTTCCTCTGCTATCTGCTTCCGGGGAGCAGCAACTTTTCCGCGGACGGGAAGGTGTACCACAGGGTCAGCGAGGTGCGTCTGGAACTGTACACGGACTGCAAAGACCTTGCTGCGGAGCAGAAGGTGGAGGATGTACTTGATGCGGCGGGGATTTTTTATAACAAGTCAGAGACATGGATCGGCAGCGAGAAGCTGTACGAGGTCCTGTACTCTTTTGATATGGAGGGAATGTAAATGCCGAATAAGAAGAATAAAGTAAAATTCAATATCTGCAACGTGCATTATGCACTGATCACGTTGAGCGAGGAAGGGGAGGTGACTTTCGGGACGCCTGTGGCAATGCCGGGCGCTGTATCCCTGTCCCTGGAACCCAACGGTGAGCCGTCCAATTTTTATGCGGATGGGTATGCCTACTATACGATCTCCAACAACATGGGCTATGAAGGCGACCTGGAACTTGCGATGGTGCCGGAGAGTTTCCGTACTGATGTGCTGAAGGAGTCCCTGGATGATAACAGCGTTCTGGTGGAGAATGCTAACGTGGAGATGGCGAATTTCGCACTGCTTTTTGAGTTTGACGGAGATGTGAAGAAGATCCGCCATGTACTTTATAACTGCTCGGCGGCCAGGCCGAACATCGAATCCACGACCAATGAGGAAGAGATTGAGGTGCAGACGGAGACGCTTGCTATCACAGCCGCACCTTTGGCAAACGGTTATGTGAAAGCAAGGACCGGTGACTCGACCACGGACGAGGTCTATACCGGATGGTATTCTTCCGTGTATATGCCGACAGCGGCGGATACCGGCACAACTGAGGACGGAGGCGGTACAGAATGAGCATGAAAAGGAATATCACGATTGACGGGCGGGAGATCGCTTTCAAGGCCTCCGCAGCCATTCCGAGGATTTACCGGATGAAATTCCACCGGGATATCTTCAAGGACCTGCGGGATCTGGAAAAGGGCATTGATAAGAACGACCCGGAAAATTCCAGCCTTGATCTGTTCTCTTTGGAGATGTTTGAGAACATCGCCTATGTGATGGCGAAGCACGCCGACCCTTCCATCCCGGATACGCCGGAGGAATGGCTGGACGGCTTTAACACCTTCTCCATCTACCAGGTACTGCCCCAGATCATTGAGCTTTGGGGACTGAATACCCAGACGGATGTGCAGGCTAAAAAAAACTTTGCCCGACTGACCGGGAAATGACAACTCCCCTGTTCCTCCTGCGGTGCGTACAGCTGGGGCTGTCCATCCGGGATCTGGATCTTTTGACCATCGGAATGGTGAACGATATGTATGTAGAAAGCCGGAACGATGAATATAAATATGCGGTGGTGGCCACACAAAAAGATTTCGATTTATTTTAACCTGCCTGGAATACTCCGGGCTTTTTTTATGCCTGTTTAGGAGGTGGTGACACATGGCAAGCCGAATCAAGGGAATCACGGTAGAGATCGGCGGCGATACCAGCGGGCTGGAAAAGTCGCTGTCTGACGTGAATAATTCCATAAAGAAGACTCAGAGCCAGCTTCGGGATGTGAACAATCTCCTAAAGCTGGACCCGTCAAACACAGTCCTACTTGCCCAGAAGCAGGAACTTCTGCAGCAGGCCATCGGGGATACCGAGCGAAAGCTGCAGGCTTTGGAGCAGGCGCAGGAGGAAGTGGCGAAAGCCTTTGAGCGGGGTGACCTTGGAAAAGACCAGTACATGGCCTTCCAGCGCGAGGTGGAGGAAACCAGGGGGACGCTGAACCGCTACAAGGCGGATCTGTCCGGCCTGCAGTCAGAGCAGGAACGGCTTTCCTCTAATACGGAACGGCTGAATAAGCTGTTTACCGCTACAGGGTCCAACGTGGATGATTACGCGGATGTGCTGGGGAGCCGATTGGTAAATGCCATCAGAAACGGCACGGCATCCTCAGACCAGCTAAAAACGGCTGTGGAGAAGATCGGGAAAGCGGTCACCGGCGGCAAGGCGGATATCAAACAGCTGACGGACGCCCTGGATACGGTGGATGACGGGCAGGCGATCCGGAACCTGATCGAGGATCTGAGCGATGTGGGCGATGCTGCCCAGGATGCCGCAGGCGATATCGGGGAAATTGCGGAAGCCACAAAGGGCGCGGTCCTCATGGAAGCCGCCGACCAGTTGTCTGCCGTTGGGGATAAGATCCAGGATATCGGGGACAAGGCAGTATCCGCTTATGCGGAGACAGAAAATGCAGTCACAAAGGTGAACGCTTACTTTGGGGAAACGGGTGCCGCAGCGGAAGTCAGTGCCGCAGTCATCAAAGAAGTTTATGGATCTGGTGTTGGCCAGAGCATGGATTCTGTAGCGGAAGCGGTCATCATGGTAAAGAAGAACCTTGGGGAGCTTTCCGATACCGACCTTACCCACCTGACACAGCAGGCGCTGACGTTGGATGAACTGTACGGAATTGACATGAACGAAACCCTGCGTGGCGTCAATGCCCTGATGAAGCAGTATGGCATGACGGCGCAGGAGGCAATGGATTACATCGTCACGGGTACGCAGAATGGCCTGGATAAGACCAACGAGCTGGGCGATAACCTGTCCGAGTATTCCGGCAAGTTCGCCCAGGCCGGCTACTCCGCATCCGAGTATTTCCAGCTCCTGCAGAACGGCCTGCAAGGCGGTGCTTATAACCTTGATAAAGTCAATGACGCTATCAACGAAGTGACTACCAGACTGGCGGACGGGACCATCGGGGATTCCATTGACCTGTATTCCCAGAAGACCCAGTCCCTGTTCCTGGCATGGCAGAACGGGGAAGCCACCCAGAAGCAGATCATTGATTCCATTGTGGCGGATATTGCAAAATGTACCAACGAACAGCAAGCCCTGAACATGGCGGCGGAAGCCTTCGGTATGATGGCCGAGGATGGGAATCTCAGGTTCATCACCTCCCTGACTTCTGTGGGCGAAACCTACGACAGTGTGGCCGGTTCTGCGCAGAACCTGTTTAACCAGACAGGCACTCCCATGCAGGAGATGGAGGCCAATACCAGAAAGCTTCAGCAGGCCCTGATCCCGCTGGGCGAGAAAATCGTGGAGCTTGCCAACGTGGTGCTTCCGCCTCTGGTAGCAGTCATTGAGACTGTGAGTGGGATCTTTGGCATGCTGCCGGAGCCGGTGCAGAACTTCGTGGTGATACTCGGAGCGCTGCTTGTGGCTTTTACTGCCCTGACACCGATTATCGCAGCGCTTTCTGTTGCTTTTGGGGCGCTCAATATCTCACTGCTCCCGGTGATCGGCATCATTGCCGGAGTGGCTGCGGCCATTGCCGCGATCATAGCCATTGTGAAAAACTGGGGCGCGATCACGGAATGGTTCGGCCAGCTCTGGGAGACGGTATCCGCAAAGCTGATGGAGCTGTGGGACAAGGTGGTCGTGTTTTTCACGGAAACCATCCCTGCGGCGGCGCAGAAGTTTATCGACTTCTTTTCCGCTATCCCACAGTGGTGGAACAGCCTGTGGTCGCAGATTTCCGCATTTTTCGTCAATATCTGGAACAATATCAGGAATACAGCCGCACAGGTCTGGAACGCTATCCGGCAGACAGCGGTCGATGCGGCAAATGCGCTGAAACAGGGCGTCCAGAATATTTTTTCTGCGCTTTCCCAGTTCATTTCCCAGATCTGGAACACACTGAAGCAGACAGCATCCAATATCTGGAACGGTATCAAGACTACGGTGGTGAATATTGCCACAGGATTAAAGGATGCGGCGGTAAATGCCTTTAAAAATCTGGTTTCCGGCATCCGTTCCGCCCTTTCCGGTCTGGCATCGGTTGTCCAAAACGGTTTTTCCGGGGCGATCTCCTTTATCACGAGCCTGCCGGGGAAAGCCCTCCAGTGGGGCAAGGATTTCATCCAGGGGCTGATCAACGGCATCAAGAGCATGGTGCAGGCAGTGGTTGACACGGTATCCGGCATCGCCAGCAGGATCGCATCCTTCCTCCACTTCTCCGCCCCGGATGAAGGCCCGCTCTCGGACTATGAGAAATGGATGCCGGACTTCATGAAGGGACTGGCTGGCGGTATTGAAAAGAGCCGCAGCCTGGTGGAGAAAGCCGTCAGGGATGTGGCTTCAGACATGGTAATCACTCCGAAAGCAGGTGTGTCCGGGTATGGAGACACAGATGGAATGATGGCTGGCATCAGTATGTCGGATATAATCACTGGAATATCTTCTGCGGTATCGGAAGCCCTGTCCGGTTTTTCCAACCCGCAGGGGAACATCGTGATCCCGGTGTATGTGGGCGGCACTTTGCTGGATGAACTGGTGGTGACGGCGCAGGCAAGGCAGAACCTGCGGTCAGGAGGGAGGTAAGCGATGGCATTTATACAGTATCTGACTTTTGACGGCACAGCCCTCCCCCTGCCGGATTCCTATGAGGTACAGATGGATGACGTGGAGGCGGATTCCGGCGGGGAGACGGAGGCCGGGACGGTGCAGCGGGATGTAGTGCGCTCTGGCGTGGTGAGCATCCCGGTGACGTTCTCTGTTTCGGCAAAGTGGCTGAAGATCCTGACGGGGTTTAAGCAGCAGGAAAAGATTACAGTGGGATATTTCGATACGGAGACACTGGCGGTGAAGACGGCGGAGATGTATGTGGAGGGGTACAAAGCTTCTCTTGTGAAGGATACGTCCCGGAAAGGGCTGTGGACAGTGAGTTTTACGCTGAAGGAATTTTAGAGTGGAGGTGATGCCCTATGTACCCGGTGAGTGAGGCGTTCCTGCAGGCGGTGCAGGGGAACACCCGGAAGTATTACTGGACGGGCAAGATAACATCCATGGCTGGCGTGGAATATCCGTTTACGCAGGAGGATATTGTGAAAGGCAGTGGCTATGTTACGGCTCAATGCTGCGGAAATTCAGAGATCGAGCTTGGAGCCGTGTATGCGGCGGAGATGGGGATCAGCCTGTTTCTGGATATCGACCGCTATACGCTTGAGGGTGCAAAGATAGAACTGACCTATCACCTGCGGCTGGCAGACGGGACTTACGAAGCTATCCCAATGGGGATTTTTGAAGTGAGCGAGGCAAACCGGACAGCCCATTTGCTGGAACTGAAAGCTTACGATTATATGTTGCGTTTTGACCGGGATTTCAATGGTTTTGAAACCATCGGGACAGCATATGGGATGATGGCGCTGTGCAGCACAGCCTGCGAGGTGGAGCTGGCGCAGAGCCAGGCGGAGATCGAAGCGCTCCCCAACGGATCGGAACTGCTCTCCATCTACCCGGAGAATGACATTGAGACCTATCGGGATGTGCTGTATTTCACGGCACAGGTTCTGGGCGGTTTCTTCTGCGTCAACCGGGATGGGAAGCTGGAATTTCGGCAGTACGGGAATACGCCTGTGATGGAGATTTTACAAAAGCACAGGTTCTCCAGCAGCTTCTCCGACTTTGTTACGAGGTACACGGCGGTTAGTTGCACGAACCAGCGGACACAGACTGCTGAATACTACGCCCTGGAGGAGGATGACGGGCTGACCATGAATCTGGGAATTAATCCCCTTCTGCAGTTCGGTCTGGAAGAGACAAGGGCGGAGTTATGTGGAAATATCCTGACAGCCTTATCAGCGGTCAATTATGTGCCCTTCGATTCGGATACCATCGGTAACCCGGCACTGGATCTGGGGGATGTGCTGACATTCTCCGGTGGTCAGGCAGACAGCCAACAGATCACCTGTGTGACGTCTTTTACGGTCAAGATCGGCGGCAGACAGAGCCTGAAATGCGTGGGGAAGAATCCAAGGCTCTCCCAGGCAAAATCAAAGAATGACAAGAACATCTCCGGTCTCTTAAACCAGATCGAAGCCGGGAAGATCGGCATCCATACATTTACCAATGCCTCCGCTTATACCATTGCGGAGACAAATGTGCGGATCATCAGCATTGAGTTCGCTTCCAAAGAGGAAAACCACGCCCAGTTCTTCGGGCAGGTAGTGGTGGATGTGGCGGCTGATCCGGCTGCAAGGTCAGCCAATGCCAGCGGCACGAT
>OLQE01000549.1_pt1 | contig 28343 bp, 19 predicted proteins | sample 1643161 | NCBI WGS metagenome assembly OLQE01 (sample SAMEA3136650, study PRJEB25190) | human gut metagenome | reverse complement strand
TCCGAGATTAGCAGCGATTGTCTGCATGGCTACTATTTTAAGAAGCCAGTAATTGGTCAGTTCCTTTGGCAGCTTATGTACAATGATCAGTGCAAGAGGAACAAAGGTAATTAATGCTACATCATTGGTAATCACCATTGACAGGAAGAAGCATAAAAGCACCAACAGCCTGATTACACCCACAGTTCCCGATGTTCCCATCAGCAATTTTTTTGCAAGCATATCAAAAACACCAATTGCCTTCAAACCAGCTACGATTGACATCAAACAAAAGAGGAGCCCGAGAGTCCTGAAATCGATATAATTAAAATAAACCTTATCAGGTCTGATCCAGAACATAGAAAGAAGTGCAAGGATCACTGCAATTGACAAAACAGTTTCTTTCTTGAAAAAAACATATAATTTTTGTAACATAATATTTCCTTTCCGGTCTGATACGACCGCGTATAAGTATATCACAGAAACATCCAGAAAAAAAGAATATCATTTTGTATTCTGCTTCGTGGTGACAGCGGTTTCGCCACGCCTAATCTTTATGAACAGTGTGAGAAAAACGGCACAAGCTATGTGATTCGGCTGAAGGAGAATGGCATTCTCCGCGAAAAAGCATCCGATCTTGTGGATGAGCTTGATGAGATTACCCAAAATAACACAGTCGATTATGCAGCAGCCTATGGCGAATTCATGTACAAAGCAGGTTCATGGCCTTATGAAAGGCGCGTGGTATGCAAGGTTGAAAAGTCGGAAAACCAGATGGTTTACATGTACACATTTGTTGTCACAAACATGGAGTTCTCACCAGAATATCTCATCAAATTTTACTGCAAACCTGGGAACTGGATGAATTGTACGGGGTCATAAGAAAATATCGGCCGGAAGCCATTATTGTGAATAATACAGGTCTGGATGAGCCGGAACCATTTCTGTATGGTCATGGAAGAATTGCAAGAGTTGCAAAGATCCAGTGCGAAAAGCTTCAGAATGTCCGGACAATTTATGAATCATAGAGATAACAGTTCAAAACATCAACGAGTAGACCTGTGGCCTGTTGTTTTGAATATCCTGAACAGTTAAAAGGAACAGGGATCCTGCTTTTTCAACGGGAAGCCTATCCATCCGTTGTTTTTCAGTATATAATAGTAAAAAGACCTCCCAACAGGAGTAAGCAGCAAAAGCGGATCACAAACGTCCGATTAACGAAAGAAAAAGGAGAAAAACCATGAATTTATCAGCGATTCATCATGTAGCGATCATTGTATCCGATTATGAAGCATCAAAGGAGTTCTATGTAAATAAACTGGGATTTTCCATCATACGTGAAAATTATCGTCCGGAGAGGAAGGACTGGAAGCTGGATCTCCGGCTTTCAGACAGCGTGGAGCTTGAAATTTTTGCGGAAGAGAATCCGCCGAAACGTGTAAATCGTCCGGAGGCCTGTGGTCTGCGCCATCTGGCATTTCAGGTGGACTGTGTGGAAGAAACCGTGAACGAACTGGCAGCACGCGGGATCGTGTGTGAACCGGTCCGGGTAGATACCTATACAGGAAAAAGGATGACATTTTTCTTTGATCCGGATGGCTTGCCATTGGAGCTGCATGAGTAAAAAATTCATTGACTTTTGCATAGAAAATGATACAATATGGACAGATTGTATACAAAGTACCAGATGATTTCCAAGAAATAAGGGGACCAAGTGATGAAGAAGATTCGTTTGAAAGCAATGGCAAAGATCAATCTCGGCCTGGATGTGGTCGGGAAGAGAGAGGATGGGTATCATGAGGTGAAGATGATCATGCAGACCATCCGTATGTATGACCAGATCGAGCTGGAGTCCACGGAAGAGCCGGGCATCCGGGTAAGTACCAACCTGAATTATCTGCCGACCAATGAGGACAACCTGGTGTATAAGGCAGCGAAGCTTCTGATGGATGAATTTGATGTGAAAAAGGGAGTCAAGATCGACCTTCGGAAATTTATCCCTGTGGCAGCAGGAATGGCCGGCGGAAGTTCGGATGCGGCTGCTGTCATGGTTGGTGTCAACCGTCTGTTCCATTTGAATCTTTCCAGAAAAGAACTGATGGAACGGGGCGTAAAAATTGGTGCAGATGTTCCGTATTGTATTCTGAGAGGAACGGCTCTTGCTGAGGGGATCGGTGAGAAACTGACACATCTGCCTCCGGCACCGTCCTGTTATGTTTTGATCGCGAAGCCGGGAATTCATGTTTCCACAAAATTTGTATATACCAATCTGAAGGTAAATGAGCTGGAAAGCCATCCGGACATCGATGGTCAGATCCGGGCGATCCGGTCCGGTGATCTGAAAAAAGTAGCGGAGCTCTGCGGCAATGTGCTGGAGACGGTAACGATCTCTGCTTATCCGGTGATCGAAGAGATCAAGAATGTCATGAAAGCCGGTGGTGCCTTGAATGCCTGCATGAGCGGCAGCGGACCGACCGTATTTGGACTTTTTGATGACAGGGAAAAGGCACAGGCTGTCTATGATACGCTTTACGGCGGAGAACTGGCAAAACAGGTGTACCTGACGACCTTTTTTAACAACCGGAAATCCGGAAGATAAGCGTGCGTTGACGGATCAGAGGGACTGCAGGAATTTTGCAGGATCCTTATCGGCACGAATGGGATGAACAGAGGAGAAGAAAACGGAGGAGATACGAAATGGCGGACAATTTTGAAATCCGTATGGATGAGTACCTGCCTTTGCGAGATGTGGTGTTCAACACCTTACGGCAGGCGATTTTAAAAGGAGAATTAAAACCGGGAGAAAGACTGATGGAGATCCAGCTGGCAAATAAGCTTGGTGTGAGCAGGACACCGGTCCGTGAGGCGATCCGGAAGCTGGAACTGGAAGGTCTGGTGCTGATGATCCCCAGAAAAGGCGCAGAGGTTGCCGAGATCACCCGTCAGGATATGGAAGATGTGCTGGAGGTGCGGACGGCACTGGAAGAGCTGGCAGTGAAGGATGCCTGTGACCACATCACAGATGCCCAGCTTTCCGAGCTGAAGAAAGCTTCCAGTGAATTTAAAAAGGCACTTCTGGAAGGCAAGGATCTGGTTACCTGCGCAGATGCGGATATGCATTTTCATAATGTGATCCTGAGTGCTACCAACAATCGGCGTCTGATCCAGATGCTGAATAATCTGAGCGAGCAGATGTATCGTTACCGTATGGAGTATCTGAAGGATGAGCGGACACATAAGACTCTGATCGACGAGCATGACGCCATTCGGCGGGCACTGAAAAAGCATGATAAGACCAAAGCCGGAGCGGCCATCCGTGTTCATATCGATAACCAGAAACGTTCCATTCTGGAAAGTCTGACTGAGAAGGAAGAGGACGAAGAAATCTGAGATCATGCATGATTTTCCCATAACTGGATAAAGTAAACATAAGAGGATAGGTGGAATGCCTATCCTTTTTGTTATGCTGAAAAAGGGGGAAAATCGATGGAAAAGATCGCGGAGAAGATCTCAGAAAACAGGAAACGCATAGAAGAAAGGATCAGTGGCTGTGACGATATCCTGCTTCGACCGATGATGCTTGGGAAAGAACGGGAAACCGAGTGTTTTCTGATCTATATTGAGACAGCGGTGAGCAATCTCATGCTGGAGGATTCGGTGATCGGAAGATTTCTGAACGAACTTCGGGAACTGGAGCAGGCGAAGCTTTACGAAATACTGAAAAAGGATGCACTCGGGATCTCGGATACGGGAAAGCTTTTTGATACAGAGGCGGCTCTTGCAGCCATGCTGGCCGGGAATGCCGTGCTTTTTGTGGACGGGCTGGATTTTGCTTTGAAGATCGGTAGTAAAGGGTATCCCGGAAGCGGTGTACAGAAGGCAGAATCCGAGAAGGTTCTCAGAGGCTCCAGGGAAGCCTTTTCCGAGTCAGAGAAAATGAATACAGCTCTCATAAGAAAGCGGATACGCAATACCAGCCTCAAAGTAGAGGAACTGCCGCTGGGAGAGATCTCGCATACGATGACAGCCATCCTTTATCTGGAGGAAATCGTTTATCCGCCTTTTTTGCAGGCAATCCGGAAAAAGCTGCATGGGATACAAAGAGATGGGATCCTGGACAGCGGCATGCTGGAACAGCTGACGGAGGAGGTCTGGTATTCGCCGTTTCCGCAATATCAGGTGACTGAACGGCCGGATCGGGCGGCCCAGGCTCTGTTGGATGGCAGAGTGGTGGTGGTGACGGACAATTCACCGGAGGCACTGATTCTGCCTGCCACATGGAATACACTTTTTCAGACCAGTGATGATACTTACCGGCATTTTGCCATTGTGTCCTTTCTGCGGCTGATCCGGTATGCAGCGGCTTTTCTCGCTCTGGCGCTCCCGGGGCTTTATGTGGCGGTGACAACGCTTCATCCGGGGATCCTTCCGACCAATCTTCTTCTGGCTCTGAAAAACGCCAGAGAGGATGTTCCCTTTCCGAGCCTTCTGGAAGTCCTGCTCCTGGAACTGGCATTTGAACTTCTCAGAGAGGCAGGTCTTCGGATGCCGGGACCTGTCGGAAGCACCATCGGGATCGTAGGCGGACTGATCATTGGGCAGGCTGCGGTGAGTGCCAGCCTGGTGAGCCCCATGGTGGTTGTCGTTGTAGCACTGACTGCCCTGGGAGATTTTGCCATTCCATCGGAAGAACTGTCGGAAGCCATCCGTCTGGTGAAGTATCTGATGCTTTTCCTGTGTGCCTGGTTTGGAATCCTGGGATTTTTCCTTGGTCTGGTATTTCTGCTGGCGCATCTTGCCGGCTTGAAGAGCTTCGGGGTTTCTTACCTGGCACCGTATTCCGCGTGGAAGCTGAACCGGGGAGCAGACCGGAAGGACAGCCTGGTCCGTTTTCCGTTGATCTTTTTGAAACGGCGGCCGCTTTTTGCACGGGCAGACAGGCGGGTACGGAGCGGAAAGGAGCGATAAGGATGTTTTCAGAAAATGGAAAGATTTCGAGGAGGCAGCTCTGCTGCCTTCTGACACTGGATTTTTTCGGGAAAGGAGCGCTTCTTCTGCCTGCCTTTGCGGAGGGAATGAGCGGCCGGGAATTTATCCTGTGTCTTTTCCCGGTATTTCTTCTGGTGTTCGCATACGGGAGGCTGGTGGAGAAGCTTGGAGAAAGCTGCGGAGGTGATTTCCGGCTTTTTGCAGAACGGAAGCTTGGAAAAAAGACGACAGACATTTTTCTGCTTTTCTTTTTTCTGTATGCTTTCTGGGATCTGACGTATCTCCTTCATACCTTTGGAAAGATCGGACAGACCTTTCTTCTGCCCGGTGAGTCAAAAGAGATCTTAAGTGCTATGGCATTGCTGGCGGGAATCACTATGGCTTACCGGGGGCTGGAGATCCGGGCGAGAACGGTGGAAGTGCTGTACCCGCTGCTTTTTTTCCCGATCCTGTTTCTGATCCTGTTCAGCGCGTTTCATCAACAGCCAGAGATCAGTGAAGCGATGCCGGTTTTCAGCGGATACAGAGGTATGTTCGGACAGGTTCTGAAAATGTTCAGTGTCTTTGGTGGACTGAGTTTTTATGTGTTTCTGGCTCCGTCCATGAACAGACAGGAAAAGGGGCTGGTACGCAAAGGCTTGTGGAGAGCTTCCGCGGCTCTGGTGACGCTGTTTCTTCTGGTGGCAGCTGCTTTTGGTGAAAAGGGAATCGGAAGGCTTCCATGGCCGGTGGTCTCTTTTATGAGCAGTGCCAGGGTTCCAGGCGGTTTTCTGGAGCGGTGGGATGTGATCTTTGCAGGTCTTTTGGAAACGATGCTTCTGGCAGGTGTGGGAAGTTCACTGTTTTATCTTGGGATCATCGGTGAAATGCTGTTTCACCGGCTGAAAAAAAGCTGGCTTTGGTCTGGTGTGGCGGCAGCGGCACTCCTGGTGGTCTTCTGGTGCGGAGAAAGTGGAAAAGCAGTGGAGCTTTATGTCAGATGGAACAGTTTTGCGACCGTTCCTGTGAGTGTGGCATTTCTGGTGATCCTGCGGTGTATAGGCAGGCCATGAGAAAGCGTTCGGGCAGTGGCAGGAAAAGCAAAGCGGAAAGGAAGTGTGGATCCATGCAGAGGAAAAAAGAAAAACAGACAGGAAAAACAGGGAAAGAACGGAAGCTGAGGCATTTCGGAAGAGCAGGGGTTGTCGGAAGCCTGATCCTGCTGTTTCTTTCCGGCTGCTCTGGCCGGGAACTGGAAGCCCGGGACTTTGTGTCTGTACTGACGTTTTCCGGGGAAGATCCGGAAAAACTGCTGGCAGAGCAGCAGAGAACGGACAGCCGGGTTCTGGATTACAGTCATACCAGAGCGGTGCTTTTAACGGAACGTGCGGTACAGGAGCCGGAACAGCTGGATCAGGTGCTGGAGAGTCTGATCTTAAGGCCGGAATTTTCCTGGAATCTTCTGATTTTTACAGGAGGAGAAGAGGTGCTTCAGAAAGCGGAAGAAAAGAAAGAGAAGCTTGGGCTGGAACTGGCGGCTTATTACAGAAACCATCAGGAAAAACAGGGGATTTCCAGTCCGGTAACCCTTCTGGATCTGTGGAACTGGAGGCTTGGCAAGGAAGGCGGGGAACTGAAATTACCGGTGCTGGTCCTGCGGGATGGCAGCCTGCTTCCGGAAGGCGTTTTGACGGTGCAGCTGTCGGATAGGACCTGTTACAAAAAAAAGCAGGAAGCGAAACATTCACTTCCTGCGTAAAAATCGGTCTGATTTACTCGATCGGGACAAAGTCTGCAACGCCGTGTTTGCAGAGCGGGCAGATGAAATCATCCGGGAGTACATCGCCTTCGTAGATATAGCCGCATACGGTGCAGACAAAGCCTTTTTTACCCTCTGTCTGGGGCTTCGGCTTTACATTTTCCTGATAGTAGGTGTAGGTCATGGTGTCTTTCTTGTTGATGACTCTGGCTTCGGTCACGGAGCAGATGAACATGCCGTGGGTACCGAGATCGACATACTGTTCTACCTTCAGGGACATGAAAGCGTTGATATATTTGGGAAGGATCACCAGTCCGTTTTCGGAGCGAGGAGTCTCCCAGCCGGCAAATTTGTCGGCCTGACGGCCACTCTGGAAACCGAAGTTTTCAAATACCTGGAAGGGAGCTTCCACAGAGAGGCAGTTGACATTCATGACACCGGTCTGTTTGATCACATGATGAGAGTAGTTTTCTTTATTGATATTGACAGCTACCCGGTTTGGCTGATCGGTGAGCTGGATCACAGTATTGACGATGAGACCGTTATCCTTTTTTCCGTCGTTTGAGGTAACGACATAGAGACCGTAGCCGATACGGAACAGAGCCGTGGGATCTACTTTTTTCTCTACTTCACCTGCACGGGCAATGTACTCTTCGCAGAGCTCGTTTGCCATGCCTTCCAGCTCGTCCATGTTTTCTGCACTTAAAGAGGAGAGAATGCGGACGGTATTTTCCAGCCAGGTGATCTTTTTGCTCTTTTCAAACATGCCTTTCATGATCTTGGCAGCCAGAGGAGCCCAGCTTCCGTTCTCGATGAGACCGATGGTGCGGTTCTGGTAGTTACGCTCGGTGAGATGCTCGATAAAGGTACGCATGAAGGGATAGATCTCTGCGTTGTAGGTGGTGGTAGCCAGGATCAGTTTGCCATAGCGGAAAGCATCGGCAACCGCCTGAGACATATCGCATCTTGCCAGATCGTAGACAACGACCTTCGGACATCCTTTGTCGCGGAGCTTGTCAGCCAGGATCTCAACGGCTTTCTTTGTGTTTCCGTAAACGGAGGTATAGGCGATCATAATGCCCTCTTCCTCAACGGAATAGGAGGACCAGATATCATATTTTTCAATATAGTGACCCAGGTTTTCTTTCAGAACGGGACCATGGAGAGAGCAGATGGTCTGGATGTCCAGAGTAGCGGCAACCTTCAGAAGCTTCTGCACCTGCATGCCGTATTTTCCGACGATACCGATGAAATAGCGGCGTGCTTCATCATCCCAGGGTTCGTCAGCATCCAGAGCACCGAATTTTCCGAAACCGTCAGCTGCAAAGAGAACCTTGTCGGTGCTGTCGTAAGTCACCATAACCTCCGGCCAGTGTACCATGGGAGCAAAAACGAAGGTCAGTGTGTGTCTGCCGAGAGAAAGGGTGCCGCCGTTCTCTACTTCCAGTTTTCTGCCCTCGAGAGGCATATCACGGAAGAAGTTTTCCATCATGCCGAAGGTCTTGGCATTGGCGACGATGGTGGTGTCCGGATAAACCTTCATGAAGTTGTGGATGTTTGCGGAATGATCCGGCTCCATGTGCTGGATGATGAGGTAATCGGGTTTGGCTCCGTTCAGGACCGCTGCGATGTTATCCAGCCATTCATGGGTGAAATTTGCATCAACGGTGTCCATGATGGCAATTTTCTCATCCTTGATAACATAAGAATTGTAAGCCATTCCATTGGGAACCACATACTGTCCCTCGAACAAGTCTACCTTGTGATCATTGACACCTACATAAAGGATATCGTCGGTTATTTTCATAGCAAGAACCCCTTTTCTAAAAGATTTATCTTCATAATAGTTACTGTTATTGATTTCTTAACATTATTATAACACAAGATACGGGAATGTCAATGAGGGATATGAAAAAAGATCTGTTTTTTTAACGGCTATTTATCGGGGAAATGCAAAGAATGACAGGTTTTGCGGTTTGTGCTCCAAAACCTATTGATTTTTACTTTGACTGCGGTATGATAGAATTACGAGATGCTTTTCATGAACGCAGATCGCGAAGCGACTGTGTTCATGAGCAAGTAGAGAAGCGGATTGCGAATGTCCGCTTTACTGAGCATCTGCGAAACGGGAAAGGAAGAAAAGAATGTGAAGAAAAACAAATATGAAATTGATATGTGCAACGGATCGATCATGGATAAACTGATCTCCTTTTCGCTGCCATTGATGCTGTCCGGGATTTTGCAGCTGATGTTCAATGCGGTGGACATTGTTGTGGTTGGACGGTTTTCAGGGAGTGAGGCTCTGGCGGCGGTGGGTTCCACGACGGCTCTGATCAATATGTTTACCAACCTTTTTATCGGTGTGTCGCTTGGAACCAGTGTATTGACCGCCCGGTTTTATGCGGCCGGCCGGGACCGGGAGGTTTCAGAGACGGTTCATACCTCGATCACGCTGGCGCTTCTGAGCGGGATCCTCATGATTTTTGTAGGGCTCTTTTTTTCACGGGGAGCGCTGGAGCTGATGGATACGCCGGATGATGTCATTGATCTTTCTACTTTATATATGAAGATTTATTTTATGGGCATGCCCTTTTTTATGCTCTATAACTATGGAGCAGCGGTGCTCAGGGCAGTCGGGGATACGAAACGGCCGCTCTTATTCCTGATCATCTCCGGTATTCTTAATGCAGGACTGAACCTGTTTCTTGTGGTAGTCTTTCACATGGGAGTGGCTGGTGTCGGGATTGCCACAGTGGTCTCTCAGATGCTTTCCTGTGTCCTGGTGCTGATCTGTCTTTATCAGGCGGAGAGCAGCTATCAGCTCAGATTTTCCAGACTGATGCTGAAGTGGACTTATCTGAAACAGATTTTTCAGGTGGGAGTACCGGCAGGCATCCAGAGTACAGTCATCAATTTTTCCAATGTACTCCTCCAGTCTTCCGTAAATTCGTTTGGTTCCATTGCAATGGCAGGTTATACGGCAGCCAATAACATTCTGGGCTTTCTGTATGCTTCTGTCAATTCCGTTACTCAGGCATGTATGAGCTTTACCAGCCAGAATTACGGTGTCGGTAAATGGAAACGGATGGATCGTGTGCTTCTGGACTGTATGATTCTGACGACCGGAATCGCTCTGGTGCTGGGCGGCGGTTCTTATCTGTTCGGAACGGAGATCCTGAAAATCTATACGGACAATGAAGAGGTCGTGCGGAGCGGTATGGAGATCCTGTCCTTTACTACAGTCACCTATTTCCTCTGTGGCCTGATGGATCTCTTCCCTGGAGCATTAAGAGGGATGGGGCGTTCCGGTGTACCGATGATCCTTTCTATCCTTGGAACCGTTGGAACCCGTATCGTCTGGATCTTCTGGATCTTTCCGGCTCACCGGTCACTGGATATTCTCTTTATTTCTTATCCGGTATCCTGGATTCTGACGATCCTCATGCAGGTAATCTGTTTCTGGTTTGTGAGAAAGAAAGTACATGAAAGTATCCGTTCACGGGCATGAGGCGTGAGCCTTCCTGTATTCGCCGGGAGTGCAGTGCATGTATTTTCGGAAAGTCCGGTTGAAATAGCTGATGTTGCTGTAGCCGCAGCCGGTGGCGATGGTGCTGACCGGTTCCGAACCGGTGAGAAGCTGATCACAGGCGATGCCGATCCGGTAATAATTGATGTATTCGATGAGTGTCATATGAACCTGGGATTTAAAAAAGCGGCAGAATTGCCCTTCGCTCATATGAAATGCCGAGGAAAGTCCTTCGAGTGTCAGGACAGAGCTGTAATGCTCCTGAATGAACCGGAGGATTTTTTTTGTGAGCAGGATACGGGAATCATCCCTTTGATAAACGCGGAGCGCTTCTGTGGCGGGATAGCGGCAGAGATAGTGCCAGATCCGGAGAAGTTCTGCTTTGATGAGGAGTTCGTGAGAGGAAAAATCCTCCTGATACAGAGCACGGATGGCTTCCAGAGAGGAGCAAAGCTCTTGATAGGGAGGTGCATCCGGGGGAAAAAAGGTCTGAAAAAGCAGTTCTCCGGAGGTCTGCCGGTGGATGTATTTCTGCTGGATGTCATCATTTCCGTAGCTGCTGATCAGTTCCAGGCCGAAGACCACGGCATAGAAGGTCAGGGGAAGACCGAGAGGAGCAGAGATGGAATGCACCTCTCCGGAACTGAAAAACAGGATATCTCCGGCAGAAACAGGAAGCGAGCGGCCATTGACATGGGCAGTTCCCGTTCCTTCGGTCAGATAAAGCAGTTCGTATTCTTCATGCCAGTGTGAAGTTACCCGTTCGGAACGGGAAGGATCAGATGCATATTCATGTACCATGAGATGAAAGCGCAGATCTCCGTGGAGAACTGTCTCGTGGATCGTGCTGATATCCGGTTTTTTCATAAAAGTCTCCTTAATTATTCAGGCCGTTCAAAGCAACAGGCCACAGGTCTACGCGCTGCTTCGGTCGGTGCTAAACGAGTCCCACTGGGACTCAGCACCCCGCACATTGCATGTGCTCTCGCTGCATTCGCAGCTTTTGTCTGAGGCTGATGAGTCTACATTCCATTTCGGTCCGCGCTAAACGAGTCCCACTGGGACTCAGCGCCGTTCCGCTCATCCCAAAATGAAAATCCATCCTATTGCAAACAAATTTGCATAGTCTGATTTTTCATTTTGCTGATGCTCTGAACTATTATGTCAAATTTGTGTTAGAATCTGTGAAAAAACATCAAGTATTTTCCTCTTGGGATTAGTATAATACAACTATCAGAAAAGTGCCACTGCGTTTTGGCAGGGCGGAAATGACAGGTTCCGGAAGGCGGAATGGCTTTCCGGAAGAAAAGGAGGAGCTTATGCAGTTTTGTGGAGAAAACGGAGTATTGACGGCCTGCCTGGGTGGTGAAACTCTGCGTATTGAGCCATGGGGAAAGGATTCCCTTCGTGTGCGTGCAACCAGATGTTCCAGATTTACCGATCAGGACTGGGCATTGACAGAGGAGCCGGAAGCAAGTCAGGCAGTGGTGGAGATCGGTGAAGAGGATCACTGGGTCGGAGACGGTACCATTGACAAGAAGGAAATCGCATCCATCACAAACGGACGGATCAAGGCCGTGGTAAACTTCCGTGGAGTGATCACCTATTATCGTGACGGAAAACAGTTCCTGCGTGAGTATTTCCGTTTTTATGACGGAACGCTCTGTAAAGAAAGCCGCTGCCTGAAGGTGGTAAATCGTGAGTGGAAGGGCGTGATCGGCGGCAGCGAGTATCAGCTGAATGTGAAATTTGAAAGCAATGACGGAGAGAAGATCTTCGGAATGGGTCAGTACCAGCAGCCGTATATGGATCTCAAGGGCTGTGTGCTGGAGCTGGCACAGAGAAACTCTCAGATCTCCGTTCCCTTTGCCGTATCCAGCCTTGGCTATGGTATGCTCTGGAACAACCCGGCGATCGGTGAAGCAACCTTCGGAAAGAACTATACGGAGTGGACGGCCCGTTCTACCAGACAGATGGATTACTGGCTCACGGTTGCGGACAGTCCGAAGAAAATCGTGGAAAACTACACAGCTGTGACCGGGCGTGCCCCCATGTTCCCGGAGGACCGCATGGGTCTGTGGCAGTGCAAACTCCGTTACCGCACACAGGAGGAAGTGCTTTCTGTGGCAAGACAGTATCAGAAGGAAGGCATCAAGATTGATCAGATCGTCATTGATTTCTTCCACTGGACTGTGCAGGGAGACTGGAAATTTGACAAGACCTACTGGCCGGATCCGAAAGCTATGGTGGACGAGCTGCATTCCATGGGGATCAAAGTGATCGTTTCCGTATGGCCTTCGGTAGACCGCAGAAGTGAAAACTTCCAGCCCATGATGGACAGAGGACTTCTGATCCGCACGGAGCGCGGCGCTGACCAGACGTATGATTATCAGGGAGACTGCGTGGAGATCGATGTATTCAACCCGGAAACAAGAAAATATGTCTGGGAGGTCTGCAAGAAGAACTATTACGATCTCGGTATCGATGCGTTCTGGCTGGATAATTCCGAACCGGATTACGGTGTTTATGATTTTGACAACTACCGCTATGCAGAAGGACCGGCGCTTTCCTGCAGCAATATCTATCCGCAGCTTTACAGCCGTGTCTTCTATGATGAAATGAAGAATTTAGGAGATGGAACTGTGGTAAATCTGCTCCGCTGTGCCTGGGCAGGAAGCCAGAAATACGGTAACGTGGTATGGTCCGGGGATGTTCCCAGTACCTTTGAGGCATTTTATGACCAGCTGCAGGCAGGACTGAACATGGGACTTGCCGGAATTCCCTGGTGGACGACCGATATCGGCGGTTTCATGACGGATGATGTAAACGATCCGGATTTCCAACAGCTTCTGATCCGCTGGTATGAGTTTGCTGTTTACTCCGCAGTGCTCCGTATGCACGGCGACCGAGGTCCCTACAACATTCCGGCCCTGGATGACCGTGACTGGGGCGGCGGATATCTGCATACCGGTCAGCCCAATGAGCTCTGGAGCTATGGCGAGGAGAATTACCGGATCATGAAGAAATATTATGATATCCGTATCTCCATGCACGATTACATCCGTGATCTTTACAAAGAAGCTTCCGAGAATGGTTCTCCGCTGATCCGTACCATGTTCTATGAATTCCCGGAGGATCAGAAATGCTGGGAGCTTCAGGATCAGTATATGTTCGGAAGCGAGTATCTGGCAGCACCGATTTTCCATCTGAACCAGTTTGAGAGAGAGGTTTATCTTCCGGCCGGATGCCGCTGGACGGACACCAGAGACGGAAAGGTTTATGAGGGCGGACAGACGATCCTGGCTGACGCTCCGCTGGATTCCATGCCGGTATTCAGGAAAACAGAATAAAAAAAAGATATCCGTAGAACAGGAAAGCTGTCTTGCATGACTTCCGGAAGTATGGTATGATGGACTACAGTAACGTGATGCAGTGCATCCGAGTGTAGGAAGGAGAGCAGACGAATATGTATATTACCTGTCTGGATGTAGAAGGAGTGCTGGTACCGGAGATCTGGGTTGCTTTTGCAGAAGCGAGAAATCTCCCGGAACTGAAGAAAACCACCCGGGAAGAGCCGGATTATGATAAGCTGATGAAGTATCGGCTGGATATTCTGAAAGAACATGGTCTTGGTCTGAAGGAGATCCAGGAAACCATTGAGACGATCGAACCGCTTCCGGGAGCCAGAGCATTTCTGGATGAGCTTCGGACGTTTTCCCAGGTGATCCTGATCAGTGACACCTTTACGGAGTTTGCAGCACCGCTGATGAAGAAACTTGGATGGCCGACGCTATTCTGTAATTCTCTTGAAGTAGCGGAAAATGGTGTGATCACAGGCCATAAAATGCGGGTGCAGCAGACCAAGCTGACGACTGTAAAGGCTCTGCAGTCGATTGGTTTTGAAACTATTGCCAGCGGCGATTCCTATAACGATCTTGGCATGATCCGGGCAAGCAAAGCCGGTTTCCTTTTCCGAAGCACCGATAAGATCAAGGCGGAAAATCCGGATATTCCGGCTTATGAGACCTACCAGGAACTTCTGGAGGCAATCAAAAAAGCAATGAAAGACTGAGCGGAAAGGCTGCTGTACGAAAAGGTATGGCAGCTTTTTCCGGGTATGGAAATGCTTCCCTCGGGCCGGCGACGGCACGATTCCGGTTTTGACGAAGCCTATGAGAGGGGCATGCGTCTTTTGAACGCAGATAAGCATTCCCCCGCTTCAAGTGCACGGAGCACTAAGCGGCGGGTGAGGGGGGATGCTTATGTCAGTGGGAGTTGAAAGCTCCCACTGACAGATCGCGAAGCGACTGCGTTCATGAGCAAGTAGCGAAGCGGATTGCGAATGTCCGCTTTACACTGGAACTTTCGAAACTGGATGTCAATATGTTCTCCGCGGTGAACAACAGCCTCATCAACGATGGTCAGGAAAAATGTATATGGAAGTGAAAACTGTCCTGCAGCTGCAGAAAAATATGTGGCTGTGAGGGCAGTTTTTTTATGGTGACGTGAACAAAAACAGCAAAGTTGTGCAAGAAAAGAGCAAAGTGTGTCAATTGAACCAAAAAGAAAAATGAATATGCTATATTGAACTCATGCAATGCCGGAAAAGGCCTGAAAATCCTCGTTCCTGACGTTGGATTTGGAGTTGTTTTGCGGCAGAACAGAGAAAGATGAGGAGGAAAGAAAGATGAAGAGAAGACTTGCATGGTTCATGGCAGTGCTCATGTGTGTGACAGGCGTACCACAGGGTACCTTTTTGAGCATGGCAGCAGAAAACAATTTGACAGAAGCAGAAACCCTGCAGGCAGAGGAAAGTGAAGAGAACATTTCCCTCACGGCAGAAACAGAGGATAGCTTAAGCCAGGAAGAGACTGAGACTGCTGTGGCTGAGACAATAACAGCGGAAACAGGTGAAACGGAAACTGTGGCAGCGGAAACAGAGGAGATCAGCAAGCCTGAAACATCAGAAACCAGCGAGCCGGAGACAGATACCACAGAGGAAGCTACAGAAGAACCGGTCGAAACGGAGACAAGTGTCATCGAAACAGAGGAAATTTCCGAAACGGAGACAGTTGTATCGGAAACAGAGGAGACCGAAGCCACCGTAGAGCCTGAAATTGCTGCGTCGGCTGTTGCTGTCTGCGAGGAGGAGTCGGAATCGGAAAGTGAAGAAGAGAGTGAGAGCGAAGAAAAACGGACAATCAGCAGCATCACCCTGAAAAAAGACTATACTACCTATCTGTATAACCTGGAGTGGGACCATGAAAATGGCCTGGAGATTCAGCTTTCTTATGAAGGTTCCGATGAGACGGAGATCCTTTATGGAAATGCATTTAAAGATGGAATCGCCGAGGATTCTCATGGGAATAAACTGAAGCTTACTTATCTGGATGCTTCGGGCGGGGAAGCTTCTTACTGGAAATCCACCGGCAGTTATAAGTTCCATGTGGAAGACTGTGCCAACAGTGGAATTTACGGGGAACTCGCCTTTTCTATCGTAGATCCGGAGACGGCCAATATCGCCAGTCTGGAGCCTGGAAAAACGACAACCTTAAGACTGGATCACGGCGGCCGGGTCTGGGGAAAATACTCTGTGGAAGAGAGTGGAAAATATTCCGTCAAGATCCGCGGGGCCTATCCCATGGAGATAGAAATAGACGGTATCTCATATGGAGAGGCTGGAGGCTTAGACCGGGATTGTTATCTGGAAGCCGGTAAAATCTACTATTTCCGTCTGGACAAAAGCAATTTCCAGGAGGAAGACTTCGATATTTCTGTGGATTTTGAGAAAGCACAGAAGATCGAGAGCCTGAAAGTAACACCGGGAACTACGGAATATACTGAGCATCCTGAGGGAGTGGATCGCTGGCATTTTGGCGACTGGAAGGTTCGGGTAAACTTTGAGGATGGTACCTTTGATGAATTTGATTTTCTGGATGCGGTAAAAGATGGAGAGGAGTCCACAAACGCCAATTATATTACGAAGTATAACCTTAGCGTAGAAATCTATCAGAAGGATTCGGAAGATCTTTATGCGGATGACCCCTACGAGTTTGACGACTGGGCAGCTGGCGAGTATGAAGTTGTTTTCAAATGCCCGGAATACACGACAAAGCGTTTTGAATTTCAAATTCTCTCAAAAGCAGATCAGACAGAGACAGTTACGGGCCTGGGTGAGCTGAAAATTCAGAATACAGAGCCTCTGTTTGCCAATACGAGTTACCCCGATGACTGGCTGGAATATCAGGTTACTTATGAGGGAGGTCTTACGGAGACAGTCAGCGGAACTTCCGATAGCAGAGGAAACTATTTTGAGGCCACCGTTTCGGACGCTTCCGGCAATACTTATTTCTGGGGCGATAAGCTGAAAACGGGCGCTTATACCCTGCATGTAAAGCAGGAAGACGGTGAGGTGGAAACGACCTGTGAGTTTACTGTCGTCAGTGCCAGAGATCTGGCTGGAGAAAACAGCGTTGTTTCTGATGAGAGCAGACGCTTTGAGAAAACAGACGAGGAACGTTATGTCTATTTTAAATACACAGCCCCGGAAACAGGAACCTGGGATGTAAGCTTTAACCGAAATCTCAGTGGTCTGACCGTTGAAAATGAGGCGGGAGAAGCAGTTACAGCTTGCCAGGGAAATAACAGCAGACATTATACCCTGCAGCTGAATCAGGGAGAGACCGTATACTTCATCGCAGATGCCGGTGAAAACTGGAAAACGCTTCGGATCAAAGTGACAAAAGGCAATGCGATCACGAGTGTAACCTTACGGACTTCCCGTAAAGGGCAGGACAGTTACTATGTGGGAATTGATGAGCTGGATAAGAAGGATTTTTATCTGGATATTACTTATGCCGATGGTGGAAAATACCGGCTCAACGCAAGCAGCAGCGACAGTTATGGAAACCGTTTCCGTATCTGTGCGGCGATCAATGCGGAAGAGCCGGAACTCTCTGAAAACGTGATTCCGGCAGAGCGCACACAGTACCTTATCAAGGCTTATCTCGGAGAGGAAAAACAGGAACGGGCCAGCCTGATACTGACCTGCAAAAATCTGGATTTTGATGCGCTTTCGGAGCTTCAGACGAAAACGCCTGTCACAAACAAGGGAGAAAATGACAGCTGTTTCTATCGTTTTACCCCAAAAGTAAGCGGTAATTATGAAATGACCGGGTCCTATAACGAGTTTTGTTTCTATTATAAAGAGGAAGGCCAGTGGACACCGTATTATGATTCTTATCTGGAAAAAGGAACAACTTATCTGGTAAAGCTGAGCTATGCAGACGGGGCTGTCCTTTACGGACCGGGAGAACAGGATACGGCTGAAAAAGAAAGAACGGTAGAAGCTATCAGCTTATGGCATGAGAATAATGACGGTTCTGTCTACTGGACTCTGCCGGAAGGCTTCCCATATAAAACCATGAATGCATCTTATCATCTGAGTGTTTCCTATCGTAACGGTGACTGGGAAACCATTGATTTCAGTGATTTCAAGCTGCAGGATGGCGGCGGTTATGTGTATGATTCCGCCGGAAATGCTTTCCAGGTGATTGTGCGTGCAATTGTGGAGACCGGCGAGGCACAGCGCTGCCATATCAGTGTCGGTTATAAGAATCTGAGAGCGGAAGCCGATTATTTTGTTGCAACAGCAAGTGCGGTTAAGGCGCTTACCGAGGGAAGCGCTCAGACATTTTCCTGCTCGAAGGACGATGATATCGATGCGGTAAAATTTTTAAGCTTTACGCCTTCTTCTGACGGCTATTATAAGGTTTTCGCAGAAGGAGAACAGGTGCTTGCGCCGCTGGTAAAGGTCTATGAAAAGGATTCCGAGGCCAATGCAGTTCAGGCTATTTCCCGGACTGCCGCTTACAATGGGTACTGGCTGGAAAAAGGAAAGGACTACCTGATTGTCGTCAGCTTCCGGCGTCAGGCAAAAGAAAATATAAACGTAAGTATCACCAATGTCACCGGGAAAGAGATTGTCGATCTGGAGCTTATCGGGGATCCCACAGATCTTTATGCAGTAGAGGACCTCTGCTATGCGGACCCGGAGGGAGCCAGACTGAAAGTGACTTACGCGGACGGAACAACGGAAGAAATCGTTTATAACTGGAAAAAAGAAAGAGCAATTTCTGTATCTGCCGACTATCCTACGGATAAATCTTACCGGATGATTTTCACTTTGGGAGATTATTCCGTAGAAAAAGAGATTCCGCTGCTGTCTGTTTCAGAACTGCCGGAGCTGGTAGGTGGAGAACTGAAAAATGTGCGTTTTTCAGGGACAAAACAGGCTTTTCGTTTTACCGTGGATAAGGATGGTCTGTACCGTCCCGGTATTACCAATGCAAATGGAGAAGAGGTTTCAACCTGGTCAGAAATTTTGCAAGAATATGGTGGGGACGTGGAGACTGATCCGGATCAGAAGACCTGGCAGCTGCAAGCAGGAGAAACCTACTATCTGATCGCAAAAGCAAAAGGAGACTGTACTGTATCGGTTGCTTCTGTCTGCGAGCATCAGTATGAATGGGTTACAAAAGATGCCACCTGTACGACGGAGGGAAGCAGGACGGAAGTCTGCAAACTTTGCGGCGATGTGAGAAGCAGCGAGAGCATTCCGGCTCTTGGACATGATCTGACAACCGTCATTGAGAAAAATGCGACCTGTGGAGCAAATGGAAGCAAACATGTGGAATGCAGCAGAGGTGACTACAAAGAGGCTTCTGTTGTGATTCCGGCCACCGGTAAACACACCTACACAACAAAAGTAGACAAAGCCGCGACCTGCGGAGCAGCAGGAAGCCAGCACAGAGAATGTACAACCTGCGGCTACAAAGAGGCAGCTACTGTAATTCCGGCCACCGGCAAACATACTTACACCACGAAGACGGACAAAGCTGCCACCTGCGGAGCAGATGGAAGTCAGCATGAGGAGTGTACGGTCTGCGGTACTAAGAAGGCAGCTACCACAATCCCGGCAACAGGAAAACACAGCTTTGGCGCGTATAAGACTACGGTTGCGGCCACCGTTCTGAAAGTGGGCACGAAGGAGCGTACCTGTACCGTATGCGGAAAGAAAGAGACCGCTTCGATCGCAAAACGGAAAGCCACAATCAAACTTTCTGCGACAAAGATCACCGTGCCGCTGAAAAAGACTATCGCAGGACCGACCGTTACCTTCGGAAAAGGCGACAGTATCAAGAGCTGGAAATCCGCCAAGACTTCCGTGGTTACTGTCAATTCCAGGACCGGAAAACTCACCGGAAAGAAGGCAGGAACAGCTAAGGTTACTGTAACCCTGAAGAGCGGAAAGAAAGCGATAGTCACCGTAACGGTCAAGAAGATTATTACGACCAAAAAACTGAAAGCCAACCGGACAGCAGTTACCCTGAAAAAGGGAAAGCGCTTCCAGCTCAGGGTTACCGTGACTCCGAAGAACAGTCAGGAAAAAGTGATTTATAAATCTTCCAATACAAAGGTTGCAACCGTGACCAGCAAAGGAAAGATCACCGCGAAGAAAGCAGGAAAAGCTGTGATCACGATCACTTCCGGAAAGAAGAAAATCACCTGTGAGGTAACAGTAAAATAAATTTTTTATGAGAAAAAGGGGCTGTCGCACTAACGTGCGGCAGCTCCTTTTCTTTAATCCTGAATTTCATAAGCGTAGAGTTCGTGAAGGGCACGGGTAGCGGCGATGTATCTCGCCTGACGGACCAGGGGACGCTGGTCTTTTTCCGGGAAAATGGAGAATACCTGGTCAAATTCCAGACCTTTGGCCAGATAGAAGGTGGTCACGGTGAGACCTTTTCGGAACGTGGTGCTGTCCCGGTGAAGAAGGGAGAGGGCATTTTTTACATCAAAGCCTCTGGCGGCAAGCTTTTCATGGAGGATCGCATAAGCCTGCTCGGCCTCCGCGGCGGTGCGTAGAATAACAGCGGCGGTCTCGAAAATGGATACGTTGTCAGCAACCGGTTCGCCCGGGGTGTCAGAATCGTGCCTGTCTGCATTCCGGACAACAGGATTTTCACCGGAAGTATTTTCGGGAAATTCTTCCGGCGATGCAGCTACCAGCTCCGGATCGAGACGAAGTTCCCGAACAGTGGCATCAAGCGCCTGATCCAGGGAAGAAAAAGTCTTTTCTGTCACCGGTTTTCCATGGCGGTCGAAGAGCTCCACATCGTCCACGCCGGTGAGCGCATTGGCGTAGGAAGAGATCTCAACGGTGTTCCGGTAGCTCTTGTTCATAACGATGCGGTGGATATCTTTTCCGAAGATCTTCGGCAGGAAAGAGAGGGCATCCTGTTTTTCATCAGCCATGGTCTGCGCACGGTCTCCCAGGATCGTCATGCGGCAGGAGAACATTTCCTTGAGGATGAGATACTGAAGGCGGGAGTAATCCTGCATTTCGTCTACGACCAGGTGTTTGATGTCCTGCCGCCCCTTCCGCTTCTGAAGCCGGTATTTGAGATAAAGGACGGGATACACATCTTCATAAGCCAGTTTCCGTTCCTCGGGGGGAAGATCCGGCAGCAGCGGCAGCCCTTCCTCCTCCAGAAAACGGTTGTACAAGACATAGAAATCACGGGTATCGTACATCTGACGGAAACGGGAGATGAGCTCTTGCTTTTCCTCTTCGGGAAGATCTTTGTTTTTCAGGGTTTCCACCTCATCAATGAAGGTATCTGCGACGGCATCCATACGGGAGAGAAGAGGGATCTCCCCAAATTTGTTATAGAAAAGATCCAGGAGCCTGCTTTCTGTCAGGGTCACGTTTTTGTATTCTACCGGGGCAAAATTCATCAGTTCATCCTCCAGGCGGAGCAGGAAGCCTTCCATATGGGTGATGAAGCGCTGAGACTGTTTTTCAAGAGCTATCGGATCCTCTTTGTCAGCCAGAAGATTCCGCTCGATCTGATCACAGCGGTCCTCACAGTCGGCAGCTGTTCCCTTGAGCTGGCGGTAGGCAAAAAGATCAAAGCTCATTTCCTGTATGTTTTCCTCACCCAGCTCCGGAAGAATGTGGGAAATGTAGTCGGAAAAGACGCCGTTTGGGGATAAGATCAGGATATTCGAGGATTTCAGATGCTTCCGGTCATGGTAAAGGAGATAAGCGATCCGATGGAGCGCCACAGAGGTTTTTCCGCTTCCGGCAGCACCCTGGATTACAAGAATCTTATCACTGGTGTTGCGGATAATAGCGTTCTGTTCCTTCTGGATCGTGCGGATGATATTTTTCAGCTGGATCTCACCGTGACTGCCGAGTTCTGCTTTCAGGATTTCATCATCGATCTTGGTGTCGCTTTCAAAAGCGTAGACCAGTTTTCCCCGGCGGATCTTATATTGCCATTTGGCTGTGATCTCGCCGGAAAGTTCACCCATGGGAGCCTGATAAGAAGCAGGACCCTTATCATAATCATAGAAAAGACCGCTTACCGGAGAACGCCAGTCATAGATCAGAGGCAGGGCACCGGTTTTTTCAGCAAAATTTCCGATGCCGATGTAAAAAATCTCCGGTTCCTCATCTCCTTCGTAGCAGAAATCCACCCGTCCGAAAAACGGAGAATCCAGCATTTTCCGAAAACGGTGTTTCAGCTTCAGCTGCTCCTGATTGGCGTTGATCTGGTGAAGCAGAGCCTGCTGGTTGTCAAAATTTTCATAGCCGTACTCGTCCATCTCCGTGTAGTTTTGCCAGTAATACTCATGCATTTCATCAATTTCTTTCTGACCTTTCAGAAGGGATTCGTCAATGGAAAGGATCCGCTGCCGTATTTTTTCCAGAACTGCGTCCAGATAAATCCGTCCGTCTCTGTTATCTATCATAAAAACCTCCAGTTTGTCGTAATAAAAGGATAACGGTCCAGAAACATTTCTGAACCGTTATCAGTATAACAAAGATCGTCTGCCTTCACAAGGTAGTTTCTTTTTCGTTTTGTGCGATCAGTTTTCTGGCATAGGCAAGAAGATGACCGCGATCCTTCTGATCCAGCTTCAGATAGATGCTCATCAGTTCCTTTTCTTCTGTAGGAAGTTTTTCCAGAAAAGAAGAGCGGTCAAAAAACTGTGGAATGGTAAGTCCCAGACCCTCGCATATTTTTAACAGGGTGCGGTAGGTCGGAGTGGTGCCTTTCTGAAACATGTTCCGGACGGAGCTTTCCTGAAGTCCGGAACGCTTGGCGAGCTCGTAAGAAGTGATATTGCGTTCCTCGCAGAGCCGGCTGATCTCTTCTGCAATTTCTGATTTTTTCACGTCCATGCTCTGTATGCTCCTTTCGACAGTTTCCTTCTTTTCTGACGTTAACTGTCATAAGTATATCCAGAGCCGCTACTTTTCATAAGTACGTAAAAATAAGAGCAAGTGCAACTAAAAAGAGATGGTAAAAAAGCCGGGAAGCTTAAGAATCTTCCCGGCTTTTGCGATCATCGTAATCATCGAGGAAACAGTAAGCTTCCTTATCTTTATGATAACCGATGATGGTACGCAGATTGACATTCTGTACACTGTTGAAAATGTTGGATTCAATAAATGGGCTGATCTTGCGGAACTGGGCGATGAGTTCTTTCATTTCATCGCGTTTGGAGCCCCGGCCGCCGCCGCAGGAAGTACAGTTTTCCGTGAAACGGCAGGCACACTGGATAAAATGAAGATCGTTGGAATCTCTCCAGGCCTTGATATCTGCTTCTTTTACCAGGTAAAGGGGGCGGATCAGTTCCATACCTTCAAAGTTCTGGCTGTGAAGCTTTGGCATCATGGTCTCAATTTTGGCACCATAGAGCATTCCCATAAGGATGGTCTCGATGACATCATCAAAATGGTGACCGAGAGCGATCTTGTTGCAGCCCAGTTCTTTTGCATGGGAATAAAGGTAGCCACGGCGCATTCTCGCACAGAGATAGCAGGGGTTTTTATCAATCTCGGCTACCACATCGAAAATCTCCGTTTCGAAAACGGTGAGAGGGATTCCGAGGATCCTGGCATTGTTCTGGATGATCTTCCAGTTGTCGGCGTTATAACCGGGGTTCATTACCAGAAAGACTAATTCAAAAGAAACAGGGCCGTGCTTCTGAATCTCCTGCATGAGCTTGGCCAGAAGCATGGAATCCTTGCCTCCGGAGATACAGACAGCAATCCGGTCACCATCCTGAATGAGCTGATAATCCCGGATAGCTCTGGTAAATGGACGCCAGATGGATTTCCGGAATTTTTTGATCAGAGTCCGCTCGATCTCTCTGGTCCGTTCGGTTACAGAATCATTGGAAACCATGCGTTCCAAGGAAAGGCGGAGCCAAGAACGGTAGCCGCCTTCAATATTTACGGCCTGATAGCCGAGGCCGGTCAGAATCTTGACGGCTTCCTGACTCTGATTTCCGGTGTGACAGAATATGTAGACAGGGCGGTTTGCAGGAATCGCGTTTTCTACTGCTTTGACGGATTCCGGTTCAAAAAAGCCTTCCTCCGAACGGTCTTCGTCCAGATTTTTTTTCATAGGGACATGGATGGCTCCGGGCAAAGATCCCCTGCGGAAATCGTCCTCGGAGCGGATGTCCAAAATCGTAATATTGGAACGGTCGAGGTTTTCCAGTTCTTCGACACTGATGGTATGCATAAAATCCTCCGTGAAAATAGGTATAGAAAGGTTTATTTTTGCCTCTACCATCATAAGGATTCACTTTTTAAAAGTCAACTGTTTTTTGCATCCGCTTTTTCATAAGCAGGTTTCAGCTCAAAAAGCCGGGCCATGACTGTTTTTGGAAGTGCAGCCTTTACTGCCTTTTGGATAGGATCGTAAACCGCATCGGCACTTTCCCGGTCAGGATAAATGCAGGTAACGGAAAGCTCTTCACCGCCGAGAGCATTTCGTACCGCAGCAGAGACGGGAAGTGTCACGCAGTCAGCTTTGCCGCCTCGTTTCCACACAGCCAGATAGGCCTTTCCTTCTACGAAAAGACCAAGGCTTACGATCTCATCAGAGTAGCCGGCGAGACCGAGAGGCCAGAAGGGACGGGAAATGCGGATATCCTGGCGGATGGTCTTATAAATATCCAGTGCCCGTTTTACGAGGGCTTTCCGTTCCTCATCCAGTTTTGCCAGATGGCCGCTCTGATGGATCCTGAGAAGCATGGCGCTGACCATGTTGAAAATCACTTCCTCCCGGAGGGCATCCGGCGAAATAGCTTCTTCATGGTTCATGGGATATGCCCAGACAGCAGCCTGTTCCGGGGTAACGCCGGTAGGCGCATTGGCTGCAATGACGGCATACTGGAGGTAGTTTTCCTGATCACTGGTGGACTGGATGCTGCAGCGGGAGAGCATACCGTAATCCATGCGGAGACCGCCGCTGGAGCAGTTTTCAATGATCAGCTCCGGGTGGCGTCTGAACAGACCGTCCAGCCAGGAAAGATAAGCACGCTCATGTTCCAGCATGCCGTCACCGACGCTGTCCGCATAGAGTTCTGTTCCGATGCCGGGTTCGATGTTATAATCGGTCTTTATATAACCGACACCGTAATCACGGACAAGCTTGTCCACGACTTCATCCATATGGGCGCGGACGGCAGGATTGCGGTAATCCAGCTGGAAACGGCTCCGGTCATAGACACGTTTTCCATGGCGGACAAAGAACCAGTCATCGGGAAGCTTTCCGGCAAGGCCGCAGCGGATGCCCATGACTTCCGGTTCCAGCCAGACACCGGGGATCAGACCCTTGCTTCGGATGTAATCCGTGACCTTTTTGACACCTTCCGGAAAGCGTTTCCGGCTTTCTTCCCATTCGCCTACGCTGTCCCACCAGTCGCCGTCTGCATACCAGCCGGCATCGATGCAGAAATATTCACAGCCGGCTTCTGCAGCCGCATCCACCAGCGGATATTCTTCCTCTGCTGTCGGGTGGCCCCAGAGACAGTTCATATAGTCGTTGAAAATGACAGGCAGCTTTTCATTATCCTGATTTTTTCTGCGGATCTTCCGGCGGTATTCGGTAAGCGTACCCATCGCATCGTCAAAACCGGTGCCGGTGACACCGACTGCGGCCGGTACGGTGGTGAAATGCTCGCCCGGCTTCAGATTCTTGAACCAGTGTGAATAGAGCTCATTGGGGCCGCCCAGCGCCAGATAGAAATGTCCATTCTGGTCGCCGATCTCCCAGTGCCAGGAACCGTTGTGATCGATCTCCCAGAAAATACCCGTATGTACTTCTGTATTTTCCAGATAAGCCATGGGAAGGTATTCCTTGGCAGACCAGTTTCCGGTGTTGGAAATATGGAGGTGGTTGGAGGAGCGCTGAATGGAGGGCTCCTGGACCAGTTCCATGCCAAGTTCCGGGAAGGTATAGGTCTTCCAGTTCAGTTCCCGCTGCCAGCCGTTGTGCGGGATCCGGATCTTCAGCTTTTCATCTCTGGAAAGGCTGCCTTCTTTTTCAATTCCTTCATAATGGAAGTTGGCGATATACTCCAGAGTCTGTGCTTCCGTGCCATTATTTGTCACGGTATGCCAGATGCGGATCACGGGAAGTCCATCATAAAACTGCCAGAAGGAGTCGGCGGTGACACCGGTTTCTTCATCCTTCGTGTGGAAGGTGATAAGCCGGCCGTATTCGTTCCGTTCATCGGAATGAGAAAGATATTTCATCCGGTAACCGGGAGCAGTGACGATGTATTTGTTGCCATGACGCTCATAGGGGCGGTCAAAGCCGGAGAGATTTATACTGAGGAAGGGGAAGCCTTCCGGAATGGCCTCAGCGACGAGGTCTTCCTCTTTGAGAGGAAGTGCAGAAAAGTGGAGAAGCTTCAGATCCCGATTGTCGGTGACGGCGAGACGGATGTAGATCTGATTTTCGTGAAGATCAATGAAATGCATAGTAGAAAGCTCCTTTCCTGAAAGGTGTGATTCATATAGTAAATCAGCGGATTTTGAATGTTTGTAGAATTGCGGGAGCTGCTTTGCAGCGGAGCAATTCGTAGGCATCAGTTGGGGGCAAAAGACCTTTTGACCCCAACATCATCATATGATGGGCTGAATGGCATTTTTTGCTGTTCAGCCCGTTGTTTATGTGGCATCATGGAGTCAATGGTATGTCAAGGGTGCCCGAGAAAGTAACCGAAGACTGCATGAACGGAAGAATGGAGAATATATCCAGGATACTTAACATTCTGGATTCCTTCCGGGAAATTTACGGAACAGATCCGTCCATCGTAGTCAGCGGATTCCACATGATCCAGTCGGAATACACGGAGGAGGATTTACAGAAGATAAAAGATACAGCAGATGAACTTTCACAAATGAATACAATCTTCTACAGTGGTCACTGTACAGGTGAAGCTGCGTATCAGATTCTGAAGGGGATTCTTGGTGATAAGCTTCGGGCGATCCGTGATCTGCAGGGGGCTGATTCATGAACGGAAAACTCTGTTCTTTCAGCGAACAAAACTTTTTTTGTTGCATTTACCGATATTTTGTTTAAAATAGAACTGCTGGGCTGAAATGCCATGGCGTTTGATTAAATATACTGGAAGGGAAATTGAGATGAAAGAAAAGGGAAGTAGTTTTTCCGGCTCCATAGGTTTTGTCCTTGCGGCTGCCGGAAGCGCTGTAGGAGTTGGAAATATCTGGAGATTTCCATACCTTTGTGCCAAAGACGGAGGAGGTCTGTTTCTTCTGATCTATCTGGTACTGATATTGACATTCGGATTTGTATTGTTGACCACGGATGTTGCAATCGGGCGAAAGACAAAGAAAAATGCGCTGAGAGCTTTTGAAGAGTTCAATCCCAAATGGCGGTTTCTGGGCCATTTGACCTTTCTGGTTCCGGCTTTGATCATGACTTATTATTCTGTCATTGGCGGCTGGATCGTAAAGTACTTTTTTATCTATATTGTTTCTGATGGAACAGCTGCCGCAGCGGATGGATATTTTTTATCTTTTATCACATCCGATCTCGCACCGATCGTGTTTATGCTGCTTTTCCTTGCGTTAACCGCCTGGATCGTATTTCGCGGTGTGGAAAAAGGAATCGAAAAATTTTCCAGGATCATTATGCCTGGCTTGCTCCTTCTGATCGTGGTCATTGCAGTCTTTTGCCTGACCCTGTCTCATACAGATGCGGATGGCACCGTTCGTACCGGTCTGCAGGGGCTGGCTGTTTATATAAAACCAGACTTTCATGGATTGACTGTAAAACGATTCCTGGAGATCCTTCTGGATGCGATGAGCCAGCTCTTCTTTTCTTTGAGTGTATCGATGGGGATCATGATCACGTATGGTTCTTATGTGAAAAATGATGTGAATTTAAATAAAGCGACCAATCAGATCGAGATTTTTGACACAGGTGTTGCCTTCCTTGCAGGAATGATGATCATACCTGCGGTCTTTGTCTTCCTTGGAAAGGATGGAATGGCTTCCGGCCCGAGTCTGGTATTCATTTCACTTCCAAAGGTGTTTGATGCCATGGGTGTATTCGGGCGTCCGGCTGCGATCGCTTTCTTTCTGATGATGGGATTTGCGGCACTGACCTCCTGTGTATCCGTTATGGAAACACTGGTTGCAAACTGTATGGAACTGTATCACAAACCGCGGAAAAAAATGTGTGGAGCAGTAGGTATTTATTCACTCGTCACCGCCGTACTGATCTGTCTTGGATATAATAAACTCTACTTTGAGCTGAAACTTCCGAACGGATCGGTGGGACAGCTGCTCGATGTGATGGATTATATCAGCAACAGCTTCCTGATGCCGTTTATCTCCCTTCTGACCAGTATTCTGATCGGCTGGGTAATTGGGCCGGACTGGATCATAGGGGAAGTGGAACGAAATGGAGAACACTTCAAGCGGGCAGGTCTGTATCGCTTTATGATTCGCTATGCAGTACCGGTTGTCATGCTCATTCTGTTCCTTGTATCCACCGGATTTGTAGATCTCATTTTCTGATGCGGGACAAGATGGTTTTGCAGCAGATATCCGGTTATCAGTGTTACGAATGAACCCGGAAAGCTGCTATAGAGAAAATAGAGAAAAAAGTGCTTCTGAACAGAAAAGCCCTTGCGGATGCAAGGGCTTTTTGCTAGTGTGCCGAGCATGGCACTAATCTTACTGGTGAAAGTCCAGTCACGGGTATTTAC
>OLQE01000537.1_pt1 | contig 28971 bp, 49 predicted proteins | sample 1643161 | NCBI WGS metagenome assembly OLQE01 (sample SAMEA3136650, study PRJEB25190) | human gut metagenome | reverse complement strand
CATTCGCAGCAACGTCAGCAGCAGTTAGATTTAGTCCAAATTGTTCATTTACTAATTGTAATGCCCACTCTAATCTACCTTGAGCTTCTGCTGTTAGGTCTGTTTCGCCAGCATATTGACTAATAACGCTTTGAGCTGTATTCAATTCTCCTATTTGAGATTTAGCATTATTTGATATTTCCCCTATTGCATCTGCGCTATTTGCCATTGACTCATGAAGTTCGTCAATATCCATTGCTGTATTACTTGACGTGTTTCCGATGCTAGAAATAATCCCCTGATATGATCCAAGATTATTTACATCAGAAACAGCATCGCTTAATCCAGTAGTTGCTTTTTTAAAGTTTTCTTGCTTTTCCGCTGCGTCCATGGCGGCAGTAGCTATCAATCCAATAGCTGTAGCCGCAACACCGAGAGCAATACCGACTGGATTTATTTTCAATCCAACCGCTGCAATAGATTCAGCGAATGTACCTGCTCCACCTTTAGCAAGCTTGAATGCTTCAAAAAGACTTTTAGCATTTCCCGCTAGTCCCATAACAACTGGAGCCGCTTTATTTAATCCGACAAAAGCAGTACCAACTGCAGCAATAGTAGGCACTAATGGCTTGGCAGTTTCGTAAATATCTTTAACTACTGGAACAGCTGCACCAACTCCGCTTTGGAGTAACCCAAAAACATCATTAATGCCGCCTTTTAGATCATTGAATACGCCCGAAATGTTATCGGAGCCTATTTCATCCATGATGCCTGTAATGCCCTTTGTAACAGCATTACCCATGTTGGCGATAGATGTATTTACGCCACCAGCAGCCGTTTCTGCCTGCTCTTGGAAACTTGCAAAGCTTTCTCCACCTTCAGTATCAAGGCGAATCATCTCGTCGAGCAATTCGTCCATTGAAATAGTGGCTTCATTATTTCCGCCACCTAAAGCAGCATATAAATCATTCGCGTTAGCGGTTGGCCCTAACATGGCCTTAGCGAGCTGATCCATCTGTCCAGGCATCGCAGTGGTAAGTGAGCGCCAATCCTCCATTTCGGGCTTACCCTTAGAAAGCATTTGGCGGAACTGCTCCATAGCGGATGTTACAAGCTGCTGATTTGAGCCTGAAGCAACTAGCATATCGTTCAATGCAAGACCAGCGTCAGTTGCTTTTTCTAAATCGCCCGTCATGGTTACTAGGCCTTGAGTGAGCGATACCATGGAATCAAGTGTTGTAGGTAAGTTCTGCAATCGGTCGCTCATCTTTGAAATTGAGCTTTCCGCATCTTCTGCGCTGTAACCAAGCGATTGCATGACTTTTGGATAATTGTTCAGCGTGTCAAAACGCGAAATAGCTGCTCCAAGATGATTGGAGATAGAACTCATGGCTTTATTTGTGATGGTCGCAAAAGCGCCAACAATTGCACCAGATTTGACTAAGCCACCAGAAGCGCCAGAGCCAAATTGATCACCGAATTTTTGACCCTGTTGTTTTGGATTGATTTTGCCTAATTCCGCTTCAACAGCAGCCTTAAAACCAGGGAATTTAGGTACGATATTTACATACCCTGTACCAAAATTAGCCATTTACACCTCCTCCCAATTCATTTCTTCAATTCGCTTGCGTGTCTCGGAAGATTTAAGGCGTGCGTGTGCGTTTGCGATTTGCTCGGCTGGTCGCATAACGTGTGGAGTTTTGCTGGCTGGAATACCGCGCAATGCATAAGAAATTGCGTATATTTGATCGCGCAAATCAGCCATTGAATGCTGTTCTTTTGTCCAAGATCGGGCAGGATATTTAGACGAAACATACAAAGAGCCGTCTGGAAGCGTATTTATAAGGTCTATAGCTTCCTCAACTGGAACTTCGTCATATGAACAGCCATATATTGCTCTAAAGTCATGACGCAACAGCGCAATACGCCCATCTTCAAGGCGCGCAAGCGTTAGAAGTTTTTTAGTTTTGGAGAGGTGATAATTTTGGTAAAGATGTAGGCAAGAGCGTTTACATCGTAAGTACCATCATCATCAGTACATGCCTTTTCAATCTGCGCCATTTGTTCATCACCAACAAGCAAAGACAAAGCCTTTTCGCAATCAGCATCAGTAGAATTAGGCTTTGAAAGAAGCTCGGTTACTTCCTTGCTGTGGAAAACCTTAATAGGAATCTCAAGCTCCATGCCTGCAACACGGATAACTGCTTTCTTTTCACGGCGCTTTTCAAGTGCTGCAATCTTATCTTCTGCGGTTTTGTATCCAAGTTTTGGAATACCGAGAGCCTTTGCATAATCATCAAGCTCTGATGCACTCATGCGTGCCATAAATTCTTTATTCATCTTTCTCCTAAAAAAAGAAAAGCCCCTGAATTAACAGGGGCTAGCGATTAAAAGTAATCTATGCTCCAAGTTATTCTTCTGGGTCGGCTGGCTTTGCACGATAAACCTCAAACGGCATACCATCACCTGGATCAATTGCGGTGCAAGTGCAACCATATACCATCAAGGAACCTTTCTGGTGTGCAACGTCATCAAAAGTATCGATGGTTGCTTTCTTAATGACCGTACGACGCAAGTATCCGTTAGATTCAAGTTCATCAATAACCATCTTTACCGTGATGTTCGTACCAATAATTGGCTTAATAGATGCAATAGAACCATCTGCACCAGCAGTTACGGCATTTTCGCCAAAACGCATTTTTGCAACAACAGGGCGTGCAACTTCAATAAATTCAAGCTTGAATGTGTGTTCCTCGTCTGATACTTCAGATAACACAACAGAGCCGTGCCAACCCTTGAACTTGTTTGCGGTAGTTGCTTTACCTTCAGTAAAGCCATTTTCGGAAAGCTCACCAACAGATTCAAAGTCAGCCAAAGTTGACATCTTGGTAGTAGCGTCAGTGGGCGTGGTTGCATCCATGTCAAAAGTTACGTAAACACAGCCGCCATCAGTCGGGCGACCAGTGGTTACAAGATTAGAATCAATATCGGCAAGAGTCATATTTCCTCCTTATTTAATTATTTGGTTTGTGAGTTGTGATTGTGTAGCTGAGATACCAGCGGGGTGTGCGTGTGTACGGGTCTGGATCGCTATACATGGTTTCCTGGACGATGAGTTCATAACCGTCTGCAAAATTAAGTGCTTGCATGAAGTCGGCTACTCTATCCGCGAGTTCCCATGCTTTTTGCTCCGTAGGCGCATAACAGTAAATTCCGATTCCAGGCGAATCTTGGAGAACATTTAGGCGTGCTCCACCCTCGCGCGTGACCGTGACAAGTGTTTCTGGCCTGTCTTCTGGAACATTCACACGCACTTCTATAGGCGCTAACGCATCAGCTAACCTTTTGCGCAAATCTCCTTGCACATTTAGTGCCATACGCTGGCACCTCCTATTTAGTTGTTTGATGATTAATGGATTTGTTTACTTAGACATTTATGCGCTGCTTGCATCCATCTACCAACTTCAGAATTTGGATATGCATAGCCAATAGCGGTGTTATTGAGTATTTTGGAACCTGCTGCAAATGGGGTTACTTTGAACCGTTTTTCATAAAGTTCATTTGAGTATTTTTGAGCGTCATAATTTGCTACTTTTGCAACTCTTTGAGCGCATTTTTCGAGTTCTGCTTGAACTTCTGCTGATTTAGCAATTTCAGCAAATGCGCTATCATTCCAGTCCATTTTTACATCAGCCATAAACAGCCTCCGCTCCAACGGTTCTGTTCCATGAGCCTGGAGTATTTTGTTCCATGTAGGGTTGTGGATCGCCTACTACCCTATATTCATGCTCTCCAACTTGTATACGACACCCCCGCAGAGATGCCGTATACGTTTTTGGAAAATGAAAAGTCACGTCAATTTGAACACCATCAGGACGTGATGCTTCCAGATCGTCTGTTGTGCTTGGATGCATAAGGACGTTATCAACAGTTTCAGGTTTCCATGTGATTGTAGGTTCGCCCATTTCATCTGGTTCGCCTTTTGCCTGTCGCAAGACTTTTACTTGCATTCCTTTAAATATCTGCATCGGTAGTCATCCTTACAGAAGCAATTATGGAACCGTCATTAAGTCCTAAAAGCTCCAATTCGCTTGGCAACGGGCGCATATATTGATCAAGCATAGAAACGCTCGCGCTATAGCTTCCCGCTGTCTGCTGGAACTGACTTACACCCTCCATACCGCCTGGAACACACATAACGCGATGCGCCATTGCACAAGTAACCGTTGATGCATTCAAATCGAACAGCGTATCTTCGCCTTTAACATATCCAGGTTTTTTAGAAAGCAGATACCCACTAGCACGCAATAATAAAGCCGTTACTCGGGATTTATCTCCTTCTGTAACGGCTCCATAAATAGATTCATAATCGCTTAGTGTTGCGAACGGTTCAATATCTGCCATAGGCTACTCCTTTAAGCCATTTGACCAGCTGCTTTGTTCTTAGAAATAAGATCGTTAAGCTGTGCCTTGAGTTCATTGCACAAGGTAACTACGGCATCAAATTCAGCCTTGGTAGGTGCTTCACCAGCCGCCGCAGTCGCATCAGCAGAAGAGACAGCGGTAACACCAGATGCCTTTTTAACGCCGCCCAACGCTGAAGTAGTAGCAGCAGGCAATACATAAGCAGAGCCACCGCTCTCAATGTCTGTAGGGTTGCCTTCATCATCCACAAACACGAGCTTTACAACAGCGTGACCTGCTGGTACGGCTTTAGCTTCTTCTGCTGAAATAATTTGAGCATACTTAAACATAAGCTACCTCCAATTAAGCAGTAGCAGGGGTGATGATGCCAGCAGGGAAACGCTTAGAAGCCTTAGAACCGAGACGGGTGATTGGATTAGCAATCTGGAAGCCCATACGGAAAGTAACGCGCAATGCTACGCAGTCCTGCTGTGCAAGGTTAAGAATGATTTTGCCGTCATCGTCAGAAATAACAGCCTGGTCAAGAAGCTTGTAAGAAATGTCCTGACGAATACCAACAAGGAAGTTAGACCAATCAGCCATGATCATAACCGCCTTGGATTCGTCCCAAGAGCCGTTCTTTACTTCATTGAGTGGATAACCATACATGTTGCCAGCGCCTGGAGTCTGCATATCAGCGGTATAAACTGGACGACCTTCAGCATCGCGAAGCGCCATAAGCTGCCAATTCAAGCCAGGCTGTGCAGCAAAGCCATTTACATTAAAGCCCTGCTTTGCAATCTTTTCTGCGAGGTTTGCAACGTCTACGCCCAAGTCATCACCAGTACCCTGCTTTACGGTGTTGCCAGCAGTAGTAGCCTGGGTAACAATCGCATCAGGGAATGTAGCTGGTTTATCAACTCCGAAAATGCAAGCAGAATCAATCAAATAGTCGCGTGCCTCAACAAGACGAGGACGGATTTCGTCCCAAAGATTAATGTTGGAGTCAGCGATAATTGCTTCTGGAATTGGAACAATAGCCGCACATTCTTCGGCGGTAATAGTCAATCCCTTCCACTTCTGCTCGGTGGTCTGCTTCATGCCAGTATCACCATTTACCCAATACATCATTGGAAGCGCATCCAAAACAGGCTGCGTGCGAGTGCGAGTGCTCATAGTGATACGACGACCACGAGAAAGCATTACAGAGCCTTCAGTTGGTGCCTGAATAATTTCGTTTGCGTATTCTACTGGAAGAATACCGCCATTTCCTAAATCATCAGCAGTAATAACGTTATCATATTTTCCCATTTATCTTCCTTTCTATCGTTTATTAAAAAGTTCTCGAATAAAGTCACCGTGTACTTCATCATCAGGGTGTTTTGCGTGCTTGCCGTCACCAAGGACAACAGGAACAGGCTGTTTTTTAGCTGGTTCTTTTTCGCTGTATTTATCTGCAAGTTTTTCTGCAATCTCCGTTAGTTCTTCCTGCGTGTCTGTGGTGATATAAGCCAAGATGTCTTCTGGTACACCTGTTTGCTTGGAGGCTTCTTTTACCCACACTGCACGGTTTTTTTCTGCCTGAAGTGCCTCTGCTTTTGCAGTTGCTTCTTCAAGCTGTTTTTGCAGCTTTTCTTCTTTGGTCAGCTTTTCTGCCTTGATCTTTTCCAGTTCGTCGGCAGCAGCTTTGTTTGCTTTTGCTTGCTTTTCCCAAGTGCGTGAGTGCTTGATAGCTTCCCTATACTTGGATTCCCAGTCGGTAGGCTCGTTTTGTTCGTTTGTTTCGTCCTGTTCAACTGGTTCTTGATTGTTTTCTTCTGTAGGCATAAAGCCCCCTTCCTGCGCTATTCAGCACATCTTTTGAGCTATTCAGCTCGGTTTTTAGGCATGAAAAAAGCACCCTTTACGGGTGCCTGATTCCTAAGTGATATAAGGTTTTACCTAGCCAAAAAGTTCAGATTTTGGCATTCGGTTTATTTGAGCGATGATTTTATTTCGCAAAAACTTGTCATAGGCTCCACGACCTGGAGATTTATAAGCATCTTGTTCTTCTTTGCTCATATGCTTCCACTCTTCGCGCGCTTCATCCTCCACATAATCACGTGCCTTGTCATAAACCTCATAAAAATGATCAGGATTATATCCAGCAACAGTTGTTGTTACGTTCCCTGGAACAACGCGACAATCACAATGAGAATGGAATGTATTTATTGACGAACCATAAATACCGCCTGCACTTTCGCGTGTCTTATAAGCAAAACCACGTGATGCGAGCATTAAACAAAAGCCGCAAGTTTCACGACCTGTTGGAACACGCGCCCAACGCATACCAGCGCGGAAATCTTCATCACGATCAGCATTGCTAGATATTGTTTTATTTGCTGCGTGCAATGCATGATCGTAGGCGCGATAAGAAAGCTCATAAATAAAACGATCTGTATTAAAGTTTCCATTTGCTAACTGATTGGACACATAAGCAACATTAGAAACAAGATTCGCTTGTTCCCATGAATTATTGTTTTGCGCTGCGTTTAGGTTATAACCGAATTTGTTTACCGTTTCATCGTATTTAGCAGAAGCGGTAGATGCTGCCATATCTCCAAAAGCTCGAAATGCTTGCTCCATGATCTGGAGCGCGAAAGTATATAAATCATCTCTAGTCGCATTAGGATTCATCTGGAGAAACGCACGCAATGAAGCTTCAACATAAACTCTAGCCGATTCTTGAGACTTAGTTATTTCTCTTGTGTAGGCTTTTAACTCCGCTTCGCTAATCCTCATTATTCACCGCCTGCTTGTGGAATTGGTGTGGGCGTGCGTGCCGCCTGTTGCGCTGCCATTTGGGCGATAATGTTTGAAGTTTGCGCTTGTCTAACTTCGCGCATAATTCCATCAATATCTGCTTTTTCATATCCCAAATCCTCCCAGAAATAACGTGTTTGAGCGTATTCTGGAACCGCTGAAGCAACCTTTATTGCGTAGTCAGCACGAGCAGCCATAGACGGGCGTAACGGGTTCTCAAATCGCGGGATAATGGTTTTATCATCATCCGATAATTCTTCAATCCGTTGAGCATTTCGAATGCAAGCAAGGGCAATTAAGGCAACATTCTTCAATGCTGCTCCGTTGATTCTATTTACATGCTCTGCTTCGACAATCAAACGCTGTTGAGCTGCGTACATTGCGTCAGCACTTGATGGATTGTCAAATACAATTCCAACTTCATCTAATGGAACGCACGCTTCAGATGCAAATTGCTTTGCAAGCATTTCCAAATGGTCGATATGCGGTTGCATTGTCATTTGCGACAACTGACCATACTGTGGCGAATCTCCATTTTTATTAGTGGAGACCAATAACATGCGATCAACGTACATGCCCATTTTTGAACTTGCCATTTCTTGAACTGTCTTCTTGTCAACGTTGAGCAAATAACGCTGGGGCCAAGTGTAGAAAACCGCGCTTGTTTCTGTTCGTGCTCCAACAGCTAGAGCGCGATCAATGAGTGAACGCACCGTCCTGTTTATTCGACTTTTACCAAATGGACGAATAATTGAAGGGCGATAAACCAACGGCTCCATCAACGGGCGGTCTAATGGATTATCTGCTATTTCAGTAACCCAATGTTCAGAACCAACTATTCCAGCTTGCAATAAACGCATGGAATAAGTCTTTTCGTCTGTATACATGTTTACCCATGTCGGTTTGCGCTGTTTGTTTTCGTCTTCCTCAATATCTAGGACTACTAAACCAGCTTTGATTCGCTTTTTGCGGTAATCATAGATAGCAACAGCATCAAGCGCCGAATGAGCCGAAATAATTACGTCTGGCTCTCCTGGTGCGCCCTTTGATACTGTCATAAACGAACATGAATCGGTTAATTCACTGGTGACTGCCTGTTCGTATAAAGTAATTAGATCGTTATTACCAACAGCATTTAATAAATCGTTTGCGCCTGTTCCTTGGCTAGTAAATTCCTTTAATACCGAACGACCAGCCAATACGTCAACGCATTTGCCGCCCCAACCCATTACTACTTTTAGCTTTTGTAATTCTTCGGGCGAGTTCTGATCTTTTGAAACTACTCTTAATTTGCCTTTATAGTAGGCTTCATTTCTGATGTTTCCATCTAAGTATTGCTGCCAAATAGCTAATAATTCATTAAATAATTCGGTTTCCTTAGCTGACAAATCCATCTGTTCAGGTCGAACTTGATAAAGTGGTAAATCAATACTCACAGAATAATGCACCCCCCATCAGGGTCTCGTGTAGTTGTCTTACATGCCCAAAAAGCAAGAGCGGCAGCCTCAATAGCCGCCGCATTATCTCCGCCATATCCCCAACCGCCGTCACCGCCAATTGGTCTTTTAATTGATGATGTTGCCGAATCATCCAGCGCCTTTTGTTCTCCGTTTTGTGAATCCCAGTGAGTGAGTGTGCGCTCTCGAATTGCTTCTTGAAACATCGAAGCTGACGCTATAACACCTTTTGAACCTGGAACCATTAGGGCTTGACGTGGGTATATATCTCGTAATTTGTCTAAAAGCGCATCTGCGCCGTTTTTCCCATCAACCGCAATAGCAGCGGTTGTTTCTTCCATGTCTTCGTTACAAAGAAAATCAGATAGCCATGTAATGCCATCCGCGAGAGTTCCCATGCCGACAAGCTCCACATAAGCGGGCTTATCTTCTGGAATTCTGCACGCTGCGAGTGCAATTTGCGATCCGTCGATGCTGAATTTAACTCCAAAAGCCTTTTTGCCCTCTTTTGGAACTTCATCAAGTGGAACAGCGCATTCGTTCCAATCATGCTGGCTTATTGCTGATGCTGCTTTTTGGTCGCTCCACCAGCCTAAACGTTCGCGAGCAAAACCATCGAGCGACATGGTGTTAAATTCTTCACGTGTGAAATCTTCGTCTAAGCGAATTCCCATAGCGGGGTTTGTCGAATAAACAGCATTGATCAAATTATCGAATGTTGATCCAATTTTCGGGCAATCGTCAATGCTCCATTCATGCCAACACATCGTTTTACTTGGATTTGTTATTGCGCTTTTACGAATACGCTCAAATACGGTGCCAGGTGATGTAGGTCCAGGTGGTGTTCCCGTATAAACGATCTGTCTATACCCTGTTGGCGATGCTGCAAGTGTTGGCATTAGAGCTTCTGCTTGCTCGTCCGTGTATTCCTGCGCTTCGTCGATAATTACAACGCTGTACGTATTGCCACGTGAAGCTCCGCGAGAACGTGCGGAATACTCAATCAGACCGCCATTTTTTAAGTAAATAGCCTGTTCGCCGTTAGTGCGTCTAACATTCATTACCAGCTCATTTAATTCGGGATGTGCTGGATCGGTGAATATAGCTGCAAGGCGCTGAAACGCTTTGTTAGCTGTTTTTACTTGGTGCGCTGTATGTAAGACCTTTTCACCGCAAATCGCCATTTTATAAAGCTCAAACGCTTCAATACCGCCGTTTTTGCCGTTCTGACGTGGACAAGCAAGACCAAGTGTTAAATAAACGGGAGCATCGTTTTCATCACGTGCTAACCAGTCATTAAGTACAAGTGACTGCCACGGATCAAGCGTAAAACCATATTCGGCAACCAATTGAGCAGCATCTTCACCGTCGGTATAAAATGCTTCTGAGCGCCTAACCAATATTCTTGGCTCTTGCGCTCCTCTTCGTACGGTTTCCTGCAATTACACTCAACCTCGTTATATTGTTTTTCTTTTCTTGTGGTGCAACTTCGTCATTAATTCCAAGCTGTTTATTTAATGCGCGTATTTCTGCACTTGCTTGCTTCATGGAAGAAAGCTGCGGAAGCGATTTAATATCGCCCATCTTGTTTTCGTACACGACTTCGCCGAATGCATCTAAATCATCAATGCACTTTTGAACAACTGCGTGCCATTGGACAAGCAAAACTAATGTAGGGATGTCCGATTCATCGAACTTGCGACCTGTTGTTACTTCGTCCCATTTGGCGCTTTTGAACGGGTCGTTAGCAATTGAAGGTGGTTTTTCGAGCATGATTCACCTCCAAAAAAAATAATTAAAATTGTTCTTTACTTTTCCCTAATGGGGAAATATACTCATATCATCGACAGCGATAAGGGATCGCTGCAACTCTATTGAGAGGAATCATCATGAAAAATTTTGTTATTAAAAACGCATCTGATCTTCCAGTATTTGAATCAAAGCGCGGCAATCTTGTTCGTTATTCTGGTACTCCAGCGGAAATAGCTGCGCAAATTCCAGAAGAGAGTGTGCGTGAGTTCTTTAACATGCTTACTGAAGAAAATCTTTCGCAAATCAAAGAGAAAAATTCTCCATGTATGCTTTTTTCTTTGCAGAACAAAACATGGTCTTATCCTATTCGCTCATTAAAAGAAGAACTTGGCTTTTCGTGGCGTGTTTTCAATGCATACATCATTGCAGCTCGAAAGCTTATTTATCCTGATGTCAATTACGACAAACCAGCACCATTAAAGCTCTAGGAGGTATTTTGTCTAAAAAAGCATTCATGAAAGCCGTCCGTGAAATTTGCGGAATCTCTCAAAGCGATTTAGCAAATGAAGCGGACGTTTCTACGCGCACAATAAAGCTCTGGGAACAGCCTGATAAACCTGAACCACCAGAAGATGTGATTGAATGGCTCAAACAGGCTCTCATTGAGCACGACAACGCAGTAAACGAACTTGTTTCTAATGTTATTTCTAATACACCACCAAATGGAACCGTTGTTTTACGTTGGTATAAAGACCAAGCACAACGAGACTACGAAGGCGGTGCAGATGTACCGTATACATTTAGTAATGCGATAACCAGAAGTGCCGCTGAACAACTTGGACGGCTCGGTTATAAAGTTATGTTTGCTTTTCCAGATGAAGAATTACGCGCTAAAGAATTTTAGTTATTTGGCAATCAGTTTGTATAAGGCTGGTTGCCAAATTGTTCTTTATCCAAATAAGAAATTCCATTTTTATCTAACTTTGCTTTAATTTTGTCCCAGGACGACAAGTTGCCCACTTTTACGCCTGCTTGTTGTGCTGTTTGTTTGAGATAAGATGAATATCTCATATTTAATTCACGATTAACTTGCTTGTTCAGACGATCATTCGATTGTTGTCCATGCGTTTGCAATACTGACTTAGGAACCCACATTTCAATAGGTCTACCTGATATTGTATTGCCGCTAATTAAAACTGCTTTTTCAGTTTCACGGGCAATAGTACCCGTATATATCTGTTCTCCACCAACCCTATTTCTATCGGCAAACCAATCAGGGATTTTGTCGGCATCAGTGCCAGTACTATTTGCTTGAACACCAGCAGAGCCTTGCAATCTTTGCTCGATATGTTGACGTAAAGTCATAGGTTGACTAGCAACAGCGTTAAATGGCGATCCTTTACTCTTAACCATAATAATTACCTAACATTAAATAAAGCCATCTGCCCACGACCCATAGATGCAAGTTCTCGCTGCTTTTGATTACGCTTGCGAACTAATTCGCCATAATTAGAATTTCCAAGATTCATAGCTGTGTAATATTCTCTATCGTTCTGATAGCTACCAACAGAACCGCCTGTATAATCACCTCGTGCGTCTTGAACCGCTTTAGATTCAGCAGAATTTCTAACTGCTGCTATTTGGGCGTTTAAGTCTTGAATTTCGCGTGTTAGTGATTCGCGTCTTCGATACGTAGCAACGTATGACTTTGATTTGACCATGTCTATATCCTTTGACCTGTTCTCCAGTCATATCCGCGTTTTTTTAGCGATCTTCTCGCCGCTTGAACCGCTGGATTATCTTCTTGCCCGCGCGCTGTACTTAATAGATTTTCTATTTGCGATGGTTTGCGAATCTGACCAGAAGAAATTAACGAATTATATTCATTGATTGCAGCCCTACGCCTTTCGCTGTATTCGCGTGCGTTTTCTATCGTCTGTTTTGTTCGTCTATTTGTTTGCCGCTGCGTTTCGCCATGTGGCAAACGTGTAGTATCTAGCGTGAAATCGCTGATTGGAGACGAAAGACCACGTTGAGCAAGAAATTGATCTTGAGTAATTACGGGGATACCATTACCCCCACCCACGCTGTTAAGGCGTGAGGAGATGTCTTTACTTTTAACCATGATTTACTCCATAAAAAAAGCCGCCCCGAAGGACGGCTGAAACAGTTAAAACTTACTTTTATAGTTTTCCCTCTGCAATGTCTTCTCCAAGTGTGCCCATCATCATTGCTTGAGAGTAATCGAAATGAACTTTTCCATCTTTTTTGGTTACATAAAAAGGCATTAAAAACCCTCCGTACCCTTCATAGTCAGACACAGAAAAAATGAACGCCTTTTCCGTTTCAAACCAACTGTCATATTTTTCTCCAAATGATTCATGAGCATCTTCGGCGATCTTTTTTGCTTCATCAAGAGTAATCATTTATATCACCTTGGCCTTACGCTCTTTTTTGCACGATCAGAAATTCTTAGATTATCGGTTCTCAAGATAGAAACTGAACCTGATTTTGTACCATTCAGAATAGTTTTAGGATTGTATCTAACGCCAGTTTGCGCATCTATATAGTGAATTCTACCACCAACATTTTCGACATTAAATACATGACCGCCGCCAGATTTCCAATTAACACCAACAATCGCGCGAGAGCCTGGACCGTAACTTTGCATTTTGTTTCGCAAATTATCACGTGCTTTTGCTGTTGTAGACGCACCGATACTTTCTCTTCTAGCTCCCTGAAAAGCTCCTTGCCATCTTCCCATGGACGGTAAAACATCATTTTCGAAAGTTGGTTGTGCTATTACGTCATAACCTCTGCGTCTTAATTCGTACGCAACAACAGCTCGTTGACAATTTTCAGAATACTCTCGATAGTTTCCACTGTAATAAGGATTCGCTCCAGATAACGCTCTTTCCATTCCCATTGGACGGCCTTTTGTACCAAGTGCTTCTTTTAACGTAGATGGTGCTTGCTGTGCTGGATGCGATTTATCCCACGGAATTTTACTATTCCCACCGCCATCAGTCATATCGACCATTGTCGAAGAAATACTTTTAGATTTAGCCATATTATTCTCTATTTCTTAAATGCCATAGGTTTATATACTTTTACTTCCGTATTTCCAAAATCAAACTTAGGTTTTGTCCCTAATAACAAAATGCGTGATGGTTTTATTTCCTCCATCACGCGCTCTAAACCTTTAATTACTAGCTTGTTAGCTTCTTTGTCTCGTGTTACACCTACCGTGCTTATAAATATCGTTCCGCCTTTTGGAATATCCGCAAAACAATAGTCAAATGAACTTTCATCGCTCCATGTAACATTCGGAATAACGTTCAATCCTTCGCGCTGCCACCAATGACCGAGTGCGCGTGATTTGTATAGGTTCCACAACTTCATTGGAAGCGGCATATCAATGTAGATACTGAAGTCAGGACAAACCACACAATCAAACTTACGTAGTAAATCGATATATTTTTGCGGGTTTCTCCAAACGCGCTCGAATTGATAATCATCAATACAAAAATGCACGCCTGGACTAAAATCTGTTGCGCTTTTGCAAAAATTAAAACTGATCATATCGTCAGGACATGCATCAGCAGGTTCTAAAATTGGCATTTCCCATTTACCTATGCAGTCATAGCGATTGCATAGAAGCATGTTCCATTCTTTGTCAGATTTAAGTATTTCTGCACCGTATGGCAAATGTTTTGATTTGAAATCAAACTTGTATTTGCTCATATCAACGCCCATTTTTTGCAGGGATTTGATTTCAGCCTTTTCAAGTCCTTTGTTCCATTTACCAGTTTGACCAGTACGGTTATCTGCGAGCCTAAATGCTTTAACGTCTTGCTCGGTCATATCATCGCAAAACTGAATATGTTCATCTGGTAATTCTTCCCAACCGAGCAGTTTTAAGGCTTTTACACGGTGGTGTCCGCTAATAATTACGGGGTTATCACGTTTCCACAGCTTTATTTGCCCACGAAATCCAAAATCTTTAATAGATTGAGCAATAGCTGGCACGCCTTCTTCGTTGTTCCATGCGTTGCGCTCATACGGTATCATTTCGGAGATTTTCAACTGTAAAAACCTCCTATTCTGTTTTGCCGTTGTTGCCGTTGTTTTGGAAAAAATTTTACTCGGGGGTATTTTAGCCCTGGTGCAGTGGGATGGCTGGCGGGGTACCAGGGGGGCCACTCCCCACCCTATTAAATTTATGAGCCTATGACCTGCTATTATAGTTATTTGCTATGTATCATGCCCGCTATCTAGCCCAATTTTGACTATTAATCACCGCGCTAGTTCCATTTGTGTGTGTGCTTGGAGTTTCGCATGTGTAATGCAACTTGTTACCTTTGCGTTGATTGCATATGCGATGCACTGGCTGGCAGTTGTCTATGTCTAATGGATCGCCACCCAATGATACTGGGATAATCTCGTCCACCTCGAAGCTCATAGGATCACCAGCAGGCAAGCTATAGTCTATGGGTGCACCACATAACGCACATGGCAAGCCTTGGGCTTTTATGCGCGCTCGTATCTTATTGCGGCGCGTACTATTGGCGCGTCTTGGGTTTGGCTTGCTCATTATCTTCTTCTAGATCTATGAATAGATTGTCAGAATGTTTAGGGTGCTTATCTCCGTGGCCTTGCTTGCTTAGGCGCATATCTTCAGTGCATTGCGCACATATACCCCCTTGGGTATCTCTAAGCTTGCCACACGAGAAGCAATAGGTATAAGGCATATACAGGCCTCTTATTCGGTTGTATGGGGTGTATATATAAAGAAAGCCGCCCTAATAACTAGGACGGCCTATTTAGGTGTTTTAACCCAATAACATAATATCAGGAATAGAACTGAACTTTACTGAACTCTTTTCCTATATTGTACTGGTAAGTAAGCATGTAATGCACTTAGCGCCTGCAAATGGAGTTTGAATACATTGCGCTCTGTATAGTTCATTATGTTTGCTACTTGGCTAAAGCTAAGACCTTGAAAGTATCGAAGATATAAGATCATGTAATGATTAGGATTGCTTAGATGTTTCAGCACATTTAATGCTTCTTCTCGTTCTTCAACATAACCTATAAGGTCTGTGTCTAAGCTGTCGCATAATTCGTAAAGCTTTGTAAAGCCTTGTTCCATAGAATCGCCCTGCATGGTTGCTTTTACATTTTCTCCACCAGAAACACCGTTTAGAGTTAATCGTGATTGCTGTAGCTCTATCTCTGCTTCTAAGACCTGAATGCGGCGCTCTGCTAGTCGGACTGATCGCAAATAACGCTGTGAGCGTTTTTGAGCGGTGGTATATTTGGGCTTTGACATAATCCCCTCTTGATTAGTGGTTTTGTAAATTATACTGCCTTGTCCTATTCTTGGTACACCTTATTATTAAAATTACTCCAACTCTTTTTTGATCTTTGCTATAGCTTCGTTTACTTTTTTGGCGCAATCAGGGCAGTAATCTTCGGTATATCCTTCATACTCGTGTTCGCACCAGCTTTCACCGCGAAGCCATCCAGATTCGGCAGAAGCAGTCGTTTGAACACGTCCGCAAATATCACGTCGTTTTAAGTCCATTACTTAACTTCTTTCTGTTGATTCTTCTTTGATTCTTCATGCTCTAACCATTGCTTTACCCGAAAGACAGGAATAAGCATCGAACCGTTTGTATAGATTTCTTCTTTGTCCTTGAACCCATACATTTCAATAAATTCATCAAACGATTCAGGGAAATACATTGCATCTGCCATTACTTAATCCCCGTTGATCCAAACCCGTTATTTCCGCGCTCTGTTTCGCTTAGTTCATCAACCATTTCGGGAAATACTTTTGCATAAGGAGCCACCACTAATTGCGCGATCCTATCCCCTTTGCGAATTTCAAACGGTGCGAATCCTGCATTATGAATCGTTGCTTTGATTTCGCCACGGTATCCCTCGTCTACCACACCAGGAGAATTAAGCACTGTGATACCGTGTTTTGCGGCAAGTCCTGAACGGGGCATTACATAACCAACCGTTCCTTTTGGTAGCTCGATATGAATACCTGTTCCAATAGTCTCACGACCTCCAGGAAGAATAATTGCGTCTTCCGCTGATCGCAAATCCATACCAGCATCGCCTTCATGGGCGTATTCGAGTTTGAAACCATAGTCAGATGTATAGTTCATGTGTCCTCTATTCAGTTAAATATTTAATTCAAAGCGTGATTTTTTGCGGTTATCAGTTAAAAATGACCTGGAATTTAATTCAAAAAGCAAGGAGCGCCCCGCAAAAGACGCTCCCAGGTACTCCACCTACTCACGGTAGGCAAGCTATGTGCGTCCAGCAGTTTGCGGTACTGTTGGGCTTGCATGTTGTTTTCCTAGGAAAAGTCGCATGATACTGCCAGTTATTAACTCAACATGCCATTCAAACCCGAGTTTCGATTGTATTAGAAAAACGAGCCTGTATTTGCATTGTACTATATTTGGTACATGTTACTTAATCAGTGATCTAGCTAACAAACTAAATTCATCGTCAAGTCCTGGAATTTCTTCATCGTCGTTGTAAGAGCAAATACTAGCTACTTTTTCGAGATTAACTAGTACACAATCAACATGAACCCAGCTGCTTGATTGTAAAATCTTATCGTTAAAAGCCTTGATAGTTTCTTTTTTGTCGTGGTCTTTTATATCAAGAATGGTTGACAATCCATTATCGTATGTAATAACCACTTTAGCCATATGTTCTCCTTAGTTAGATAAATACGCTCCATGCCACTATGTTTGCAATATGAAAACCAAATCCAAAAAGAAAGCCACTAGCTACTAGACCAATGGCTGCGATGATTAAACAAACGATTGTGAATACAATGGAAAGTAATACCGACTTAACCATTTAACCCCCTAAGTATTCTTGTAAGTTCGCGATCTAAATACCTTGCTACTAGCTGATGACATTCGTAATCCATGTGAGTTTGGCAATAGGGAAAACATGGGCATATTTCCATACATTTATTGCTGTGCTTGAATCCTGAATTTGCTAATTCGTGCATTAAATTTCTAAGATTAACGAGATCATTCGCGGCAGTTTTATCATTATCAATCATGTGCCCCACATGCTTCTTTAATCTTTTCCGCCCAAGCTCCAACAATTCCACCGCTAACAACACCAACTTCTTCATATGAAGCTTCTGATGCCCACTCCATTTGTTCAGCTATACCAAGCAGCTCATCAATTTCAACTTCTGGCTCTTGTATATATCTCTTGCCGTCACAGACAATAATGTCAGGTACCCCATGATCTCCATATAGAGTTAGGACTGTTTCGCCACTATTATTCATGCATGAATCAGCTGCAATTTGTAGCGGCGGTTCATACTTTTTCATTCGTAAACCACCTTCGCTCCACAGTTCGGGCAGTAATTAGGTATGGAGATACTGTTGATTGTTACCTCGAACGGAAACGTATTCTTTATTTCGGTGCCAAATTCAAACCCGCACCCCGAACACGACTTTACTAACGCCGTTTGCGTTTGACTCAGCTCGTGCGATCTAAAAATAACGTTGCACGTCCGCTCTGGTTCAGGTTCGATTAGGTCAGCAATGCGTAGCACGCTCTCACTGCTATAAGCGTATCTCGATACGGCTTCCAGACATAATGCTTTAGCTAAGTCGTAGTCAGACACGGTTTCGCAACCGTCACACAAATCATGAAGTGCTTTTACGACCTCTTTACGTTCTTCATTCGTTGGCATCTTGCTCACCTGCTTCGGCTTCCTCTTGTTCTATATCTTCGATACGATTGGCAATAGATTCGCGAAGCTCTGATGCCGCGATACTTAATACTTGATCCAGATACCGTTTTTCTACCCAGTCACTCAAGCCTGGCGCAACGCTCAGATTAACCAGTTTAGGATTCTTGGTGTCGTCGAAGGCGTACTCATGCGTGCCGTCCATATCGCGTACAGAAATCGAATACCTATATCTCGCCTCTTCGACACTTAAAGCGTGTAAAGAATAATAGCTATTACCATCCTTTATTTCTTTGCATTTCTTAATAAAATCGTCCTTACCTAAGTTGATCAGCTCTCTTAGTTGCTCCTTACTCAATTCTGTATTCAGCCAAAAATACGCGCAGTCTTCGATATCAACATAGACAAGTTCTTTTGGTTGGTGTAGATCAAAAACGCCGAACTTTCCCCCGTCGCTTTCAAGATCGTTTAATTGCTTCTTTAGCTCGTTATTTTCAGCGACTACTCGCTCGTATTCTTTAATGAAAAAATCCTCAATTGTCGGCATCGGTGTTCACCCTTCCTTCTTCAAACCACTTGCGAGAAGACCGAGGTTTCTTAAACACAGGCTCTATAAGCTCGTAGAAGGCATCCGATAAGACGGATGCTGCGTATTCGTCTTGTACTTGTTCAGATATTTTTTCTTGCAGAATGTTGGAGATTTCTGGGCGCATCTTTTCTGCTTCTTCATTTATTACTTTCTGAACGTAAGTTGGCTCTTCCCTACCAGTAGAGTAGTTTGTTCTGGTGCCTAAAAGTTGATATGCTTTTATGTTTAGAATTTCTTTTCTAACTTGATTCCTAATAGCGCCCATCGTGTCTGTCCCGAGTTTTTCTAGAGCATTCCAGAAAGTATCTTCAGCAACTTTTACAACGAAATCTCGATATTTCCAGCGACCAAAATAGTCATTGACAATTTCTCTGACGTACTCTCTGATTTCATCCTCAACAAGTTCTTTTATATCGTCCTCTGTAAAATATTGTTCAATATCGATTTTCACTTCCATTACTGCTCACCGCCCATACGTTTAGCGATAGCTTCTAGGCGGCGTTTGATGTCGTGTACTTTTGCAAGGTCGCACACCGTTGTTCCGTAGTAGTCATGGGGAGTTTTGCCATCTATTTTAGACGGGCACCTAGAACAAGGTATTGATGAACATTTCCAGTATTCAGTTATCCTCTTGTCGTAATCATCAATCACATCTTGCAGTGTTTCCCTGTGTTCTGGGCGCTTTACCGCATTCTTGTAGAATTCCGCAGTATCACAACCATCGTTGAACTCTAAAGAAAATATGTATCCGTCTTTGAATTTGATCGCGTCTACTTTCTTGGTTCCTGAAACCATTGTTTCGAACTCGTCACCAACTAAGACAGGCTCACCATCTTCGAACTTAGGCCATTCAGCACCTTCTGGCATTAAACGCTTCTCTAACACGCTTCTCGGCGCATAAATAATCGAACCCATATCCTGATAGTGCTCAATTCCGTATTTATCAAGAAGATTACTAATGGCTTTCTCGTTTTCTTCTTGTCGTTTTTTCGTGGCCTCTAATTGAGCACATTCGATCAAATCAAGGAGTTGTTCGGCGTCTTCTTGATAACTTGTTTCATAAGAATTTGTTGTTGTACCTTCGTATAAGTAATCAAGAACATTAACGCAATCTTTGTTTCTAATGTCATCCCTAAGGCACTTTTTGATTAGTTCAAGCTGCTCTTTATTCATCATGTATTTCCACCTCATATCCTGCATTCCGTAATACCTGTACATCATTGGTTGTATTGGCATACCTAACAGTCATCTTTAGGCACTTGATGTAGTTATTTGACCCTAGTGCTTTCCAGATTGTGGACTTGCACACTCCAAGGCTTTTAGCTGCATACTCAATTCCTGGAAACCAAAGCGCCTGCTTGTCTTTAACCGCAAATAATGGGCGGTTAACCCTGCATCCCCTAAAGTCATAAACGCCACTCCATTTAGATGATTCGACAAACAGGTACGACCCTTTAGGCAACTTAGATTTATGTATCGCATCGATCATTGCGCTTCTGTTGCGTCCGTTTAAATAGGCTGCCTGTTTAATGGTTTCGTACCGTTCTGTAATCTCTCCTGTGGCCTTATGTATACGAAAGCATCTATAAATCGGTGACACTGGAAAACATGGCTTCATGCTTCACCCTCTAACCATTCGGCGATAATGTCCTCGCAACACGTATCTAACTTCACATCGCAAACTGCCCTGCAAGGGCACTTAGCACACGCCATCCCCTTGTAGTCGGCGGTGCTGAAAAACAGGCTCAAGAAGTTTGCAGCAGTCTCAACGTCCGAAAAATACGCTTTCAATCTATTCATCGTCGTACCCCTTACTTAGTGTCGCAATGAACACATTGCTCACACAACGAAACGTTAGTTACTACTCGTCCCATAATTCACCTGGCAATCTAACGCGCTGCCAACCATCCATTTGCAGCGCGTCTTGGTATTTAGTGGCATGTTCGGTTATGAGGTATTCCAAGTGGCCTACCCTATAGAACTGGGTAAAAGCTCCATTTTTGTTTTCTATAACATCTGGAACCCATCGAAAATGGAGTTTGCCATCATGTGCCAAACCATGATGCCCAGTACATCCAGAACCACATAGCGTAATTTCAGGCTTCTTAAGCTTTCTCCCATCAACGTAAAGCTCACCAGCAGAACGTTTAACCATGTGATGTTTGTTAGTGGCTCTTTTGCCACAAATAAAGCACCTATCCGAAATGTAGGATGGTGCTTGCATTAACGGGTGCCATATTTCAGCAAGTGTTGTTTTATCTTGCAATTCTATGATCACTTCCTTTTACTTCGTATGAGCGAAGAGAACTAAGTCTTGAAACAATGGACTTGGCCTTGTTGAGAGCAACTTCATCATTTCCAAGCTGCTTGGAGTAATGGGATATGAATTTATCCCTACGAAGATTCGAGGTAACAACCATGGGAGCCATGTCAAGATCACGTTCGTTAACGATTTCGTAGATGATCTCTACGGTGTCCTTTGTTGCGTTTTCTTGCCCAAGATCATCGAGAATCAAAAGTTTTGCATTTATACACTTCTGAACAATTTCTTCAGCAGAAGTTTCATTTGAGCTGTAAGAATTTCTAATGTCACGCATCAATGACGGAACGTTTACAAACAGCACTTTTTGCTTTTCGCGCAAGGCTCGTTTTCCAATCTCACAAGCAAGGGAAGTTTTACCCCTTCCCTGTTCGCCCCATATGTACAGTCCGTCTGAAATAGCATCGCTGTAGACTGATTGAAGATCGCTATTTTGGCACTTCCCCCAGTAGCGAGGACGAACACCAGCCCGTCTAAGGTCGCGTTCCCAGCGCCTTTGAGCTTCTATGCGTTTCTGATCGTTTTCAGCTCGTTGTGCTGCCTGAATTGCTTCAACCGATCCCTTGCAGGGGCATGGAACAACGCGCTCGACAATTTTCCCGCCGAAAAGCTCTAGCGGCTTAGTTTTAAGTTCTGCACCGCAAAACTCGCAAAACCTAGGCGTACTCTGAGTAGTCATCATGAATCACCTCTGCTTTGCCCTCTCGCTTCTGCCAGGTTACACATGCCGCCGTCCATGACTTCATTGGGTTTCTGCCGACCTTCCACCCCTTCGATTCGTAGAAGGCATAGAACGCTTCGGGGTCGAAAGTGTATCCCTTATCGGAACAATGCTCCCGCACTTGGTCGAGAGTTGGCGGTGTAAACCGCCCCTCTTTCTTATTTGTATTGGTTTGGTTTGTATTGTTTTGGTTTGTATTGGTTTGGCTTTCTGTTTTGTCGGTTTTTTCCGAAACCTCTGGTTTTGCACTTTTAGAAACCTCTGGTTTTTCGTTTTCGGAAACCTCTTGTTTTGCCTTTGGCCTACCACCTTTAGAACCTCTGGTTCTAGCGTTTTTAGAGTTGTCTATATCCTCTTTAAGAGCAATAAACAAAGCCTTCAACATATAAGGAAGTTCAACTTCTTCGCCGAACATGCCGTACATATTTATTGCGTAAATAAGCTCTTTACGATCGTCCTGTCCGAGAGCTGCGCAGACATCGCCAAACTTTTCAAACACCGTAAATGTTTCTGCCATATTAGTAATCAACTGCTTCCTGGCGTGTAATAAAGAAGTGGATACCATGAGAGCATTCGTCCCATCGGTTTTCATCAAATGAATCTGGATAGACCATTTCGCCTACCTTGTATTCAAAGGTTGATTCGTTGTAGCTGCAAAAAGCAATGTCGGTTTCTTCGAACGGCTTGTTATTCAGGGTAGTAATTTCCAATACAAAAGCCTTTGATGCCCTGCATTTTCTACCTGCGGCATTACATCGTTTAGCATCGCCAGGAATTAGCAATTTGACGATAGCTTCGCGAACACCGAATTCGCCTACAAAAGCTCTAACCTTCTTCCAGCCAATAATCTGACCTTCAGGAACAATTACTGTTTGAGCAGTTGCTGAATCATCTATGTCGGCTCCGCGCAGGTTGGCTCCGCGCAGGTTGGCTCCGCGCAGGTTGGCTCCGCGCAGGTCGGCTCCGTACAGGTCGGCTCCGCGCAGGTCGGCTCCGCGCAGGTCGGCTCCGTACAGGTCGGCTCCGTACAGGTTGGCTCCGCGCAGGTCGGCTCCGTACAGGTTGGCTCCGCGCAGGTCGGCTACGTGCAGGTTGGCGCGTTCGCCGCCCTCTTCGTCATAGAGCCATTTTTCATGCAGTTCTAAGATGCTATTGAGTTCTTTTTGTTCCATGATTGATCCTTAGAATGGAATTGCACTGTCATATACCGACGAATCAACCGATTGAGCTTCAACATTTACATGTGATCCGCCTTTAGACATGAACTCAAGCTGATCAACAATCACCTCAATCTTGCTTCGCTTCTGTCCGTCTCGTTCCCACTGAGACCAATGAAGTTTTCCCTCAATAGCGACTTTGCTGCCTTTCGAAATAAACTTAGAAACAGACTGAGCGCGAGAGCCAAACATGACACAATCAATGAAGTTTGGGTAATCCTCCCACTCGCCTGTTTGGTTGTTTTTCCTCTTATCGTTTACCGCAATACCAAACGAAAGAACAGGAGTTCCACCAGCAGTAGAACTAAGTTCAGGATCGCGTGTAAGGTTTCCTGTAAGAAGTACTTTATTGATAGACATTTATTGTCCCCATTCACGTTGTAATTGACTTTCCAATATGCGCATCTCAAGCTTTATTGCATTGATGCGAGACTTAGAGGATTCGTAGAGCACTGAATATGAATCGCGCTCACGAAGCTTTTCAGAAACAAAAGGATCGCCTTTTAAGACAATGCTTATCATTGTCGCAGCCATACCTTCATCTTTAAGTTCGTAAGCGCGTATATGCTTTGCTTTCTGGTATTCGTTTTCGGCGTTTGCCCAATCGATACCTAGTCGTTCACATTCATTTAGTTCGTCTCTTAGTTCCAAAAGCCTGTTAGATATTTCACTCCATAGGTCATTCATTTGCATTCGCTATCTCGCTACGCATCCACGAGAGCTTCTTGAGCCATTCAGGCTCGGGTTTAGTTTGAAGCTCCTCCCAAACAGATTGTTTAAAGGCTTGAGGATTAAGGCCAAATGTTTCAGCGTATACTAAGCAGGTTTCGCCAATTGCCTTTAGTGTTGGTTCAGCGATCTTGTCAACGGGTTTCTTATTTCTAGAAGGCGCTGGCTTAGAGTTAGAGGCCGCTTGCCCATCATCGTCTTCTGCTGTCAATCCGAAAGCAGTTAGTAAGGCATAACGGCGCATGTAAGTTTCATATGAGCCGAGCTTTTGCGGGTCACTTAAATGCTCAAGTTTTCGTTCGTCTAGCGTCTTGTCTTCTCCTGTTGGTGCATACACAACCATAGTTACCAAGCGCCATTCACCGTCTATAAGGCACGAGCCTTGAAGCAAGATAATATCGTGAGCAAAAAGCGCAGGGCGAATAATGCCTAAAACCTGGTCGAGCTGTGCATAACGATATTTAAACTTGCCAACATCTGCTGTAGAGTCACGTTTTGGCTGCTCCATTTCCTTCATGGCTTGCAGCAAGGCTTCATTAAACGACGTTTCTGCCATTATTCCTCCATCAACAATGCAAACGGATTCGTTCCAACAAGTTTTCCTTGCAAGGCATTAAGAACATCATCAGGCTTGCATCCACGCACAGCAGCAGACTTAACACGGGATGGCTCCCATTCCATACAGTCCGCAATTTCCCCTGAATTCGTATGAATAACTGAATTCCCTGCTCGTGAAAATTGCTTTTCCCACCCCTTAATAGGAGTTCGCTCGGTAAGGCCAAGTGACTCAAGATAATCAAGAAAATCAGATTCGTGACCAATCTTAGGAACTGGCTTTGCAGTTGAATAAGACATTCCAACCTCGCCAACCTTAGTGCCGTCAACTAGGATTGCTTTACGATCGGCACCAGTTGTTTCAAAGCTTTCCATAAGCTGATATTTAGCTTCTTGCTTGGCATCATCAAGCTTTGGCTTGATTGTTTTATCAAGAGCGCATAGAAGAGCTAAATTTTCGTCTTTTGTTAGCATGATCTCTCCTAAAACAAAAAAGGATATTCATCGGTTATTTCTACGATTGTTCTTGGGTTTGATTTATTTACTGCATACGACTTAGTAAATGGACTGCATAGCTTCCATTTGTCGTTTTTGATTACTCCTGCTTGTTGCAGAGCATCGAGAATAAATTTTTTTGCAAACGAAACATTGTCTTTGTCAGACCTCATATCTGGCCTGATCCACGTAAACCAAACAGTTACTGATCCAGGAAATTTAGGTGCGTCATCCAGGCAAGACACAATTAAACTCTTAGTCTGTTTCTTCAAATTTGCCGCTGCGTACCTATTGGATCGTTCTAATTTTTCGTATTGGTTAAACGTTGGCAAGGTTCCTGGGATTTCAAACTTATAGAACACTTAACAAAACCCATCTACTTGACTTGAATGATTTTTGAATTTACCCAATAAGGACGGCTCCTTAGATTCGAGTATTCGAGCAAAAGCAGGAGCGCAGGTATTCGGAATAGAAACACGCTTCTCGTTTCTCACCATGTTTACAAGGTAGTTGGCAGATACAACGCCACGCTTAGATAAACGAATTGCGTTTCGCTTCATGTACTCAAATTCATCAGGATGCTTCTCAATCCACTCAATAGCTTTCTTGTAAATCTGTTCGCCTTTAGCACCAAGTCCTGGAAGTTCAGATTGATTGTTTCTTGGTTTTGGCTTATACGCTTCGTCTATCCGCATAGATACCAAACTCCTAGACATACAAACCAACCCCAGATCGCAATAACGAGAGAAGCGGCAATCATTGCGGAAAACTTACGCAAGGTATACTCAACGCCGAAAAGTGTTACAATTTGTTGTGGTTTATGGGCTGCGTGGTATGTACTACGCAGTTCTTTTGTTTTGCGATGCATATTGCTCCACCTCCTCTTTGTCGTATGGAATACGCCATTGCCCGCCTATTCGATATGCTTTTAACTGGTTTGTTCGGCATAAACGTGTGACGCATTGTTCTGTCACGCGATATTCTTTTGCGAATTCTTTTGGCGTTAGAAGTTCTGTAGCCATTAGCTCACCTCCTTATTTGAACTTCATGGGAAATAGCCGCCTGTCGTAGTAACGTCCACCAAACGAAGCAAAAGCACGAATATCCGAAATAAAGGAGAAAGGTTGTTTGACAGCTATTCCCCATGAAACTCAAAAAGAAATACCAGGCAAAAGCTTCATGGCGTTCACCGCATGTCATGGCGCGCGCTATCGCTATTACGTAATTTTTAAAATGCGCTCGTGCGTTATCGTTCCCGCTAATGCAATTTGCCTGGTTATGCATTTATCAAAGTGCGCTAGTCGGGGTAAAACTGTTGGGATCAGAATTACCCCGTAAATCATGGCTGCCTCGTCATGAACCTAGCTTTGGCATTAGCTGCCATTGAGAGAGAAGCAATGAACCACTTATATATCTCGGAAATAAAAACCTCTCGCTTCTCCCTCGATGGCACCTAACGGTGTAGGTGCTTGGAGTGTTGTCCTTTAAGAAATGGTTTTGGGGCTGCGTTAGCGTTAGTTTAACTAGCACTTCTGCCGAAAAAAATATGCTCATAACTACGGCTTAAAATTTCGCAGATACGTTTAGCCTGAAGAACGCTTGCTCTAGTTGGATCGCTTTCAATGTTTGAGTACGTTTGACGAGATACTCCAAGCTCAGATGCCATATATTCCTGAGTAAAACCAGCATCTTCACGGGCTTCCTTCAAGGTTTCATATGTTCTCAAGTGATTACACCTCCCTGCTCTTTGTTGATGATTATATGCTAGTTAAACTAGCATTGCATGTCAAGTTTTCTTTTCATAAAATGTAAGATAAATTAGCGGAGGTTAATATGGGTATCCGAGAGAACATAATTAAACTTAGAAAAATATTTAATGTAACTCAAGCAGAACTAGCTGAAATAGCTGGTGTTTCGCGCGGAGCGGTATCCCAATGGGAGGGTGGATTTTCTGAGCCACGCATGGGCGCTATTGAACGTATGGCTGCATGTTATGGGCTAAGCAAAATGAATATCATTGAAGATGGCGGTATGGACTTAATCGATCCCATTACAAAGAAGCCATTTAACAAACCACAAAACGCTATCCCTATTTCAGAACCAAAGAAAGCTTATTTACCCTTACTTGGTCGAGTGCATGCGGGAGACGCGCAAGAACCTGATGTAATAGATTCTCATATTCCAGTACCTTATGAGGTGTGGGAACATCACAAAAATGGATACCTGTTAGAGGTTGAAGGAACTTGCATGAATAAGGTTTATCCAGAAGGTTGCCACGTTCTAATAGACCCTATCAAGATGCCAACAAATGGCTCCATAGCCGTTGTAAAGATGAATGAAGAAAACTACGTTATGCGTCGTATGTTCCGTGGTGCAAACACATTGGTACTAAGCCCTGAATCGTTTGACGAAGGATACGAGGATATTGTTATTACAAGCCATGATGATATAAGTGTTGAGCTAGTCGGAACTGTTGTCTGGTATCAACCAAAAGAGGAAATGGAGTAAACCATGAAAAAGAAACTATTGTTGACAGCTTTAGTTGCTGTAATGGCTTTTACTTTGTGTGGTTGCTCATCTCAATCAGAAAACGACTCCAACGAAACAACCAATATAGACAACGGTCAGAAAATAGATACAAGTAATATTAATTATGACTACAAACTAGATACGAATGCTTCTTATCAGGGCGTATCTCTTATGGTTGATAAAAACTGGATTATTAATTCGCCTCAGCCATACAATTATTACGTTAAACCAGATGATCAAAACACGCATTTTTCTATTCAGACTGTTAAATACGGACAGACCAAAACACTTAATGAAGCTTGGAGTGAATTCACAACAGGTAGTCAAGAACCAGAAACTATTTCCGAGTGGTCAGAAGATGGAATAGATTACCAAATTGGGATAGTTGACGATAATAAAAATGACGAATTTGCATATTGGTTGCTGTCTGGGTTTGATAACTCAAACGACAAAGGATTTTTGTTATGGCTAACCCCTAACAGTGACTACTGGAATAAAGAACAATCAGAGAAGCTATTTTATGATGTTGTCGATACAGTTTCTTACGATTCTTCAAAAACAACCATTGACTGTAATGAAGAATTCAAGAAACAAAACGAAGATAAAGATGAATCAAATAAAACTGACAAAAATCCAGGTTCGAGCAAAGATAATCCCGTTAAATTTACCTATGATTGGTATAAAGGGAACAACCTTAATAGAGACGGGAAATGGACTGTTGCGGCATGCATGATTACTGATTCGTTTCAAGATTCTGGAGAAAGATACTTAGTCGCAACACTGGCAAATGACGATGCAACTCTATCCGATATAGAAATATTAGTGCCTCCATCAGAAGATGGCATAACTGATGATATTGAAGTTGGAGACGTTATTGTTTTACTTGGAACTACAGACGAAATGATGAAGGTGTCTATTGGAAATAATGATTTAGGGTTTATACCAACTATTAATCCAGTAGAGATAGAAGTAGCACCATAGCATTAAAGATAGAACCCCGCCTTACCCACTTCACTTTCCATAGACGGGGTTCAAAGCACCAATCGAAAATCGATCAGTAGGTGAATTTTATCATGAAAACTCATGGTCAAGGTTCTATTGTCAAATTAGAAAACAAAGAAAAGCGCCGCTGTCGTAAATGGCAATTGCGCGTGAGTGTTGGTCGCGATAAATCTCAATCAGGTAAGTACGTAACTAAAACAAGGCGATTTGCTGGAACATACACAGAAGCACAAAAAGCTTTGAGTGAGTTTATTAGCGAACTAGAGCGAAAAGAATACTCTTTTTCTGACTATACAACTGTAAAAAACTACATAGAAATGTGGGAAGAACGCCGTAAGACACAAGGTTTATCGTCGCGTACGCTCGAAAGTGAAAGCTATAAACTAAAAAATGTGGCGCTTAATATAGGTAACTTGTATTTAAAAGACTTACGACCCGATCATATAGAAAAGCTTTATTACGACTTGGCAAATGGTAGCAGCGTTTCTGGTAGGTGTTTAAAGCCAAAAACAATACATGACATACATAAATCGCTTATTACCATGTTAAAAGCTGCTGATTACGACGGATTGATTGATCGTAAGTTATTACACGGTATTAAAGCTCCTAAGCAAACCGAATCCCTAAAGATCGCTTTGAACTCAGAGCAAATAACAGAGTTTATAAATAAGCTTGA
>OLQE01000536.1_pt1 | contig 29053 bp, 23 predicted proteins | sample 1643161 | NCBI WGS metagenome assembly OLQE01 (sample SAMEA3136650, study PRJEB25190) | human gut metagenome | reverse complement strand
TAAAGCAATATTGCAGTGCCTTAAACAGCCTGAATGTCCCGTTCAAATTGCTGGTGATCAATCAGAACCGGGATATGGACCGGGTGAGAAGGGAACTGTTTTTAAGAGCAGAACCGGAGTATGGGGAGCTGTACCAGTCGTTTCAGATGCATGTGGAGGCGGCCATGCAAAAGGGCCGTTCCGGGATCGAGCAGTGCAGGATCTTTGTGCTGTCCTGTCGGAGGGCGGACGTCGAAGCGGCAAGGAGCTTTTTTCGGTCGATTGAGGCGAGCCTTGCCGTGAGTTTCCGGCAGATGGGGAGTGCGTTGATCCCGCTGGATGCGCAGGCGCGTTTGTATTACCTGCACGCATTTTACCGGCAGGGGAAGGAAGAACGGTATGTGTTTGATTTTGACAGGGCGGTGAAGACCGGGGCAGACTGGAAGGATTTTATCGCGCCTTTCTATGTGCGGCATTGCCAGAATGAACAGGGAGCATTTGACGGACAGACCTTGGAAATGGCAGGAGCATATGTGCGGGCATACTATCTGCCGCAGTTACCGAATGCGGTCGATCCAGAACTCATTGCCCGGCTGATGGCAGGCAGCTGGCATGCAATCCTGACGCTGGATTCTGTTCCGGTGCCACAGAATGTTGCACGGAAACGCCTGATGGATCTGTACTTACAGAATGGGCGGGCGATCGAGAAGCAGCAGGAAGCAAGAAACAAGGCAAAAGCATGGTCGTCAGATATCACGTATGAACGGCGCAGGGAACGGGAAGAGCTGGAATCTTACCTCGATATTTTAAATGACAATGACGAGAAGCTGTACTATCTTGGCGTTTATGCCATCCTTTCTGCAAATTCGAAGGAACAGCTGGAACATGACGCGACCGCTTTTTTAAGCACGGCAGAGGGGGAAGGGGTTTCCTTTTCCGTGGCAAAATGGGAACAGATCGAAGCCGTCAATACGGCGCTTCCGACCGGGATGCGGGCGATCGCACAGATGCAGCCGGTGTTTACGCAGCCACTCGCGGCGTTTACTCCGTTTCATGTACATGAGCTGTACGAACCCGGAGGCCTGTTCTACGGTGTAAACCAGTTGAGTAAAAATGTGCTGATCGGCGACCGGAAAAAGCTTCGGAATGGAAACGGGTTTGTGTTGGGCGTAACTGGCGGTGGAAAAGGGATGGATATCAAGCAGGAACTGATGCAGGTGTATCTGAACACAAAAGATGATATTCTGGTCATCGACCCGCAAAATGAGTATCAGGTGATTGCGGAATATCTAAAGGAAACGTTCATTGATTTTGGGGCGGAGGCAGGCCATACCGTGAACCCGTTGGATACGGATACGCTTAGTTATTTTCCAAATGTGAAAGCATACATCACGGACAAGACCGAGCTGGTGCTTGGTATTTTTTCTCAGATATTGGACCGGGAAATTACGGCGCAGGATAAATCCCTGATCGGACGTTGCGTAAATGAGATTTATGCGAAGCTGCAGAGCCGGAAAAAGATGGAACAGCCGCCGACCCTCTCGGACCTGTACCGGACGATGGGGGAACAGCCAGAACCGCAGGCCCGTCAGCTGCAGCTGGCGTTAGAGCTGTTTGTGACAGGATCTCTGGATCTGTTTAACGGTCAGACGCACATCCAGCGCCAAAAGGGAAGGAACCGGCTTACCGTGTATGGCATTGCCGGGCTTGGGCAGGAACAGGCCGCGATCGGGATGCTGATCATGCTCGAAGGGATCCGGGCCAGAATTGCGTCAAACGCGAGAAAAGGAAAAGCGACCTGGCTTTATATCGACGAGTTCCATAACCTCGCATCGCAGGAATTTTCCGCCCGGTATCTTGAAAAAATCTGGAAGGAGGTTCGTAAGTTGGGTGGCTTGTGTACCGGTGCGACGCAGAATCTTGCAGACCTTCTGCAAAGCAAGGTCGTCGAGACGATGCTGTGCAACAGCGCCTATCTGTCCCTTTTGAACCAGTCGGACATCGAGCTGGAGCTACTGCATCGCACACTTGGCATTTCCGACACCTTATTAGAGTACGTCCACAATGTCCCGCCCGGCTGCGGCCTTTTAAAATTCGAGGACAAATATATCCCGAAGGATAATCGGCTGGATAAAGAGAGCAAGCTGTATCAACTCTTTAATACGAATTTCCATGAGAAAGTGGAGGAGAAAAGGAGGTAAGAAATGCAGTTGCGGCGGGCAAAGGAGAGAGCAATCCGGCTACAGCAGTCCGATATTCGTGAAGTGACATCCGGGATGAATCCTGCACAGAAGCGGCGCTGGAACGCTTACTCAACGCGCAAAAAGCAAAAATTATTCGGGCAGGCGAGAAGAGCGGCAAAGAAGAAACGGTGCTACCAGAGAGCTGCTTTAGAAGAACAGCGGTGGGGCCGGGAAAGATCCGAATACCGGACGGCGGCGCAAAAAAAGAGTACGCAAAAGAAAGGTGATTATAACACTACACAGAAGCGAGAAACGCAGTCCGCAACCACTTGCTGGCAGAGTCAGGTAGGGGTGCAGGCAACTACCGTCAGCTGGCAGAGCCGGGAAGGACTGCGACAGAAAGCACCGGAAACGGATAGCAGGCCGCCAAACCGGATAGAAAAACGAAGGGACAGGAAGTCAGAATCTACGATCCGGGAACTACTTGGGCTCGTTGACCGTGACATCCGACGTACCGAAGGGATCAAACAGGACATCCGCTCAGAGCAGATCCAGATGTCAGAGGCAGAGTATGAGACGGCCAAAACGGTGGCTGCGACCTCCCTGATACCACTGCGCCTCCGGTATGAGCGTACGCGAAGGGATGTTCGATCCGCAATGCAGCGGGCGGGATTCTCGCTGGCCAGGTATCTGGTACCATTATCCGGGCTATTCTTTCTGGTCGTCCTTTTATATGCAATCCTGATGGGACTGATCGGGGGACTTGCCGGAAGCGAAGCAGAGGAGTCGACCTATGGAGCTTCAAACGGGGCATCCGGATACGAGATCGTAGACTATGCCCGCGAATGGATCGGTGTCACGCGCTATGTCTGGGGTGCCGGACGAAGCTCGGCAACAGACTGGCAGGATTATGCGGACTGTAGTTCATTTGCGCATGGTGTGTTTGCACATTTGGGCTATGAAATCGGCTGGACAACCTATGAGCAGGAACATGCAGGGACACTGGTATCGGGTGGTCTTTCAAACGCACAGCCGGGCGACCTCATTCTGTTTTACTCTGGGAGTATTTCGGCGGGTAACAGTTCGCATGTTGGGATTTACGCGGGAGACGGACAGATGATTCATTGCTCCGGTGGAAGGGCCAATACCTTTTCCAATCCGGGGCGCGGCGTCTGCATGGGCAGTGTGGCAGCGGACGGAAGGCGCTATGTAATCCGGCGGGTAGCCATGGCAGTTCATACGGATGAGGCCGGGCCGGAGGAGCTGCTTGCACTACTGGAAAAGTATAATACGAGGCTGGAAGCCGACAAAGAAAAAGGAGTCAAGTGGTGGTATACGAATAAAGGGACGCCGTCTACCTGGGCGGCAGCGACATCCATAAATGCAAAGAAAGCAACCAATTGCGCACAGCTCATCCGGTGGGCGTTAAAGGAACTGGGAGTCATTGAGAAAAATGACTTCTTTTATTTTACCTACAACAACACTTTCAAGTGGGGCGGAAGCACGGAGTCGCATCTGAAGGCGCATGCGGAAATCATTCCGGTTCACAAACGTGCGCGTAGTCTGATCGCATCGGGGTATCTGAAGCCGGGCGACATCTGCTGCTGGCATTCCCTGCAACACATCAATGTATATGCCGGAAAAAATAAATGGTTCGATGCAGGGCGAGGCGGGACAAATGGACACTGGGAAAATTTCGGACATGAGGATCAAGATGGCTGGGAGATGCGCACGTATGTGTTTGATAAATGGGGGCCGGTAAAAACCACTTATCTGGATACGCAGGTGGACTACATTATCCGGCTACCGGCAAGAACAGTTTCGGAAAACGGGACAGGCGGTGGGTATCGGGCAGATCCGACGGCATACACGAAAGCGCAAATGGAATTGATATGGGCGATCGTAGCACAGGAGGACAACGGCAGTTACGCAGGGGCGTTGGCCGTCATCAGCTCTTCGATGAACCGAACGGAATCAGCCAGGTGGAAATCCCTTGGAAGCACGGCACTGGCCCAACTGACTGCGCCGGGGCAATATTGTTACAGCAACGATTCATACTGGCGGCGCTGGCTTGGTGGTAACGTGCCGGGGTACGTCAAACAGGCTGTATGGGACTGTCTGAAAAAAGGAATCCGGAACCATAAATATACAAGTTTCCGGAGCCGGAAGGGGAGCCAGACCGGTGCCAGCGCGGTGCAGATCGGCGGAAACTGGTATTTTGGATTTTAAAGAAAGAGGGGAAATATGCGCAGAAGAAAAAATGGATTGCCTGCAATGCTGGCTCTGACAATTTTGTTATCTGGAATTTCGGAACAATCCGTGCATCAGAGCTATGTATATGCAGAGCAGATAGAAGCTCCGGAGGATCTGAACAGGACATCATCCGGAGGTGAGACACAGCCGTCCGCCGGAAATATGGATGAGACAGATGGAGCATCGGCATTTGGAGGGGCCGGAGAGACGGGAATGAAAGATACCGAGGTGGAGACAGGAACTGGATCAGGAAGCGGGTCAGAGACCGGGGATGTATCGTGGCCGGAAAGCGAACCGGAGACCGAGGACAAGTCGGAAACGCGAGAAAGTGAATCGGAAACCGCATCTGAGGTAGAAACAGAATCAGAAACTGAAGGCAGCACAGAAAACGAAAGTGAGCCAGAGACCGAGGCCAGTACAGAACCAGAAAGCAAACCAGAGACCGAGGCCAGCACAGAACCAGAAAGCGAACCGGACACCGAGGCCAGCACAGAACCAGAAAGTGAGCCGGAGTCGGAAAGTGAATCGGACTCCGAGCCAGAATCAGAGGCAGAAACCGAATCAGATGAAACGAAAGATACAGAGAAAGATTTCTCCGGCAGCAACTCATACTACTGGGATGCCAGCTGGTATATCCGGCCGGATTTTCGCTTCATTCAGGTGGAAAAACAATATGCACTTGTCCGGAACACAGCAAATGCACTGGTATACGAGCAAACAACTACTGGCAGTAAAGTGGTGGGCTACATCCCATATATGGGGACTGCTTATCTGTTAAAGCACATAGAAACGGCAGAAGGGGACTGGGCGTACATTGAGTCCGGAGCGGTACGGGGCTTTGTGCAGCAGCAGAACCTGATCGAAGGGATCTTTGCCGAAAAGACGGCAGAGACGATCGGAGAAAAGAACTTAAAGACGGGAATCGCCTTCTGTGAAAGAGCAGAGAATGCCGCTTATACTTACACGCATACGACCGCACAGCCGGTCCTTGCGTCAAAGCGATACGCGATTATGCTGCAGGGCGGGCCGGTCTATGAGTATGAGTCAGAAACATCAAAGGTCGTCGGAACCACAACATCTGGGACAACGGTATATGCCCTTGTGGACAATGAAAATGGCTGGGTGTACATCGAATCCGGGGATGTGCGGGGATTTGTGGAAAAAAAACGGCTGTTATCCGGGTTGGCAGCCAGAACTCTGGCGCTGGATCAGGACATTACACAGACCGCAACCGCCTGTGTAGAGCCGGAGGACAACCGGTCTTTATATTATACCCTGCGCTCCACACAGGAGGCTGTATCAGCGAACCAGACCGGGGTAGCGATCGCTGCTTATGCAGCCGGATTTGCCGGACGCTTGCAGTATGTGTGGGGCGGGACAAGCCTGAGCGCCGGGGCAGACTGTTCCGGATTCACACAGTCTGTCTACCGGAAATTTGGCATTTCCATCCCGCGTCTTGCGGAAGAGCAGGGAATATCCGGTGAGTCAGTAGCGAGCCTTGCACTGGCTCGCCCCGGTGATATTGTATGCTACGGATCGCATGTGGGGATCTACCTTGGGAACGGAAAGGTTGCGCAGTGTTCCGGTGACCGGAACAACACGGCAGCGAATCCGGGACGCGGTGTTACGATCTGTGCGGTGGACTACCGGCCGATTGCTTCGATCCGGCGCTATCTGATCAATACAGAATCTGGTTACGCAGAAGGAAATTACCGGATCGATCCGACGAATTATACCATATCCGAATTGGAACTGATCTACGCGATCGTAGCACAGGAGGATAACGGCAGCTATGAAGGTGCTCTGGCCGTCATCAGCTCGGCAATGAACCGCACAGAATCGGCGCAGTGGGGCAGGCTTGGTGGGAATGCATTAGCTCAGCTGACTGCACCGGGGCAATATTGCTACAGCATGGATCATTACTGGAAAAAACGTCTGAATGGAAATGTGCCGGACTATGTCGTGCGGGCTGTTTCGGATTGCCTGAAACGGGGCATTCGGAACCATAAATATACAAGTTTCCGGAGCAAAAAAGGAAATCAGACCGGGCCGAATGCCGTAAAAATCGGCAGCAACTGGTTCTTTGGTTCCTGAGAAAGAGGTGACGCTATGAATCATAAAAAACGAATTGCAATTTATCTACTATTACTTTTTGGGCTCTTCCTTCTTACGATGGCAGTCCCAAGAGTGCTCCATACCGTGACCGGAAAAATCGTCCAGAAGGCTGCAAAGCAACTGGAACGGGACACGGAGCAATCGCTGTACCAGATAAAAGAAACCAAAATGCAAACAGAGCACATCGAAAGGAATCTGCCGGATGAGACAGAATCGGAAGGACAGACAGATCCGGAAGAAACGCAACCGGCAACAGCAGCAGGATCGGAGCCATCGCAAAAGCAGGCGGAAGAGATGCAGACACAGCTCGAGGCAGCCAGACGCAACTTCCATCCGGCCTATACCGAGACCGCCCAAGGCGGAATGCAGGAGCTGATCGGAACCAGGCGGGAAGCATTTTCAGATGCAGTATCGGACTACCTGTACATGCTCTACGGTGGGCTCATAGAAGTACAGCAGATTGATGTAGTCGAAAAAGTCAGTGAGGATGAGGCAGAGCTGACGTATCAGATTGAAATCATTGCTTCGGATGGAAATTCGGAGCTCTTTTTATGCAGTTATGAGAAAGAGCTGGATTTTTACAGCATTTATTCATTGAAGGATGTACGAGATAAGGAGGAAGCCCATGTACAGGAGGAGAAATAAAAAAATGTATATTTTAATGGGGGTGGTCATTTTTCTGACGGTGGTTGCGGTAGCACTGTTATATATTTCCGGACGGGGGAAAGTGACAGAACCAGCACCGGTCAAATATGAGGTACGGCTGTATAAGACCGGGGAGGCGGACATTTCTTTTCCGGAGTCTTATCTGCAGAGCGATTCAGAGGATGAGGCTGTGCTTGACGTTGTTCCGGACACAATGGTGGAACTGATTGTATCGCCGAAGGAAGGGAAAGAGCTGGAGAGTGTCTCCGTGATGGATCACCAGTTTAACAGCATCAATACGCAGCGTTCCAGAACGGCGGCAGAAGATGAGCGGGTGCTCTTTCCCATGCCGGAAAAGGATGTACTCGTGAGTTTCAGGTTCCGCGATCTTGAGACCGAAAAGGCGGCCGAAACGCGAACCGGGCAGGAGCCAGAGACGCAGGAGTCAGAGACATCAGAATCGGAAACACAGCCGCAGACAGAGAAACAGCTGCCGTATGGCCTGCGCCTGCACGGGCTCGATGCAGATATCATTACGTCCTACAACGGGATGTTTGAAGAAGAAAAATTTCTGCAGCAGCTTGGGGATGCCCTGCATATGGATTCGGCCAGGTCCGAGTACCGCAGTGTGACGGATGTGACATTCAGCACAGAACGGTATGCCGGGGAAGCAGATGCAAACAAAATATTCCACTACATTTATTTCAACGATGATCCGGAGTGGAAGGTGCTGGCAGTCTACGATGTACAGCAGGATGCCTATACGTTTACCGGAGAAATGCCGGAGGCACAGATTACGGCAGGCGGATCACCACAGGGAACTACACAGGACACGCAGGCAGGTGGCGCAGCATCGTCCCCTTCTTCTTATCTGCCATCCGGTGGCAGCAGCCAGCCCGTTCAGCAGGTGACGATCTCTTTAGACTTGTTATCTGTCTCAACTGCGTTTTTAGATTACGTTGGGGGAGAAGAGGTTTTTTACCAGAAGGCATTTGATTATGTCGTGCAGTCCGGGCTGACCGGTACGATCACGGGGACGATGAATAATTATGAGATCGATGCGAATGCCGGAAAAGCAAACATCCAGATCACGCTCAGTACCGGACAGAACCTTAACGCTATTTACAACAAGCAGAAAAACAGCTTCCAGTTCAGTGGTTTATAGGGGGTGAAACGGGATGCGGGCAGAGTCAGAAACAGCAGGTCAGGTAAAAAAGGTAAGTATTTTTGATATTATACAGGCACAGCTACTGCAGAAAATTGAGCAAGCACTCGATACCGGGGAGCGTTTCACGTGGATAAAGCCGTGGACGCATGCGCCGTATGCCTGCAGCTATCATACCCCAAATCGTCCTTTTTCCGCGGCAGTCAATTATTTTTTCTTAGAGCCGGGAGAATATTTGAGCTACCGGAGCATTTGCCAGATGCAAAAAGAAAGGCCGGAAGTACATATCCGGAAAGGGGCGCGGCAGGCTTACGTTTATCAGAATATTCCGGTATTTAAAAAAGATGAACAGGGGAAAGAGGTACTGGATGAGAATGGACAGCCGGTGGTCGAGACATTCCGCGTGCGCTATACGAGGGAGTTCCACATCGCAGATGTGAAAGGGCTGCAGAGCCATTTCAAGATACCGGAGTTTTCGCATGATGCGACCAAGATCAGCAGGCTGGCCGATGCACTGATTGCGGATTACAGCTACAAATATGGGATCGAGGTCGTGACGCGGGAGGGTGGGGATAAGGCATACTCACAGGGAAAGACCGTCGTGCTTCCCGCAAAAGAGCAATTTTCCAGTCAATATCAGTATTACTCTACAGTATTCCATGAACTTGCACACAGCACAGGAAAATTCATAGCGGAACGGACGGGATTGACTTATGCAAAAGAAGAGCTGGTGGCAGAGATTTCAGCATCTTTTCTCTGTGCGGCGACGAGGCTGCAGGATGATCGGAGCATGGAAAATAATGTGGCTTACCTACAGGGCTGGTACAGCCGGATCAGGGCAGGAAAACCGACAGACCTGTATTTTGCGGCGAATCAGGCAAAAAAAGCGGCCAACCTGATTCTGGATGCCAGCCCAAGGATAAAAGAAAAACTCCGTCCACAAATCGAAGAACCGGAAGAAAGGAGCATTAAAGCATGCAGGGAGACAACGCGAGAACCATCGACGACCAGGTAGTGCCGGATGAGGAAGCAAAGTTACTTTTGGCCTATTATATGGAGGGAACAATCAGCAAGGAAGTCTATCAGAAAAAACAGCGGGAACTCTTGGAGAAACAGGAAATCAGATATTTTTCCGAATAAAAAAGGAGGGCCGGGGCAAATGCCCCGGCGATATAAAAAAGAAATCTATGTAAAAAAGCTGTATGGCTTTGATGTGATTACAGGATACTGTGTTTCTGTGTCAGAAATATGGAAAACATTTGAAAAAAGTGTGAAAGGAAATGGATGAGTAAAGCAGAAATCATTCTGATATCAGGGAGGTATGGTGTGCTTTCCAATTCGCAAAAGCTGGCAGAGAATCTTGCCATCTTATGGCTTCTGCAGCAACTCGATCAGAAAATGCCAAAGCTGTACCTGCAGGACCGGCACAGCATAGCGATCACGATATGGATCGGCAAAAGCAAAAAGGACTGGAAGCAGTTGAAAAGAAAAGCGGCCAGAGCCGGAATTGCGATCGCAAGGCCCAAAGGCTGGAGGCGGTGGCTGCTCGTTAGCAGCAGCCCGGAATTGTTCAAGAATCAGCCGCCTACAGACAGCCCTGGAAAAAGCCGGAAAAACTGGCAAACGGGCGGCAATTTAGGGGTATCAGGGGAGCTTCCCCTGACAAGATGCGAATGTATAACATTGGCGTATCTTGCCATCCGCGAGGAAGCGCGGATGTAGAAGCTGGCTGCAGGCCAGCTTTGGAGTCGCAAGGAAAGTGTTTGCAAGTATATTGCAATTTTAAGATAAAGGCAATAGAATCAGATGTAGGAGGCGGTATGTATGGCAAAAGTAAGAAACATAGCTTTAGGTGAGGAGCCTGTAAGGTATGACACTCTTACAAAAAAACAGTTTGATGCAGAGATAGAAAAGGGAATGGATGATATTCGGTCGGGTAGAGTCTATTCGGCAGATGAAGTGGAAGCAGAAATGAAACAGGATTTTGAAAACTAAAAGAATCAGGAAAAGGCAGGAAAGCAGTTAGTCAGCAGATTAGCTGCTTTTTCTATACCCAAAAATCAAAGAAAGGAATCACGATGACAAAAAGAAAAGAGAAAGTCCATAGCACTCGAACAGTCCTAAAGGCGGTGCGGGTGACGGAAGAGGAAGCCATGCAGCTGGCACGACAGGCAGAAGAGTATCGAATGACGGAATCCGGCTATATGCGTCGGAGGCTGTTCTATGGCAGTCAGCCAAGGCTCCCGCCCGAGACCAATGCAATGCTCCAGAGGCTGACCGAGCAGGAACGGCGCGTCGGCATCAATATCAATCAGGTCGTGCGCTCCTGCAACTCCAAGCGGTTCATCACGAGAGAAGACTATCAGCTGCTTGTGAAGTATTTAGAAGAGATCCGCCGAAGCTACCAGCAGTTTTATCAGCAGCTGGAAATGCTGACGGTGTCAACACGGCTGCCAGAGACAGAAAACCGAGAGGAGGTCGACAAAGCAGATGGCAGTAACGCGGCTTTTGCGGATCAAAGAGACACCGGGGAGTAACCCGGCGGCGCACTTAAAAAAGAACCTGTTCTACATCTGCCGTCCGGATAAAACCGCCGATGGTTTGTACATCGGAGGAAACGCCGGGGTCTCGCCGGAAATCATCTATGACACGATGAAGCAGAACAAGAGATTGTGGGGAAAAGAGAGTAATCTAGCGGGTAACTGCACGCAGGGCTTCCACTACATGCTTTCCTTTCCGCCGGACTGCGGGATCTCCGAAGAGACGGCCTGCCAGGTCGCACAGGAATTTTGCGCCGCGCTTTTAGGGGAGCGGTACTTTTATGCATTCGCCGTCCACAACGATCGATCCCACATCCATACGCATATTACATTTGATTCAGTCTCGAAAGAGGGCGGAGCGATTTTTCACTCCCCCAAAAAGGACTGGGAGCGGCGCATTCAGCCAATCACAGACCAGCTGTGTCGGAAATATGGCTTGCCAACTTTGCAGTACGATCCGGCAGGCGACCGGAAGGGCATGCAGTACCAGGACTGGCAGGCCGGTAAAAGACCGGAAAAGCCATCGTATCGCTGGTATGACATCATAAGGGACGACATCGATCAGGCGATCCATGAGACAGACAGCTATGAGGCATTCCTCGCATGGTTCCGACGGGAGCATTACGTGGTGCGGGACGGTAAATATTTATCCCTGCGCCCGGAAGGCCGCGAACGTCCGGTGCGTACCGGGCGGCTTGGAAAAGGGTATGGAAAGCAGGAGATCTGTCAGCGTATACAGGAAAAAGGGCTTTTACAGGTAGAATACCGATACCGCACCTATGGCGACCGCGCTGCCATCAAAGCAGTCTTTTACCAGAAAGTGCAGCGCGCACCGCATTTTAAAATGACGCCCTTCCAGAAGGAATTTTACCGGAGATGGAACAATACCTATGGCATCCGGAAGCCGGGACGAAAGCAGGCGTGGAGATACCGGAAGGACATTCTCGAGGTGCAGAAGCTCTCAGATGCACTCGCGTATCTCATTGATCAGGAAATCGGGACGCCGGAGGCACTGCAGGATCGTCTTGAAGCACTGGAACAGGAACAGCAGGCAACACGGAGGCAGAAGGATCTGCTCTGGAAAAAATACCGGCGCAATCCGGAGGACAATGGATTGAAAAAACTGCAGGAGATCGAAAAATGCAAAGTCACATTACGGGATATCCGGCAGGAGCATCGCCTGGCCAGAGAGACGTATCAATTGTTTACCGAATCACAGGAGCGGCAAAAGCAGCCGATCCAAAAGCAGACAGAGCAGATAGAAAATGACCCCCAACACCAGAAAAGTTGCTCAGACAGAGAGGAGGGACACATCTGGAAAACAGACCGGTAACACATATCATCCGGCAAAATCAGGAACCGGTGCAGGAGCGCTATGAAAAACTGCTTTTGCAATATGACTATTTGCATGAAGAACCATACATCCACAAACGGGAACAGCTTTTTCTCATGGTGAGTCAGGGCTGTTCCGATTCTTTTATCAGGCATTTTTTTCAGGACGATGCGGGTATCTCATCGCAGGATCTCGACCTGATGCGGGGCATGGCGTTCTTCGCCGGAGAGGACTTTGTACTTTCCCGATTTTTTCGAAAAGAGACGGAAGAGGCCAGCGCGATCGAGCTGTTTGCAGAAGCCATCTCACAAAAACAGGAGCACACGCCCGACATCGCGACAATCTTAGAGGAGATCGGACAGCAGCTGGAACAATTTGCGCTTCAGCTGGAAGCTTTGAAGCAGACACAGGAACAGATAAAAGAGCAGTATGAGTATCTGCAATCCGGACAGGCCAAGGCCGCCCCGAGCCGTTTCGATGCATGGCGAAAGCAAAAGCTGATCCGCAAGGCCATTGCAGACCCGGCCTGCACCGCCGGGAAGTTAAAACAGATCCTAACAGATGCAGAGCGCCTGACCTATCAGCAGTTAAAAGAAAGGATACAGGAAGGAGACCGAACATGAAAAAGCAGACCACGAAAGCACCTCAGTATTATTTTGAGGTCCACACAGAAGAAGCACAGAAAGAAAACCAGAAGGACCGGCTGCAGCGCTATGCAGATGCAGCCGCAAAAATCCAGCGAACAGAAGAAGCAAAGGAGGGGAAGGAAAATGATGGAGTTTGAAGAATTTTGTGATTACATGAAAGACCATATTCTGGAACATTTCCCGGAAGAATATCAGGACAGAACGGTGCGCATAGACCATTACAAAGTAGAGGGAAGAGAAGAGACTTTGTTGGTCATTTCTCAGCCGGGCTATCGGTTCAAGCCGGTTGTGAAAATGGATCCTGCCTATGAGATTTACCAGAAAGGAGCTTTTGTAGAGCCGCTTTGTAAAAGGTTTGCGGAGCTGTGCGTAAATAGTATGAAAAATCAAGAAGCTCTTGGCAAAGACGCAGATTCTATTGTTGAATTTGCAAGGGTAAAAGATCAGATTTATTTATGTGCAATAGGAGTGACAAGGCATAAAGAAATGCTGGAGGATCTGCCACATCGGGTCATGGGAGATATGGCAGTTGTATGTAAAATTTATATGACACCGGATGCCAGGATTACGATACCCATCAACAAGGATCTGTTGAAGGAGTATGGAATTACGGAAAACCGGCTCTTTGAGATCGCGACGAAAAATAGTGAGCGGGATTATCCGGTAACGTTAGAATCTTTAGAAGAAGTGGTAAAAGCAATGAATCTAGGACTGGAATTGCCAACACCAGAAGAGAATCGCCTTTATATACTGACGAACAGCGAAAGAATGAATGGAGCTGCCGTGTTATTTTATCCGGGAATGTGTGAAAAACTCGCCGAAGCATTTCCAGATGGTTACTACGTGCTTCCATCTTCTACGCAGGAATGCCTGATAGCTCCAATGGAAGGATATCATGGTTCCATCGCAGATTGCGGGGAGAAACTTTCTGCTATGATACGGGAAATCAACGAAGAACGGGTTTCGCCAGAGGAACAGCTTTCCGATTATGCACACGTATACGACCAGGCCGAAAAGAAAATTGTCATGTGCAAAGACTTCGAAGCACGCTCCATTGAGCACAGGCCCGACCGGACGGGACGCTAGAAAGGAGGAGAAAAATGGAAATAAGAGCGGATATGCGGATCATTTCAGATAAAGATCTGTTTGCCATTGGTACGGTGACCCTGGGCGGCATTCTCCGGATTCAGAACGTCAAGGTACTGATGCTGCAGCGGGAAGGCGAAGCGCTGCGCACGATCGTAGTGCTGCCACGTAAAAAGCAGAAAGACGGCACATGGAAAGAAGTCATCCGGATCAAGGATCCGGTGCTGTGGGAACTCATTAAAGAACAGGTGCTTGCGGCCACGCGGGAGGCGGCAGACCGCTGGTTCCAGATGAAGGAGCCGGAGGAGATCCGGATACAGCTCTGCAGCGGTGGGAAAGTGAATGCCTACGCGGCGATGCAGTATGAAGGCATAGAGATCGATGGTATCCAGATCACGGAGGTAGCGCAGGGAGTACGGGTGCTGTTCCCCTATGATTTTCCAGAGGGGCGGATCGTGGGACTTGTGGAAGCGGCGACACCGGACATCCGAAAAAGCTTTGTCAGCCTGATTACGGCACGCTACGAAGAAGAAAAAGCAAAAGCCCGCCACGGGCCAGAGCGGGCAGACCAAAAGCGGGAGGTGGTCCGATGAGTGAAGTAAGCGATACGATCCAGCTGATCGTGATTTCCGGCAAGGTGATGTTCCTTGCCGGAAATCTGTCTCTCAAAGCGGCGATCCTGACCGCAAAGACCTTAGATACCATTTACCTCGCAAAGTGGAAGGGCAGCGTCTCCTATGCACGGCTGCGGAAAATCAAAGGGGATGAAGTACAGTTCCTCAATGTCTCGACAGAAGAAAAGAAGATCCTGCATGCGATCGAAAAGGAGATGAAGCAGCACGGTATTTTGTATGCCCGCCTGCCAGACCTCTGCGGCGGGGATAACCGCACTCAGTATGTCATATCCCCGTCGGATATGGTCAAATGCAGGGCATTTCTCCTCGACCATTTCAGTGGAAAATACGGAAAGATCAAGGCAGGCCCGATCCGGCCTGCCGATTATATTCAAACCGGAAGTGGGGAAGCCCAGCAGCTCACTGAAGCCCTGCAGGACTTCTTCGCAGAGCCCCCAAACGGAAAATCAGAAAGAAACGCAGGTGGACAGCAGCCGGAAGATTTGCAGAGGATCTGGAAGCTTCTGCCGGAAGAGACGAGAAAAATACTGGTGCAGCGCGATCAGGAGCTGACCGGAAAAGCAGGAAAACATCCAGAGGCAGAGCCGCAAAAATCACAGCTGCAAAAGCCGCGCAAGCCTGCCACATGGGCCGACCGGGAACGGGAGCAGGAGCAGCAGAAGAGGAGATAATATGCCAGAGAAAAAGCACACGCAAAAAGTCTTGCTGATCCCAATGTTTTTGCTTGCAATTTACCTTGGGTACTGTATCGGAAGCCTGTATGGAACGGATCATACTTTCAAAACTGCAGCAGACCAGTTAAGAAGCATCGCCCTGCATCCCTTCCCATTACAGCTGACGCCGATGACCGGAAAATCGATCCTGGTCTGCGTGGCAGCCGCGCTGACCGGCACCTTGTATTACGAGTCTGCCAGACGCAACTATATGCCCGGCAGGGAATATGGTACAGCGCGGCTGGCAGAGCCAAAAGAGCTGAACCGCCATTTGCAGGACAGTGATCCGCACCGCAACAAGATCATCACGGAACACGTGCGGATCAGCCTGAATACGCGGCAGACAAACTTAAACAACAACATGCTCGTCATTGGTGGTCCCGGAGGAGGCAAGAGCTTCCGGGTGGTCAAGCCAAACGGCTACAATCAAGAGAGTTCCTATGTCTTTTGCGACCCGAAAGGGGAGCTGCTACGGGATATCGGCAATTATTTAAAACTGCAGGGCTACCGCATCCGTGTCCTGAACCTTGTCAATATGGCAGAGTCCGATGGCTACAATCCACTCGCCTATCTGCGTTCCGATGAAGATGTGGTGAAGCTTGTCACGAACCTGATCGCGAATACGACGCCCAAAGGTTCCTCATCTTCGGACCCTTTCTGGACGAAGGCGGAGAGCATGTACCTGCAGGCGGTCATTTTGTATGTCTGGTATGAATTTCCAAAGCAGGGACAGAAGGCGAACTTCCGTGGTGTGATGGAATTGCTCAATAAAGCAAAAGTATCACAGAGCGGCAAAGAAGATTCCGAGCTGGACATCCTGATGCAGCAGCTTCCGGAGAACCATCCGGCGCTTATTACATACAAAAAAGTCGTAAGCGGTGCGGCAGACACGATCCGGAGCATCATCATATCCGCCCATTCCCGTTTAGCCTACCTGCAAAATGAAGCGATCCTCCGGATTCTGGACGAAGACGAGATGGAGATCCGCACCCTCGGGGAAGGGATCTACGAAAATCCGGATCGGCGGACGGCCCTGTTCTGTGTCATTCCGGACAGCGACAAATCCTACAATTTCCTTGTCGGCCTGTTATACACACAGCTCTTTCAGGAACTGTATTACATCGCAGACCACAAATACGGCGGACAGCTGCCGATCCATGTCGCTCTCTGGATGGATGAATTTGCCAATACCGCACTCCCGGACGACTTCTTACGCATCCTTGCCACCTGCCGGAGCCGCGAGATCTCCTGCAACATTATCATCCAGAACCTTGCCCAGCTAAAGACCCTGTTCAAAGATGCGTGGGAGGAAATACCCGGAAGCTGTGATACGGTCGTGTATTTGGGCGGCAACGAGCAGGGCTCCCACGAATACATTTCCAAGCTCCTTGGCAAGCAGACGATCGACAAAAAGACGACCGGGGAGAGCCGGGGCGGTCACGGATCGAGCAGCCGCAACTACGATGTGATCGGACGGGAAATCCTGACGCCAGATGAGGTGCGCAAGTTAGATAATAAGCTGGCGCTGGTGATCGTCAAGGGGTACGATGCGGTCTGTGATGAAAAATACCGCACGTGGGAGAAAGCAGAATACCGTCAGGCAGAGCAGCTTGGCATCTATCAGCATACAAAGGACCACCTGCCTGAGCTCGCCCAGATCGCCTATTATATTGATGCCACCGGAGAAACGGCGCAGAAGCAGTCGTTTCGGTATCAGGTAGAAAGCTATGGCGGGATTTTTGAGGAGTCTCAGATATGGAAGGACATACAGAAAACGGGGGACGGTCTGTATCTGCCGGAATGGTACGGCGGCTATTTCTATGAAGGACTGGAGCTCTATCCGTTTTTTACATTACAGGCCGAGACGATCCAGACGGCGGCGGGACCGATGAAGAAGCATGCCATCACAGCCTGCCATACCGATCAGGGCCAGGCCCTGTATTCCAAAGAAGAGCTCTCAGAGATTTTTTTGGCCGAGAACCGGATTACCGTGAGCGAGAGCCTGTTATAGCGGCAAACGGACAATCCAAAAAGGAGGTGAATCGAAATGGACGATTGGAGTGAGATCGAATACCTGACCGAAAAAGACCTGCCCTACTTCCGGAAAAAAGCGGAAAAAGGAGAGGCCGTGATTCTGGAAATCCCGCCGGAGATCCTGCGCAGCATGGATATCAAGAGCTTGCTGGAAGACGAATGAATCTGCTTCCCGACACCGTGTCGGGAAGCAAAGGTATGATATGGCCCGCCGACGTACTGCACATATGGTACGCTGGTGGGCCGTCTTTTATTTGCCAAACAGCGCTTGTGTTCCTTCTTTAAGAAACTGTGCATGTTCTTTGCGGTTACGGGTGATGTATTCCAGTGTCACATAAAGCGGGGCAATCCGGTCGACCAGTTCCCGGACGCCGGGCGCAGTAAAGGGGCGGTGCTGATCGATCTGGAAAATGTGCAAAAATGCCTGTGTAGCCAGTGCTTCCGGGTCATCCTTTGGGGTGAGTGGATGCTGTAAATAGTCTTTCATATAAGCACCGCTTAATGACTGATTCAGGTGGATGCCCCGGATCATCGGAAGCAACGGCTCATGGGCGTCAAACATCTGATTCAGGCAGACAATCGCATCTTCCGGTGTCTGCAGATGGTAATGATTATTCATAAAATGTCCCGTATCAAGCATGATTCCCTTTTTTGCGTAATGCACCTTGGAAAGCAACCGGCTAGTGATGTCTGCATCAAGCATGTTCAGGCCGGGCCACCAGAGATTTTCCATCAGAAACCAGAACGGGTAATCCTGCCCGTCAAGCAGTTCATTGATAAATGCCGCCGCCGCATCCACCACCTCTGCATCACTGTGCCGCATTTCATACGTCAGGGATTCCCCATAGCTGACCTGTGTCACATGGAAGACCACATATTCTGCCTGCATACGGCGGGCATAGTCCAGATCCCTCCGGTAATGAGCAAGTAGCATCTCCTGATCCAGATCCATCCAGTCTGTGATACAGCGCAGGTGGACGCCTACGACCATATCCTTTTCGACCAGATGCTGTGGATCATCGCCAAGCGGCATCACTTCCAGTCCGGAAAGCGAAAACGATTCATAAAAGTGGCGTAGATCTGCGGCATTTGCATAGCGGCCAAGATCATCCTGATCCATAGAAAAATTCATAGAGATTTTCATACCCATTTCCCCCTCGTCATTTACAGATATTCCGTCTGATATCCATACTCCTTACAGTACGTATCCACCTTTGATCCCTCATAGCAACGGATGACCGTAATCTTATTCGCAATATCCGCGCCGATAAAATCCGGGTCATGGTGAAATTCCAGATATTTGAGCGTGTTGCTTCCGTGGAAAGCATGGTCACCGATATAAGTGACTGAGCGAGGCAGGACGACGGACGTAAACGCACAGCGGAAAAATGCCGCTTCTGCAATAAATTCCAGCGATTCCGGGAACGGCTGATCCGTGAGCGGACAGAAATAAAACGCCTGCGTGCCGACCTTCTTCAGACCGGAGGGAAGATGGAATGCGTTCAGTCTCTTGCAGTCATAAAAGGCACGGTCGCCGATTTCTGCCAGCGTATCCGGAAGCGTGATGGAGGAGAGGTGCCTGCATTTGTGGAAGGCGAGCGGTTCGATCCGTTCCAGATTGCTGTTTTCTGCAAAGGTTACGTTTTTCAGCGCCATATCCCCGACAAAGAGTGCTCTTGGAAGTACGCGAAGACTGGCCGGAAGCACTGCGGCGAACAGGTCGGAGCATTCCGCAAAAGCACCTTCCCCCAGTTCCAGCAATCCGTCCGGGAGGATGATCCGTTTCAGGTGCAGGCAATGCCGGAACGCATGATGCCGGATGTATTTCAGGGAATGCGGGAAATAGATGGTCTCGATTTTCCGGTTTTCCGAAAATGCTTCCGGCCCGATCTCGGTCGCCCACACCGGGAGTTTCATATCCTTGCAGGAATAAGAAGGTGCGAGCTGCCGGTTGATCGTGCGCTGTACATGGACTACTTTGGTAGTATTCATAGATAATCCCTTTCTGCCACCCGCTTCTTTTCCGAAACCGAACCGCAGGTGTAATGATTCACACACTTTCACAAGCCTTCCGGAAAAGCAAGAGAAAGTAATAGAATAACTGCAATTTCCGATGTAAAGCGGATATTCGCAATCCGCTTCGCGATCTGCGTTCAAAATTGAGAAAGAAAGGAGAATAAAGCGCATTAGACAGAATATGTAGTAATTTTGTTCGAATAAATCCACAATATTCAGACAAAAGCAAAGACAATAGCGAAAAATACTTGACAAATTCGCGGGGGGGGGTATAATGGAAAGCAAGGACACGTATCAGGGAATTTATCCGCGTGGGTAGGAAGTCGGGTGAGAATCCCGCACAGGAACGCTACTGTGATGAGCATATGCTCTAAGTCAGGTCTGTCTCTGGTACGTCGTGCACAGACCCTCGAGCTCAGGGTGCACGGTATTTCGCAGTTTGGATGTACTCCTTTGGGTACGTCCTTTTTTTATCCCCGTAAATGATTTTCGGGGATGCGAGAGGACACGCGGGAGAGAGACCCTTACGGCCAGCTACAGAATACTCCTAGTACAAGAGGAGAGGAGAAGGCAGGTGTGAGCCTGTCGAATGGACGAGCTAACCCATTCAAATGCAACTGAGAACAAAGAAGATGATTGCCAAATGGCAGAAAGGAAAATGAGTATGAAAAACAGAATGAAACAGTTATCAGCACTTGTATTAGCAGCAACTATGGCGATGGGAACCTATACGTCCGCTTTCGCAGCAGATATGACCGTATATCTGCGCAGCATTGGAAAGGATAAGCCTCAGACTCAGGAACTTTCTTTTACAGTTCATAATGTAAATTCCAATATGTCTATTTGTAATGCATTAAGGCAGGCACCTCAGACAGCAGGAATGCTTGATCCAGGGGTTACATTAGATACCGCTTGGAATCAGGTAACTAATTCGGACAATACTGAGGACTGGTATTTAACATATCTTGCCGCATCAGATTCACGCATTAATGACAGATATGAGGCGGGGAATAATGGTGGAAATACTATCTTATATAAAAAGGATGGCGAGACAGTTGGTGGATATTACGAAGGAAATTCGTGGATGTGGTGTCTAACAGATGGCAATTTAAATTCCACTGCTTATCCGGCTATTACTTTGAGTGATCAGAAATGTAAGGACAGTAATTTTGCTATTATTCTGAGCTATGATTATTCTTCCTTTGCATGGGGAGATACGACGGGAACACCTGAGAAGCAGTAAAGAGGAATAGAAGCCATGAAAAAGAAACAATGTATATTATTATTGTCATTTTCCCTGGTATTTTCAACGCTTGCTCCATCAATAATTTATGCAGAAGAAAACGAAATTCTTACTGATGAGGTGTTGGAGTCGGATACGGGAGAAATATCAGAATCATCAGAATCTGAATCGATGGAAAATAATACTTCTATATCCATTGATTCTATTCAACAGGTGGAGTTGGACACACCTGTTACGATGGAAGAACAAGCAGCAGTGCAGGAATTAGCAGATGCTGAGGATGTTGAGTGGAATGATCTGGTTGACTATAATCTTCGTTACCGATATGTAGATAATGTTCTGTACGTTGAATTACTTAATAAAAATCAACCACAGAAGGCTACCAATTTCAATGTTGATACCGATAGTCCATGGAGAAACGCCGAAGCAAAAACAGTTACAAAAATTGTGATAGATAATGGTATTGACAACATAGGCCCATATTGGTTTAATGCAGGTACGACAACATATTATGGGAAATTAACAGAAGTTGTTTTACCATCTACTGTTACAAAGGTAGGCGATTATGCCTTTAATGGAGATAAAGCGCTGCAGGCGATTAATCTGGAGAATGTCCAAGAAATTGGTAAAGGTGCGTTCCAGATGAATAAAGCTTTGCTTCAGCTTCAGCTTAATTCAGTGAAGAGTATTGGAAAGTATGCGTTTAATCAGTGTACAACATTACCGTATCTTACTCTTGGACAGTCAGATGTTCAAGTTGGTGAAGGTGCATTTATGAGTTGTAGAAAGCTAAAAACTATTTGTTACGCTGGAACAAAGGATAGCTGGTCTGCAATTTGTGCGAGTGAAAATGATCGTTTAAAGCGAGCTACAGCTGTTCATTGCAAAGGCGAAGAGACAAAACCTAAAGATGCAACTTGTACAGAAGAAGGTTACGAAAGCTTGATCTGTACCATTTGCGGTGACTCCTATGCAGGCAATGTAATAGAAGCGCTGGGACATGACTATGCGGATGAGTATATAGTAGATGTAGCCCCGACCTGTACCGAGAAAGGTTTTCAGAGTAAGCACTGCACACGGTGTGGTGAAGCTGATCCGGACAGTGTAGAAGAGCTGGCAGCACTTGGCCATGAGTATGCAGCAGAGTATACAGTGGATGTAGCAGCGACTTGCACGACAGCAGGCTCCCAGAGCAGGCACTGTACAAGATGTGGCGAGGCAGATCCGGACAGCGTACAGGAGATCCCGGCACTCGGCCATGATTATGTCTCCAAAGTGACAAAGGAAGCGACCTGTACCGAGGATGGTGTACAGACCGATACCTGTACCCGCTGTGGCGATGTGAAGACACAGACGATCAAGGCGACCGGGCATCAGTGGAGTGACTGGACAAAGACAGCAGACGCGACAGTCAGCGGTGCAGAGCAGCAGCAGAGAACCTGCACGGTCTGCGGCACCGTAGAGACAAAGGATGTCGGTGAGAAGCTGGCTCCGACCGCGACCGTCAATGCATCGACCGTCACCTTAAAGGCAAAGCAGTCCACGAAGGGCCTGAAGGTCACCGGGCTGGCAAAGGGCGATTCCGTGGCAACATGGAAGTCCACCAACACAAAGGTATTTACCGTAAAGGGCAATGCAGATGGCAGCTGTACCCTGACTGGTAAAAAGAAGGGCAGCGCGAAGCTGGAGATCACACTGGCGAGCGGCCTGACAAAGACCGTGACCGTAAAGGTACAAAAGACAGCGGTCAAGACAAGTAAGGTCAAAGTGGCAGAGAAGAAGCTGACGGTGAAGAAGGGCGAGAAAGCATCCTTGAAAGCGACGGTCGCTCCATTCACCTCGGCTCAGAAGCTGACCTACACTTCTTCGAATAAGAAGGTAGCGACCGTCAGCAAGAACGGCGTCGTCACGGCGAAGAAGGCAGGTACGGCAAAGATCACGGTCAAGTCCGGCAGCAAGAAAGTGGTCGTGACTGTGACGGTGCCGAAGACAAAGACGACGGCGATTACCATTGCAAAGAATATCACGGTAAAGAAGGGCAAGACCTACAGCCTGAAGGCAAAGGTCGCTCCGAAGAATAGTGATGAGAAGATCACTTACACCTCTTCGAACAAGAAGATCGCGACCGTCACCAAGAGCGGTAAAGTCAAAGGCATCAAGAAGGGTACGGCGACGATCACGGTGAAGTCCGGATCCGAAACAGTCAAGGTAAAAGTGACTGTGAAGTAAACGGACACAGAAAAACAAAATAGCGATTTACAAAGAAGGGCTTTTCTTTCAGAGCAACTGCGGAAGAGAAGCCCTTTTTCGAAATGGAAGGGAGGATATAGAAGGATGAAGCGTACATGGAGATGTCTGGTAGGATGGCTGCTCGTGGGACTGATGGTCCTGCAGCTTCCGATGACGGCACTGGCAGACGAGATCGTCCCGGTTGAAGTGGAGGAGGCTGCGGAGCCTTCACTTTCAGAGGCAGAGACCGGGCAGATAGATGAGGATGATCCGGTGATCGATGATGATTTGCCGATTGATTCAGCAGAAGATTCGGCGGTTCCCTCAGAGGAGGAACCGGCGGCCGACACCGACCTGATCGAAGGGATCGAGGTGCTCAGCGATGCGGAGGCCGCAGCACTGGATACGCAGGCGGAGGAGAGTGGGCCAGAAGATGCGGAGACGACAGAGATCGAGGTGACGGTCAGTGTCAGCAAATTTGGTGAATTTTTGGATGACAAAGACGGCAATGTGATGGCCGGACGCACGGTAACCTTAACCGGGCAATCATCTTACACGATGAACGATGCGATAAAGGCGGCTCACGACCAGTATTATCCGGGCGGGGCGGAAGCCGGCTATGATTATCATGCAGATGAAGAAGGGTTTTATGATGGCGTAATCTATCGCCTGTGGGGGATCGACCGGAAGGATGCCGCAGGTATCGGATATGCCAAGAACCACGATGCTTCGGTCATGTGGGCGAATACAGCACTGAGTGAAAAGGTGCAGGATGGCGATGACCTGCAGTTTTTTGTTCAACAGAAGAATGAACTGTTAGCTTTTTTTACACAGACAGAGCAGACGGTCAGTAAAGATCAGAATGCAGTTTTGCGTCTGCGGACGGCGAACGGAAACCAATATAAAGACTGTGCGGGGGCATCCATTTATATTGATGGAGAACTGCAGGAAGGGCTTGTTACGGATGAGAACGGGCGTGTGACACTCCCGACACTGGCCCCGAGGGACACGTCTTATTTCATTACAGCAAAAAAGACAAAACAGGCTGATGGGGAAGAATATAGCGTTATTTCGGCGGCGTATAGCAGGTTGACAGTAATTCCGGCGGGGGAAGCATCCGGGGATTATGTGAAAAGCGTGACGCTGCGGAATGTCGTGGATTGGTATAAAAAAAAGCAGACTGAGATGACCCTGAAAAGGTTGGATGGGAGCGAAGCGTTTTTAGTACCTTCTGAATATGTCCATATGATGTTGGGCAGAAAAGATATTGCAGATATGTATGTATCAGCGGAGTTTTCGGAAGATCTGCCGGAGGATGCGAAGGCATATGTGGTTTATGAGGATCCGGCAGATGAGAGCGTGCACCGTATCGCTTTGCGGAAAAACGGCTTTACTTATCTGAATCGGGCAATCTATAGGTGGAACCGGAACAAGGCAATTCAATCTTTTCAGATCGAAGTCCGCAAAAATGGACAGCTAATAGAGACGCATACCCTTCCGGTGACGTATAAAAATCATCTGAGATTCCTTTCGGTACAGGACTCGTGGGGGCATGAACTATTGCCGGAACTTGCGGATACGACAGATGACCAGCAGTGGACACTTGAAGTACCGGAAAATGCAACGAAGGTGACAATTGATTCGACTCCGTATGGTTATCGTGATAATTATGGAGCCTGCACTACAAAAGAGCTGGTCATAAATGGTGAGGTGATTCCTCTTGACTTTGCTCAATCTTATCAGTTTGTTCCAGACTGGCAGACACACGAGGAATACATCATTGAGATGCGGATTATAGATGATGCCGCACTTCATTGTCTTGATTCGGCTTCCTATAAAATCACCTTGAGAAAAGGTGGATGGGATTATACACCGGATGTCCAGCTTACAAGTACCCGTGGAACAGGGATGCTGGCACAGGGGTCTGAGTCACCGGTTTTGACAGCAAATGTTTCGGTGACAGGACCAAATGGAGAGACGGAGGATACCAGTTCCTGTAGTTATCAGTGGGGATATTATACACAAGGCAGTGAGGGGAAAGATGTATATATCGAAATTGAAGATGCTACGGAAGCTTCTTATATAGTACCGACAGATACCAGAACGATTGCAAGAGGGTACTGCTGCAGGGTGACTTATGAGAAAGAGGGGCATGTTTATTCAGGAGAAAGTGGCGTCAAAAACTTTTGGGTCAATCCGGAGAAGGTAGAGACGCCGGTGATTGAAAAGCAGCCACAAAATGTACAACATGTGCTTGGTAAGCAGGAAATTATTCAGCTGGAAATTGCATTAGAAAAGACGGAGTGGGAGTATTTCGCAACTCACCTTAAAGCAAGGTATCAGTGGTATCAGAGCGCAGAGGCAGATGTCACAAAGGGAACGCTGCTTCCAGGTGCAACAGATGCGACTTTTAACCCTATAGTAACAAAGGTAGGAACGGTATATTATTACTGTAAGGTAAAGTATGAGCGGTTTGACTATAATGAAGATACGGGGAATGTATATTCTTACAGTGACGAGGTTTGCTCAGACATCGCAAAGGTTGAATGTATTACAGAGTCTTTCCCGTGGGAAGGAAATGGGTCGGAAAGCAATCCGTATCAGCTAAAGACCGCAGAAGATCTGGAAGCGCTGCGCGAGAAGGTCAACACGGATGGCTATTCCTTCGACGGCATGCATTTCCGGATGATGGCGGACATTACACTTCCATCTGACTGGAAGCCGATCGGAGGCTTGGCTACCGGACATGGCCTGTCGGAAAACGGGAAGTACCTCTGGGCTTTTTCTGGGATTCTGGACGGCGCGAACCATACGCTGACGGTGGCAGATGGCGGAAAGCCACTCTTTAACTACGTGCGGGAGGCCACGATCGAGAATCTGAAGCTCTATGGAAAGCAGATCGATGGCTACGGCCTGATCGACCGCTATACCGTCGACTATGGCACGGATGGAAATTATAGTACGGGCTGCCCGGATACAGCTCGGATCCGCAACGTTACTTTGCTTTCCGGCATGAGCACGAAAAAGGCAGGACTGATCGGCGGGTATGCGTCTGGTTCAAATGATGTGGTGATCGAAAATTGTACAGCGGAAGCTGGGGTAGTCATTGGCTATACTGGAAAAGAATCGGGTATCGGTACGTTTGCAGGCGATTTTAATGGTGTGATCCGCAACTGTACCAGTGCGGCGACGGTGTATGGAGTCGATAAGGTCGGAGGACTGGTCGGAGCCAAGGGACAATCAATGAGCGCGTGCACGATCACGAACAGCAGCTTCACCGGGACAGTCACGGCATCCGGAAACTGGGCAGGCGGCATCCTTGGCAGTGGCTATGAGTCTTCTTCCGCACCGAATACGCCGGTGGCATCTGTGAAGAACTGCTACGTGGCAGGCACAGTGTCCGGAGGCTCGAACGTCGGCGGTATCTTCGGCGGTGAGCCGAGCTGTAAACAGTGCTGGGGCAACGGCAGCGGCGCGATCACGAACAACTTCTTCTACGGCACGGTCAGCGGCAGCAGCAACGTCGGCGGGATCGTCGGCTATCTGAGAAGCTTTGACAAGTTTCAGGGCATCTCGAACAATTATTATCTGGACACTTGTGGGACATTACAGGGCATCGGTGGTATCGGTACGGTTCTGGCGGTATCGGGCAACCCGCAGGATCTGCCGTATGAATACGATGATACCTACGGTATTGACTACAAGTTTGACCAGGCCCTGTACTGCTTCCCGAAAACTGCAACGGAGTTCGCCAACGGCACGGTAGCAGCCGGGCTGAACAGCGGAAACTATACGAACTGGGAGCAGGGAACGTATTATCCTGTTTATGGAGCCGGGGCCTATGCGACGGCGCTGGAGATTTCCGGCGACTACAAGAAGGAGTATGACCTTGGCGAGGAGCTCGACCTCTCCGGTGCGACGATTACGGTCACGATGAGTGACGGCACGAAGGCACATCCGGAGTGGAAAGAGCTGACGTTTGTCGGCTACAATCCGAATAAGATCGGCAGCCAGATGCTGCAGGTCAAGTACGGAGCGGTGGAGACGACGATCACGGTCGCGGTATTCCCGCCGACCGGAAAGATCGTGGTGACGTTTTCTTTACTTGGTGATACGGTTCACGACAGCGATACGGACGGACAGGTACATACCTTAAGCAAGGGCAACCTGCAGACGTGGATCCCGGAGACGCAGATGGTCGTAGATAGCCGTGCGACGGTAAAGACGGTACTGGAAGCGGCCCTTGCGGCAAATAATATGAGCTGCTATAACCCGAAGGGCAATTATGTCGTATCTGTCACAAAGGGGGATGTGACCCTTGCAGAATTTACGAACGGAAAGAACACAGGCTGGATGTACACCTTAAACGGACACCATCCGGAAAACGCAGTCAACGAGCAGTACCTGAACAATGGGGATGTGATCGTCTTCCATTATACAGATTACTACCAAATCGAGGAGCACGAGCACCGGTGGCTGACCACATGGAGTTACGATGCATCCTCCCACTGGAAGGCCTGCGAGTGGAACTGCGGGGAGAAAAAGGAGGAAGCGCCGCACACGTTTGGCACATGGCGTACCGTTTCTCCGGCAACAGTCGATGCAGCCGAGACACAGGCGAGATCCTGCGTCATCTGCGGCTATCAGGAGACCAGAAGCTACGGCAGCCCGCTGGAGAAGACGTGCTTAAATGACGGGGTATCACACCGTTACGGGGCATGGGTGACGACCACGGCGGCGACGGTATTTTCACCGGAGACGCAGGTAACCACCTGTGAGCTCTGCGGCAAGAAACAGTACCGGCAGGCTGGGAGCGCACTCGCACCGACGATGCAGGTGAATACAGAGAAGATCACATTAAAGACCGGACAGGCGACGACCGGATTTCGGGTGAGCGATCTTGCAGCAGGAGACTCGGTAGCCTCTTATACATCCAGCAACACGAAGATATTTACCGTGAATGGAAGCGGCAAGCTGACCGCAAAGAAAAAGACCGGCAGCGCGAAGCTGACCATCACTTTGGCGAGCGGCTACAGCCGTACCGTGACAGTCAAGGTTCAGAAGGCGGCGGTCAAGACGACGAAGATCACCGGACTTTCAAAGAAGCTGACGATGGAGAAGGGAACGAAGGCGACGCTGAGGCCAGTCGTTACCCCATTTACCTCCAGGCAGAAGGTGACCTACCGCTCTTCGAATAAGAAGGTGGCGACGGTCAGCGCAAAGGGCGTCATCAAGGCAAAGAAGTCCGGCACCGCGAAGATCACGGTCAAGTCCGGCAGCAAGAAATTTATCGTGACTGTGACGGTACCAAAGACAAAGACGACTGCGATCACCGGCGTTCCGGAGAGCGTGAGCATCAAAAAGGGAAAGACCTATACCTTAAAGGCGAAGGCAGTCCCGAAGAGCAGTGAGGAGAAGTTCACCTACCGCTCTTCGAATAAGAAGGTAGCGACCGTGAGCAAGAGCGGTAAGGTGAAGGGCGTGAAGAAAGGAACGGCGACGATCACCATCAAATCCGGGAAGATATCGGTGAAGGTGACCGTAACCGTAAAATGAGCAAGTAGCATATGCAGCAAAGATAAACTGCAAGCATAAGAAGGGGCAGGTCATGTCTGGATAAGGCATGGATGCCGAATTTAGGCAGGGGTGCCGGACTGCGGAGAAGATCCGCAGTTTGGGCAGCCCGCTTCCTGTTTGAGGACAAGACGGGAATCCGGGAAGAAGCAGCAACAAAACGGGAGATAACGGGAGGTATTCAGATGGAAACAAAGCGGAAAAAGCGTCTTTTGAACGCAGTCATGGTCATCCTGATCCTGATCATCGCGGCATGCGGAGTGCTCGCGGCAGGCAGTATCCGTGGCTGGTTCGATACCGGGACGGAAAGCTGGATCACAAGTGGACACATAAGCGGTGTAGCCAGCATCGAGCGGAACGGGATTGGCTACAGCCTGCAGGATGGTCAGGGGATCAAAGATGGAGATGTCATTGAGACAAAGCAGGGATCGACGGCGTCTTTGCAGCTCGGCAAGTCCAATACAATCGTACTAAATGAAAATACGGAGCTGACCGTCACATCGGCCGATGCGGAGGCCGTAGAACTTTCGGTCGGCAGGGGCGAGCTGTTTGCGGATATCCCAAAGGCCGGCAAATCATTTGTACTGAAGCTGGATGAGCATGAGGCGAAGATTGGCGACAGCGTATTTTCCGCGAGTGTCCAGACAGGCAGCGTGACGTTTG
>OLQE01000525.1_pt1 | contig 29452 bp, 36 predicted proteins | sample 1643161 | NCBI WGS metagenome assembly OLQE01 (sample SAMEA3136650, study PRJEB25190) | human gut metagenome | reverse complement strand
CTGCGTTCATGAGCAAGTAGCGAAGCGGATTGCGAATGTCCGCTTTACAAAGAAATCGATTACTATCAAAAGTGCCAGTGCAAATAGAAATGCTTCCAGTATAATAACAATAAAAGATACCTTTTACGTAACATTCAATTATGCTTCATCGTAAAAGAAAGGAGAATTGAGTATGAGTAGGAAAATGAAATTCTGGACAGCAGGTGCATTGGGAGTTATGATGGCAGGTTTGATCGGTATGAATGCCTATGCACTGGAAGACAAGGATATCGTTGGTACCTGGTATGTAAACAGCATGTCCTTAGACGGCGAAAATACGTTTCATCCCGGAATGATGAAAATGGAGATGACATTCAACTTTACAGAAGACGGAAAAGGTGAGATCTCCGAACTCATGGAAGGACAGGAACCGGGGGTTGATGCCATGGAATGGAAGATCGATGGTGATAAAGTACTGATCACTGCCGATGACAAAACGGTGGAAGGAGCGTATTCTGATGGAACCTTATCTGTAGAAATGGACGGACTGTCCGTGGTACTGAGTCAGGAAAAAGAGGAGTATGTGCCTTATGTACCCGGAAAACCGGTAGCAGAACCAAAACTGGAAGATTTCAATGGTGACTGGACCAGTACACTGATCGATCTCTATGGAATGCAGATGCCTGCTACAGGCGAGATTGCCGGCGTAGAAATGAAAATGTCCATTACAGACGGAAACGCCACTCTTGTATTGCTCGAAGAGGGCAATGAGACAACAACCGAGCTGAAAGGTGTCATGGAAGAAAATGCACTGATCTTCAATGCAGAAACACAGAAAGAAGAGATAGAAACGGATTCTGAGAACTATCACCTGTTCAGTACGGATACCATGCGCTTCTACCTTCTGGAAGACGGAAAATTATGCTTCACAACCGCAGACAGTCTGCCGATGGAAGAGGAAACAGAGACCGAGGCTCCAGCTACAGAAGAATCTGAAGATGGTGAAGATGATTTCGGTGGTTTTGATTTCACGATCAAAGTATATCTGGATAAAGTTTTGGAATAATCACAAATCTGGAAGTCCCGTGTTTTTACAATGGAAACAAGGGACTTCCCTTGTATCAAAAGGAGGATTTAGAAAATGGGATTATTTGACAAAAAGAATTGTGATATCTGCGGTGACAAAATAGGTCTTCTGGGAAACCGGAAGCTGGATGACGGTAATCTTTGTAAAAACTGTGCAGCAAAGCTTTCTCCATGGTTTGAGGAGAGACGCCACAGTACCGTAGAAGAGATCAAAAGACAGCTGGACTACAGAGAAGAGAATAAAAATGCGGTTCGAAGCTTCCACACTACACGCGAATTTGCCGGAGACAGATATCATGTGTTCCTTGATGAGACCAGGGGCTTGTTTACTGTGGCACGCCGGCTGAATGAAGAAGAAAATCCGGATATTGTACCATTGTCTGCTGTGACATCCTGCCGGCTGGAAATCAAAGAAGAGCGTGAGGAAGAGGAATATCAGGATCAGAACGGAGAATCCAGATCTTATGTTCCGCCGAGATACCATTACTCCTATGATTATAAGATAAAACTGTCTGTCAATACACCATGGTTTGATGATATGGATTTCCAACTCAACACCTTCTCCGTAGAAGGACATGAACGGAACAAAATCATGCAGTATGAACAGCTTGGAAACCAGATCGTATCTGCTCTTACGGGCGCACCGTCCCCTACATATGGAAATGCCATGAACCAGGGCTACCCGCAGCAGAGCAGCATGATGAACCAGGGCTACCCGCAGCAAGGCAGCATGATGAACCAGGGTTATCCGCAGCAGGGTAACATGATGAATCAGGGTTATCCGCAGCAAGGCAACATGATGAACCAGGGCTACCCGCAGCAGGGCAACATGATGAACCAGGGTTATCCGCAACAGGGTAATATGATGAACCAGGGCTATCCGCAGCAGGGTAACATGATGAATCAGGGTTATCCGCAGCAGGGTAATATGAATCAGGGCTATCCACAGCAGGGTAATATGAACCAGGGCTATGGAGCAAACAGGACGCAGGAAAGCACTGGCGATTCATGGGTATGCAGCTGTGGTGCCAGAAATACCGGTATCTTCTGTGAATATTGCGGAGCACCGAAACCGTGACCTGTAGAAAGAAAAGGAACGCTTCTGAATCACAATAAAAAATGAGGAAGCGTTCCCTTAAAAGATAAGAAAGGGAGAACGGAAAATATGTCTGATGTTATAGAATATAAATGCCCGTTTTGTGGCGGTGCAATGGAGTTTGACTCAAAATCCCAGCATATGAAATGCCTGTATTGTAATACGGAAATGACGGTTGAAGAATTTCAGCGCACACAGAAACCGGAAGCTGAAACAGCAGCCGAAAAGAAAACGGCAAAAGAAAACTGGTTCTCCCTGAGCAGCGGCCAATGGCAAAAAGATGAGACAAATCATATGCGTGTCTATTCCTGCCAGTCCTGCGGTGGTGAAATTGTGGCAGATGAAACAACAGGAGCCACGACCTGCCCGTTCTGTAATAATAAAGTAACGATCAAGGGGCAGTTTTCCGGGGATCTTAAGCCGGATTATATCATCCCGTTCAAGCTGGACAAAAAAGCTGCCAAAAAAAGATATTATTCGCATCTGGAAGGAAGAAAATATCTGCCAAAGGTATTCCGAAAAGAAAATCATGTCGATGAGATCAAAGGTGTCTACATTCCGTTCTGGTTATTTGATGTGGATGCGGATGTTCAGATTACATATGAAGCGGAAAAAGTTCATGTACAAGAATCCAATGATACGGAGTATACAACCAGAGAGATCTATCGGGTTGTTCGTGGCGGAAGCATCAGTTTTGAGCACATTCCGGCGGATGCCTCCAGAAAAATGGACGATACCTTGATGGAAGCGATAGAGCCCTTCCATTTCCGGGATGCGGTACCATTTCAGCCGGCTTACCTAGCCGGTTATCTTGCCGATCGTTATGATGTCAGTCTGGACGAACGTATGGACAGAGCAAGAGAGCGGATCCGCGTCTGTGCCGAACGTTCCTTTCAGGCAACCGTAACCGGCTATAATGGTGGAAAAAGAGTCCAGGACAGTGATATAGCGATCAATCAGGCCGGCTACTGGTATGCCCTGTATCCGGTATGGCTTCTGAACACGACCTGGCGCGGAGAAAAATTCACTTTTGCAATGAATGGACAGACCGGAAAAATGGTCGGAGACCTGCCTCTGGATCGGTTTGCCTTCTGGAAATCCGTCCTGATCCGTACCGCTTTGATCGCAGGTCTGCTCTACACGCTGATGTACCTTGTCGTTATCTGATGCAGCAGGAAGGAGGAAAAAATGAAGATGAAAAAGAAAATATGGCACGGGCTGTCTGTTCTTCTCTGTCTGTTTATCCTGATGCTTCCTGCAAAAGCTTCTTCCATTCCCGCAGAACGGCAGAAACCGCTCCTGGTAGATGATGCCGGTCTGCTTACAACAGAAGAAAGTACAGCACTTTTAGAGAAACTGGAGGAGATCAGTCAGAGACAGCAAAATGAGGTGGCGATTGTCACCGTCAATTCCCTTGACGGCAAGACCGCACAGGCGTATGCTGATGATTACTATGATTACAATGGGTATGGTTACGGAGAAAACGATGACGGTATTCTGCTCCTGATCAGTATGGGCGAAAGAAAATGGGCGATTTCAACCTATGGCTATTGCCATCTTACAGCTTTTACAGATGCCGGTATTTCTTATATCAGTAATGAATTTCAAAGGAAACTCAGCAGTGGAAAATATGCACAGGCTTTTGACTGCTTCGCCGATCTGTGTGATCAGTTCCTGACACAGGCGGCAACCGGTGAGCCGTACGATGTTGGAAATATGCCCAGCGGTCATGTGGCTCCCTTTTGGTTATTTGTGGATATCCTTATCGGATTCATCATTTCTTTCCGTATGGTTAGGAGAAAAGCCGGGTCGCTGAAATCGGTGGTAAAACAGGATTCTGCAAAAGCCTATACCCGTGAAGGTTCCATGACAGTCAAGGTGGCGAGTGATCAGTTCGTCAACCGCATCGTTACCGAGCGACGCATTCAGCGGGATACGCCCACCTCTTCCTCATCCTCCTCGTCCTCTTCCGGAGGAAGTTCCTCTCATACCAGTTCTTCCGGACGTTCACATGGAGGAAGCAGCGGTTCCTTCTGACAGACAGCCGTAAGGTTTTAACGGAAGCAGAAAAATCTCTTGTTTTTACAATGCAAAGGAATCAGAATGTCCTATCAAAAGAAAAGAATGCTATCCTGCATCGTTGTTTTGTTGTTCGTTTTGCTGGCATATATCTGCAGGTTCATAGAAACAGACAATGAACTGATACAGACACTTGCCGACCAGTGCCGTACCTGTACTTACCTTGGGATCTACTGTGCCTGGGTCATTTATCTGAACAAACATGTCGTACAGAAGAAAATGCGCCAGTACCTGACTGCTATCGGATGTCTGATGGTATGCTGGTTCTTTTTGCGTACCGTGAAATACCATATCCTTCTGGATCCTCTTGGCGGACATATCTGCTGGTATCTGTACTATATACCGATGATCCTGATCCCGACCTTTGGATTATCCGCCACTTTACTGATGGATGGAGAAGAGAAGAAGACAACAAAATGGATCACTGGCATCCTCTTATTCTTCTCTGTAATATTGATCATCTGTGTTCTTACCAATGATCTTCATCAGCAGGTTTTCCGTTTTGAAGGACCGATTCCTTATTCTGATAAAAATTATGGCTATGGTATTCTTTTTATGCTGATCCAGCTCTGGATCATTGCCTGTCTGGTCATAATGGAGATACTGCTTGTTAAAAAGAGCCGGATCCCGGACAGGAAACGATTCTGGCTGCCGGTCATTCCCGGTTTGCTGCTGCTTGGCTGGAACATCGCCAATCTCCTGGGTTTACCCTTTATCAAAACCTTTGCTGGAGATATGACAGCAATCTGCTGTCTGCTTATGGCAGCGATTTTTCAGGGGTATATCCTTTGTGGACTGATACAGACCAACAGCCGTTATTTCGAACTGTTTCAGGCGACGGGCGGACTGGACGCTGAGATAACCGATGATTCCTTCCGACGCTATTATTTTTCCGGAGAGTTTCCGGAGCTTTCCAAAGACCTGCGGGATTCCATTATAGCAAAATCATCCGTCCAGGAACGAGGGATCCGCATCAATCATCTCCCTGTCAAGGGCGGACACCTGTTCTGGGCCGAAGATATTTCTGTTCTGCTGGATCAGTATCAGGATATTCAGGAACAGCAGGAAGAACTGACCGCCCGGAATCAGCTTTTACGGAAAACCTATAAAAAAGAAGCAGAACGGCGAAAACTGGAAGAGCAGAACCGGCTTTTAAATATCATACAAAGCCAGACTTCCAGACAATATGAACTGCTTTCTCACTATATGGAAAAGCTGGAGCAGACAGAGTCACGGGAAGAGTATGAGCTGATTTTAAGCAAAATAGTGGTTGTTGGAACTTATCTGAAACGATGGAAAAATCTGATGCTGACCAGATACAGTTCCCGGGAAGATTCCCTGACTATGGCGGATCTGAAACAAAGCCTGGCAGAGTCCTGTGAAAACCTGAAATTGTGCGAGATCAAAGCAGCCTATTTTGTGCAGGATAAAGATAAACAGCTTCGTGCCGATGATGTCCTGAAATGCTACGATTTCTTTGAATGGCTGGTAGAGCAGCTGTTTGATGTCATGAACTCTGTATTTTTCCGCGTGACTCAGATTGAGGAAAAACTGCAGATTTCTGTTCATATTACGAGCCAGGAGGATATTCGTCCATATCTGACAGAGAAGCAGGGACTTCTGATCGAGCAGGAGGAGGAGCAGGAATGGTTTATCCGATGCCCAGTTTCATAGAAAGCAGTATGAAAACCCAGAACATCATCATGATCCTTATGGAAATCTGCCTGATCTTTGAACTGATCCTGCTTTTTTCCAGAATGATCCGTTCCGTTGGAAAGCGAAAAATCATGATCACAGCGGTAGAGTTTTTCCTTTCTTTTCTTTTTATGTCCGTACTTCTGAATGAGCACAGACCTCATGTGGATCATGGCCACTACAAGCCCTTGTTCCATTCCTTTCCGGCATATCTGATGTTCATTCTGGTGATCCTGCTGACGGTTTATCTGGTTTTTGCTATCCGAAAAGAAATAAAGGAATATCATCATTCTTTGTCACCATGGTCCGTTCATGAAGCTGTGAACCATGTTCCCTGCGGCGTCTGTTTTTCCGATCCTCTTGGACGGATCATTCTGTGCAACATTAAGATGCAGGAATTGAGCAGAATGCTCACCGGAACATATCTGCAGAATTATGAGTCTCTCCGCCATGCTATCCATGCGGATTCCAGGCAGAAAGACATAATACAGCTAAGCTCCGACAACCATGTGTTTTATTTTCCGGACGGTTCTGTCTGGATGTTTCAGGAATATCCGCTGAAAGAGCCCTCACTCGACGGATATCTGCAGACCGTTGCTGTCAATGTATCTGAGATCTACTATAATGGGGAAGAGATCAAAAACAATAATGAAAAACTGGAGTTTCTGAACCGCAGGCTGGAAGAAATGTATGAAAAGATCGGTGATGAGATACGGGAACAGGAAACGCTGTCCATGAAAATGCAGGTACACGACAGCTTCGGAAGAAGTCTTCTCTCGATCCGAAGGATCCTGGAGAAAAAAGAAGACCCGGAGAATATGAAAGAACAACTGGATACTCTGAAGCAGCTGGTTTATATTCTCACTGGCACAACGGTAGAAAAAGGAGAAGATCAGTATAAGGATACGGAAAAACAGGCCGAAAAGCTTGGAATCACACTTCAGATCCGTGGCAGTTATCCGAAGGATCCGGTCAACAGGCTTCTGACAGACCGTGCGATCCGTGAATGCGTGACAAACTGCGCCCGCCATGCACATGGAACAACGGTTTATGTACAGCTGGAAACAGCTGACAAATATCTGTATATCCAGATTACCAATGATGGGGACGCTCCGGAAAAAAATGCAAAAGAAGGCGGCGGTCTGTCTGCCCTCAGAAAAGCTGTGGAAGCAGAAAAAGGAAGCATGAAAACGATTTTTGAACCGGTCTTTTGTCTGCGCATACAGCTGCCGTTCAAAGAGTAACATAGAAAGGGCTCAAAATGTCCTGAGGAAGGGAATGATGTTATGGTACGTGTACTCATTGTAGAAGATCAGATGATCATGCAGAAATATTTTGAATACCTGATCCTGCAGGAACCGGAATTCAAGCTTGTGGAGACTGTAGCAGATGCCAGGGAAGCCGTAAAGATCTGCAGCTATTCTGCGATCGATCTGGTGCTGATGGATGTGCAGACCTTTCATAACCATGACGGACTGACAGCAGGAAAAACGATCAGGGAAGAGCATCCGGCTACAAAAGTGCTCATTGTCACTTCATTGATCGATCCTAAAATACTGGAACGGGCAAAAACGGGCTGTGCCGACAGCTTGTGGTATAAGGATCATGGAGAAACGGAGCTCCGGGATGTGATCCACAGAACACTTGACGGAGAGCATGTTTTTCCGGATACGACACCCGATGTGGAAATGAACTGGATCACCAGCGGAGAGATCAGTCCGAGACAGCTGGAAATGCTGCGCCTTTATATCTGTGGAATGTCTTATTCGGAAATTGCAAAAAAAATGGACTGTTCTACCTCCGGAGTACGCTGGAATTTCCAGGAAATGATCGCAAAAGCCGGCTACAGCTGCAAAGAGGATCTGATCGCAGCGGCATTGGAGAGCAAGCTGATCGTCACCACGCTGAAATAACCAAACTCTGTTTTTATCAGAAAGGAGAGAGTACAGTGAAAAAACTTTCCATTACCATCGGAATCAGTGCGTTGCTTCTGGCTTTTATGCCTTTGGGCTGCCTGGCAGAAGAAACGCAGCAGGATGTACCTTATGACGCAAATGCCAGCCAGGCAGTTTTTCAGGACGTTTTAAGAGAAGAGGAATGCCAGGCCGGCATGGCATTTCTGGGTTATATCGGAGAAGAGAATGTTTCTGCCCAGGATATCCTGGACTATGCAGAACAGACCGATTATTGGTACTACTATCCGTTTCTTCAAAACGCTGCGGTTGTCGATGCCGGCGGTTGTGAGATTTATGTAATCGTGCCCGCTTCTGAGTGGTCCGTCTGTGTTTATCCGTCAGAAATGACAGAAGAGGCCAAATACAGAGATAATCTGGAAGCGCCTTATTATGAAGGATCGCCGGATGAAGTCATTCTCCTCCGGTGTAACATCAGTGAGATCTATTCAAATGTAATGGTCTCCGTCCGGGAAGGCAATATGAGTGTTACTTATCGTCCGGCTGTCTCATTAAAAGACGGTCACCTGGCAAAAGAGCAGCGCTGCTATGACTTTACTATTTATTCTGACGAATGTGATGACGATGGATGTGATGACGCTTCTGAGTATGACGAAGAAGCTGCGGCCATACAGAATGCGTGCGCCCTTCTCTTCCAGACGGATGAAGTCAGCTACTACCTAAACTTTGTTGGAATGTCTGTTTGGTATGACGGAACGAAAGAAATGATCGATGGAAAAGAATGTCTGGTATTTGTTCTTGGCACCGAACACGAGGAATGCATCGTCAGAGAAAATTATTATGCCGTATCTGACAACCAGGTTTATTACTATGACGCGATCGGTGATGCATGGAATATTCTGGGAGCCGGGTAATGCAGAAAAAACTGTCGTCTCTTTTAAAACTTTATTATTTCAGGCGCTGGAGACTGTAGCATAATGCAAAATTGATGCAGATTACCTACTTGAACTTCTAATGCAATCCATATATAATAGAAATATTGCAGTGGTCCGTACTGATAGAAAGAAATCCCCTGCTTATTGCCTAACGCAATAAAAGCAGGGGACTTCTTTGATTCGAGTGAAATGATCCGTACCGTCCACTGGCACAAAACAGTCAGGCTGGAAATAATCGCCTGACAGATCTCGAAAGGAATAATATGAGAAAACTAGCTTTAAGCGATGAAATTTTACTGAGCATTGAAAAGCCCGCCCGTTATATCGGCAATGAGATCAACTCGGTAATGAAAGACAAAGAACAGGTAGATGTCCGCATTGCCTTCTGCTTTCCAGATGTGTATGAGATCGGTATGTCTCATCTCGGCATCCAGATTCTTTACGATATGTTTAACCAAAGAGAAGATATCTGGTGTGAACGCGTCTACTCTCCCTGGACAGACCTTGACCCGATCATGCGTGAGAAAAAGATCCCTCTTTTTGCCCTGGAATCCCAGGATCCGGTAAAGGATTTTGATTTTCTCTGCTTCACGATCCAGTACGAAATGTGCTATACCAATATTCTTCAGGTGCTGGATCTTTCTAATATCCCCCTGAATGCTTCTGAGCGTTCAGAAGAGGATCCCATCGTCATTGGTGGAGGCCCCTGCACCTATAATCCGGAGCCTCTGGCTGATTTCTTTGATATTTTTTACATTGGCGAGGGTGAGACCGAATATTTCCATCTGATGGATCTTTATAAGGAATGTAAAGCAAAAGGCTGTTCCAGAAAAGAATTTCTTCATGAGGCGGCAAAAATCCCCGGACTCTACGTCCCCTCCTTCTATGAGGTGACTTATAAAGAGGACGGAACCATTGCTTCTTTTGATCCTGTATGTTCCGATATTCCTTCTGTGATCGAGAAACAGATCGTTATGGATGTGACAGATACTTATTATCCAAAGGCTCCGGTGGTTCCCTTCATACGGGCTACACAGGACAGGGTAGTGCTGGAGATCCAGCGTGGCTGTATCCGTGGCTGTCGGTTCTGTCAGGCCGGTATGCTGTACCGTCCTTTAAGAGAACGCGACCTCAGCATGCTGAAGGAGTATGCCCTTTCCATGCTGAAGAATACCGGACATGAAGAGATCTCTTTAAGTTCCTTAAGTTCCAGTGACTATTCTGATCTGGCAGGTATCGTAAACTTCCTCATCGATCACTGTGAAGGACAGGGGATCAATATTTCCCTTCCTTCTCTCCGTATCGATGCCTTTTCTCTGGACGTTATGAGTAAGGTTCAGGATATCAAAAAGAGCAGCCTGACCTTCGCACCGGAGGCCGGTTCCCAGAGAATGCGTGATGTGATCAACAAGGGTCTGACAGAGGAGGATATTCTGAAAGGCTCCGGTGAAGCCTTTGCCGGCGGCTGGAATAAAGTAAAGCTTTATTTCATGCTAGGGCTTCCCACAGAGGAAGAGGAAGACATCAAAGGCATTGCCTATCTGGCAGAAAAGATTGCCGAGAATTATTACGAAATCCCAAAGGATCAGAGAAACGGAAAATGTCAGATCACCGTCAGCACTTCCTTCTTTGTTCCCAAGCCCTTCACTCCATTCCAGTGGGCTCCTATGAACACCCGTGAGGAATTTCTCGGAAAAGCGTATACTGTCAACCATACGATCAAAGACCAGCTGAACAAAAAAAGCATTAAATACAACTGGCATGAGGCGGATGTGACGCTGCTGGAAGGCCTGCTGGCCCGTGGAGACCGGAGAGTGGGCAAGGCTATCCGGAAAGCCTATGAGAACGGAGCCCTTTATGATGCCTGGAGCGAGACCTTCCACTATGATATCTGGGAAAAAGCCATGGAAGAGGCCGGCATTTCTTATGATTTTTACAATTTCCGTACCAGAACCTTCGATGAGATCCTTCCATGGGATTTCATCCATATCGGAGTTACCAGAAAGTTTATGGAACGGGAATGGGAGAAAGCAAAACAGGGTATCGTAACGCCCAACTGCCGCCAGGGCTGCTCCGGCTGCGGTGGAAAAACCTATGGCGGAGGTGTATGCTATGAAGATTAGAGTAAAATTTTCCAAACACGGGGCTATGAAGTTTATCGGTCATCTGGATATCCTCCGGTATTTTCAGAAAGCGATCCGCAGAGCAGAGATCCCCATTGTGTTCACAGAAGGATTCAGCCCTCATATGGTCATGTCCTTTGCCTCTCCGCTGGGCGTAGGCATTGAAAGCGAAGGCGAATACATGGACATTGAGATCATAGAACCGCTTTCCACAGAGGAAGCCGTACGGCGTCTGGATGCTGTTATGAGCGAAGGTATGCGGATTCTGGATTTTCGTCAGATCCCCGATGAAAAAGCCAGCAATGCCATGGCTCTGGTAGCTGCTGCAGACTACCGCATCCGTTTTCGCGACGGTTACGAGCCTGATCTGGACTGGAAAAAACTTTATACTTCTTTTCTGGAACAGCCGTCCATCTCCATTATCAAGAAAACGAAAAAAAGTGAAACGGAACTGGATATCCGCCCGCTGATCTATGAAAGCCGTCTGGAAGAAGACAGCATTTTTGTCCGTCTTTCTTCCGGCAGTGCTGCAAATATCAAACCAGAGCTCATGATGGATGCCTTCGCCGCCTATGCAGGCTTTTCACTGGAGCCCTTTTCTCTGATGATCACACGACTGGATCTTTACGCAGCCGGACCGGACGGAGGTTTTGTTTCTTTAAACGAACTGGGTGAAAAAATTGGATAAAAAGCTGCTCATCGTACGCTGCCGGGGCAGGATCCTGACGGCTTTAAAAGAAGGCGATAAGGTCGTCGAACTTCATCTGGATGAAGAAGAACGCAATTCGCTTCTTGGAAACATCTACATCGGCCGCGTACATAATATTGTAAAAAACATCCATGCCGCTTTTATCGAGATCGGAAACGGGATGCAATGCTATTATTCGCTTTCTGACAATAAGGCGCCGATCTTTCTGAAAAAAGGGAAATCGAGCCAGCTTCAGGCCGGAGATGAGCTTCTAGTGCAGGTCTGCCGTGAAAACCTGAAATCCAAACCTCCGGCAGTCACCTCCAATCTGAATTTTACTGGAAATTATGTGGTGCTTACCACAGAGAATAAAAGCACTGGTTTTTCTTCCAAGCTTTCCAAAGAAGAAAAACAGCGGCTGGGAGAATGGCTGCAGCCCTTTGTCAGTGAACGCTTTGGCTGTATCGTGCGGACCAATGCCAGAGAAGCTGATGAGAAAACCTTTCAGGCAGAGCTGAAACTTCTGACTGGCCTTTATGAAGAAGTGACAGAAAAAGCGAAATTCCGCAAACCTCTGACACTTCTTCATCAGAATAACCCAACCACCTGGCTTTCTACTTTACGGGATACCTATAAGTCCGGCCTCACGGAGATCGTGACCGATGATCCGTCCCTTCATGAGAAAATCAGAAATTATCTGGAGCATTACCAGAAGGAAGATCTGGATAAACTCCGCTTTTATGAGGATCCGCTGCTTCCGCTCATCAAACTCCACAGCCTGGAAAGCGTTCTGGAAAATGCACTGAAAGAGAAAGTCTGGATGAAATCCGGTGCTTATCTGGTGATCCAGCCGACAGAGGCTCTGACGGTGATCGACGTAAACACCGGCAAATTTGACGGAAACAAAAAACAGCAGGATACCTTCCTGAAGATCAACCGGGAAGCCGCCCGGGAGATTGCCCGGGAGATCCGTCTCCGGAATCTTTCCGGTATCGTCGTGGTGGATTTTATCAATATGGAATCTGCAGAAAACCGTAAGCTTCTGATGGAAGAGTTTTCTTCCTGGCTGAAGTTAGATCCGGTAAAGACCACACTGGTGGATATGACAGCCCTTGAACTGGTAGAGATCACCAGAAAGAAACTCCGCAAGCCGCTTCTGGATCAATTTTTGGCTACCCGCGGGGCGGAAGAAAACAGCTCGAAAAAAGAAAATGAGTTTTAGCAAAAACACTTGACACATGCGAAAACTCATGTTATTATATGCAAGTATGCCGCACAGAGAGGTATAAGAGCTGAGAGATCAGTCACCATATCTGGCGAGTAATGATAATAGGAGGTGCCATATGTACGCAATTATTGCAACAGGTGGTAAACAGTACAAAGTAGCCGAAGGCGATATCATTAACGTAGAGAAACTGGGTGCAGAAGCAGGAGAGACCGTTACCTTTGATAACGTTCTTGCTGTAAGCAACGAGGGTCTGAAAGTCGGTGCTGACGTAGCAGCTGCTACCGTAACTGCCAGCGTTGTAAAGAACGCTAAAGCAAAAAAGGTTATCGTTTACAAATATAAACGGAAATCTGGTTATCACAAAAAGAACGGCCACAGACAGCAGTACACTCAGGTTAAGATTGAGAAAATCAACGCTTAATTGTTATGATCACAATTACAGTTTTTAAGCATCAGGATCAGTATCACGGCTTTCGCAGCTGCGGGCATGCCGGTTATGCAAAGGAAGGATCTGACATCATCTGTGCGGCCGTTTCGGTTCTCACAGTGAACGCCATCAATTCCATTGATACATTGACTGAAGATGCCTTTGACGTCCGTCAGGACGAAGGATATCTGGAACTGATACTTGAAGGGACATGCTCCAAGGAGACGTCCTTACTTCTGGATTCTCTGGTCCTCGGGCTTGAGTCTATCCAGGAGAGTTATGGAAAGAAATATATAAAGATTGCAACCAAGGAGGTGTAACGATATGTTAAAAATGAACCTTCAGATTTTCGCTCATAAAAAAGGTGTTGGTTCTACTAAGAACGGCAGAGATTCCGAGTCCAAGAGATTAGGAGCCAAGAGAGCAGACGGACAGTTTGTAAAAGCTGGTAACATCCTTTACAGACAGCGTGGTACCAAGATTCATCCGGGAGTAAACGTTGGACGTGGCGGTGACGACACCCTGTTCGCTCTGGTTGACGGCGTTGTTCGTTTTGAGAGAAAAGGCAGAGACAAGAAGCAGGTTTCTATCGTTCCTGTTTCCGAATAATGAGTGACACTTTAGGGCTTCAAATCATCTCTTGGTTTGGAGCCTCATTTTATATAGAAGGAGAATTTTCATGTTTGCAGACAGAGCAAAGATATTTATCCGCTCCGGAAAAGGCGGAGACGGTCATGTAAGCTTCCGCAGGGAACTTTTCGTACCCAACGGCGGTCCTGACGGAGGAGACGGCGGAAAAGGCGGAGATGTGATTTTCGAGGTGGATGAAGGTCTCACCAATCTGTCCGAATATCGTCACCGTGCAAAATTTACTGCTGAACCTGGTGAACAGGGCGGCAAAAAACGCTGTCATGGTGCCAATGGAAAAAATCTGATCCTGAAAGTTCCTGCCGGAACGATCATTCGTGAGGCGGAATCCGGAAAAGTCATTGCCGACATGTCCGGTGACAATAAACGACAGGTGATCTTAAAGGGAGGCCGTGGTGGTCAGGGAAACATGCACTATGCAACAGCTACCATGCAGGTACCAAAATACGCTCAGCCGGGTCAGGCAGCTCAGGAACTCTGGGTCAATCTGGAGCTGAAGGTCATTGCTGATGTAGGACTAGTTGGTTTTCCGAACGTAGGAAAATCCACTCTGCTTTCCAGAGTGAGCAATGCAAAACCAAAGATCGCCAATTATCATTTTACAACTTTGAATCCCATGCAGGGTGTCGTAGATCTGGGAGACGGAAGCAGCTTTATCATGGCTGATATCCCCGGTCTCATCGAAGGTGCTTCTGAAGGTATCGGACTCGGTCATGAATTCCTTCGCCATATAGAGCGTACCAAGATCCTTCTTCATGTAGTAGATGCCGCTTCTACAGAAGGCCGCGACCCCATTGATGATATTTATAAAATTAACGAGGAACTGAAAAATTACAACGAGGAGCTGGCTTCCCGTCCACAGATCATTGCTGCCAATAAAACAGATGTGATCTATGCAGAGGACGAGGATCCCGTAGAAAAGATCCGCGCTGAATTCGAACCTCAGGGTATCCGGGTATTCCCCATTTCCGCAGTCAGCGGCAAAGGTGTAAAAGAGCTTCTCTCTTACATCTGGGAAGTGTTAAAAGAGCTTCCGCAGGAGCCCGTTGTCTTTGAGCAGGAATACTTCCCTGAAGAATACAACAGCAACGATAATCTTTCCTACACTGTGGAACAGCTGGATGAACATACCTTTGTGGTAGAGGGTCCCAAGATTGAGAAAATGCTGGGCTATACCAACCTGGATTCCGAAAAAGGCTTCCTGTTCTTCCAGAACTTCCTGAAAAACACCGGTATTCTGAAAGATCTGGAAAATGCCGGCATTCAGGATGGTGATACCGTCCGCATGTATGGTCTCCAGTTTGATTATTATAAAGAGTAGGAGAAAAATCTATATGACAAGCAAACAGCGTGCTTATTTAAAGAGTCTGGCCATGACGATAGATCCCATCTTTCAGATCGGAAAAAGCAGCCTGACGCCGGAAAACACCAAAGCGATCGATGAAGCTCTGGAAGCCCGGGAGCTCATTAAGATCAGTGTTCTCCAGAACTGTCTGGACGATCCGAGAGAGATCGCAGCTGTTGTGGCAGAACGCACACGTTCTCAGGTAGTTCAGGTCATCGGCAAAAAGATCGTCCTGTACCGTGAGGGCAAGAAAGAGAAAAAGAAAATCATTCTCCCGTAAAAGGAGCGATAAAAGAAATGACAGGAAAGCGCAAGAAAAAAGGAATCATGGGTGGCACCTTCGATCCGATCCATATTGGTCATCTGATCCTTGGAGAAAATGCCTGCCTTCAGTTTGGTCTGGATTCTGTTCTTTTTATGCCGAGCGGCAACCCTCCACATAAACCGCACCGGCCAGGCAGAGCCACTACAGACCAGAGGGTGGAGATGGTTCGGCTCGCCATTGCGGATAACCCGCATTTTGAACTTTCACTGGCAGAAACTCATGACCAAGGTTATACGTACACAAAAGAAACTCTGCGTCGTCTGACCGCTGAGAATCCGGATACCGATTATTATTTCATTATGGGTGCCGACTCTCTTTTTCAGTTTGAACACTGGAAGGAGCCGGGAGAGATCTGTCAGCTGGCCACTCTGGTCGTTGCTGTCCGCGATCACGTTTCCGATGAAAAACTGAATGAACAGATTCTGCATCTGAAGGAGACTCTGGGTGCCAGAATTGAAAAACTGGATACTCCAAACATTGATATTTCTTCGGAAACTCTGCGTTCCTGGATTTTCAGTGATCATTCCATGCGTTATTATGTTCCGGATCCCGTCATTTCTTATATAGAAAAAGAGAGAATCTACCGACGTAAAGAAGAAGGCTGTCTCTGAGACAGCTGCCATTTTCCACAGAAGAGAGCATAAAAACATGGAAGAGTATAATATCTTACGCATGCAGAACCGATTGAAAGAATATCTCACCCGCGACCGTTTCATCCATACGCAGGGTGTGATGTACACAGCAACAGCTCTTGCCATGTGTCATGGAGAAGATCTTGTCAAAGCTCAGGTGGCCGGCCTGCTTCACGACTGTGCCAAATGCATTCCCACCGGAAAAAAGCTCAAGATCTGCAAGAAGAACGACATTCCCCTCACCAGATGGGAGGAAGAGAACGAAGCACTTCTCCATGCCAAAGTCGGAGTTTATATTGCGAAGAAGAAATACGGGATCGATGATCCTGCCATCTTAAATGCCATCCGCTACCATACAACAGGTAAGGAAGATATGACTGTCCTTGAAAAGATCGTTTATATCGCCGATTACATTGAACCTGGCCGTTATAAAGCAAAGAATCTCCCGGAAGTCCGTCATCTGGCCTTTCAGGATCTGGATGAAACCATGTACCGGATCCTGCATGATACGATCCTTTATCTGAATGGCAGCACCAACACCATGGATCCTTCCACAACACAGGCATTTGAATATTACCAGAAACTGCACAATGAACGAAAAGGAGCAAACACATGAGCGAATATACATCCAAAGAAATTACAAAGCTTGCCTGCGAAGCTCTGGCTGACAAAAAAGCGGATGATATCAAAGTCATTGATATTTCTGAGGTTTCCAGCCTCGCCGATTATTTTGTCATCGCCGGCGGTATGAACCGCAACCAGGTTCAGGCCATGGCCGACAATGTAGAAGAAACTCTCGGAAGAAAACTGGAGCTTTCCCCGAAGCAAATTGAAGGATATTCTTCAGCGAACTGGGTTTTAATGGATTACAGAGATGTAGTCATTCATATTTTTGACCAGGAAAATCGTCGGTTCTACGACCTCGCCAGAATCTGGAGAGACGGTAAAGAAGTGGATATTGAGAGCCTATAAGGGCGATTTTATTGTTAAAATCAACAAAATAGATAGCTCTGTTTTGTAAGTTTTAGACAAAGTAAATAATCTGCCGGAAGAAAAAAGCCCATCAAAAACACGTATATTGATATATGAATTGATGTAAAACCAATCCTGCATTTATACACGTAATATTCATTGATTTTTATGCATGCATCATTTTATACATTGATGCATGCTTTTTTATTGCTTTTATATGTATAAATATACAAAATGGATAAAGATTATAAAGTAGACAATAACATTTCGATAACTAAGTGTGATCAAGTTGTCAAAAGATTATATTCAACGCAAATTTGGGGTCATAAAGATTTAAAATTATTGTTGTTAGGTAAGGATGTTCCTGGAAAATGCAGAGAATCAATCGCACAGAAAAGAAGCATTTTAAGAAAGAACGGGTTCCTGCTGGCAGAGATACCAGAAGATATTGAGGTTACAATAAGAAGAAGCAAAGACCCTGCAAAAGGCAAGGAATATAAGATAAAATTAGTGCAAAGCCCAAAGCAAAATATAAACATACAATACTGGAGCAATGAAGAAATCACAGCATTATTAAATGGTGATGAAGTTGGCCAGTACTTATGAAGAAATAACAGGAAAAGAATAGAGGGCCGGAACAATATATAATTAAAATTCTTGAAAAAGGGATATGACGTTGCAAAACACTTTTGTCTTGTTTTTTAAGTCTTTTGATTGTGGGAGAGATGGTGCTGATATATTTCGAGGACAATTTTTGACTATTGGAGACGGCTTTCGGTAAATGATAAAAAATAGTAGAATTTTCTGCCGTTCCACACAATAAAATTTGATAGGTAAAACGCTGAAAAGCCGCATAAACACTATGTTTTTGCGGCTTTTCGCGTTCCTGCGTCAGCGGTCAAAAAATGCCGTTTGACGCTTTTTTGCCGCCCTAACTCGACGGGGTGATATAAAAGGCTATAAGAAGCGGTAAAAAGATAAGTCGGTCAAAGCTCCATTTCCTTGTGTTTTTTCTTTGTCGTTCCTTTTTCTGTTTTTGCGCCTGCTTCCTTTGCCTGTGCCGGGGCTGCTTTTTCTACTGCGCCGTGGTAGGCGTCCAACACCTCCTTTTTTCGCTCCAGGCGCACATCAACATATCGGGCGGTTACTGCTTCAAAGTTCATGGATAAGCCAAGCGACGCGCCGATACCCGCAAGCGTATGTCCCAAGACTTCGCCCACGGTATAGAAGTCGCCTGTCAGTTGGTGCATATTCGTAGCTGCTGTATGGCGCAAATCGTGAAAACGGATATGCGGCATTTCCAAATCTTCAAGAAGTTTACCAAACTGCGACGATACCCAAGACGCATTGATAGGCGCACCGTCCGGCTTTGCCACAACAAGGTCATTGTCGTAGTAGGGCTTTCCCTCCTTTGCTGCCTGTTCCTTTTGCACTTCCTGCATAGCAAACTGTTTGAGGAAGAACGGACGGGCAAGCTCGGTAATCGGTAGCTTCCTGCCGTTGGATTTTGGCGGTGCCATTTCTTCAATGACTTTTGTTTTCGGCGGCACCTTAAAGGGTAGCTGCTCGGTAACGTCAAAGGTATTGTTTTCTAAATCCACGTTGCGCCAACGCAGCCCCAAGATTTCAGAACGGCGCATACCATAAAGCCCGCCAAGAATAACGGGCATTTCCCAAACTGTCCCCTCCACCCGCTGCATGAGCAGCTTGACTTGTTCCGGCGTGTAGGGGTCGGGTGTCTTATCGCCTTTTCCAAACTTCGTAAGGGTGTCCTTTGCAGCGTTTGTTTCAATATAGCGATATTTCCGGGCATGGCTCAACGCCACGCTCAACACGCGCTTTGCCCCGGCTGCGGTGGACGGTTTCAAGCCCTTGTCAATAATCTGCTGAAACATCTTGTCTACCATAGCCGGGGTAAGCTGATTAAGGGCAACGCCGCCAATGTATGGATTGATATAGTTTGCAATGGTCTTTTTGTACCCGTCGTAGGTAGAGGGGCGCAAGTTTACTCTTGCATAGCTTTCCACCCAATCATTGAGATAGGCGGCGACGGTCTGCTTGCGCTGTAAAGTAATGGAAGCGATCTGCCCCGGATTTTGGAGTTTCGTTTTCATTTCCGCTTCATGCTGCGCCGCTTCGCGTTTGGTCGCAAATCCTCGTTTGGTATAGGATTTTTTCGCCCCGTCGGGGGCGGTGTACTTTATATCAACGTCGTAAACCGTACCCGGTCGCCCGGTCAGTACGCCGTTACTGTCGCGTTTGTTTTTCGCTTGTCTTGTTCTGATTGCCATAGCTTAACCCCCTTGCGTTGCCGGGGGCTTTGCCGCTTTCTTTGCTCTGTGGTACCAATCCCAAATAGCAGCGTCGGCAATCAAGCGGCGGTTTCCATTTTGGATATATTCAAGCTCGCCACTATCCATAAGCTCGCGCAGCTTGTTTTCGCCAATGCCGCTAACCTTGCTCATTTGCTCTACTGTTTTCAGCATAGGCAGCAAAGGGGCGGCATAGCTTGTAGTTTCTTTTTTTGCCATAGAGATTACCCCCTTTCGTAAAAATGGCAAAAGGTTTGTTTACGAAAAGTGGGTTTCATCAGACGGTCGATTCGCTTCTCAACCTCACGGGAATTGCACCCCTGCGCGGTTCTCGCGCAGCCCTACCCATTGCCTGCGACGCTTTGAACGCTCGGACTATGGCGATAAGGGAGTATCATTATGTATTTTGCGCTTCGTCGCCGACAAGCTGCTGTGCCTGTTTTCCGGAGTCGGTGTTGATCGCTCGGCAATCCGGAGCGGGGAAATCCCGCCGGGAATGCGTCATGGCGCACCCGCCGCATGGCTCGACGCAAAAGGAACGTATCTGATTTGCCCTATGCTGCGCCGCCGTTATCTTGCGTCGCTTTCTTTTTCAAGGTACAAAAGACAGAAATATACAAAGAGGAAAGGGGAGGAACACTTTGCGTTTATTTCTCTGTCTTAAAGGATAGGACAGCCCGCATGAGCTTTGCTTGCAGCCGTTCGCGCAAGTCCTCGTCTATGCCGTAATAGGTATTGCCGTTCTCGTCACGGATTTTCCGCATAGACAGGTGGGCTATGTAGCTTTGGTAGTGCTGCATTACAATTTTCATGGCGTCGGGGTCGCCCTTTGTCGCGGCTAAAATGACCGGGTAGGGTAATAAGCCGCGCTCATTGTCATTACAATTCGTTCCATTCATCAGCGCGTTCCTCCAAATATCGTTTTAGCAGTTCAAAAGAGCTTGTCCGTCTATACTGTACTGTGCTGCGGGGTACTTTCATAAGCTCCGCGATTTCAGCGTCGGTCATGCTGAAAAAGTAATACAGTAAAACGGCTTGCCGTTTTTCTTCCGGCAGGGAGTGCATTGCTTCGGCAAGCAACTTCGCCGTAATCTTCAAACCGCCTGCACAAAAAGCGTCCTCGTCCTCATTGACAAAATATCTGTCAACGGTATAAAGCTGCTTTTCCTCATGCGGGGCAAGGTCTGAAAAGTTGACTTCGTGCTTTCGCCGACTTTTGCTTTCCCGGCAGGCGTCAATCAGTTCGTTGCGTAGCGTGTGTTTGCAGTACGCATTAAACTCACATCTTGTCTGCCATTCCAACCGATTAGGATAATCCATGTTCTCACCCCCTTTCGTCCCGGGGGCGGGTTATTTATCCCCTTTCGGCTGCCTTCCACGGACGTGCCGCAGATTTGCCAAACGGAATAGAAAAGTTTTTCAAAAAAGTTTTGAAAAACACAAAATGCGCCCGTCTGCAAGGCGCAGACGGACGCAAAGGAAATGTAAGCAGTATTCAGATGATTTGACAGTTCATACTCATGGGTAGACTTGCCCGGAGGTGGAGCTATGCTTTTTTTAATTGATGAAGCTCATGGGTATTATGGAATACCAAAGTAGACACGGCGGCAACCTCCTAAAATACCGCCGTGTCAGTTCATGGTGTCCGGGTCGTCGCAAGTTTGGGATAGATTGACGAAAAGAAACGGCGGCTCTGAAAAATCAAAGCCGCCGAGATAAAATAAGCGCGTGAAAATATGGCTGCTGCACGACGGCTTTTTTTCTTTTGCCGTCGTCCGGCAGATTACTATTTGCTATCAAAGAAAGAGCCGATAACCGCAAATTTATGTTTTGCGGATTATCGGCTCTGCGTCTGTGCGTCTGGCTCTTTGATAACAGTAATATTCAATTTGTGGACGCTAATAAGATTTTCTTGTTTACACTTTGGGCAATATAAAGGGAAATTTTTAAGCACAGTATCATCTCGAATTTTTAATCTTGTTTTATTGCCGCACACTGGGCAAAATATCCACTCACATTTTATCATTTTTATACCTCACGAACATAATAACAAAAAGAGTACCTCTATAACGCTTGATAAAGGTGTTCTCCTCGCCTATTTAGACAAAGTACCAAAATACTTATTAACAGTAGAATAATGCCGCACACAATATACCCACCCAACAGCAATGAGTTTGAGAAGTATTTCAGAAGCAAATAGCATGTTCCACAGGTTGAGAGTGTTCCAATCAGTGCGCTTAATATTGCAGGTAGACTTTGCTTGATAATATGTGTAATATTTTCCCATTCAAAGTTGGGGAAAAATATGTTTATTAAACATCCTATTATGCCAATAAATAAAGAATATAGAAATGGCATAGCATATCCTAACATGACTTTTTCCAAAGACCAATGCAAGTAAAAAGCCATTACTGTATTCAAAACTAATATAATAGGCCCCGATACAGAAAGATGTAACAGTATCTTTGATTTGATAATGTATTTTGCGGTTATCGGCAAAGATTTCAATATTTCAATTTGTTTTCCCTCAATGGAAATACTGGGATAAGTCGTGCTGGATAATGTTACTAAAACAGTAAATACAAAAATATAAAACACATCATATTCCGCAGGGGCAACTTTCAAGTATTCGGCTAATTGATAAGCATACAGGCTAATTTTGTCTGTCATAAAAACAATTAACACTACAAATATAGCAGCAAACAAAAAACCACAAGCAGTATTTGTTAAATATACAGGCAACGAAAAATAGCGTACTCGTTCTCTTTTTACAAGCGCGGTCATAAGACTGTTTTGCTTAAAAGATTGTTTATTCCGATTAGTATTTTGGTATTTTGTATGATGAATGATGTTACAGTACCAATTTTGATATATTCTGCTTAAACCAAATAGTAACGAACTACCTATGATAAGCACAATTCCAGTATATAATCCTAATGATAAATAATCACAACAAAGAATTAAGTGTACATATCTGCTTCCAGGAATAGAAATAGCTGAAATTGAAAAGTTAAAACCCGTATCTCCCGCAACTATATCAGGAAATTTGCAAAACATGAATGTCATAAATGCAAATAAAATCAATACAGCTCCGATTGTTTTTAATCGTGTAACGAGAGCAGATGAGCTTTTCAATATATGATGAACTTTTGTTCCAACAATCGTTCCCAAAAGACCGGGAATGATAGGAAATAGCAAAACAACCCCTGCCATGACTGGATAATATGAAATTTTCATATCGGCAGTTAAGCCGAATAATACTGCCATAGGAAACAATAGCGTCATATCAAGGACGGCTTGAACTAAATATAAAATGCTTAACTTTGAGATTATTAACACCATTAAAGGAACAGGAAACGCAAGCAGGTTATCTATGTTCGTATCACTAAGGAGTAGTCCACTTCCCCAAAAGATACTGATAAAAACATTGAGTATCATGCAGATTAGGATCACTGGAAGAATAAGATTTATGATTATTTCGTCCAGTGTCCATGATAAAGAGAAAACAATGTTCAAAGAATAACTTAAATACACAAGCCCACCTATCAGGATAGTTCCAACAAAAATGTAGAGATAAATAGTGTTTCTACGCTTCTGGTTATCTGCATAGCGCAGTTGGTTAAGCCGGCACAACTGTATCAAATTATTTTTCAATAGAAGTAATAAAATTTTCATCGCTATTCATCTCCATAAAAACTTCTTCCAACCCCTTTGTTCCGGTGATTTCTACTGTCGGGCCGGAATATAGTAAATGCCCTTGTTTAATGACCGCTACTTTATTGCATACCTTCTCTACCACATCGAGAATATGACTTGAAAATAGAACGGAGCTTCCGTCCGCACATAATTCTTTCATTTGCTCTTTTAAGATTATAAATGCTTCGGGGTCTAAGCCAACGAACGGTTCATCCAAAATCAAGAGTTTCGGTGCATGTGAAAATGCAGCAATCAGCGCAAGTTTTTGTTTCATTCCATGTGAGTAAGAGGAGATTAAACTGTTCAAATGCGGTTCCATTTGAAATGTCGAAGCTAACTTTTCGATAATGTACTTGCGATTTTGAGATGGAACGGCATAAATGTCAGCAATAAAATTAAGGTACTGTATTCCTGTCATATACTCGTCAAGTTGTGGATTGTCTGGTACATATGCCATTTTCTTTTTGCAAACTATTGGTTCTTTGAGTATTGAAACACCGTCTAATAGGATTTCACCCTTGTCAATACCAACTATACCTAAACAAGATTTTAAGGTAGTTGTCTTACCAGCTCCATTTTTCCCAATGAAGCCCATTATGTCGCCGTCCTCAACTATTAAATTTAGATTACATACGGCTTTCTTTTCACCATAGCTTTTGGATAAGTTTCTGATTTCTAACATAGTGTCCTCCATTCTCATTTAGAAAAAAATCGAAATGAAAGTTAAAAAAATAAACCGTTCCGCTATCAATTCTCATTTCATACCTAAATAAATCATAATACCTGTCACAGCAAACGCCACCACTGGCATGATATAAAACATGTATGTCTTTTTATTTTCATGCTGGCTAAGAACTGCATCAACAATCAGATTGAGCAGGACACAAAATGCGGGAACACCAAAGACTACGACATTACGAGGCCAAAAAGAGTTCGCATTTCCGGCAGAATCAAAGTGCACTGGAACAGACTCTGGCAGTTTGCCAGAAAAGGCGATAAGGACTGCCAATGTCAATGCACATAGTACGGTACTGATAATGATATGTTTCTTTACAGATTTCATAAGTATATCCTCCTTAAATTAAGTGTTCTTCTTTCTTCTGAAATAAAGAAAGAGTGAATAGGCCAATGGAACAACGCCAACTAATAGAATAATTAGCGGAACGGTCACAAAGTAAAATTTGTGCAATGGATGTAGGATAAAGACTAATCCAGAAAGAAGCCATGTATAACTTCCCAATTTGTGTGTTTTATACCAACTTTCTTCATCATTGAACAGCCACGGGAATTTCAATCCAACATAAGGATTTATATGATTTTTAGGAAAGTAATTTCCGCTGATAATGAACATTATGCCAACAAACACATAGATAAATGCTTCCGTTATATCCTGCTCTGGAAATAGCAAAGAATAAAACTGGGGAATTAAATATACCACACCCGTAATCGGCATAATCCATTTGCCTAAAAATATCAGACTTTTAGCCCCGTTGGTCGAAGCAACCTTAATACTTAGTCCAAAGTTCAAGACTATATTAAGCAGAATGGCAATTACATAAAGTAGGATATACATGTCAGCATTGCTATTCTTTAGCTTTGAGATTATCAATGTTGTAAAAGATAAAATAATACATGCTATGGTTGAGATGATTAAAGTACGCTTATTTTTCTGGTTCATTCTTATCCTCCTGAAACTGCATAAGCCACATAACGGCGTCTTCAAATACAGAAATGTTTATCTCGTAATAAATGTATTTCTGATAACGTGTTTCAAAAATTAAATCAGCCTTTTTTAGAGTAGAAAGATGATATGAAATAGTGGCATTTGATAAATCAAATTCTGCGGCAATCTCTCCGGCAGACATCTTTCGTTTTTGTTTTAGTTTTAGTAATATTTCCCGTCGAACGGGATCGCTAAGTGCTTTGAATACATTTGGTAAGCTCACGGTATTATCACCTTTGGTTCTTCTCATTTTGATTTATTTCTAAATGACAATCACATTATATCACGGGCGTGCTAAAAATCAATATCATTTTGAAGATTTTCTAAATGAAATCGCTAAAAGCGAACAGTGAAACCAAAATAATGAATTATTTTAGTGCATAGTAGGAAGTATATAGACATATCCAACGAGAAAGGGGAACAGTAAAATGTAACTGGGTGAATGAATATGGCAAAAAGACCAGTAGAAAAATATGACTTCAAGGCTTTCGGGCAAGCAATAAAAGCAGCGCGGACAGCAAGAAAGGAGAGCCGCAAGAAAGTAAGCGACGAAATGTTTATTTCCCCTCGCTACCTTGCGAACATTGAGAATAACGGGCAACACCCAAGTCTGCAAATCTTTTTTGAGCTTATGCTCCGTTACGATATATCCGTAGACCAGTTCCTTTTAGAGAAGCCGGATACGAAAAATACGCAGCGTCGGCAGCTTGACACGTTGCTTGATACCATGAGCGATAAGGGAATACGGATTGTAACCGCAACGGCGAAAGAAATTAAGGAAGTTGAAAAAGAGGACAAATGAAAATGTCCGGCAAAATTGAATATGGATTTTAGGAAGCGTTGTAATCTTTTTTTGAGATTGCAGCGTTTTTCTTTTGGATAAGTTCGGCAAAATAGCTTTTTCTCCGTAGTGGGAAATAAGGACAGAAGAGATAAAAAACTTGAATAGCAAGCATAGGAAGCGGGTACCCACTTCCGTATTTTGCCCGTCCTGCGCTGCGGCAGCGTCGGCAAAATTGCTTGTTGGGAAGTGTCCCAAACCCTCGGAATGGAAAGGAGCATTTACACATGGACGGAAGAAAAAGAACGGTGCAAATCAAGTTCAGAGTAACAGAAGCGGAACGAGATTTAATTCTTGAAAAAATGAAGCTCGTTCCCACCCGGAACATGGCGGCGTATCTTCGCAAGATTGCCATTGACGGCTATATCATACAGGTAGACCATATCGACATAAAGGCAATGACAGCGGAGATACAGAAAATCGGCGTCAACGTCAATCAGATTGCAAAGCGCGTGAACAGTACGGGCAGCGTCTACCAAGAGGACATAGAAGAAATAAAGGGGGTGCTTGCGGAAATATGGCGGTTACAAAGATTAAGCCTATTAAGGGAACGCTAAACAAAGCCCTTGACTATATCCAAAATCCGGCAAAGACCGATGAAAAAATGCTTGTGTCCTCCTTTGGCTGCTCCTATGAAACGGCAGACATTGAATTTACATTTACTTTGTCGCAGGCGTTGGATAAGGGCAACAACCTCGCCCACCATTTGATACAAGCCTTTGAGCCGGGAGAAGTCGATTACAGAGAAGCCCATGAAATCGGGCGGCAGCTTGCCGACGCAGTAACCAAAGGTCAGCACGAATATGTTTTGACTACTCACATTGACAAGGGGCATATCCATAACCACATTATTTTTTGCGCGGTCAATTTCGTAGACCACCACAAGTACAATTCCAACAAGCGCAGCTATTACGGTATACGGAACATGAGCGATAAGCTGTGCCGGGAACATGGCTTATCAGTTGTCCTTCCGAACCGGGGCAGCAAGGGAAAAAGCTATGCAGAGTACCAGGCAGAGAAAACAGGTACCAGTTGGAAAGGCAAGCTGAAAATTGCCGTGGACGCTCTCATTCCCCAAGTGTCAAGTTTTGAGGAATTGCTATCACGGTTAGAAGCGACGGGCTATGAGGTAAAACCGGGGAAATATATTTCCTGCCGCGCTCCCGGACAGGAACGGTTTACCCGCCTTAAAACTCTCGGCGCAGATTATACAGAGGAAGCTATCAGAGAACGGATAAGCGGCAAACGCGCCCGCGCTGCGAAAGCTCCCCGCGCAGATCGTGGCGGCGTTAGTCTGCTCATTGATATTCAGAACAGTATCAAGGCGCAGGAAAGCCGGGGCTATGAGCAATGGGCAAAAATCCATAATCTGAAACAGGCAGCGAAAACCATGAATTTCTTGACAGAACATAAGATTGAACAGCACGCAGAATTGACCGCGAAAATCACGGAAGTTACCAAAGCAAGCGAACAGGCAGCGGACAGCTTGAAAGAGGTTGAAAAGCGGCTTACCGATATGACGCTGCTTATTAAGAATATCACTACCTATCAAAAGACAAAGCCCGCCTATGCTTCATACCGCAAGGTAAAGGATAAAGACAAATACCGGGCAGCCCATGAGAGCGATATTATTCTCTATGAAGCAGCGGCAAAGGCAATTAAGGCGGCGGGGATAACCAAGCTACCAAGTCTTGCCGCCCTGCAAGCAGAGTACGCAGCACTTCAAGAGCAGAAAGAAGCCCTGTATGCCGACTATGGGAAGCTGAAAAAGCAGGTCAAGGAATACGACGTTATCAAGAAGAATATCGACAGTATTTTGAAAGTGGAACGTCAGCCAGAACGGACAAAGGGAACAGAGCGCGGATAAATGAACACAAAAAAAGAACGGACGCGGCAGCCGGTATGTTGGCCACCGCGCCCGTTTTCTCTATGGGTGCAAATTATTTTTTGTTACGCAGTAGAACCGCGATTTTAAGGGAATAGGTATTAAGATATTACCGCCCTTCAAAACGGCTGTCAGAGCCGCATAAAACAAGGCTTTTTTCGCCCCTACTGCGTAACAAGAGCGCGTCTTTTCCTCATGCGCTCGGCTGCCTGTCTGCGGGTAATCCGCTTCCGGCAATCCGGGCAGTATTTGACGCTGTTTGAAGTAGATACAAAGAACGTGCCGCACTCGGTACATTTCTTTCTGTCCTCGGTCTGATTGAGTTCTGCATACAGGAGCTTGTCGGCGGGAAGTACGGCAATCCGAAACCACTTGCAGAGCAGCGAATAGGAAATGAGCTGCGGGCATACGCAAGTGTCCCCGTCGTCCAGTAAGATACAGTTGCCGTTATCGCAGTTGCAGCACTCCCGGCGTACAAGGGTATTGACTTTCCGGCTTTGGGGCGGCGTCAGCCGCTTAATCCCAGTCATACTTCATCAGCGGCGTAAATGGGAAGCCCCGCAAACTCCGCTTCGGTCATGGCTTCCACTTTGGAAAGGGTGCGCTTTGCAAGCTCTCGCATATCCTCGTCCATGAAAGGCAGCGCGGCGGTCATGTTCTCTACAAGCTGCGCTTTGCTTCCCTCGTGGTAAATGCTTAAAAGGTTTGTTTCCTCAACAGTCAATCTATTCATGCTCATACCTCCAAATCGTGATTTTTTCTTTTTGCCGCTGCCTTTTTTATGAGCAATAAGATTACCCATTGCATCAACCGAAAGTTCGTCACAATACTTTTTTACATTATCGGAAATAAACTTTCTGATTTCATTTTCCGAGCCCGAAACACTGTTTATTTGTGTTGCTTTTTCCAATACATTTAAAATATCCATTATATCATTTCTCCGATTTTATTTAAAAATAATCTGATATACTCCGTCATACTGTTAATATCATCAAGTGACATTACGGAAACAGGCGAATGAGAATATCTGCAAGGAACAGACGAACTCAGGCATATCGCACCGTCCGCTCCGCTCTGCATTGCACCGCCGTCACTTGTCTGTGGCATTAAAACCTGAGGCTGCACCTTTATTTTCGCCTTTTTAGCGGCTTTAATCATTTTTTCGGTTATTTCTTTATCCGAAATTATTGTTCTGTCTGCAAAATTAACAACCACACCGTCACCGAGTTTTACACCTGCATTACTTTCACAACCGTACATATCGGCTGTTTCGGCAGATGAAACCGACAATATAACATCGGCATTTATTCTGTGCGATACGATTTTCGCGCCTCTTGCACCGACTTCACTCTGTACCAAAAAGCACATATATGTGTCGTATTTATATTCTTTCTCAACCGCATTTATAAGCGAGGTACAAATACCGCTCCTGTCAAGTGCTTTGCCTTTGACGTTACTGCCAATTTGCATAAATTCAGTGTCAAAAGTCACATAATCGCCGAGTTTAACGTACTTTTCCGCATCCTCTTTGTCCTTTGCACCGATGTCAATAAACAGCTTTGAAGCTGCCACAACATTTTCACGTTCGGACTTTGTCTGCAAGTGTATCGCTTTCATACCGATAACACCCTTGATTTTATCAGCACCGATTACAACCTTTTTTGAAATAATTTTTCGCGGGTCAATATTGCCTACCGCCTTAAATTTCAAATAACCCTTTTCGGTTACTCCGCTTATGATAAAACCAGGTTCGTCCATATTAACCGCAACTGCGATTTTTTTACCGCTGTCACTGCCTTTTTTATATGCAATAACATTACCCAT
>OLQE01000522.1_pt1 | contig 29543 bp, 25 predicted proteins | sample 1643161 | NCBI WGS metagenome assembly OLQE01 (sample SAMEA3136650, study PRJEB25190) | human gut metagenome | reverse complement strand
TATAGGATAACATATTTTGTTGAAGTTTTTTATATTAACTAGCACAATGGGTTAAATTAAGGACAATCATATAAGTAAAAATAAGGAAAAAGCCTAATAGTAAAGAAGTTCTATATAATTATTGTTGAGATACGAAATTTTATATGATATCATTTTTAAAAGTAGATAGATTTATATACCAAGGAGATTTTGAATGGCAAAATTTAAAATATATGATGATAACGATAATTTCATAGGTGAATATATAGGAGATTTTGTTGAAGATACAAAAGATAGTGTGGTTGACTCATTTGATGACTCCATAGGATCAGGATTAGTAGCTCTGCTTGTTGCCTTGGTAATTAGATTTCCCTGGCTACTTATCCTTGTTGTAGTTGGTTTTATATTTAAATTAATATGGATTGTTGTAAAATTTGCAAGTAGAGTTCTGTGGTGGGTAGCAAGATTTACAGGATTTTGTGTATGGTGGATTTTACAAGAAGTAGTATATGGTATTTGGTGGCTCATTAGAGTTCCAATTACACTTACTCTTGATAGAAATGTTCCTGAATGGTGGTTCCCTGATTGGTGGTTTCCAGAATGGTAATTTGAAAGGAGAGAAAAACTTATGTCTATATTAGGGAAAATACACGAAATATCCTTTTATGGACTTTTAACATCAATTATATGTTTTATTAATCAAAGAATAACTTTTAACTCATTATTTGATGCAGCCTTTAATCCTAATAACTTTTCAATGTTTTTCCAGGCTTATTTATTTTGGGCTTCAGTTTTATTTATTCCAATAGCAATAATAGGAGCTTTTGCAACAAAGTATGGTGATGGTGGAAGTGGATTAACTTTTAAAGCGGATAATATTGTTGTTATTATATTTTCGCATATTGCAGAAGAATTACTTGGTTTACTATTAACCCCATTTTGGTTTTTAAAGGATTTATTTACCAAAAATTTTGATGCATGGAAAGTAGTCGATTATGTATTATATGTAATTGAATTATTGTTTATATTGATAGGAATTCTTTTTGTGTGAGATAAAGTTTTTATTAAGGAGGTATATTATGGCACATCCATCAGATAATTTAGGTGATTATAAAAAAGTTGTAGAAGATCTGAAAATATTTGAAGGCAACATGAAAAAGCTATATGATGCAATAGGGGAAAATGCTGTCAATAAAGCAACTCCGAAACTCTTATTAAAAGGAGGTATTGGAGGAAGTATAGCAACAGCAAGTTTAATTGGACTGGTTTATGTAGGTTCCAAAGGATATAAAGCACTAAAAAAGAGAAAAGAAGCAAAACAGGCCGAACCAGCCTTACAGAAAGAGCTGGAAAAAGCAATAGAAGACATTAAAGAGGAAGAGTAATAATTTTTCAAAAAAATAAAATACTACTTGCAAAGGCAAGGACATGCGTTATAATGGCATCATAAAAGGCAGGGCATAGCGAATTGCAAGGAGGATATAAAACTATGTCAGAGACAATTAAATTTACATTATCAGAAGAAAAATACAAAGAATTAAAAGCAATAGCGGAAGAAAAAAAGTTGACTATCCAAGATTACATCAGAAAAACTCTTTTTCCAGACTATTACAACACAATTACTCCATTAGAAGCAGTAAATAAAGCTCTTGAAAAATATGAAGAAGGAGAGCGTTTTACAGTCCCAGAGATTTTTGGAGAGGACTGGAATTTACCAAATGGAGCTGCAGGGCAATTTGGAAAGAAGTTTTTTGAGTTGGTAGAGGCAGAGTATAGTACAAAAATTAAATTTACTGGTGATTACAGTGAGAAAAGAAGAAATGCAGTATATGAAATTCTTTAATTGGTAATATCCAGTGTAGCAGGAGTGGTTTGGTAATATGCAATTTGGTAATGCGCTGGATATTACCACCGATATTACCAAAACTCTAAAACTGTTTAAAGAAGTAAAGGTTGGTTAAGGAATGAAACCTGTATAAATCAAGGATATTTGAGGTAAAAGAAGGATTTTTAAAGCCAATTAATAAGAAGGGTACTTGCTACCGCTTTAAAGTTTAAAGACAGAACAAAAGGTTTCTGAATAGAATACAGGAGATGTTTATATGGGGACAGACTGGAAAAGATGATTTTCCTGCCTGTCCTGTTTTTGTTTGCCCCGGTGTGTCGAAAAAGGCAGAGTGTATAATTTCTGATAAAAGAAAAATGTTTGATTCGTCCTGTTTTGGATTGTTTATACTTATTTTCCAGATAAAAACAGGACAGAGTAAGAATAATCAATAAAAAATAATAAAAAATCATTGACAAATATGTAGAAAATTGTTATACTGTGGACATCGAATTAAGGTAAAGTATTTTTTATGAGTATGCAAAGGGGCAAATTGTTGAATCAGATCAGATAATGAGAACATTGCAAGACGCAAAAAATAAGAGATGCTTTTTTTGTACCCATATTTCATAACGAAATTGTAACTTATTAACAAATAAAAAACAAAAAGGAGAAAGATTTATGAAGAATCGTAAAAAAGTTCTCGCAGCCCTTCTGGCAGGTGTAATGACACTGTCCATGGGCACAACAGTATTCGCAGCAGCAGAAGACGGATACGCACTGAAGGCAACCAACACAGAAGCAAAATCCCCGGACAATGATCTGGTGATCGCAATCGAAGGAAGCGTAAGCTCCATGGACCCGGCAAATATTCCGGATACCAATGCAATCTCTGCAACCCGCGGATGCTATGAAATGTTAGTAGCTTTTGATGAAAACCAGGAAATTCAGGGACAGCTTGCAGAGTCCTATGAGGTTTCCGAGGATTCCCTCACCTATACATTCCATCTCCGTGAAGGTGTTAAGTTTACAGATGGAACAGACTTTAATGCGGCAGCAGTAAAGGCAAACTATGATCGTATCATTGATAAAGAGAACAATCTCCGTCAGAGAAGAACCTTTGTTGTAACAGGAGAGGACGGATCAGAGACATACCGTGTGGAAAGCATTGAGACTCCGGATGACTACACTGTAGTATTCAAGCTTACTGAGCCATGGGCACCGTTTATCAACCGTATGACACAGATCTGTATGATCAGCCCGGCTGCTCTTGAAGAGTACGGCAATGATATTATGAACCATCCGGTAGGAACCGGCCCGTTCATCTGCACAGAGTGGGAAGAGGGAGATCACACAACTTTCGAGCGCAATGAAGATTACTGGGGCGAAAAAGCTTCTGTAGATACTGTTACTATTAAAGAGGTTCCGGAGGCAGGTTCCCGTACCGCTATGCTTCAGACAGGCGAGGCTGATCTCGTTTATCCGATGCCTGCAGACCAGATCGAAGCAATCAAAGGAAACGATGATGTAAACGTACTGGCAGCAGACTCCAACATCATGAGATATGTAACTCTGAACATGAACGTTCCGGAGCTGAAAGATGAAAAAGTACGTCAGGCTATGAACTACGCTATTGATAAAGACGCATATGTTCAGCTTATGTATTCCGGATATGCAAAACCTGCAACTTCTATCGTTCCTTCTATTATCGGAGGATACAAGGAGCAGACTCCTTATACTTATGACCTTGAAAAAGCAAAAGAGCTTATGAAAGAAGCCGGATATGAGGATGGCTTCAAGCTTACACTCTGGGGAGACAACTCCACTCAGGAAGTAAAAGGTATGACATTTATCAAACAGATGCTTGCTCAGATCAACATTGACGTTGAGGTTCTTCCTATGGAGCCTGCAACACTGAATGACAAGATCTATGTAGATCAGGAAGAAGCAGAAGTTAATATGTGGTATGTAAACTGGTCCGCATCTGATTTCACTATGGATGGTTCTGTTCGTTCCCTGCTTCACAGCGACATGGTACCTCCTACAAGTGCAAACACAGCATATTTCGTAAACGAAGACTTTGACAAACTGTTAGATGAAGGTCTTGCAACTGCTGATCCGGACAAACAGGCTGAGATTTATGGCGAGGCTCAGACAATCGCATGGGAAGCTGCTCCGTGGCTGTTCCTTGGAAACGATCAGATCCTCTATGCATCCAAATCTTATCTCTCCGGCGCATATGTATCTCCGGACGGAGCATTTAACTTCACTAACGCAGTGCTTGCTCAGTAAAAGAATATTTAAAAAGTAAATATTTAACTGGGGCGACAGGCGCCGCAGAAGTATGTAACAGAACATAAAGGTTCTTAGCAGAAAACTGCCGTTCAACTGTCTGTGACCATTCACAGATGTGGGGACGGCAGTTTTTGTGACTATGGACAGTGATTATTTTTTATAACTCAGACTGGAGGCAAAAGAATGGGTAAATATTTTTGTAAGCGTGTTGCAAGCGCAATCCCTCTCCTTCTTGTGATTTCATTTGTAATATTTATGTTTATACATATGATTCCCGGTGATCCGGCCAGAATGATCGCAGGACAGGATGCAACTAAGGAAGACGTAGAAGTTGTAAGAGAGCAGCTGGGACTGAATGATCCTCTGCTTGTACAGTATGGAAAATATATGAAAGGTCTTTTTACCGGAGACCTTGGCGATTCCATCAAAAACGGAAAAACTGTTGTTGAGACAATCGCTCCCAGAATGAAACCAACAATCATGCTCACAGTATCTGCAATGATCTGGGCGACTATTATCGGTATTGCGCTTGGTATCATATCAGCAGTATTTCATGGAAGAACTCTTGATTATATCGGAATGATCATTGCCATATCGGGTATATCGGTGCCAAGCTTCTGGCTGGGACTTGAGCTGATCCAGGGCTTTTCTGTTGCTCTTCAGTGGCTTCCTACCGGAGGACTGGATTCCTGGCAGAGCTACATCCTTCCGTCACTTACCATGGGCGCCGGAATCATGGCGGTTTTGGGACGATTTACCAGATCTACCATGCTGGAGACCATGCGTGAGGATTATGTTCGAACAGCCCGTGCAAAAGGCTTAAAGGAAACTCTTGTTGTTATGCGTCATGCATTTAAAAACTCTCTTATTGAGATTATTACAGTTGCCGGACTTCAGATCGGCGGTCTTCTTTCAGGTTCTGTTATGGCAGAAACCGTATTCTCTATTCCGGGACTTGGCCGTCTGCTGGTAGACTCTATTAACTTCCGAGATTACAAGGTAGTACAGGCTCTGCTTCTGTTCTTTGCAGCAGAGTATATTGTCATCAACCTGATCGTGGATGTTCTTTACGGAGTCATCAACCCGAAAATTCGTTATAATTAGGAGGAAAAAAGATGGCACAGACAAATACAAATTTAGATCAGAACAAATTTGCTGCTGCTGAAGAGCTTCCTAAGGCGCAGAGTAAGGTAAAAGAATTTACCAAAAAGTTTATGAAGCGAAAAACAGCAGTTGTTTCTCTTGTTTTTATTCTGTTTATTGTTTTAATGGCAATTATTGCACCGTTTGTTGTTCCTTACGCACCGGATCAGCCGGATTACACAGCCCTTCTTCAGGGACCAAGCTCTGCTCATATCTGGGGTACAGATGAGTTTGGCCAGGATGTATTCAGCCGTCTGATGGTAGGTTCCAGACTGTCCCTTTCCTGCGCTCTGATCGCTACAGTTATCGGAACAGCCGGCGGCGTTATTCTGGGACTGATCGCTGGTTTCTACGGCGGTTTTGTTGATTCCCTGATCATGAGATGCTGTGATGTGCTTTTTGCATTTCCGGACATCCTTCTTGCAATCGCAGTTGTTGCTATTATCGGACCAGGTATGGTAAACGTTATGATCGCTGTTGCGGTGTTTACGGTTCCATCCTTTGCCCGTATCATACGAAGCGCAACAATTTCCGTAAAGCAGTCTCTTTATGTTGAGGTTGCCCGTTCACTGGGATGTAAGAACAGCAGAATTCTGTTTGTCCATGTATTCCCTGGAACTATTCAGTCTATGATCGTAAACTTTACCATGCGTATCGGTACAGCAATCCTTGCTGCATCATCCCTGAGTTTCCTGGGATTCGGAGCAAATGTTACAGAGCCTGACTGGGGCGCAATGCTTTCACTTGGACGTAACTATCTGAACACAGCTCCGCATATGGTACTGTTTCCTGGTATCCTGATCTTCCTTACTGTTCTTGCATTCAACCTGCTTGGAGACGGTCTCAGGGATACTCTGGATCCGAAGATGAACTAGGAGGAAAAACCATGGCAGAAAAATTATTGGAAGTAAAAAATCTCCGCACAGAATTTAAGCGGGACAAAACATGGGTAACAGCCGTAAATAATGTTTCTTTTTCTATTGAAAGAGGAGAAATCCTTGGTCTGGTAGGAGAATCCGGCTGCGGTAAATCAGTAACCTCCCTGTCAGTTATGCGTCTTCTTGCAAGAAACAGTAAGATTTCCAACGGTGAGGTTATTCTGAACGGAACAGACCTTCTGAAAGAAGATAAAAAGGGTATGAGAAATATCCGCGGAAGAGAAGTTGCAATGATCTTCCAGGAGCCGATGAACTCTCTGAACCCATGTATGAAAATAGAGAAGCAGCTTACAGAGGCAATTCTGCTTCATAATGATTTTACAAAAGAACAGGCTCATCAGAGAGCATATGATGTACTGAAATCCGTAGGTATTCCTGAGCCGGATATGACTCTGAAGAGCTATCCCCATCAGCTTTCCGGCGGTATGTGCCAGCGTGTAATGATCGCAATGGCCATGTCCTGTGAGCCGGAGCTGCTGATCGCAGACGAGCCCACAACTGCTCTTGACGTTACCATTCAGGCGCAGATCCTTGAGCTTATGGAAGAAATCCGTGAAAAGAAAAATACAGGAATCCTGATGATCACACATGACCTTGGTGTTGTAGCCGAAATGTGCAGCCGCGTAGTTGTTATGTATGCAGGACGTATTGTAGAGGAAGCTCCTGTAAAAGAACTGTTCTCTGCACCAAAACATCCGTATACACAGGGGCTGATCGCTTCTGTGCCGAAGCTGGGAAGCGGAGTGGAATCACTTCCGTCTATTCCGGGAAGCGTACCGGATCTTTCCGTAATGCCAAAGGGCTGCAAATTTGCACCGAGATGTAAGTACGCAACAGATATCTGCAGAGAAAAAGAACCGGAGCTTATGACAGTGGAAGGTATTCATAAATGCAGATGCCACCATATGAATGATCTTGGAAAGGAGGCGTAATTGATCATGAGCGAAGCATTAGTATCTGTAAAAAACATATCAAAAACATTTTCTGCTAATAAGGGGATGTTTGGAAAGAAAAAATTCGTTCACGCAGTAAACGACGTTTCCTTTGACATTATGCCGGGAGAGACTTTTTCTCTGGTAGGAGAGTCCGGCTGCGGTAAATCCACGACAGGTAAACTGATCGATCATCTGATCACACCGGATACAGGTGAGATCTGGTTTGAAGGAAAAGATATTTCAAAAATCTCTGACAATGAGATGCGCCCTTTAAGATCTGACATTCAGATGGTATTCCAGGATCCCTACGGTTCTCTGAATCCGCGAATGAAGGTTCAGGATCTGATCGGAGAGCCTCTTCTGATCCATACCAATATGACAGCAGGCGAGAGACTGAAAAAGGTTCATGAGCTTCTTGGGGTTGTAGGCTTAAGCCCATCTCACGGAGAGCGTTATCCTCATGAATTTTCCGGCGGACAGCGTCAGCGTATCGGTATTGCCAGAGCGCTTACTGTGCAGCCGAAACTGATCATTGCCGATGAGCCGGTATCTGCTCTTGACGTTTCCATCCAGGCGCAGGTGCTGAACCTCCTTCAGAACCTTCAGAAGGAATATAACCTTACATATCTGTTTATTTCTCACGACCTCAGCGTTGTGGAGATGATTTCAGACAGAATCGGCGTTATGTATCTTGGAACAATCGTTGAGACAGCGCCGAAAAAAGAGCTTTACGCAAATCCGAGACATCCATATACAAGAGCGCTTCTTTCAGCAGTTCCGATCCCGGATCCTGACAAGAAGTCCAAACGTATTATTCTGCAGGGGGATCTTCCAAGTCCAAGTAATCCGCCAAGCGGATGTCTGTTCCATACACGCTGCCCGCACTGTACGGAAAAATGTAAAACAGAGCGTCCTACTCCGGTAGAGGTAGCACCGGGACATATTGTAAAATGTCATTATCCGGATCTGCAAGAAACAACAAAATAAAACCTGCACAGGAGGAAGGTCATGTACACATTTAACAGAGAAGAGTATAACAAGAGAATGGAATGGTACCTGGATGCGAGATTCGGTATGTTTATCCACTGGGGACTTTATTCTATTCCGGCAAGAGGAGAATGGGTAAGAAGTGAAGAGGAAATTCCGAAAGAAGACTATATGAAGTATTTTGAGGAATTTGATCCTGTTGATTACGATCCGAGAGCATGGGCACGGGCTGCAAAAGAAGCAGGTATGAAATATGTGGTACTTACAGCAAAGCATCATGACGGATTCTGCCTTTATGACAGCCAGTACACAGATTTCAAATCCACAAACACAAAATGCGGACGTGACCTGATCAAAGAATATGTGGAGGCTGTTCGCGCAGAAGGTCTGAAGGTAGGAATTTACTTTACGATTATTGACTGGTATCATGACGATTATCCTCATTACGGAGACAGACAGCATCCCATGAGAAATAATCCGGCATACAAAAACGACGGACGTAACTTTGACAATTATCTGACCTATATGCATAACCAGATCCGTGAAATCTGCACCAACTACGGAAAAATTGATATTCTGTGGTTTGACTTTTCCTATGATGATCTCAGAGGAGAGGCATGGAGAGCAACAGAGCTTATGGATATGGTGAGAAGTCTTCAGCCGGAAGTGATCATCGACAACCGTCTGGAGTGCAGCGGCGAGGGTTACGGTTCTCTGGCTGCATGTAAGCCTACCCCGTACCACGGCGATTTTGTAAGCCCTGAACAGATGATTCCGCCAAATGGAATTCAGGACGTGGAGGGCAATGATATTGCCTGGGAAGCCTGTGTGACTATGAACAATCACTGGGGCTATTGTGCTACCGATCATTTTTATAAACCGGCTCCGATGCTGATCAAGAAGCTGGTAGAATGTGTTTCCAAAGGAGGAAATCTCATTCTTAACGTAGGTCCTGATGTGAAGGGCAATATTCCTGAGGAATCCATGAAGATCCTTCAGGAGATCGGTAAATGGATGAAGAAAAACGGAGAGAGTATTTACGGCTGCGGAAAGAGCCAGATTGCAAAACCGGATTACGGACGTGTTACAGCTAAGGGCAATCACGTTTATTTCCATCTTTTTGAAAATACTATCGGACCGGTTCCGCTTCTGGGAGTGCCGAAAGACCGTCTGAAGGGAATCCGTTATCTTGCAACAGGCGCTGAGGTGCCTGTATCAACAAGCTGGGTACATAGCGACTATCCGGATATTGTATTTGCAGATCTGGGTCTGGATCCTGTTCTGCCGGATCAGACAGATACAGTTCTTGACGTAATATTGACAGAAGAGTAACAGCATAAAAACCTCTTAACGGAAAGGAGGTATTTCATGTTTACAGAAGAAAGACAGGCGGCTATTATACAATGCCTTCAGGAAAAGGGTAAGGTAAAGGTAAAGTCCCTCAGTGAAAAATTTCATGTATCAGAGGACTGTATCCGAAAAGACCTGAAGACCCTGGAAAATTCCGGAAAACTGAAAAGAACCTATGGAGGGGCGATCATGTCTCAGGATTACCCCCTCCAGAGAGACGTTATTGACAGACGAAATTATCATCTGGACAAAAAGAAGATTATAGCAGAAAAGGCTTTTGGACTTATCAAAAGCAACGAGACCGTTTTTCTGGATATTTCCACAACCAATATTGAGCTTGCCAAACTTCTTGCTGCCTCCAGGATAAAGGTTGTTGTTGTAAGCAATATGATTGATATTCTGCAGATTCTTGTGCAGAATCCCATGATAACTGTCATTGGTACAGGAGGAACCATGTATCAGGGGGTAAACGGTTTTATGGGAGCGGCAACCATAGAGGTATTGAAGCAGTACAGCTTTGACAGAGCCTTTCTGGGAAGCTGCGGTGTGGATATGGTTGACTGTACGGTCACTACTCTGGGAGTGGAGGACGGGCTGACCAAAAAAGCTGTGATCAACAGCAGCAGACATAAGTACGTTGTAATGGAAAAAGAAAAATTTTATTTTAATGATTCATATAAATTTGCGCATTTTGACGATATAAACGGAATCGTAACAGACGAGTATCCGGACAGTACGATCGTGAGGACGCTGGAGGCATCCGGGGTCAGGCTGGTATAAATGCTGCAAAATAAAGAATCTTTATCTGGATGCCTGCAAAAACGGGCAATAAGGAGGATATATGGCTGATTTTATTTTAGAAGCATGTGTGGATTCAGTGGAGTCTGCACTGGCAGCAGCAAAAGGCGGCGCAGACCGGCTGGAGCTGTGCGGCAGTCTGGTCATTGGAGGAACAACTCCTAATCCGTGGCTGTTTCAGGAAATCCGGAAGCATACAGATATCAGGATCCATGCTCTGGTCCGTCCGAGATTTGGTGATTTCTGCTACACAGATGAAGAATTTATCCTGATCCGCGAGGCGGTGAAAGAATTTCGCAGACTTGGAGCAGAAGGCGTTGTTATTGGAATCCTGAAGCCTGATGGAACTCTGAATATGGAACAGATGAAGCGTCTGATGGAAGATGCAGAGGGAATGTCTGTCACTCTTCACAGAGCGTTTGATGTGTGCGCAGATCCTTATGAAACAATGGAACAGGCAATTTCCCTTGGAATTGATACAATTCTTACATCAGGACAGAAAAATATCTGTACTGCCGGAGCAGACCTTCTTAAAGATCTTGTAGAAAAGAGCGCCGGAAGAATCACGATCCAGGTTGGAAGCGGAGTGAATGCAGATGTGATCCGTGAGCTTCAGCCAAAAACAGGAGCCACAGCGTTCCATATGTCCGGCAAGGTTACTATGGACAGTGAAATGGAATACCGCAGAGAAGGAGTGAATATGGGGCTTCCGTCTCTCAGCGAGTATGAGATCTGGAGAACTGATGAAGAGGCTGTACGCAGAGCAAGACAGGTGCTTGACGGATTCTGCGGCAGAAATTGAAATATACCTGTATGTCTGTGAGATACCGGACAGGAAAGGGACAATATGAGTGAATTTCTGAAAGAAAACCGGGAGAGAATTCTGGAAGGTTATAAAAAAATAAAAGAACAGTTTCCCGGTGTATTTGAGGAGACAGATAAACAAATAGAAAAGCAGGAGCCGGAAACGGCTCTTGCTTTGAAATATCTTTATATGACAATGCCCTGCAGCGATATAGGGAATTATTCTTTTAAGGTATTTCTTGATTATGCAGAGAACAGCGTAAGGCTGTGGAAAGAAGCGGAAGGTGTCAGATCTCTTCCGGAAGATATTTTTCTGAATTACGTGCTGTATCACAGAGTGAATGAAGAAGAGATCGCGCCCTGCAGAGAATTATTCCATAACGAGATCAGAAGCTTTATGGAAGAGAACGAAAAGCTTTCTCTTATGGACGGATGCAGCAGAAAAGATTTTGCCATTGAGGTAAATTACTGGTGCGCGCAGGAGGCTACTTATCATTGTACAGACGACAGAACACTTTCTGCTCTTACTGTTTACAGAAGAGGAAACGGCCGCTGTGGAGAGGAATCTGTATTTACGGTAAATGCCATGAGGAGTGTGGGGATTCCGGCACGCCAGGTATATGCGCCAAAGTGGTCGCACTGCGATGACAATCATGCCTGGGTAGAAATCTGGAATGATGGAAAGTGGTATTTTCTGGGAGCCTGTGAACCTCTTCCGATCCTGAATAAGGGATGGTTTACAAATGCCTCTTCAAGAGCAATGATGGTTCATTCCCGCTGGTTTGATCCGGCTTCTTCTGATGAGGAAACCATTGGAAAAGACGGAATGGTGACAATGCTCAATGAGCTTTCACGGTATGCAGAGGTCACAGAATTTACAGTGGAAGTATGCGATAAAGACGGCGAACCGGTTCAGGGCGCAGAGATATCCTTCCAGGTTCTGAACTATGCGGAATTATCTCCTGTTGCAGAGGGAGTTACTGACAAAGCCGGAAAATGCAGGTTCACAACCGGTCTGGGAAGTCTGGCCGTACAGGTTTCCTGTGGGGAATTCTGTGAATGTGTATTTGCTGATACAAGAGAACAAAAAGAAATCAAAGTTACTCTTGGAGAAAATTCCAGACAGGAAAACATCTGGAAAGAAATTGACATGATCGCTCCGGTGGATACTCCGGTAAATACAGATATGCCTACGCCGGAACAGACGGCAGAGGGAAATATCCGACTGGAAAAAGCGTCTGCAAAGAGAATAGCAAAGACAGAAAACCGGGTAAATCCTGAATGTGAAAAATTCCTTCAGAATGTGTCTGAGTCAGACTGCGAGGAAAGTACTCTGAGAGCAGAGCTTCTTGAAACACTTACAGAAAAAGACAGAACAGACTGTGTGGCAGAGGTTCTGGAAGAGCATCTTGCTTACGCGGCGCCTTATGAGGAAAATATGGAACATTCTGTTTTTGTAAAGTATGTTCTGAATCCAAGAGTGGATGATGAGGTTCTGATGAAATACAGAGCCGCTGTGGAAGCAGAGTTTTCTGAGGAAGAAAAAGCCGGTTTCCGGGAAGATCCTGCAGCAATCTGGACCGCTGTTGACAAAAAGATCATTTCTCTTCCGGATAAGGAAAGAACAAGTGTGATCACCACACCTTCCGGATGCCTGAAAATGGGAGTGGGAAGTACTCTCTCAAAGAAAATTCTTTTTGTTGCCATTGCAAGAACCCTGGGTATTCCGGCAAGACTGAATCCGGAAGACCGTTCCATGGAATACAGAAAAGACGGAAGATTTGTTCCTGTCCTTCCGGAGGCAGAAAAGAGCTGCAGCCTTGTACTGAAGTCAGGGGATGGAACTGTATGGAAATATTTCCAGAACTGGACAATGGCCAGACTGGAAAATGGAAAATATGTTTCCCTTCGTCTGGGAGGTCTTACATGGCAGGATGATCTTCTGAATGCACAGCTGGAGCCGGGAGAGTACAGAATCATTACCTCCAATCGTCTGCCAAACGGAAATATGTTTGCTTATGTATATTATTTTTCAATGGCAGCAGGAGAAAAGAAAGAAATTTCACTTGTCCTCAGACAGGCAGATCTGGAGGATATGCTTGAAAATATTGAACTTCCTGAATTTGAACTGCGTAAGGATGAAGCCGGCACAGAAAAAGTAAAGGCGTCTGAGCTTACTGCGGAAGGAAAGCATATTCTTATGTTCCTGGAAGAAAGCAGAGAGCCTACAGAACATATTCTCAATGAAATGATGGAACAGCCGGAAGCTTTCCGGAAAATCTGCTCTGGTATTATCTTTGTGGTGCAGAGTGAGTCAGCGCTTCAGGATCCCACAATGAAAAAGGCGCTTGCCATGTTCCCGGAAATTCAGGTTTATTATGACTGCTTTGCAGACCACATTGAGCTTCTTGGAAGAAGAATGTATGTGGATCATGAAAAACTTCCGCTTATTATTGTAACATCCGGAAAAATGAATGGAATTTTTGCCACAAGCGGTTATAATGTAGGTACAGGAGATATGCTTCTCAGACTGATGTAGAAGCTGTCCTGAACATATCAATTATTTTATCCTAAGAAAAGGGGGATTTTTGAAATGAAATTTTATTGCGGAGAAGACTACGAGGCAATGAGCCGCATTGCAGCAAACATTATTTCTGCACAGATCATTATGAAGCCGGACTGTGTTCTGGGACTGGCTACAGGATCTTCACCGGAAGGAACTTATGCTCAGCTTGTAGAATGGTACAAAAAAGGAGATCTGGATTTCTCTCAGGTTACAAGCGTAAACCTTGACGAGTACAGAGGACTTTCCGGAGATAATGACCAGAGCTATCGTTACTTTATGAACACTCATCTGTTCGATCATGTAAATATTGATAAGAGCAGAACCTTTGTGCCAAACGGACTGGAGCCGGACAGCGAGAAAGCATGCCGCGAGTATGACGCTGTTGTAGAAGCTACAGGTGGCGTTGACCTTCAGCTTCTTGGAATCGGACATAACGGACATATCGGTTTTAACGAGCCTGCAAAAGAATTCTGCAAAAATACTCAGTGCGTGGATCTGACAGAGAGCACCATTGAGGCAAATAAGAGATTCTTTGAGAAAGAAGAGGACGTTCCCCGTCAGGCTTACACCATGGGAATCGGAACCATTATGCGCGCAAAGAAAATCCTTCTTGTGGCATCCGGCGAAGGCAAGGCAGACATTATTGCAAAAGCATTTACAGGCCCGATCACACCTGAGGTTCCTGCTTCTATCCTTCAGCTTCACAATGATGTGACAGTTGTATGCGATAAAGCTGCAATGAGCAAGATTAAATTATAAATATTCCATAAAAATTATAAAGAAAGAACTGGCATGATGACATCTGTCTGAAGGTAGAGTATAATGGGAACACTTATTACTTTACTGAATCTGCTGTAAAGAAAGGGAGATCAATGGACAGATTATATAAAAAACTGGAAGCGTATGGGAAATCAGATTTCTATCCCTTCCACATGCCGGGACATAAGAGAAATCCCCTGTCTGTGGCAGGGGATTTTTCTGTACAACAGGATATTACGGAGATCAACGGATTTGATAATCTTCATCATCCGGAAACAATTTTAAAGGAAGCACAGGAAAACGCCGCCCGGCTCTATCAGGTACAGGAGAGTTTTTTCTGTATCAATGGAAGCACCGGGGCAATTCTGGCAGCCGTATCTGCTGCTGTAAAAAAAGGCGGACATATTCTGATCGCAAGGAACTGTCACAAAGCAGTTTATCATGCAGCTTATCTTCGTGATCTGAAGGTTTCCTATATTTATCCACATGAGGATGCAGAACTGGGGATAAACGGAGGAATTTCTCCGCAGCGTGTGGAAAGATGCCTTGATGAAAATCCGGATATCGAAGCAGTCCTTCTGACCTCACCTACCTATGATGGAATTGTATCTGATATAAAAACAATTGCAGAGATTACTCATAGTCATAATATTCCTCTGATCGTAGATGAAGCCCATGGAGCGCATTTTTGTTTTTCTGATTATTTTCCTGTGTCGGCAGCAGAGCTTGGGGCGGATATTGTGATCCACAGTCTGCATAAAACCCTGCCTTCCATGACTCAGACAGCTCTTCTTCACAGGTGCAGTGAAAGGGTGGACAGAAATCTTCTGGTAAGATTTCTGGGAATCTATCAGACCAGCAGCCCATCCTATGTTCTTATGGCTTCTATGGATGCCTGTATGTACAAAATAGAACAGGATGGACAGAGGATGTTTGCGGAATATACTGAGAATCTGGAAAGAGCCAGGAAGCGGCTCCGAAAAGGCTCCTGTATCCGGCTTGTGGAGCCGGGAGATCCGGCTATGAATGTATTTGATGCAGACAGATCAAAAATCATCCTTTCTACAGTACACAGTACCATGAACGGAAGACAGCTTGCAGAAGTTCTGAGGCAGGACTTCCATCTGGAAATAGAAATGGAAGCAGAAAATTATGTGATTGCCCTGACTTCTGTGGGCGATACGGAAGAAGGATTTGACAGACTGTGCAGAGCTGTTGAAGAAATTGACAGCCGGGACTCGTTAAAATACAGTGAGGAAGCTGTTAAAAAAGAAAGGTGCCGATGTGCGGAGCTGAATTCCCTTATGAGAATTTCATGCGCTATGGATGCTTTAAGTGAAAGATGTACTCTGGAAGAAAGCATTGGAAGAATATCTGTGGAGTTTGCGTACCTTTATCCTCCGGGAATCCCTCTTGTTGTACCCGGGGAGCAGATTACCGGACTCCTGATAAAAAATATGAAAAGATATCTGGAGCAGGGACTGGAGCTCCAGGGGCTCAGTGATATGTCAGACAGTACGATTCTTGTTCTTGCCAGAGATACAAGAGAGATCGTACCAAAAAAATTTGAGGGAAAGGTTAAAATACAGGAATAATGGGAAAGATTTTTTATATTATGGGAAAGAGTGCTTCCGGTAAGGACAGGATTTACTCCATTCTTTCCAAAGACGAGAGCCTTGGACTGAAAAGACTGGTGCTTTATACCACACGTCCCATACGGGCAGGCGAAGAAAACGGCAGAGAGTATTATTTTACAGATGAGAATAAGCTGGAGGAATTCCGAAAAACCAACAGGCTGATTGAATCAAGAGCTTATCATACGGTTCACGGAATCTGGACTTATTTTACTGCAGATGACGGACAGATCAATCCACAGGGAACAGATTATCTGGGGATCGGAACTCTGGAATCCTACCGTAAAATGAAAGAATATTACGGGGAGGAAACAGTCTGCCCGATATATATTCAGGTAGAGGACGGAGAACGGCTTCAGAGGGCGCTTATCAGGGAGAAGCAGCAGGAAAATCCCAGGTATGCAGAAATGTGCCGCAGGTTTCTGGCAGATCAGGAGGATTTTTCGGAGGAGAATATCCTTGCAGCAGGTATCCGGATCCGGTTCGAAAATGATGATCTGGATAATTGTGTCAGAAATATTATAAAATATATAAAATCTGTGACATAAGCAAAAACACTTTTTATTAACAGACAAAATATGATATAATGTGATTTATCAGGATAAAGATAAACGCGAAAAAGTGAGGTGATTCTGAATGGCTGGTTTTAATAATATTATTGGACATGAAGAAATTATCAGGCATTTAAAGAATGCAATGAAAACAGGGAAAGTTTCCCATTCTTATATTTTTACCGGAAGACCCGGATCAGGAAAAAAGCTTCTTGCAACAACCTATGCAATGACTCTTCAGTGTGAGCAGGGCGGAACAGAACCCTGCCAGAAATGCGACTCATGCAAAAAGGCTATGGGCAAGAATCATCCTGATATCATTATGGTAAATCATGAAAAGCCGGGAACAATCAGTATTGATGAGATCAGAGAACAGGTGATTTATGATGTAGCGGTAAAACCATACTGCAGCCCTTATAAAATCTATATTATCCCGGATGCGGAGCTTATGACAGTACAGGCCCAGAATGCTCTTTTAAAAACAATTGAGGAGCCGCCTGAGTATGCGGTGATCATGCTGCTTACAAGCAATGCAGACGCAATGCTGCCGACCATTCAGTCACGCTGCGTCAGACTGGATCTGAAGGTTGTGGATGACAGCCTTGTAAAAAAATATCTGATGGAACGTCTTCATGTGCCGGATTATCAGGCGGAGATAGATGCAAGCTTTGCACAGGGAAGTATAGGAAAAGCAAAGGAAGCAGCTACCTCGGAGGAATTTTCCAATATTACACAAAATGCTCTGAAAATCCTGAAAAATGCAAATTCTATGGAGGTTTATGAGCTGGCGGATGAAATTAAACTTTTATCCGGAGAAAAACAAAGTATCGACGATTATCTGGATATTTTCCAGTTCTGGTTCAGAGATGTCCTGATGTTTAAGGCGACCAGAGAGATTGATAATCTGGTATTTAAGCAGGAAATTAATTATATCAAGGAACAGGCCAGTCAGCGCTCCTATGAGAATCTGGAAAAAATCCTGGAGGCACTGGAAAAAACAAAAGTACGTCTCCGTGCCAACGTAAACTTTGAGCTTGCGCTTGAGCTGTTGTTCCTGACGATCAGGGAGAGATAGAATGACAAAAGTAGTAGGTATCAGATTCCGGAATGTCGGAAAAATATATTATTTTAACCCAAAAGAATATAAAATGAAAATCGGCGATCATGTGATCGTTGAAACTGCAAGAGGCATAGAGTTCGGAAGAGTAGTGCTTGGGCCAAAAGAAGTGGGAGAGGATGAGGTGATCCATCCTCTGAAAGAAGTCCTTCGCGTGGCAACTTCTGAAGATGAAGAAAGAGAGAAGCAGAATCGCCAGAAAGAAAAAGAAGCGTTTAAAATCTGCCAGAAAAAAATCAGGGATCATGGTCTGGAAATGAAACTGATCGATGCAGAATATACCTTTGATAACAACAAAGTTCTGTTTTATTTCACTGCAGACGGAAGAATTGATTTCCGTCAGCTTGTAAAAGATCTGGCAGCTATTTTTAAAACAAGAATTGAACTTCGCCAGATCGGCGTCCGTGATGAGACAAAAATCCTGGGCGGAATCGGAATCTGCGGAAGATGTCTGTGCTGTCATACGTATCTTTCTGAATTTGCACCGGTATCGATCAAGATGGCAAAAGAGCAGAATCTTTCTCTGAATCAGACAAAGATTTCCGGAGTATGCGGAAGACTGATGTGCTGCCTGAAAAATGAACAGGAAACTTATGAGGAGCTGAACAAAAAGCTTCCTGGAACAGGTGATATGGTGACCTTGCCGGACGGACTTCAGGGAACTGTTCACAGCGTCAATGTACTGAGACAGCTGGTAAAGGTAATTGTGGAAGTCAATGATGAAAAAGAAATTCAGGAGTATCCGGTAGAAGAGCTGAAATTCCGTCCCAGAAAGAAAAAAGTAAAGATTTCTGAAAAGGAAATGAAAGAGCTGGAACGGCTGGAAGATAAAGAAGGAGATTCAAAATCTCATGGAAAATAATCAGCGGGACAGTCTGGTAAGGCCGGGGGAACGCGTAGATGATCTCCAAAATGGATATTATGTGATTCAGAATCCGCAAAAATTCTGTTTTGGAATGGATGCGGTTCTGCTCTCCGGTTTTGCAAAAATAAAAAAGGATGAACATGTTCTGGACATGGGAACCGGCACAGGGATTATTCCTGTTCTTCTGAAAGCAAAGACACCGGGAGGACATTTTACCGGTTTGGAGATACAGGAAGAATGTGCGGAGCTGGCGCAGAGAAGCGTAGCTTATAACGGTCTGGAACAGGACATTGATATTGTCTGCGGTGATATTAAAGAGGCTGCTGAAATTTTCGGAGCAGCTTCTTTTCATGCGGTAACAAGCAATCCGCCTTATATGATCGGACAGCATGGACTGCAGAATCCCTATATGGCAAAGGCGATTGCCAGACACGAAATCCTCTGCACTCTGGAGGATGTGGTCAGTCAGACTGCAAAGGTGTTAAAGGACAGAGGACGTTTTTATATGGTACACCGGCCGTTTCGGCTGGTGGAAATTTTTCAGGTGCTTACCAGGTATAAACTGGAACCAAAAAGAATGCAGCTTGTCTATCCTTTTAAAGACCGGGAACCGAATATGGTCCTTATTGAGGCCTTAAAAGGCGGAAATTCAAGAATCACAGTGGAAAAACCTCTGATCGTTTATGAGAAGCCGGGCGTGTATACAGAAGAGATACTGAAAATCTACGGACCCGGGGTGTAAATCCAAAATTGGGCAAGAATCGGAACAGAAATCCGGTTTTGTATAGATGATGATATTTATTAAAGTCTGGCTAATTATTTTAAATATTAAAATAATGTGTCGGGAAGTTAAGCGCAAACTGACAGTAAGCTTGATAGGGCTTTAAAAGTTCATGATTTATATGTTTATTAAAAAAGGATAAAACAGTTTTTAAATTTACAGATACTGTAAATAAAATCTTAAATTACAAGGAGCGGAGAAGGAATATGAGCGGAAAATTATATTTATGCGCAACCCCAATCGGAAACCTGGAGGATATTACGCTCAGAGTTCTCCGGACCTTAAAGGAAGTAGATCTGATCGCTGCGGAAGATACCAGAAACAGCATCAAGCTTCTGAATCACTTTGACATAAAAACACCTATGACCAGTTACCATGAATATAACAAAATTGAAAAGGCGCATACTCTGATAGAAAAAATGCAGGGCGGAATGAATATTGCCCTTATTACAGACGCAGGAACTCCCGGAATCTCAGATCCGGGAGAAGAGCTTGCGGCCATGTGCTATGAAGCTGGAATTGAAGTCACTTCGCTTCCGGGACCTGCTGCCTGTATCACAGCCCTTACGCTGTCCGGACTTCCTACAAGAAGATTTGCGTTTGAGGCATTTCTTCCCATGGACAAAAAAGAGCGCAGGGAGGTGCTTCAGGAGCTTGTGGATGAAACAAGAACCATTATTATTTACGAGGCTCCCCATAAGCTGGTGAAGACTTTAAAGGATCTTAAAGAAACCCTTGGAAACAGAAGAATAACACTTTGCAGAGAGCTTACCAAAAAGCATGAGACTGCTTTTCACACAACCATAGATCAGCTGATCGCCTATTATGAGAACGAAAAGCCTCTTGGAGAGTGTGTGCTTGTAATTGAAGGCAAAAGCCGCCAGGAGCTGAAAGAAGAGGCAGCAGCCTCCTGGGAAGAGATTTCCATAGAGGAGCATATGGAGATTTATGAGAGCAAGGGGCTTTCACGGAAAGATGCCATGAAGCAGGTGGCAAAGGACCGGGGAGTAAGTAAGAGAGAGATTTATCAGTATCTGGTAAATGGAGAGAAATAGAAGCTATTTATTATTGAATAAAAACATAAATATGAAAGGGAATGCTGTATGAATGATTTTATCATAGTACGGCATTCTTTTTGTTTACAGGAAAACAGTGAAATTGAGATATAAAATTGACAAAATATAGCAAATTCTTCTGTTGCAGATTGATTTTTATAATGCTAAGATAAAAACAGAGCAACATTTTCTTTTTATTCTTAATTACATTTCATATAGCAGATGACAGATCTGTCTTTCCGGAAAATTCTTGCTTTACTACCCATTACAAAGGCAGGAGTTTATATCGGGGGAAACTCCTGAGAGATCATAAGGAGGTTCTATATGAATAAGGACAGAGAGAATGCCAGAAAGCAAGATAAAACAGTTTTGCAGTGGCACCCTGCATTTTTTGCAGATATTCAGATTGAACTGCAGGAAGATGCAGACAGTCTGATTTTTGAGAATGAGCATCAACTGGGAACAAAACCTATGGAAATAGATGTTCTGGTAATTAAAAAAGAAGATGGGAAAATGATACATAAAAATATCGGAAGAATTTTTCGAAAGCATAATATTATTGAATACAAGAGTCCAGATGACTATCTTAGCATTGATGATTTTTATAAAGTTTATGGGTATACCTATTTTTATAAAGCTGATGCCAGAGCAGTAAATATGATTCAGATTCAGGATTTGACAATCTCTCTGGTATGTAGTAAATATCCCAGAAAACTGATGAATCATTTAAAACTTGAAAGGAAATATAGAATTCAGAAAATTGAATCTGGAATTTATTATGTAAATGGTGATGTGATTCCTGTTCAGCTTATTGTTATATCAGAACTGGATCCGAACAGAAATCTTTGGCTTCGAAGTCTGACAAATCATCTGGATAATGAAAATATGATTCGTCAAATTTTAGGAGAGTATAACGGAAATCTGGATAACACTTTGTATCGTTCTGCCATGAACATGATAGTAAAAGCCAATAAAGACAAATTTAAAGAGGGAGATGTGCTTATGTGTGAAGCATTAGAAGAGTTATTTATGGAAATTATGCCTGACCGGGTTCAGAAGCTTATGGATGAGGCCCAGAAGGCAAGAGATGAAGAAACGGCACAAAAAATAGAAGAGAATGCTGTACAAATAAACAAGTTGACATCTATACTTTTGGAGGAAGGACGGATTGATGATGTAAAAAGGGCATCAGAGGACAGAAATTATCAAAAGAAATTACTGAAGGAGTTTGGATTGCTTTCAGAAAAGGTGTAAATTAATAGAATTTTAAACAGAAAAACAGGATTTTGAGCTTGAATATGGATTTATAAAAACAGAGCTATGTCTTATGTGAATTCTCTCAGATGTGTTGAGAATATTTACTCTGCATTTGGGGAGTGGTTCACTGAAAGATATAGCTTTTTTCAGCGTTTTGCGCAAATTTAATGGAAAGCACCCCCATTTTGTGTTATAATAAATTAGTATTACTATGTCTATTTATCAGTGGGTGCAGGATTTCTGTATGCCTGTTGATGCCATAAATATAGAATGACAGGAGGACGCAAATGGGCGGAGAGAATACAGAGTACGGAGCGGATCAGATTCAGATTCTGGAAGGACTGGAAGCTGTAAGAAAAAGACCGGGAATGTACATTGGAAGTACGTCAAGCAGGGGCCTGCATCATCTTGTATATGAAATCGTGGATAATGCGGTGGATGAAGCGCTGGCAGGATTTTGTACGGAAATTCAGGTGACGATCAATCCTGATAATTCAATTACAGTTGTAGATAACGGAAGAGGTATTCCGGTAGGAATCAACCATAAAGCGGGAATTCCTGCAGTTGAGGTGGTATTTACTATCCTTCATGCAGGCGGTAAATTCGGCGGCGGAGGATATAAGGTATCAGGAGGACTTCACGGAGTTGGAGCATCTGTTGTAAACGCGCTTTCTGAATGGCTTGAGGTTTCTATTTTTAAAGAGGGAAAAGAATACAAACAGAGATATGAAAGAGGACACACCATGTATCCTCTGAAAGTTGTGGGAGACTGCTCTCCTGAATATACAGGAACAACCGTAACCTTTTTACCTGATAAAGAAATTTTTGAAGAAACTGTTTATGATTACGATATTCTCAAGCAGCGCCTTCGTGAGATGGCTTTTCTTACAAAAGGGCTGAAGATCGTTCTCAGAGACGACAGAGAAGAGTCAAAAAAAGAAAAATCTTTCCACTATGAGGGAGGAATTCAGGAGTTTGTTACTTATCTGAACAGAAGCAAGGAAGCTCTTTATCCTGAGGTTGTATATTGTGAAGGTGAGAAAGACGGCGTTGTGGTAGAGGTTGCCATGCAGCACAATGATTCCTATACAGAAAATACCTATGGTTTCGTAAATAATATCAATACTCCGGAGGGCGGAACTCATATCGTGGGCTTCCGTAATGCTCTGACAAAGACATTTAACGATTATGCCCGAAAAAACAAGCTTCTGAAAGACAGCGAGCCAAACTTAAGCGGTGATGATATCCGTGAGGGTCTGACTGCTATTGTCAGTGTAAAAATCGAGGAGCCTCAGTTTGAGGGACAGACGAAACAGAAGCTGGGCAACAGTGAGGCCAGAGGCGCTGTTGATTCTATTGTCAGCAGACAGCTGGAGATTTTTCTGGAGCAGAATCCAACTGTGGCAAAAGCGACAGTGGAAAAGTCTGTTCTTGCTCAGAGAGCCCGTGAGGCAGCCAGAAAAGCCAGAGATCTTACCAGAAGAAAATCAGCCCTTGACGGTATGGCGCTTCCCGGCAAGCTGGCAGACTGTTCAGATAAGGATCCGAAAAACTGTGAGATCTATATTGTAGAGGGAGATTCTGCGGGTGGTTCTGCAAAAACAGCCAGAAACCGTGCAACACAGGCAATCCTTCCCCTCAGAGGAAAAATTCTCAATGTTGAAAAAGCCCGCTTAGATAAAATTTACGGAAATAAAGAGATCAAGGCTATGATCACAGCTTTTGGAACAGGAATTCACGAAGATTTTGATATCAGTAAGCTTCGTTATCACAAGATCATCATCATGACAGATGCCGATGTAGATGGCGCGCATATTGCAACCCTTCTTCTTACGTTCCTGTATCGTTTTATGCCTGAGCTTATTAAACAGGGATATGTTTATCTGGCGCAGCCGCCTCTTTATAAAATCGAAAAAAATAAAAAGGTATGGTATGCCTATGATGATGCGGAGCTGAACCGTATTCTGGAGGAAATAGGCCGCGACAATAATAATAAGATCCAGCGTTACAAAGGTCTTGGTGAAATGGATGCGGACCAGCTTTGGGAGACAACTATGGATCCTGAAAAGAGAATCCTTCTGAGAGTGACAATGGATGAATCCGCAACCTCAGAGATTGACCTTACTTTTACAACTCTGATGGGAGATAAGGTAGAGCCAAGACGTGAATTTATCGAAGAGAACGCAAGATTTGTAGAAAATCTGGATATCTAGGAGAATAAAAAATGGAAGACAATATTTTTGATAAAGTGCATGAGGTGGATCTGCAGAAGACCATGGAAAAATCTTATATAGATTATGCCATGAGTGTAATCGCCTCACGAGCGCTGCCGGATGTCCGGGACGGACTGAAACCGGTACAGAGACGAGTTCTGTATTCAATGATAGAGCTGAACAACGGTCCTGACAAGCCGCACCGTAAATGTGCGCGTATTGTCGGTGATACCATGGGTAAATATCACCCTCATGGAGACAGCTCTATTTACGGCGCTCTGGTAAATATGGCGCAGGACTGGTCAACCAGATATCCTCTGGTTGACGGACATGGAAACTTTGGTTCTGTGGATGGCGACGGCGCGGCTGCCATGCGATACACCGAGGCACGTCTCAGCAAGATTTCCATGGAAATGCTGGCAGATATCAACAAAAATACAGTTGATTTCCAGCCTAACTTTGATGAAACAGAAAGGGAGCCGGTAGTGCTTCCGTCCCGCTATCCAAATCTTCTTGTAAACGGTACCTCGGGAATTGCCGTAGGTATGGCAACGAATATTCCTCCCCATAATCTCAGGGAGGTTATTCAGGCTGTGGTAAAGATCATTGATAATATCATTGAGGAGCAGCGTGATACAAGTATTGAGGAGATTCTTGAAATTGTAAAAGGACCGGATTTTCCTACTGGAGCAACGATTCTCGGAACAAGAGGAATTGAGGAGGCTTATCGCACAGGCCGCGGCAAAATCCGTGTCCGCGCAGTGACAAATATTGAAACTCTTCCTAATGGAAAGTCCCGCATTATTGTTACAGAACTTCCGTATCTGGTAAATAAGGCCCGCCTGATAGAAAAGATCGCAGAGCTTGTCCGTGACAAAAAAATCGACGGAATTACAGACCTGAACGATCATTCCAGCCGTGAAGGAATGCGTATCTGTATAGATCTGCGCAAAGATGCCAATGCAAATGTAGTTCTGAATCAGCTGTATAAGCATACACAGCTTCAGGATACCTTTGGAGTGATCATGCTCTGCCTTGTTTCAACCAATGGAAGTCTTGAGCCAAAGGTTCTCAATCTCCACGATATGCTGAAATACTATCTGGCTCATCAGGAGGATGTTGTAACAAGAAGAACTCAGTACGACCTGAATAAGGCGCAGGAAAGAGCTCATATTTTAGAGGGACTTCTGAAAGCCCTTGATAATATTGATGAAGTGATCCGTATCATTCGTGGTTCCAGAAGCGTTCAGATTGCCAGACAGGAGCTGATGGATCGTTTTGAGCTGACAGACGTACAGGCTCAGGCTATTGTTGATATGCGTCTTCGTGCGCTTACCGGTCTGGAAAGAGAGAAACTGGAAACAGAATACGCAGAATTAATGGAAAAAATCCGCAAATTAAAGGCAATTCTTGAAGACAGAAATCTTCTTCTTCGCGTGATCCGTGAGGAAATGCTGGAGATTTCCGATAAATATGGTGATGACAGAAGAACCTCTATTGGTTTTGATGCCTTTGATATTTCCATGGAGGACATGATTCCCCGAGAAAATACTGTGATCACTATGACAAAACTGGGTTATATCAAGCGTATGACAGTGGATAATTTCCGCAGCCAGAACAGAGGCGGCAAGGGAATTAAGGGCATGCAGACTCTTGATGATGACTATATTGAAGAACTGATGATGACAACCACTCATCATTATGTGATGTTTTTTACCAATACAGGACGTGTTTACCGTCTGAAGGCCTATGAAATTCCGGAGGCCAGCAGAACTGCCAGGGGCACGGCAATCATCAATCTCCTTCAGCTTATGCCGGGAGAGCGGATTACTGCGGTTATTCCTATCAACAAGTTTGAAGAGGATCAGTATCTGATGATGGCTACCCGTAAGGGTCTGGTGAAGAAAACTCCGATCCGGGATTATGCAAATGTACGTAAAATTGGCCTTGCGGCAATTTCACTGCGTGATGATGACGAGCTGATTGAAGTAAAGGTAACAAACAATAAAAAAGATATTATCCTTGTTACCAAGGACGGTCAGTGCATTCGCTTTAAAGAAACAGATGTGAGAACAACAGGCCGTGTTTCCATGGGTGTAAGAGGAATCAATCTTATGGATGGCGATGAGGTTGTTGGTATGCAGCTGAATTCTCAGGGATATTATCTGCTGGTTGTATCTGAGAACGGTATGGGCAAACGTACCTCCATCAGTGAATTCACCTGCCAGAACAGAGGCGGCAAGGGTGTAAAATGCTATAAGATCACTGAAAAAACAGGAAATGTGATCGGAGCAAAAGCTGTTAATGAAGAAAACGAGATTATGATGATCACAACAGAGGGTATTATTATCCGTCTGCAGTGTTCTGATATTTCTATTCTTGGAAGAATCACATCAGGAGTAAAACTGATTAATCTTTCTGACGGTGTGACAGTGGCAAGCTTTGCAAAAGTCAGAGAAAAGGAAGAAGAAAAAGTTCTGGATAAAGCAGACGGCGGACAGTCAGAAGCAGTTGAAACAGAAAACCAGGAGACAGGTACAGAGGAATAAAGAGGTAAAGAGCAGTTATGGTACAACAGGTAAAGTCTTCTAACAACAAAAAACGCAGACCTGCAGGCAAAAATTCCAGAAAAAGGAAATCCTCAGCTTCTTCCAGAAGAAAGAAAACGAATATCAATATAAAAATGATTGCAGGGGCCGCAGTACTGGCGGTCCTGGTGATCGTTCTTGTTTTTGCGGTAAAAAGCTGCGGGGTCAGCAATAAGACGCCTGAGAAGGTGGTAAAAACTCTGGTCAAATCCTATGTGGACGGAGATGAACGGAAGATTAAAAAATGCTATGGAGTAAAAAAAGCAGATAAAAATCTTGAAAAAGAAATCTCTGCCACAATTAAATACTTTGAAGTACATAAGCCAAAAAAAGCAGAAATAAATGCCTGTGATACAATTTACAAAAATGGCAAGAATGCTTATGTCTATATCACATACAGTCTGATTCTGGAGGATGGACAGTCCTATCCCTGTATCAGTACTTATATGACCCAGCAGAATGAAAAGGGAAAGTACAGCATTCTTACACCTTCTGATATTACAGACGATATGAAAAAAGAAGCGGCTGCCAGATATGCGTCATTTATGGAAACAGATCCTTATAAGGAATATGTGACAGCATATGATACTTTTTCAAAAAAGAATCCGGGATATGAGGAAAAACTGGCTACAAAACTGAATTAATATTTCTGTAGTGGAGGAAAGCTGTTGAAATGAAAAGAATTATAATGATGGTGCTGCGCAATCTGCCGTTTATTCCAATGGCATGGTTTAAGCTGTGCTGGTATGCGTCTCATGTAGACAATTATACAGAAGGGGAACGGTATGCCCTTCTTAAAATGATTGACAGACGTGCGAATAAAGGCGGAAATATTACTATTGATGCCCATGGCGTGGAGAATATTCCTGAGGAAAGCGGGTTTATTTTTTATCCCAATCATCAGGGCATGTATGATGTTCTTGCAATCATGGCGCCGTGTCCGGTTCCCTTTTCTGTGGTTGCAAAAAAAGAAGTAGGGGAAGTTCCGTTTTTAAAGCAGGTATTTGCCTGTATGAAAGCCTTTTTGATCGACAGAGAGGATATCAGACAGTCCATGCAGGTCATTATCAATGTGACCAGAGAAGTAAAAAATGGCCGTAATTATCTGATCTTTCCGGAAGGAACAAGGAGTAAGCAGGGAAATCATCCCCAGGAGTTTAAGGGAGGAAGCTTTAAGGCAGCAATTAAGGCGAAGTGTCCCATTATTCCTGTTGCCCTGATTGATTCTTATAAATCCTTTGATACGGGATCGGCAGCGCCCGTCACAGTACAGGTGCATTTTCTGAAACCGATGGAATATGAAGAATATAAGGATATGAAATCAACAGAAATTGCAGCAGAAGTAAAGCGAAGAATAGAAGAAACAATAAAAGCAAACGGCGGATGGGACTGAAATGATGGCTGGAGTAGTATGAAAATGAAAAAAACAAAAAATATAGAGAGATTTAAGTTTTATGGCGGGTATACAGTCTTATTTACGATTTGTATGATATGTACGTCATTATATTTTATTTATAATAAATCAACATTTATATGGTCAGTTGATGGAATAAGCCAGCACTATAATGCGCTGGCTTATTATGGTGAATATTTACGGGATATTTTATGGAATTTATTTGAAAAGCATAGTATTATCATTCCCACTTACGATTTTTCTATTGGATATGGAGCTGATGTTTTAAATACATTACATTATTATGTTATTGGAGACCCGCTGAATCTTTTGGCTGTATTTGTGCCTAAAGAGCATACGGAAATCTTATTTCATGTTCTTGTAATTCTTAGAATCTATCTTGCCGGAATTACTTTTTCTGTCTTTGCCAGAAGCCGTGGAAACAGATCATCTGCGGTTCTGGCTGGAGTGCCGATTTATCTTTTTTCGGAATACGTGCTGTATTTTTTCTGCAAACATCCATTTTTTTTAAATCCATTGATATATTTTCCGTTGATTCTTTTAGGCGTAGACAGGATTTATCGTAAAAAAGGACCGGGGATATATATTGTTGCCCTGATTATTAGTGCGTGCAGCAATTTCTATTTCTTTTATATGCTGGGAATTTTGACAGTAATCTATGCGGTTTTTCAATATTTTGGTTTTTATCATTCCATTCAATGGAAAACAGTGTTTCGACTTTTGTTGAAATTTGGACTGTATACGATTTTGGCTATATGTGCAGCCGGGGTTTTTCTATTGCCTTCTCTGGGGCTTCTGTTCCAGACAGGAAGGATGTCTAATGAAACTACAGTACCTTTGTTATATGGGATTAAATATTATGCACGCTTTTTTTCCGGATTTATCAGTATGGACAGTCCGGGACACCAGACTTTTCTTGGGTATACGGTTATTGCTTTTCCGGCTGTGATTCTGTTGTTTGCAACTAAAGGGGAAAAGCTTTTAAAAACAGGATTTGTTTTACTTACAGGATTTTTGTGTATTCCTTTTATAGCTCATGTATTTAATGGTATGTCTTATGTGACAAACAGATGGGCATTTGGATATACGATGCTTGTGGCGTACATAGTAGTAAAGATGTATCCGGTATTCCTAAAGCTTTGCATCAGACAAAAAATAATTTTGATTGTGTTTACTGTACTTGAGCTTCTGGCATGTATGGCAGGAATAGCGGGAAAATATCTGGTAGGCGAAGAAACTAAGCTTAAGGTTATGACAATTCTTTTGTTTTTGCTGATACTGTTTGTGGCTGTGCTTTGTATGAGTAAGAAGCAAAAAAATCCAGGTAAAATTTTTTTTACTTTTGTTATGTGCATGAATGTTGGGTGTGTTCTCATTAATGCGCTTGATGTCAGGACGAGAGAAGCTGATGCAAATAGATTTATCCAACAGGGGAGTGCGCAAAGACAATTGGAAAATATTCCTTCTGCAGAACTGGGGGAATTTTCAGAGGAAAAAAATTCCTGGCGTTATGATGAGGAAGAAACTGGAGAAATAAAAAACTCCACATTACAGACAGGACTGTATGGGACATCTTTTTATTTCAGCATGGCGAATCCATATGTGGCAGAATATCAAAGTTCATTATACTGGAATAATACCCAGGAGCAAAGTTATCGTGGGGCAGATAAAAGAAGTGCGTTGGAGATT
>OLQE01000520.1_pt1 | contig 29601 bp, 31 predicted proteins | sample 1643161 | NCBI WGS metagenome assembly OLQE01 (sample SAMEA3136650, study PRJEB25190) | human gut metagenome | reverse complement strand
CTGTGTATCGTTAAGTCGTACGCTCTTAACTTACACAGTTTATTTTACACTCTCTGATCTTTAGAATGTATCAATTGAATTTTTATGGTACTGTTGATTTTGTTTATAAAAAGTATTGGGATCATTCTGAGCATCATGTTATCGAAGAATTGTAAGTCAATTAGCTAGCACAGCTTACAATTTGTAGCAGATGGTATTTGAATTTTCTGGTTTTGGTAAATAAAAAATCCTCGAATTTGAGGATTCCCGTAGTGTTTGAAGGTGATGGATAGAACATTTTAAAATTAATAACCCCCAATAGCTTGCTTCACATTGATCTGTATCTTCTTTTTTGCGTAAGATACTTTTGATAAATTGAAGACTCCATTATCAGCATCAGTTTTACGCTAAAAAAATGACGATAAGAGAACTGCATTTCATCGATATTTCAATGTTTTCTAAAAAGTTGGCAATATTATTTATCCTATTCGAACTTGTCATTGCCATAAGAATGAACCCGAAAATTAAAAGATATATCCTATCTTTTTTTCATAAGGCGCCTCTATATGTATAAGGGCATTACCTCATTCTTTTATGTTATACGCAAGATATCCCTAGACTTAATTAAGACTTACCATCATCTTATAATGTACTTTTTAAGATTTAACCCCTTTTTTCTCTTATCGTTTTTTCTTTAAGGCCGCTAAATTACTTGAACGTTTTACCTTTCGTAATTTTTCTAAATTCTGCGCAAGAACTTTTTCATAAGAAGAATTCATCTGTGGATGATAGAATTGGGTATCCTTTAAAGCATCCGGAAGATATTGAATCTGATTCCAGATATCACTGCGATTATAATCATATTGATCCTCTTCCTTCATATTTACAGGGGTAAAGCGAAGATAATCCGGTACTTTATAAGAAGTATGGCGCAATACTGACATGGCAGCATCAATGGCACTTTCCGCACTTTTGGATTTAGGCGATAAACAAAGATCAATGATGGCCATTGCTAATGGAATCCTTCCTTCAGGAAAGCCAACACGCTTAGCCGCATCAATTGCCTGCACACAGCGGGCAACTGCCGCAGGATTGCCTAAACCGATATCTTCATATGCCGTAACAAGTAATCTTCTTTCAATACTATCCATATCATTTGCCTCAATCATGATACCAAGGTAATATAATGCGGCATCCACATCGCTGCCACGTATGGATTTTTGAAATCCACTTAAAATATCATAATAGCCATCTCCATCGCTATCCATGCTCATGTTTGGTATTTGCGAGAATTGCTCTACTAAAGCCTTACTAATACAACCGTCACTAGCGATAGCACAGATTTCCAATATATTTAAAGCATAGCGGATGTCTCCGTTACTGTGGCGAGAAATGATATGCAAAGCATCCTCTTCAATTGTAATTTCATTATTTAAACCTTTCGGTGATTGCAGAGCTTTGCATAATGCTTCTTCAATATCTGTCTGCGACAGTGCTTTAACTTCAAATAAATGACAACGAGAACGTATAGCAGGATTGATGGCATGCAATGGATTACTGGTGGTTGCGCCAATCAAGGTAATATTGCCATTTTCTACATGTGGCAATAATAAGTCCTGTTTATCTTTATTTAAACGATGTACTTCGTCTACAATTAAAATAAGCCCCGGATATAAGCGGGCTTCCGCAAAAATTTGTTCCAATTCTTTTTTGTTGCCGGTTACAGCATTAAACAAACGATAAGGTAGTTCTAGTTCATTTGCTAATACCATGGCCAAAGTTGTTTTCCCTGTTCCCGGAGGACCATAAAATATCATAGAGAAGATACGTTTCGCAGCTAAGCATTTACGAAGGACGTTTCCTTCTCCGATTAAATGTTTTTGCCCGATGATTTCTTCTATTTTTTGCGGTCGCATGCGAAAGGCTAAAGGTTCCTGCATTATGATCACTTCACTTTCTATCTTATTTTATCATGGATATGGATGGACATGCCAACTATTAATGAAACGAATTATAGGGTGTGTTCAATTACGATCTTAATACCGATCAATAGTAAGATAATACCACCTAAGATACCGGCATATTTTTCAAGCAGGCCGCCCATAAAATGTCCGATAAACACCGCTAGAAAACTTAATACAAAGGTCGTGATGCCAATTATGACGATTGCTAAGACGATATCTACTTCCAACAAGGCAAAGCTAATGCCCACAGCCAGCGCATCAATGCTGGTGGCAATCGCAAGAATCAGAATCGTCTGTAGAGATAAAGATGCGTCTTGTTGATCGAGGTCAGGATGGAGAGCTTCTCTAATCATATTGATGCCGATGATTGCCAGTAAACCAAAGGCAATCCAATGATCAAAAGAGGCGATGATTTCCTGAAAGTAACTGCCAGCAAGCCATCCAAGCAAGGGCATCAAGGCCTGAAACATCCCGAAGAATACAGCGAGGATTAAGGCATAACGAAGGACTTCATGCTTTTTCATCGTCATACCTTTGGCGATGCTTACAGCGAAGGCATCCATACTCAAACCGATACCTATGAAAAATACAGAAATTAAACTCATATTTCATACCTCCAAAGAAAAAAAGACTTAGGCGCAAGAAAATCTTACGTATAAGTCTCGTTGTTTAATACTTAAGCCAGATTCAATACCTGAATCATCATGTTGACTTAACTACTCATCATGAGCCAACTACTCCCTTAACGGTGGCTAAATCATATCAGAAATCGAACAGAAATGCAATGTTAAATTGTATTACTAGTTGTATTTCCAAAGTCTGTTAAGAAATTTTCAGCATTGAAATCTGCTTTTGGATAATCTTTAAAGGAAGGCATTTTGATGTCCGTCACTTGATTTGGTTTTGCAATATTCATCGTTACTTCAGCTTTCATAGGCATAGACTGTTTATCGGCAATAATATTCATATCCATATGGATAACAATAGATTCCAACATCTTATCCTTAGCTACGACAAGATCTGCTTCATACTTACTTAGTTTGGCATCAAAATTTCCATTTTGTAATTGCTTGTTTGTCTTTTTTGCACTTTTTAAAGCATTTTGCATTGTTTTATCATTAAATACGGCATGTAAGTGATATTTACCATCTTGTTCTTTCATTGATAATTCTTTAAATTGATCCTTTGTACCAACATTTAAACTATTAGGCATCTCTTTTTCTAAGGCAGCAATTACGGGCTTTAGATTATATGCAATTTTTTCCTGATTCATCATATTCATATAAAACATATTCTTGTTTACATATAGCTGCAAGAAATCATCCATTTTCACACCACTCATAGCCGCTCCGAAATTTGCGGCAAGTTGCAATTGTTTCTCTGCATTGTACAGCATATCTGCCGTCACTTTCATATGCATATTCATATCATCTGCATCAAATAGCATTTTCATTTTTATATCTGCGCTTTTCAGCTCTTCCATCTTCTTTACCGTATCTTGATACACTTGGAATGCTTCATCACTTACTTTACTGCTACAGCCACTCATGCTAAAACCAAATGTCAGCATCAGTATTACGAGAACTACTTTCCATCCTTTTTTCATTTCACTAACCTCCTTTTTAAAAGAGGATCATTACTTAAGCAATGACCCTGTTAGATGTTATTTTTTCTTTTCTGGATAAGTCTTTAAATCCGCTGGGAATTTAACCTGTTGGTTCTTACCAACGTTTTTAAATTCCATAGACAGTTTAATATTTGCCTCTTCTTCTTTATCATTGGCTTTCTGAGTCATGTTAAAGTTCATATCAGCTTTACGGAACTGTCCGTTTTCTAATTTAACGACTAGTTTAACTTCTTTAATGGTAGCATCTTTTACATTCGCCACGCTATTGCCGGCTACATTTGCGTTAACAGAAGCTAAAGAATTTAAATTGTCTTTCAATTCTTTATTCAATTTTTCCTTATCGAATACTAATGTCAGTGTATCACCTTTGATACTTGCTTCTTCTAGATATTCTTTCATTTTATCCTTAGGAATTTTTAACGTATCCTTATCTAAGGATATACTAGGAATCTGGTTCATAGTGTCTTTAATGGCTTCTTTTTCTTTCTGAAGTCCCATCATATTTGTGTAGACATAATTTGAATCCATATACATTGTTACATAGTCATCAATCTTCTGTCCGGATGCAGATAAATCAAGACCTAAAGAAAACTGTGGTTTGCTTGATTCAAAATTGTAGGTGCCATCAATTCCAGCTTTCACCATTTGACCACTGGCGTTGACTTCCATTTGGATATCATAATCCGCTGACTTCATTTCCGTTACATTCTGAATAGCAGTTTCCAGTGCATCTAAAGCTTTATCGTCAACCTTAGAACCGCTGCAAGCGCTCATAGAGAGCAGAACGCCAACACTTAATAAGAGTGCTGTTAATTTTTTCATTTACTTTTTCCCTCGTTTCTTTCTTCTTAATACAATATTATATTAGCATAAGAAGGCGCGAAAGTGTATTTATTTTCCAAAGAAAATCTATGGTTTTTTATCTTTACTGTTACAAGTTTGTGATTAAGTAAGATATGTTATGCAATATAATGAAAAGTGATTTTATATACTTTAGATCAATCGTATCTACATATGCGTACATAGGATGTGATTTCTGTACAACGTGAATTGAAAAACGGAAGGAATTAGGGTATGCTAAGATGAGTAAAGGATAGGTGAGCATATGTTTCGTATAGGACAATCCAGTGATATTCATCAACTGATACAGGGTAGAAAGTTAATATTGGGTGGTGTGGAAATTGACCATGAAAGAGGATTGCTAGGTCATTCTGATGCAGATGCCCTTTTGCATGCTATTGCCGAAAGCATTTTGGGTGCTTTGGCTTTGGGAGATTTAGGAAAGCATTTTCCTGATACAGCAAAGGAATATAAGGATATGAATTCTTTATGGATGTTGCAGGAAGTATACAAGATGATGGATAAGCAGGGTTATAAAATCAATAATTTGGATGCTCTTATCATGATTGAGCGACCAAAGATGGCTCCCCACATTGCGAAAATGCGTGAGAATGTGGCTGCTGCTTTACATTGTGATATTGATCAAGTAAGCATCAAGGCTACCAGAGGTGAAAAAATGGGATTTGTTGGTAGAGAAGAAGGCGTCTTAGCACAATGCATCGTACTTTTAATTAAAAAATAGAATTTATCAATGTCGATGAAAGGAGCTGCCTTTTTAGACATTGTTTTTTATAGATTAGCGAACTATCAAGGAGTTGGAAAGAGCTTAGGCTGTGGAAGTATGTACAAGTTTATGCTGATGAAGGTTCATACGATTCGTCTAAATGCTGATGAGCAATCTTTTTTTAGCTAAACCGGCAAACAAAAGTTTGATGAACTTTGTTTCATTACTCATAACGATGAAACTTTTAATAGCGCTTGCTCTTTACCTTATGGAAAAGATAAGGAAGAAAAGTGGATGTTTTTCATAATTAAAATAATCAAATATGCTGATTTTCCTTGTAGAAGTTAGATAGAATTTGTGTAGTAGATAATAAAAGAAGATTTATTTTATGAATGAGAAAAAACAAAAAATGATTAAAAATATGTTATTTGGGAAATGAAAAATGACAAAGCATAGATAATTATATGTATAGCAATTGCTATAGTATTTTTTTATTGCTTTTTAGATATATGTATAGTTATTGTTAAAGTGAAAAGGTATGCTGAACATCAATATACAGAAAAACAGTATCTGCATAGACAAATAAAACAATGAAGATACGGTATGAATAGGTTATCTTAATAATAAATTGTAAATCTAAAGACTTACATAATAATTTAAGCTGAAGACAACGAGAAATTCGTCTGAGGTTGTAAGGGAAAGCTATATAATTTTGAGGAAACTGATCTTTTTTAAAAATAAGAATATTTCTTAATTTTATTCTTAAAAAGTATTGACAATGATAAACTTAAGAGCTATAATGAGAACGGTTCTTAAGAAAGGGGGCTGTTCCAATGAAACGTAAATCATCAAAACAGCGCGATATGATATTAAATTATCTTAAAACGATTGATGGACATGTAACAGCCGAAGAAGTTTTCAAGAACATGAATGAGGATGGTAATAAAATAAGTCTAGCAACCGTCTATCGTAATCTGAATATCCTGGTGGAAATGAATGAAATTAAAAAGATTGCCCATCCTGTAGAAGGATATCAGTATGATAAGACAAGTCATCCCCACTATCATCTGCATTGTGTAAGATGTGATCGTATTCTTGATTTAGATATTCCATATATGGAAGAATGGAATCATCAAATGGAAGCACAGACAGGCCTTTTGATACGCACACATAACATGATGGCAGAAGGCATTTGTAAAGACTGTTTAAAGAAAGAAAAACAGTAGTGGTATTTAAGCGAAATTTTCGCTTGAAGATAAAAGTTAAATAGGAGGAAAAAAAACATGGAATTAAAAGGATCTAAAACAGAACAGAATTTGATGGCAGCATTCGCAGGAGAAAGCCAGGCACGTAACAAGTATACTTACTATGCACAAATGGCTCGTGAAGAAGGTATGGAGCAGATTGCAGATATCTTTGAAGAAACAGCACGTAACGAACAGGAACATGCAAAATTATGGTTTAAGGCTCTGCACGGTGACAAAGTACCTACAACGGCAGTAAATCTGGAAGATGCAGCTGCTGGTGAAAACTATGAGTGGACAGATATGTATAAGAACTTTGCCGAAACAGCAAAAGCTGAAGGTTTTGCTAAAATTGCTTTCCAGATGGAGCAGGTAGCAAAAATTGAAAAACATCATGAAGAAAGATACTTAAAACTGTTGGAAAACGTGAAAAACGGTAAAGTATTTGAAAAAGAAGAACCAACAGTTTGGATCTGCGACATCTGTGGATACCGTCATGAAGGTACAGCAGCTCCTAAGGCTTGCCCAGTTTGTGGATACTCTGGAGCACATTTCGCTGAAGAAGCAACAAACTACTAATCATGAAATAGGACATATCTATGCGGGTATGTCTTTTTTCTTATGGTCGTTCGTAAGCAAGGGAAACGTAGATGCAGGACAACTAAAGGTGCGCAATATATAATAAAATTACCAATTATATGTATATTAACTATAAAAAAAGGCCTGTCTTAAGAAAGTAAAGACAGGCTGTTGCATATAATAAAAAAGTGTTGATGCTATCAATCTGGGGGAAGATACACTGACTTGCCATATGGGTGGGGGAAGAAAAAGCAAGTCAGGCGATAGCACCAACATGTATAATATAACGTATTTGTTTATAGAAATCAATAAAATTTGTAACAATTTTTAAATTCTGACAGAATCTTTTGATAAAGCTGGAAATTCATGGCATGTACTTATTTTAACAGGCTATAATCAAATTTCATGAAATCTTGAATGACCGTATTTACTCCTGGTAACTGTTTGTATTCCGCCACTTTATCCGAAGTGGTAATAGCGATGATTTTTGCGACATGACAGCGATATGCAAAGTCAATACCGCTTAAGGAATCTTCGAAAACGAGACATTCTTCAATGGGCACATCAATGCGGGATGCACCATCTTGAAACATTGTAATTTTATTTGTATGTAAACCATCATCATATACAATCTTATCTACATCAAACCAGCGATCTAAGTGGAAACTGGAAATAAAGAAATCGATATTATCTTTAATTGAGGCACTGCAGATCGTCATTGGTATGTGCCTTTGTTTTAAGGTGTCTAGTACTTCCTCTAAACCGTCTACCAAATGAAAGGTAGCTGGATCATTACGGCATACCTCACGATACAGGGCTTCCTTGGAAAGCGAGAGGTTTTTACTCTCTTCTTCACTTAAATGATCTCCCATTAACATTTCAATAATACGTTTATTTGTCTGTCCGTGCATGTGATCCAATTCATCGTCCGTAATCGGTTTATTGCGATATTTTAAGGAAAAGGTGTTCCATGCTTTTTTATGCATGGGGCCATCAAAAAACATTGTTCCGTTAAAATCAAATAATATTCCCTTTATCATGTACTATCCTCTCTCTTTCCCTTTTATTTTAGCTGACCTTGGCAAAACGTCAAGAAAAATTATCAGTAGTATATCATAAACAAGATAGGTACGCACTTGCATTTAAAAGGAAAACCTTTATAATAAAGAAAACCTGAAAGGGGTGATTGCTCATGCTGCAGGAAGAAGTGTTTTTTGATTTATCATTATTATCCTATTTTAATAGCTATGGTACAGGTATTCGTGTTGCGGATATGATACGTAGGATTTTAGCGGATACATCACTTGTAGAAGATTATGGACATTTAGCTGATTTTCGTTTAAATCTAGCATTATTAAAAAGTATTTCCCTAGAACATTATGAAACGATGCGGGTACGGGAATATTTTGATGATAATGCGAACAGTGGTGTTGTCTATTATATCTTTGAAACGGATGAAGAACTAATCTTTGCTTTTCGCGGCAGTGAGGCTTTTGACGATATTCGTCATGAAACCGGTTGGCAGGATTGGATGGACAATTTTCGCATGTTTTTAAAGGAACCAACGTATCAACAAATCTTTACACTTCATTGTTTGCATACGACACAAATCACAAAGCCATTTTATCTGTGCGGTCACTCCAAAGGAGGGAATCTTGCCTTATATTGTGCATTGACGATGCGTCAAGATTTACAAGAGTTGTTATTAGGCGTTGTCAGCTTTAATGCACCGGGTATCACGAAAGATATTTTTAACCTGTATCAGGAGCGTATTGAAGATAGTGAGTTTCAAAGAAAATTATTAATATTTGAAAATGAAAATGATTGTATATCATCTTTCTTTGAACATATGAAAGAACCATATTATATACGTTCTACATTTCCTTGTGGGACGATGGAAGAACTATATCATAATCATAATCTTTATGCTATGCAGGAATTTCGTCATAATGCATTTCTGTTGGCCGAAAAGAAAACGGCAGTTCCTAAAGTTGTCTATCATTTTGTGAATGATTTTTTTGTGAATTTGAAAGAAGAGCGTTTGCATAAATTAGTTGCCAGAATGGATGATTATTTTGAAAGTGGTTTATCCATGTCAGAATTGTATCGTGTATTGATCTATCATATCAGTAAATATACATCTTTATTCGAAGATATCGATTATGAGGAAATAAAGACGATTACTTTTCAAGATTTAATCGAGCGTAGAAAAACTAAGCAGTTGTTAGAAAAAGTAAAAGGATTACAGCCGAAAGATGCTTTGCGTAAGGCTTATGATGTAGTAGGAAATTTATCAGCGATCAATAAGCTAAATGAGCTAGATATTTCTCAGATAACCCAAGGGTTTATTCATAATTATGAGCTTTTGATGAATAAGACAACACAAAACTTACAGGATCTGCTGACACAAAATAATGAGCGTATTCTCCAAGCGATGCGCTCTATCCGCAATCGTTCCGCACAAGAAATAAAAGAACAAAACGAGAAAGAGGAAGACTTGCAAAGTGACTGAAAGTATAGTATTCTAATTATGGAATATAGACAACAGAAAGAAGGAATACAATGCCTTTAAAACATGCAATCTTAGGTTTGTTGAATTATGCGGATATGACAGGGTATGACATTGATCGTTATTTTAAATCCAGCATTGCCTTTTTTTGGCATGCGCAGACCTCACAGATTTATAAAGAGCTGACGACATTAACAGATAAGAATTGGGTAGACTCAGATATCGTGTATCAGAGTGATAAACCGAATAAGAAGGTGTTTCATATCACGGAGGAAGGAAAACTCGAATTGCATCGCTGGCTGGCAGATGCAGAGCTATCTGATATTATGAAATATAAAAACCCTTTATTGATTAAAATCTTCTTTTCCAGTGAGATTGATATTGACCAGACCATGCGTTTACTTGAAAAATATATACGTGAATGCTCGGAGGTCATTGATCATATGAATGAGGATTTAAATAAGATACCTGATTTTGAGGCACAGATTCATAAAGATAACGAATCTTTTTATTGGGGAATGACTATGACCTATGGATTTATGTATTATCAGAATGAAATCAAGTGGGCGAATTGGTGTATTGATAAATTAAAAGAAAAGATTTCTTGATCAAAGTGGTGCATGCATATGCATAGAAAGCAAATCCTTGAATTTCAAAGAATTTTTGACACAGCGTGAAAACGTGCTATAATAGCCTTGTAATTACCATATGAAAACAAAGATACGAAGGCAAAGGAGCGTGGAAATATGGAAACGAAGAAGTGGGAAAAACAACAATACTTAGATGTACTTCAAGATAAAAAATGGGAAGCACATAACAAGCAGTGGTTATATATCGAAGTTAACGCAAAAGATTTACTAGAAGAATGTGAACCGGGCATGAAAAATCAGAATGTTTGCTGTAAAGCAATGCTGGAAAGCATGTTAGAGGGTGATGGCTTTATCGTAGAGCCAAAAAATAAAAGTAAATGTGCGGCAAGTCTGACCATTCGCTATTACGTTGATAATCTGAGTCCTGAAAGACGTAAGTATTCTGAAGTAAATTAAGAGTAAAGAAAGCTGTTCTGCAGCTTTCTTTTTAAAGGAGATAAGGATAGATATGGAAAAAATAACAAGTTTCTGTGTAAATCATGATATATTGCCAAAAGGCATGTATATTTCACGTGTCGATGGGGATATCATCACCTATGATTTGCGAATGGTTGTCCCTAATGGTGGAATATATTTGGAGAATGACGGTTTACATACCTTTGAGCATTTATTTGCGACTTATGTACGTAACAGTGCATATGCAGATGAAATTATCTATGCTGGACCAATGGGGTGTCGTACCGGATTTTATTTTTTAGTACGTGATAAAATGACGAAGGCAGAAGCGATTGCCCTTGTTCAAAAGACCATGCAATTCATCAGTAATTATGAAGGAGCTATTCCGGGAGCTCAAGAATCAAAAGAGTGTGGAAACTATTTGGATCATGATTTAACGAAAGCTAAAACGATTGCAAAGGAGTATTTAGAAGTAATTAAGGATTGGCACATCGAGCAGTTAGCATATCCTCAATAATCAAACAAAAGCATGTTGTGGGAAACAGCATGCTTTTGTTTATCTGTTGATAATTAATTAAATGTAATGATCATGGATATCATGATACATGAGGGTAGATGGTATATAAACTTTGCTTAGATCATGGCAGTTACAGTTCTATCCCATATTGCTTAGTAATAAAGTTCAAATCACTATATAGCTGATCTTTGGAATAGCCATGTGCACGCAGTTCACTGTCTTCTTTTGCGTTTAAATAATCAAAGAAAGCCAAGGCTGTTTTCAAATATTCCAGATTCTTATCTGTGAAATGCTCAACTAAATAGTTCATGGCTTGGGCATAATTGTCTTCTTGGATGAGCTGGTAAATAGTATGATAATAAACTTTTGTCTCTTCGTCCTTTAATTCTTCTTCGACCGTGATTTCTTCAGAGGCCTTGTGGAAAAACATCATGCGAAGCATTTTTGTCATGGAAGAGATTTGCCGCATCATCCAATCGTTTTCAAAGACACTCATGCGATATGATCCGCATCAAATATGATGCCGCCATCCTTACGTGCTGCTTCATAAACTTCCATTACCGTTCGGGAATACTCCAGCTTTTGGTAACAGGTAGTATAATCCTGTTCCGTAAAAAGGCGATTGAATTCTTTTACCTCATAGTACAATGCGATATCGTTTTGCGGCAATGTAAGATTTTCTTCTTTGCCATCCTTATAAATTTTTAATACCGCACATTTACTTGTTTCTGATTCTACAACAGCATAGCCCTTTTCTCCTTGAATCTGCGCCATGCAGCGACTTCTAGTATCTTTTGCCCCAACGCATACAGATGTAAAGCCATCATATTTTAAAATTGCTACCCCACTGGTGTCAATTCCACGCTGGATAGTTGGGAGATACTGTACGGCGTTAGGTTTGCCAAATAAACCAATCGTAAAATGCAGATTATAAATATTAATATCGGATAAAGCACCGCCTGAAAAGGCTGGGCTAAAGACATTTGGAGTCTCACCTGCCAAAAACTTATCATAACGACTGGAATATTGAGAAAAATTACATTGTACCATACGAATGGTTCCCAGCTCAGGTAATTTCTCTTTCAGCGTCAGATAGTTCGGCATATGAGAAGTTACGATTGCCTCGAATAAAAATAAGTGATGTTCTCTTGCATAGGTATCTAAGATTTGAAATTCTCGGCAATTAGAAGTAAATGGTTTTTCACAAATGACATGTTTACCATGTTGCATCGCCTGTAAGCTATATTGAAAATGTAAGCTGTTTGGTGAAGCTACATAAACAAAATCAATATCCTCACGATTTAACATTGCTTCTAAATCTTCATAGATGTCTTTGATGCCATACTTATCTGCAAGGTTTTGTGCATGCTCTTTCTTCCGGGTATACATGGCAACACATTCCACATCTTCATTTTGTTTTACCGCATCCAAAAACCAGTCAACGATGAATCCGGTACCAATTGTAGCTACTTTCATGATGAATCCTCCTCTTTGTATAATATAAATATATCATAAACCAGAAGGATAATGAATGGACAGTACATATTTTGTTGTAATTGGTGATGATTTTTGTATAATGTAGATGAGGAGAAAAACGGATATGAAAAAAGCATTTACGGTACTTTTTTGTCTGTTGCTTGTTATGGTGATGTCACTTCCTGTTTATGCCAGAGCTGGTGGTGGAGGAAGCGGTGGTGCAAGTGGGGGAGGTGGCTCTTCCGGTGGCACACATACCAATCATACAAGTGATGGTAATAGCAATGTCGGTATACTGGAAGCAATTGCCTTGTTAGTGTTAAGCAGCAGTGCATATTTAGTTTATCGAGGCAAGGTATATAAGAAGAGCAGACAAAGCAAAAAATTGTTAAAAGAAATAGATGATTTAGATGCTGTTTGGGATGAAGATCATATTTACACACGAGTAGAAGAAATTTTTTATGCAGTACAGAATGCTTGGACGATGAAAAGTCTGGAAGACCTTCAGCCATATTTAAGTGATCGGCTTATGGAAAATTGGAAAGCCAAGATTGACTGGATGGATATTCGCAAGGAACGTAATGTTTTGGAAAACATTCAACTATTATCACGTTCATTAGTTGGAATCTATGATGCTTTGGATGACAGTAAAGATATGGCATGGTTTTATATAGAAGGAAAGATGATTGATTATACGATCAACGAGGATGATGGGACCATGCTAGATGGTAATAAACAAGCACAAAGCTTTATCGAGTTTTGGAAGCTGATACGAAAAGAGGATGAATTTTACTTAGATGAAGTGCGTCAAAAAGATGAGATGAACATTCAAGACTTTGTGAATTTCAGTGAGGAGATTGGCAATGAAAACAATGGAAATCGTATGCGGCATCCTTCATGATCAAGAAGGATATTTGATAGCACGTAGAGGAAAAGGCATACATGAAAATATCTGGGAGTTTCCCGGTGGTAAGGTTGAAAGCGGCGAAACAAAGGAAGAAGCTATTCTGCGAGAGTTAAAAGAAGAGTTGAATTTAACCTGTCAGATAATTTGCTATTTGACAAGTATTGAGGATGTGCGTGAAGATGTCATATTGCATGTGCATGCTTATGTTTGTAAGGCAATATGTGGGGAAATGAAGCTAAGTGCACATCATGAGGTGCGTAAGGTTGCCTTAGATGAGATATCTGCATATCCATTTGAAAAAGCTGACACCCCTATTTTGGAAGCTTTAAAAGCGTACGAACACAAGCACCTGTAAAGCTAGTGTATCAAGTATTGAAGATATAAGTGAACTGTATAATCTATCAGTTCTTTTCTTTTGCTTAATGAAACGTGTATAAAAAATTCCTTACATTTCGCAAGGAATCTTTGATGAAAGAAGAAATGCTTTCAGCTTTCCTCATAGGAGGAAGATAGTTTTGTTTTTTTCATTGTCTTCTTTCGTTTTCTGTATTTTATAAGCTGTTCGATTAACATCACTACAGCCAGGTAAATGAAAAGAGGGAATGCAATCGCATTGTTTAGATCCCATAAAGCATGGCAGAAAATAGCGAGCCATAAAGAATGTGTTCTTTCAAATAAACATATGAAAATAACGGAAATTAGAATGCTTAACACCACAAACCCAAAGATGTCATTTGTATGGCCGCTCATAAGCACAGGAAGGTGTGCAGCAGTAAATAAGATACAACTCATAAGCCCAGCAAAACCCTTACCGCGCTTTGTTTTAAAGGTTGTATACACAATACCGCGATACATGATTTCTTCCCATATCCCGGTCATAAGTAGATACTCGACAACGGTATAAATAAAGCTTGCAGAATCTATGGCTAGATCGCTTGCTAGCATAAAATGGATAAATATAGAAACTGCGATATACACGATAAGTCCAATAATAGGGGGCCAGAGCATTTGTAAATTCAGCCATTGTTTCATTTCCTTACGATAACAAGTAAAAGCCAGTAAAAGAATAGGCAGATAAGAAATTAAAGAAATACCGAATGACACGAATAAAGATTGCGATGTGGTATCGATAAATAGATAACGGAAAGCGGTAAGCCAACCGATGTACATAAGACAAAAAATAAAGACGCTCTTTTCTTTCTTCAAAATTTGTTTCATAATACTGCCTCCTATATATAAAGAAGATCGTGATATAATAGTTATAGTGTATCATTAAAAAAAGAAAAGATAAAGCTAGCCAATAGTTTTATGCAGCATCTAAATAATAAAACATCTCCTCCATATGCATTAGAATATAGTATAATATACATAATCATAGAAAAGAGGGAACCGTATGCAAAAAACATCTGAAACAAAGGTCTTGCGTGATCCGGTTCATGGCTATATCCATGTGGATCTACAAGTCGTATGGGATTGTATCAATGCCAGAGAAATGCAGCGCTTACGCCGTATTCATCAACTTGGCGGTGATTTTCAGGTTTATCATACTGCAGAACATTCCCGTTTTTCACACTCTTTGGGGGTATATGAAATCGTTCGAAGAATGGTGTATGAAATTGACAGCATTGCAGAATCTTTAAGTGATTATGGCAAAGCAGTTGTTATGCTGGCCGGTTTGTTGCATGATATCGGTCATGGCCCATTTTCTCATGCCTTTGAGGATATTTCTCCCCTTAAGCATGAGGAATATACGGTTAAGATCATTTTAGAAGACAGTGAAATTCATCGCATTTTAGCCAATTGTGATCCCGAATTACCGAATGATGTTGCCAGCATCATTCGGTATGAGAACCCCAAAGAATGTCTAAATCAAATTGTCAGTGGACAACTGGATGCGGATCGTATGGATTACTTATTACGAGATGCTTACTTTACAGGGACAAGCTATGGGAAATTTGATTTAGAGCGCATTCTTAGAACCATTCGTTTAAAGGATGAACGTATTGTGGTAAAACAAAGTGGTATCCACAGTGTGGAAGATTATATCATGGCACGTTATCATATGTATTGGCAAGTATATTTACATCCGGTGGCACGCAGTTATGAGGCATTATTATCAATCATGTTTCAAAGGATGAAGGATGTTGCTAAAAAAGATCCGGATGTTTTGCGTGAAGTTTCGATGTTTCATCCCTTTTTGTTTAAAAAAGAACCTGATATTGAAGATCTCTACCAGATGGATGAGCCAGCTGCCTTTTATGGCTTTTCCCGTTTATTGTATTGCGGTGATGAAATTTTGTGTGACATTGCATATCGTATCTTGAATCGTAAATTATTCGCTTATAAAACAATTGAAAGTGAAAAGGATTATACAGCAATCTGTGATAAAGTAGCGGCAATGGGATATGATCCTACTTATTATGTATATCGCGATGCAGTATCTCAGCGCCCTTACTCACCTTATTCTATTCAGGATAATCCTCATAATATTTTAGTGTTACAAGAAGATGGCAGTATTAAAGAATTGAGTGAAGCAAGTGAAATCGTCAAAGCTTTAACAAGAGCTGATTTAAAGGAAGAACACAAAATTTATTATCCGATTGAACATTTAGCTAATGAAGATGTTCGTATTAAGACGAAAACACACAAAGATTATAAGGAATCGACCATCTGGCAATTATCAGAATAAGGTGTGGCTCTTACAAGATAACGGTTACAAATTTAGCAATTTTACGATTTTCTAGTGAATTCAGATAAGGGATATGGTACAATGAATGAACAGAAAACATGAATGGAGATGAATGCGATGCAACCATCTGAATTAGATATCCTGGAAATCATTTCATCTGTAGGACAGGCACGAAGTTTTTACATTGAGGCTATTCAGGAAGCAAAAAGTAAAAATTATGAGGGATGCAATGAGCTTGTGCGCAAAGGAAATGAAATGTATGCGAAAGGTCATCGGATTCATCAGCTCATGATCCAAGAGGAAGCAGGAGGCAACCATGTAGAGGTAAATTTATTACTGACCCATGCGCAAGACCAGCTTATGAGTGCAGAGAGCTTTAAGATTCTCTGTGATGAATTTGTGGATACCTATCGTCGTCTCGATGAATTAGAAACACAAATTCATCGTTAAAAGCCTTGTTTAGAAGCTAGGATGATAGTAAACATACAGAAGTAGATAGGTGTGCTGCTTCTGTTTTTTTATTCTTACTATTTATGGTACGGTTATCAAGTGTTTATGCCTCTTGCCTCACAAAAGGTTTTCAACAGCGTTTCTCAACACTTGAGAAAGCGATAGGTCTGTGTTAAAATGCTCTCAGGAAATAACAGGAGATATGTAATGAAGAAAAAAGCGCTATTTTTTGATTATGATGGTACACTCATTTCTGATGAAACACATACGATACCCAAGAGTGCACGCAAAGTATTGAATAAATTGAAAGATAAAGGATATTTATTGTTTTTGAACACCGGAAGAACAAAAGCAATCCTTGATCCAATCATATCTGAATTGGATTTTGACGGACAAATCTTAGGTTGCGGTAGTTATATCGAATACCATGATAAAGTGCTGTATGATGTGGATGTTGATAAGCAATTATATGAGGCAATTATCCAAAAGGTTGCTGCGTGTCATGTCGATGCCTTCTTTGAGGGAACGCATGCTTTATATATGACACATGGCATTCAATCACCTAGATTATTAAATTTGTTGGAGCGTTATCATGATGCCAATATGGTGATGAAGTCCGTAGATGATTTGGAAGATGATTTTGTGAAGATGTTTGTCAGTTATCAGGATTTGGATAAGGAACAGGAATTTCATGATTTTATCATCCAAAACTTTGAATATATCGACCGTGGACAGCATTGTGCAGAGTTGATCTTAAAAGGTCATTCTAAGGCAACCGGGATTCAATTTATTATGGATAAATTGAATATTGATATTGAAAACTGTTATGTGTTCGGTGATAGCAACAATGATTTAGCAATGTTTCGTTTTGTGGAAAACAGTGCTTTGTTAGGCAATGCCAATGAGCATCTCCATGAGGAAGTCATGCATGTATGCAGTGATGTAGATCATGATGGTTTAATGGAAGCTGTCAATGCTTTTCAATTATTATAAAGAGCAATCGTAAAGTGTCCTTTCAGTAGGGCGCTTTTTATATACGCAGATATTCAAATATGATATTCTTAAAAAGAAAAGATGGGTTTTAACACAATAAAAATGAATTCTTGTTATCGTAAGGGTAGATATTCTTGCCGTTCTTTTATGGTATGGTGTTGGATAAGTAAATGCTTTCTTGTTGGTAAAGAAGATTGCTTTATCGGCTTTTGCAGTGCAACTTATCCCCATAAAATGCAGGTTATAGAAATTAGCTTGTCTTAAAGCGTGAATTCGTTAAACTAAAAGTGAAGAGAGGGAAAGATCATGAAAATAAGGTTGCTGTGTAGAAAAGAAACAGTGGAAAAAGTAAAGACGGCTATCCAAAAGGGTGATGTACAATTTGATGATCATGCGAGTATGGTCTTATATGAAATTAACCATGAGTATGATTACCTGTTGGTAAAAGATGGCGAAGAGCATATGCGCTTGGCAGTGGATGAGATCTTGTATATTGAAAGCATTTCCCAGGAAATACTTGTCCATGCAAAAAGTGGCTGTTATCGTAGTAAGAATACGATGTATCAATTAGAAGCAGGCTTGTATGAAAAAGGTTTTCTGCGTGTTCATAAAGCATATATCGTTAATAAAAAAGCTATTCGTAGGATTCGTACCAATCTTTATATGAAATTCACACTAGTTTTGGATAACCAAGAAGAAATTGAAGTATCACGAAGCTATTATTACCGTTTCAAAGAAGAGATGGGTTTCTAGGAGGTGAACAAGATGAAAGAACAATTAGAAAAAATTTTTGCGCCGCAGAGTACGGAAGGGTTTCTATGCATGCTAGGTATTATAATCTTATTAGGAGTATTGTTGTATGCAGGTTATCGAAAATTTTATGAAAAGCGCATCAATCAAGTGTTGACAGGGAAAAAGGTGCGTATCCTTTCTTTGGAAGCAATCATGATCCTATACTTTATCGCAAGTGTGATTAGCGTATTAGTGTATATGGGAAATGTCTATGCATTACCAAACCAGCAGATTGTAGAAGAAACGTGTAATGTAGAAAATGGCTATGTTGACTTTGGAAACACAAGAGAAGGTGTAGAGAAAAAGATTCAAGAGCTGCATAAGCAGGCAAAAACCTCCTTTATTCATCAAGAGAAAAAGAATAAAGATGGCACGACAAGCATTTATGCGGAAGTAGATGGGAAATCCTATATTTATGCTATCGTATATCCTTACACGTATCCTTTAGAAAATCGTGAGTTCTTTCATGTATCGGTAAATAAGTCAGGAATAGGCGCTAGCTTTTATCAAGAAAGAGTAAAAGGTGAGAATGAGCTAATCGGAATGATCGTAGGGCAGCATAGAAAGAAAAATTGTCCGATTGTTGAGTATGATTTGGAAATCTATAACTTTACCGAAGGTGAAAATAAGCATCCGCTAGATTTAAAACAACATTTCCGTATTGAGAAGGGAGGTATTGAAACAAAATGAAAAAGAAAATAATCGCTATTGTTGTATTGGTTATTCTAGTACTTGGTGGTTATGCCGTTTGCAATGCGACACCGAAAAAGGAAACCATATTGCCTAAAATCAGTTACTATTATGAAATGGATAATGCACATTTCTGGCAGGTTGATTATCTCTATCAGGGAAGTGGAAAATTTGTGGATATTCGCGATTATCAGTGTACTAAAAAGATGGATCCACCTTATAAAATACAGCCTACGAATATCATAAGAGAAGGTACTTGGCAAACATTCTCTGTAATCATGCACCTTTTGGAAAATAGTGATGTGCATTTTAGCGAACTTATATATCAGGAAAAGGATAAGCAAAAAGCTGTGTCAATCGGCGAAGTGCATTTACAAAACCGGAAGGTAAATACATTCGATTTTGATGAAGGAGAATCCCTTGCGATGCGAGTTGAAGGAAAACCAAAAGTGTTAGACCTTGAAATGCATAAGAAAACGAAAGGAAAACTGCAACGTATCGAGTGTGTGAATCCACATGTCAGTGTCAAATGGAAACAAGGAAAGTCAAGCGTTGAAGAGAAGAATGTCGGTTATGAGTTAACTTTTCAAATGAAAGATAAAGGATATGATTATTATGCTACCAATCTTCGCTATTATTATGTACAAGATGGTAAAGAAGTCGTCTATAACGGGCAGGCAATCTTTTATTTAAAAGCGGATGGAAGTATCTTTCATGCCAATAATATCGGAGGTAATGCCTTCTTAACAGATGAGATGTCCTAAGGACATCTTTTCTTTTGCCTTTTAATTAGATAAGATAGGTAAGGAAAGTGGCTGATAAAATCGAAAGAAATCATGCGTAAGGATTAGAAAAGATGACAAGATGTTCATATCCTTAGGAAAGGACAGGAAAAAATGAACAATAAGGAAATCGCCTGTTAATAACAAACGGAAAAGAAATATGGCAGTGGATTTAAAAAGGGTTTCATATTGATAAATAAAACCAATGAAATCATAGAAGGTAGACATAATTAGGATTGTAAAAGTACATGAAATAAAGTAAAATAAATGTGGTAAAACCTTGTATAGTATCATAATTTGGTTGATAGTTTCTACCCGCTGACCTAATCGGTGGACTACAAGGAATCTTTTGACATGGTCATGAAGGTTTCTTGTGAACTTTTCATGTTTTTTTATTTTAGATAACAGAAAGGAAAAGAAAAATGAAGGTATTGGTAATAGGAAAGGGTGGAAGAGAGCATGCTCTTGCACTTGCAGCACATAAAAGTGCTTTGGTAGATGAAGTTTATGCTGCACCGGGAAATCCCGGCATGGCACAGTTTGCGACCTGTGTAGACATCAATGACAGCGATGTGGATGGTTTGGTTGCATTTGCGAAAAAAGAACAGATAGATTTGACAATCGTCGGACCTGAGGCTAGTCTATCCCTTGGTGTTGTCGATGCATTCCAACAGGCCGGCTTAAAGGTTTTCGGGCCTACAAAAGATGCGGCACAAATTGAATCCAGTAAGGATTTCGCTAAGCAGATCATGGTGAAATACGATGTGCCAACCGCTGCTTATGCGACCTTTGATAAAGAAGATGCCGCAGTTGCCTATGTGAAGGCACAAGGTGCTCCTATCGTTATTAAAGAAGATGGTTTAAAAGCCGGAAAAGGTGTTACCGTTGCCCAGAGTGAAGAAGAAGCGTTAGAGGCAATACATATTGCCTTCAGCATTCCCGGTAATAAGGTTGTAATTGAGGAATGTCTGGTAGGTTTTGAGTTCTCTTTAATTTGCTTTGTATGTGATGATATCGTTGTGCCTATGCAGGTGGCACAGGATCATAAATGCGCGTATGATGGAGATAAAGGTCCTAATACCGGTGGTATGGGATGCTATTCACCGGTTAAGAAAATTACACCGGAAATTATTCAAGAGGCAATGGATACCATCATGGTGCCAATGGCCAAAGCAATGGTAAAAGAAGGACATCCATTTACCGGTTTCTTATATGGCGGTTTAATGTTAACGGATAAAGGTATTAAAACTATTGAGTTCAATGCCCGTTTTGGTGATCCTGAAGCAGAAGTAATCTTGCCACGCTTAAAAAGTGATTTCGTTGACGTCATTTTGCATGTGATGAACCATGAGGCTATGGAATTAACATGGGATGATAAGGTAACGCTTGGTGTTGTCTTAGCAAGTGAAGGCTATCCTGCGGGAAGTACTAAGGATGCTGTGATTACAGGCTGTGATGAAGTAGATGCCCTTGTTTATCACATGGGAACGGCAAAAAAAGATGGTGAGTTAGTAACCGCCGGTGGACGTGTCATGATCGTTGTGGCACAGGAAGATACCTTACAGGCTGCATTTGATAAAGCTTATCATGAAGTAGCAAAAATTCAGTGTGAGAAGTTGTTCCATCGCCATGATATTGGCAAAAAAGATATGTAATTGATTACGATCAGAAGGAGGAACGTCATGTTTAAAACAGATTTGGAAATTGCACAAGAATGCACATTGGAGCATATTCGCGATGTAGCGGCTAAAATTGGTGTTGAGGAAAGTGACTTGGAATACTATGGCAACTATAAGGCAAAGGTATCCCTGGATTTATTAAACCGCAACCAGGATAAAGCGGATGGTAAACTGATTCTGGTGACTGCCATCAATCCAACAAAAGCCGGTGAAGGAAAATCAACGACAACTGTTGGATTGGGAGATGCCTTAAACCGTATTGGTAAAAAGACGATGATTGCATTACGTGAACCATCTTTAGGACCGGTCTTCGGTTTAAAAGGTGGGGCAGCCGGAGGCGGCTATGCACAAGTTGTGCCAATGGAAGATATCAATCTGCATTTCACCGGTGACATGCATGCCATCACAACGGCCAATAATTTAATCAGTGCTTGTTTAGACAATCATATTCATCAGGGCAATGAACTGGATATTGATATTGAACATGTAACTTGGAAACGCTGTCTGGATATGAATGATCGCACGCTGCGCAATATCAATATCGGACAAGGCGCAAAAGCCAATGGTGTAGAGCGTAAGGATGGCTTTAACATCACGGTCGCATCCGAAGTTATGGCGGTGTTGTGCTTAGCTACATCTCTCATGGATCTAAAAGAGAGCTTAGGTCGTATGTTGGTTGCTTATAATACGAAAAAGGAACCTATTTATGTAAAGGACTTAGGCATTGAAGGTGCGCTGGCTATGGTATTGAAGGATGCCATCAAACCAAATATGGTGCAGACATTGGAACACAATCCGGTCTTGATCCATGGTGGTCCTTTTGCGAATATCGCTCATGGCTGTAACTCTATTTTAGCAACTAAGACTTGTCTAAAACTGGCGGATTATACGGTTACGGAAGCTGGTTTTGGCGCAGATTTAGGAGCTGAAAAATTCTTAGATATCAAATGTCGCTTTGGTGGTTTAAAACCAAATGCAGTGGTTATCGTGGCAACGATTCGTGCTTTGAAGCAGCATGGAAATGTTGCTTATGAAGATTTAAAAGAAGAAAATGTCGAAGCTATGTTAGCCGGTTGTGAAAACTTGGCAAAACACATTGATACTGTAAAACAATTCGGTCTTCCTTATATCGTGGCTATTAATGAATTTGCTAGCGATACGCCAAAAGAAGTGACAGCTTTAGAAAATTGGTGTAAAGAGCATCAACATCCAATGTCTTTATCTCAGGTATGGGCAAAAGGTGGCGAAGGGGCTATTGACTTAGCTCAGCAACTGGTTGCTTTATGTGATCAAGAGAATAACTACGCACCTTTATATGCTGTAGAAGACAGCATTGAAGATAAGATTCAGGCGATCGCAATGAAGGTATATGGCGCTGATGGTGTTGATTTTACTGAAGAGGCAAAAGCCCAGATTGCTCTGTATAATACACTTGGTTGGAATAAGATGCCAATCTGTATGGCCAAAACACAGATGTCTTTAAGCGATGATGCGAAGGTTTATGGTGCACCAAAAGGTTTCCGTATTACGGTACGTGAATTAAATCCATCTTTAGGTGCCGGTTTTATCGTTGCATTAACCGGTAAAGTTTTGACCATGCCAGGTTTACCAAAACATCCGGCAGCCTTAGATATGGACATCAATGAAGAAGGACATATCGTAGGGTTATTCTAATAGAAACAAGTTAAACGATATAGTGATTGAAAAAGAAGAAATCATATCCTTGTGTAAGTGATATTAGATTTCTTCTTTTAGGTTATTTCTTTGTTTTGTACCATAATTCTAAAAGTGTATATCATAAAGATTAAGAAAAGGGGCATACTTCCCTTCTTTTTTATAATGCTGTTTTGACTTTTGGTATGCAACAATTCCTACTTATTTTATCGTATCTTTTATGTTTAGAAAGATTATTGTATCCGATAGGGGATAATAAAAGGTTTGCTACTTTCAAGACAGCAAACCTTACGATAGTTCAAGAGTGATCTAATTAACGATGATATAATTTTTTGGTCTGATACTGATCCTCACAAGTCAGATTGACCTTCAGCTTACGGAAGGTTCCCGCATCTACTTGTGATAGGATAACAGTACTATGGGCTTCACAATTCTTTAATTTATCAAGCTGCTGCAATGCCAAATGTGATACCGGATTGGTCGTAGCACTGATAGCAAGGGCGATTAGAACTTCATCGGTATGTAAACGAGGATTGTGATTGCCTAATGACCCCACTTTTAATTTCTGGATTGGTTCAATGATATTCGGTGATATTAAAGGAATGATATCATTGATATTGCCTAATTTCTTTAAGGCATTTAATAATGCTGCCGAACTGGCACCTAATAAAGATGTTGTTTTTCCTGTGACAATGGTGCCATCCGGTAATTCAATGGCAACAGCCGGTGCATTCGTCTCTTCCGCTTTGGCAAGTGCCGGTTTTACACAAGCACGTTCTTCCGGTATGATATTTGCCTGAGACATGATAATTTCTATTTTTTTGATTGTGTCTTCATTGGTATGTCCTTTTTTGAAGTCAACCTTCGCTTTATAGTAACGGCGAATAATTTCCTCAGTACTTGCTTTGCGTGCTGCTTCATCATCGCATATGCAATAACCAACCATGTTAACACCCATATCTGTTGGTGATTTATAAGGGCTTACGCCTAGAATCTTTTCAAACATCGTATTTAAAACAGGGAATATTTCTACATCACGATTATAATTTACCGTTGTTTCACCATAAGCCTCTAAATGGAAAGGATCAATCATATTAATATCATTTAAATCAGCTGTCGCAGCTTCATAAGCAAGATTTACCGGATGTTTTAGAGGAAGATTCCAGATAGGGAAAGTCTCAAATTTCGCATAACCGGCTTTTACACCACGCTTATGTTCGTGGTAAAGCTGTGACAAACAGGTGGCCATCTTACCGGAACCCGGACCCGGAGCTGTCACCACGATTAATGGTTTCGTGGTTTCTATGTATTCATTCTTTCCATAACCTTCATCAGAAACAATCAGCGGAATGTTGTTAGGATAACCGGCAATCTGATAATGCAGGAAAACGCGAATACCTAAATGTTCCAGGTGTTTTTTAAATGTATCAGCGGATGCCTGGTTCGCATATTGGGTAATGACGACACTACCCACATATAAACCGGTATCACGGAAGGCATCAATCAAACGCAGTACTTCTACATCATAGGTGATTCCCATGTCGCTGCGAATTTTATTTTTCTCTATATCACTTGCGCAAACAGCGATAACAATTTCTACTTCTTCTTTCAGTTCTAACAACATTTTTAATTTACTATCCGGCTGAAATCCCGGAAGGACACGTGCAGCATGATGATCATCGAACAGCTTGCCGCCGAATTCCAGATATAGCTTATTGTCAAATTTAGAAATTCTATCTAAGATATGCTTTGATTGCAGTTTTAGATATTTGTCGTTATCAAAAGCGATTTCTTTCATCGTTCCACTCTCCTTTAAATCGTTTAAATCACTAAGTCTTATTATAGCAAAATAATTGTATATTTACTAATTAAAATAGCAAGAAATAAGAAAATTCTAACAAAGGATTTTAGATGGGAAGAATTAGGCGAATAGAATGGGTTTATATAATTTCAATATGTTTGCGAAAGATTATGATGAATACTCCTTTTGCATGCAATATGTAAAAAAGAAAAACAGGCAGGGTAAGGATAACTAAAGTAGGAATAGGCTATTCGCAAACAAAGATATTATGCTGTTACAGGGTATCTTTTCATAGTGTATTTGAAAAGTCAATAAGTGTATACTTTATGGACCGTTTCTACAGTATGATTGATGATGATATTCATGAATACAATAATTGCCATTCGTTTTAACTTATCCAATGTGAAATAGGTGTTTGCCACCTATATGTCCAATGGCTATGTAAGTAATTTCTTAGGAAAGTATGACGATATGAAATCAAGCGAGAAAGCAAAAAGAGTTATAATTTAAGGATGTATAACAATATATGGAAAATCGCTTTTCTTTAAAAAGCTATGTTATAATTATGTATAGGCAATTACCGCTTTTCATTGTGCTTCATAGGGAAATGTGAATTTGTCTATTTTCTCATAGCTATACGGGATAAAATGTTTTATAATAAGAATGCACTTTTTTACACGCAACTATCACGAGTGATAGATTTCATAATAAAATAGTAATACTGGAAGGAGATAAACATGGAAGAAGTTATCAAAATAGAAGGTGGACATAAATTGAATGGTACCGTGCGCATCAGCGGATCAAAAAATGCGACGGTAGCACTTATACCAGCAGCAATATTAGCAAACGGACCGGTTACGATATGTGGGGTACCAAGTATATCCGATGTAGAATCTTTATCTGTACTCCTTCGTGATCTTGGGGTTGTTGTCGATATACGTTCCTCTGACAGCATTGTCATTGATCCGACACAGATGGAAAATAAACCTTTGATCCATGAAGCGGTAAATAAATTAAGAGCATCCTATTATTTTATGGGGGCATTATTAGGTAAATATGGCCATGCGGAAATTCGGATGCCCGGCGGTTGTTACTTAGGCCCTCGTCCGATTGATTTACATTTAAAAGGATTTGAAGCATTAGGAGCGACCATTCATTATGATCATGGAGCATATATCTTAGATGCACCACAATTGATCGGGAATAAAATTTTCTTGGATATTGCCAGTGTCGGGGCTACGATCAATATCATGATGGCTGCTGTTCATGCACAAGGCAGAACAACCATTGAAAATGCCGCAAAAGAACCTGAGATCATTGATGTGGCTACGTTATTAAATAAGATGGGCGCAAAGATACGTGGAGCAGGAACGAATGTCATCACGATTGATGGTGTTGAGGCATTAGGCGGCTGTTTCCATGAAATTATACCTGATCGTATTGAAGCAGCGACATATATCGTATTAGCAGCAGCAGCGGCCGATGAGGTTGTTGTGGAAAACGTCATTCCACAGCATTTAGAGTCCTTATTAAGCAAGCTGCATGAAATCGGTGTTGATATTAAGGTAGATGTAGATCGCCTGATTATAAAAGGGAATACGGGAAATTTAAAAGCAACAGATATCAAAACACTCCCATATCCTGGCTTCGCGACAGATATCCAGCAACCGTTAACAGCATTACTGACACAAGCACATGGACAGTCTATTGTGACGGAAACGATCTATACAGAGCGTTTTAAACATTGTCAGGAGTTAGCAAAGATGGGGGCTAATATTAATGTGATGATACCAAGCTCATTCATCAATGGACCGACACCATTATCCGGTGCTGAAGTGTCTGCAACCGATTTGCGTTGTGGAGCATGCCTTGTCATTGCCGGATTGATTGCGGAAGGAACGACAACCATTCGTAATATTTATCATATTGAAAGAGGTTATGAACACATTGATGAAAAACTGAGTGCTTTAGGTGCTAAGATTTGGAGAGAAACGATAGAGTAAAATAGAGCAGGTAAAAGCCTGCTTTTCTAATAGCGAAAGGATCGCTTTATTTCGAACCTTCCTAAGCAGGAGAGGAAAAAAGGAGTATAATGAAGATGACGATATGTCAAAGGAGGAGCATTGAAATGAAGCGATTAATCGTTAATGCCGATGATTTCGGTTTTGATGAGGCAGTAAACTATGGCATCCTGAAAGGCTATCAGGAAGGCATCGTTACATCAACATCTATGATGGCAAATATGCCCGGATTTGCGCATGCGGTCACATTGGCAAAGCAGCATCGCGATTTAGGTATCGGTGTCCATTTAACCTTAACCTGTTACTATCCGTTAGGTAAGGGGTATAAGAGCTTAACAAGAAGGGATGGTTCCTTTAAAAAACAAGGGGATATCAATGAATTTGACGAAGAGGAAATGTATGAAGAACTAAAGCTCCAAATTGAAAAAGTATTGGCATCCGGTTTGCATCCTGATCATTTAGATTCTCATCATCATATCCATACCTTTCCTCATGTGCAAGGAGTATTTGAGCGGCTGCAAAAGGAATATGATCTGCCGGTGCGTGGTGGTTTTCAATACGAAACAATGATGCCACATGCACTCTTGCTTGATCAGTTTTATGCAGATGGTGCAACAATTTCAAATCTGAAACAAATTGTGGATTCTTTAGAGGAAGCAAACTGCTATGATTTAATGTGTCATCCGGCTTATCTCGATATGTTTTTACAACAAACAACTTCCTATAATATACAACGTATAAATGAATTGGACATATTATGCAATAAGGATTTAAAAGAGTATTTACAAGCAAAAGGAATACAACGATTGCGTTATAGTGATTTATAAGAAAAGATGAGGTGAGGGTCATGTTAAGGGTGGCAATTTTAGAAAGTGAAGAAATGGTAAAAAATATCTTATTCATTTTAGGGGATATTTTAAAGGATGAAGATTGGACCTTTCAGTATTTCGCAAAGTTGTCACAATTTGTGAAAGCCCAACAGCAGAAAGAATATCAGATTCTTATTCTTCAAGATAAATTTGACACGCAAAGAATTGCCGGCACCTTTATTCAACCTTATCCGGAACGTGTTGTCATATTTACAACGGTAGAAGAAAAACGTTATGAACATGAAGTTGGCAACTTTGAACGTATTTTATATATCGATCGTAGACGATTACGACATGAATTACAGCGTATTGATCCTTTTGTGCGAAATTTATTAGCCAATCAGGAAGAATATTTTTTCTCTTATAACCATATCAGTGTACCTTTGAAAATCAGTGATATTTATTACATTGAAAAAGACAATAAAAACCTTGTTTATCATACAAAACGAGGAGAATTCAGTGAACGCAAGAGTATAAAAGATGCCGAAAAGTATTTTGAAAAATATCACTTTTTACGGATTCATTCCAGTTTTTTGGTTAATTTGCAATATGTAACGCGATTTGAAACAGAAAGTGTATTTTTGCAGAAAATAGAATTACCTTTTGCAAGAGCTAGACGACCGGAAGTCATTGCCAAAGTAAGAGATTTCACTAAGCATACATAAAGTAACAGATTATTCCAAAAAAACGCCAGATTTTCCACTTCTCTTTACATAATCAGATTGACGAATATAATGAAAGTGTAAAGAAAAAGAAAACAAAAGAAAGCGGTGAGAAGATGGGAACGTTTGATCGTTGAATTATGGAACTTGTCCAAGGCTGATGCGTGAAAGGGTATCTTGTAGAGGTATTCCATCAGAGGAAAGTTATTTCAATATCATAATCTCAACATAATTTAGGAAAATACGGTGAGGATCATCGGAAGTTAAAGCCTGAAGAAGTACTGGTGACAGCAGACAAGGTATCAGGAAACGATAACAGTGATGTTATCACTCATAGGGATATGAGGAAACTCCATAGTATTGTTCCATTAGGATTATAGAATTTATCAAGAAACTACTTCGTAATAACAATAGATGTATAAGGGTGGTGAGAAGATAAATTATATAAATCATGTTAAGATAATTTCGTTGTAAAGAGAACCGTAAGAAAGTGTTTCACATATTGGTTGTGTAAATAGTAGTAATTACGTAAGTGTATCAAACAATGAAAGGGTAACATGATATTCACATACGTTAAGTATACTGATGAGATTTGAGCAGCGTCATTGGAATTCAAGCAAAGTCAGGAGAAATCAAAAGCGTAAGTGAAAATGTGAAACATAGGCAATAAGAATGCAGTAAGGTGAAATAACTGCGCTAGATAAGGAAATAGGAAAAGACCTATGTGGACATAATGAAACAGATACGTAGCGCTATTCTTGATTGATGTATTGTAATTTGATGGAAATCGCGAAGTAAAAAGATGAATATCTTATACAAAGACATGAAAGAGAATGGTCGTGATAAACATACAAATAAATAGTAGAGCCTTCTATACAAGTGAATTGAGATAGAAGGCTTTTTTTAGTGACAGATTGACTCCTAATGATTCTGAATATTCGAATATCATTTATGTTAAAGATGTAAATTGATAATCATAAAAAGAGAACTGTAACGCTTAACAGTTCTCATAATAGGAAATGAAGGGTAATGTGAGAGTGTAAAATAAACTGTGTAAGTTAAGAGCGTACGACTTAACGATACACAG
>OLQE01000519.1_pt1 | contig 29643 bp, 21 predicted proteins | sample 1643161 | NCBI WGS metagenome assembly OLQE01 (sample SAMEA3136650, study PRJEB25190) | human gut metagenome | reverse complement strand
AAGCTTCCGGCGGCCCTGAGGGATGACGAGACTGCGGTCTCGGAAAACATCAGGGAGTTCGGTCTGAGTCGTATCGCGGCGCACCCGTACGACACGCATGACATCGTCTATGATTCGTCGGTGCTGGAACGTCTCGATAATCTGGACCGTGTGTTCCGGTACGGCAAGAATCATTACGCGTATGCGGGCGTGTTCGTGCCGAAGACGAACATCGAAGGCCGGATCTATCTGGTTCTGGACATGTTGTTCTATATGAGGAACAAGACCCCCCGTCGCCGTGTTGGCAGCAAGCGGCAGCGCGAGAAGGACATCTTCGCCGCGGTGTACTCGATGATGACTCGGGTCGTGCCTCGCAAACAGGACCGCATCCTGTTCTTCAAGGAGAACGGCGACGAGCCGACCGAGAACATGGCGGCTTTGCGTCAGCGCATGTATGAGCGCGGCATGCAGCATGAATTCGACATCCAGTGCCGTTTCCGCAACGTTTTTTCCGGAAAGCAGCGGGTTCTGCCATGGTTGCGCGATCTGTTCGCCATCGCGCGGAGCAAGTACATCTTCATTGATGACTACACGCCGGTGTTCAACTTCATCGATCCCGGCGATGATGTGGTGCTCACCCAGATCTGGCATGCGGGAGTCGGTTTCAAATCGGTCGGCTATGCCCGCTTCGGCCTGAAGGGTTCGCCCGATCCGTATAATTCCGCGCATCGTCGATACACGTATGCGCTGATCGGAAACCGGTATCTGCGCACGATCTATTCCGAGGTGTTCGGCATCGAGGAGGAGGCGCTGTTGGCCACCGGTATGCCCAGGCTGGACCATTTCCTCGATGAGGAGACCGGCAAGGCCTCGCGGTTGGAGATGGTGGAACGGTATCCGTGGGTGGAGCAGGGGCGCGTGATTGTGTTCGCCCCGACGTTCCGCGGCACGGGTCAGCGTACCGCCCACTATCCGTACGATGTGATCGATATGGATCGGCTGTATGAGATGTGTGTGAAGACGAATTCGTATTTCGTCTTCGAAATGCATCATTTCGTCAAGCGGCGCCCGAATATCCCCGAGGAGTACGGTGATCGCATCTTTGATCTGTCGGACGAAAGCCTCAACAAGCTGTTCTTCATCGCGGATGTGTTGGTCACGGATTACTCGTCGTGCTTCTACGACTGCCTGCTCCTTCGAAAGCCCGTGGTTTTCTACGTGCCCGACAAGATAGAGTACTCGGCGACGCGAGGCGTGCAGCGCTCGGTGGACGAGCTGGCGCCGGGCATCGTGTGCGACTCCTTCCCCGATTTCGTGGAGGTGCTGGAGACGGCGCGTTACACGGCGGTGCCGCCCGATCCTTCCATGATCGATCGCTGTCTCGAGGGGACGGGCTATGCCGCCGACCGGGTGATCGACACGGTGCTTTTGGGAGAGGACGTGCCCGGCGTGCGATGCGCTGGCGCGACGCGGGTTCGGTCGGAAGTCCGCAGCGGCAAGCGCAGCAAGTACAACGAGTATGACGATAGCGACGATAGCGACGACTGAGGCGTCGGGAAGGAACCGGACACGTGAACTACGCACTTATTTTCGCCGGGGGCACCGGCCAGCGCATGAACACCAAGACGCGCCCCAAGCAGTTTTTGGAGCTGTACGGCAAGCCCATCATCCTGTACACCATCGAGGTGTTCGAGAACCATCCGGATATCGACGGCATCGTGGTGGTGTGCCTCGAGGACTGGATCCCCTTCCTGAGGAAGAAGCTCGCGCACTACGACATCGCCAAGGTGATCGACGTGGTGCCGGGCGGCGCGACGGGGCAGGAATCTATCCGCCGGGGGTTGGACGCTCTCGAGGCGGCCGTGGGGCGCGACCATACGGTGCTCGTGCACGACGGCGTGCGTCCGCTGGTGAGCGACGAGACGATATCTTCGTGCGTGACGTCGGTGGCGGCCCACGGCAACGCGGTGTCGGTGACGCCGGCCATCGAGACCATTGTGCAGGAAGAGAACGGCACGGTGACGAACATCATCGATCGCAGCGCCTGCCGCCTAGCCAAGGCGCCCCAGTGTTTCAACATCGGCGAGCTCATCGATGCCCACGATCGCGCGCAAGCCGACGGCGAGGAGGGCTTCATCGACTCGGCGAGTCTCATGCGCCATTACGGGCACACGCTGCACACCGTGGAGACGGGGCCGGAGAACATCAAGATCACCACGCCGTCTGATTTCTACATCTTCCGAGCTTTCGTGGATGCCCGCGAAAGCTCGGAAATTTTCGGATTCTAAATGTCGGGCGTGCCGCGGGCGCGCTTGGCGGATTTGTAGGAGGCTTTCATGTTCGATCTGACCGCCGAATCGCGCGAGCAGGCGCGCACGCTCGCGCTTCCGTGGGAGAAGCTGGAGGGGCGGCGCGTGCTCATCACGGGCGCCACGGGGCTTATCGGATTCGCCTGCGCGCGTCTTCTGCTCGAGCGCAATCGCCTGGGAGCGGGCGCGCCGATTTCCGTGGTGTGCCTGGTGCGCGATGAGGAGCGAGCGCGGGGGACCTTTGCCGGATACGGCGAGGACGACGGGCTCGCGTTCATCGTGGGGTCTATCGAGGATTTCCCCTGGCCCGAGGGCGCGGTGGACTACATTATTCATACCGCCTGCCCGACGGCGTCGCGGTTTTTCGCCGAGCATCCCGTGGAAACGGCGGACGCTATTGTGATGGGCACGCGCCGGGTGCTCGAGCTTGCCCGCGCGAAGGGCACCTCCGGCGTCGTGTACGCGTCGAGCATGGAAGCCTATGGCGACGGCAACGAGCGACCGGGTTTGGCGCCGCTGCTTGACGAGAGCCGCGTGGGGTACGTGGACCCGATGCGTGTGCGCAGCTGCTACCCGGAGGGCAAGCGCATGGCCGAGCAGTACTGCTGCGCGTATGCCGCCGAATACGGGGTGCCGGCCATGGTGGTGCGCCTTGCGCAAACGTTTGGCCCGGGCATTCCGAAGGCCGACGCGCGCCTGTTCGCCCTGTGCGCGCGCAACGCCCTGGCGGGGGAGGACATCGTGCTGAAGACGACGGGCGCGAGCACCCGCATGTACCTGTACACGGCCGATGCGGTGGCGGCGCTAGTTACGGTGATGCTGTCCGGCGAGCCGGGGCGCGCCTACAATGCCGCGAACCCGGACACCTACTCGTCGGTGCGCGAGATGGCCGAGATGGTGGCCGGGCTCGCCCCCGCCGGTGCCGTGGAAGTGCGATGCGAGATCGATCCGGATGCGCCGTACCCGCCGGAGCACCATCTGCCCCTGGATGTGTCGCGGCTTCGGGCCTTGGGCTGGGCGCCCACGTGCGATTTGCCGGGCATGTACCGCAACCTCATGGCCTACTTGGAGGACTAACATGACGGAGCTTGGGAACGGGGCGGAACCTAGTGGCGCTGCGGGCTGCGGGGACGTTGCGGGTCGCGGGGACGTTGCGGTCTCGGTTATCGTGCCCGTTTACAATACGGCGGCCTATCTGCGGGAGTGCCTCGATAGCCTTACGGGCCAGACGCTTCGGGATATCGAGATCGTTTGCGTAGACGATGGCTCCACCGACGAATCGCCCGCCATTCTGGAAGAGTACGCCGCCCGCGATAGCCGTGTGCGCGTGCTGCGCCAGGAAAACCAGGGGGCCGGAGCGGCTCGCAACAACGGGCTCGCCTGCGCTCGCGGCACGTACGTGATGTTCTGCGATTCCGACGATTTTATGGCCGCGGACGCGCTGGAGCTTATGGCGGCCCAGTGCGAGCAGGATGAGGCCGACGTGTGCGTCTGCGCGGGCGAGCGCTTCTACGAGTCGCTGGGGCTCACCGTGGCCTCGCCGGGTTATTTGGAGGTCAAGCGCCTGCCCGAGCAGCTGCCCTTCAACCGCCACAGCAATGCCGAGCACCTGTTCAGCTTTACGACCATCATGATGTTCAACAAGATGTTCCGCCGCCAGTTTTTGTTCGACCACGATTTGCGCTACGGAACCACCCGCAACGGGGAGGACGTCGAGATTTGCGCGTTCGCGCTGTGGTACGCCGAGCGCATCACCGTGGTGCGCAAGCCGCTTGTGACCTACCGCATCGATCGCCCCGATAGTCTGGTGGGCACGCTTTCCGCTTCGGCCACCGATCCCCTGCGCGCCTGGATGCGGGTGTGGGATGCCATCGGCAGCGAGCTGGGGGAGGCCCGCCGCAGTTTCGACTGCAAGTTTTTGGGCGTCATCCGCCACGGTTTCCGCAACGTTGCGACCGCCGAGGCATTCGGCGCCTGCTACGACTACGTGCAAGCGGACGTGCTGCCTAAGGTGGACTTTCGCCCGCATGCGGAGGGCTACTACTACACGCCGTGGTACAACGTGTTCGTCACGCACCTGATCGGCGATTCCCTGCAGGACTTTGCGGCCTACATGCTGTATGAGGCCTCGCGAGAGCTGGAGGCCGAGGAGGCGCGCAAGCTGGACGAGCGCCGCAAGCTGCGCACCGAGACCGTCAAGCTGAAGGCGGCAGATAAGAAACTGGGCAATCTGGATAAGCAGCTTGCCGGCGAGAAGAAGGCCTTCGACAAGCTGGTCAAGGAGAACAAGGAGCTGGCCCGCAAATTCTCGAAGGTAGAGGGCATTTACCGCGCCGGTGCCGCCGTACGCCGCACCTTGCGCAAAGCGAAGCGCCGCATCTAGCTTCGTTTTTGCTGTCAATTCGCGGGTCATTGCCGGTACGACGTGATAAGATGATGGTGTTAGTAATATTACTTTTAGCGAAAGGAATTTTATGGAACGGACGATTCGCCAGAAGGCAGCTTCCGTGGCGCTGGCAGCTATGCTCGTGCTTGGAGGAGGGCTGCTTGCGGGCGTTGCTCAGGCGACGGTTGAGGCACAGCCGGCCTTCGCGGCGCAGAAGGGGGTGTGGAAGACGTCCTCGGACAAATGGTGGTATGCCTACGAAGATGGTAGTTGCGCCAAGTCTGGCTGGGTTTCGATTGACGGTGCGTGGTACCTCTTCGACAATGCCGGCTGGATGAAGACGGGCTGGCAGAAGGTTGGGAAGTCTTGGTACTACCTGAAGTCCTCTGGTGCGATGGCCACGGGATGGCAGCAGGTCGGGGGCAAGTGGTATTACCTGAACGGTTCGGGGGTTATGGCCGTGAGCAAATGGATCGGCGACTACTATGTCGACGGCTCGGGCACCATGGCCAAGAACAAGTGGATCGGCAAGTACTATGTGGGCGCCGACGGAAAGTGGGACCGTAGCGCCGGATCGGGCACGACCAACAGCTCGACGGTTTATTGGGTCGACTCCGGTAAGGTTTACCACACCACGAAGGATTGTCCGTCCTTAAGCCGATCGAAGAACATCCACTCGGGGACGGTGGCGCAGTCCGGCAAGTCGCGTGCATGCAAGAATTGCAGTTAGAACAGTCGAGTCTTTGGCGTGACGAAAGCACGTTAAGCCCATATAGAAGAGAAGCGGGGGAGCAATCGGTTGCTCCCCCGCGCTTGCTTCGCCGGTGATTCGCGGTTCGCTACTGCAATGCTGTGGCTTATGGTGCTGTAGCAGCTCGCGGGCACCGTAGCGGCACCGCAGTTCCCGCGAGCTGCTCGCTATACATAGCGGCGGTGGGACGCGCTGCAACTATGCGCGGCCAGGCGGAGACTAACTTGCCGAGTCGCCGGATTCGGGAGCGGAACCTGAAGGCGACGAAGACGCCGACTCGGTGCTTTCTGACGGGCGTTCTCCTATCGGGATCTCGATGCGCTTGTCGGTCTTGTGCCAGTTGTCAAGATCGAGGGTGTTGCCGTCGATCTCGTATTCCTGCCACTCGGTGTCGTGCTTGCCGTCGCTGAAGGTGGTCCAGTAGTAGCGCGGCCGGTCGCCTTCGGGGACGTCCCACACGGGCGTGCCGTACTTCGACGCGTCACCGCCGACGGCGGCGATGATGGTGGCCGGGTAATCGAGGTGTCCTGTGGGCACGTCGGAGATTTGCAGCGGGCGCGCCGCCTCCTCTGTGGTTTCGGCGGGCTTCACAAGCATGATGGGCGACGAAGCGTAATCGAGCTCGTCGGCCCTCAAGCGCCAAATGCCGTGGTCGGCGGTGACAACGATGGTGGCGTTATCATAAATTCCTAGGCGCTTCATTTCGCGCAGGTAGTCGGAGACGATGCTGAGCGAGCCCTCGCTTTGGGTGACGAGATCAGTTTCGCCAGTGCGCTTTCCCTGCGCGTCAAGGGTGTAAGGGTAGTGGGCGCCCATCAGATGAATGAAGCGGAACGAATTGTCCTCGCCATTCAAGGTGAGTCCCCCGTTGCGCAGCATGTCGCCGTAGAAGGCGTCGTCAATGAGGTACTCGGCGCCCTGCGAGGGATCGTTGCCAATGTAGGCGTTGTTCAGATCTTCGGTGGAGAACCAGAACAGGGGCTTGAGCGCCCAGGGCATGTCGCGGTACAGCGAGACCTTCGCAAGCGTGACGAGCGTGCCGGGGATGTCGGGACGCGCGGAATCGCCTTCCTCGTGGATGTTGTCGGCAAGCTTGGCCGCATCGTCGGTATGGTCGCCCAGGGTGTCGGTGTAAATGTCGACGTTGTAGCCGGCATCGGCGATGTCGGCGAGCAGCGTGCTGTCGGCAAGCCAGCTGTCGTAGAAGTCGTAGAACTTCTCGTCGCCTTCGGGAACGCGGCCGGTGAGCAGGTACTTTACGCCGTAGCGCGTGGGCACCATGGAGCCGGCGGAGTCGCGGTAATAGGTGAAGCCCGTGAACTCGTCCAGGGCGCTCGGGTCGTCCTCGAGCACCCGGTTCATGGTGGCGGTATCGAACATGTCGAGGACGAACACCACGACGTTGCCATTTTCCGACAGGTCGAACAGGCCCTCGCGGGTGATGACCGTGCGGGGCGCATCGGCGCTGGCATCGCTCTGCTGATCGGCCATGATGCCGATGGCACCGGCGGCCTGCACGATGATGAGGCAGGCGCTGATGACGATAACGCTCGCGCGTTCGACGCGCGGCTTCTTCACAGCTAGCATGACGAAGCCGCCAACGAGGGCGATCCACACCAGGGCGCTTATGGCTGTCATGCGCTTGTGATTCCACAGACTTAAGGCCTGCCCGTCGGCGATGGGCAGGCTGATGTTCAAGAACAGCGCCTGCAGGTAACAGCCCAGGCCAATGGCGCAAACGATGCCGATGGCAATGGTGAAGGCGCGTCCTCGCAGCAGGGAGAGGGCGAGTGCAAGGACGAGCATCGCGACTCCGCTCACTGCCAGCACGGGCACAAGGATGTCGGACGTGGAGAACACGAGGCTCGTGCCGCTGCCGCTCACGATTTCGATGGGCGCCATCACGAACACCGTGCCGATGGTGAACACCGAGGCGAGCAACGCGCGCACGAAGCGCAACGGCCAGGTGAGCGGGCGGTCGGCTGTGAGCGATTTCGAAAGCCGGGCCTTGCGCTCGATGGCGCTTACGTCCGCCTCGGCGATGGACGCAGCGTAGTCGGGGGAGCTGGGTGACAGCTCGTGCACGACGGGGTCGTGCTCTTTCTTGGCGTCCTCGTCGATGCCGAGAAGGCGCATAAGGGCGCGGCGACTGCGGCGGAAGGCGACGCCGATGACGGCGCTTAGGGCCACGGCCACGCCGGCGAGGGCCTGGATGGCGTACGTCATAACCGACGGGTCGACATACGCGTAGGCGCGCCCGGGGAGGCCCAGCGTGGCCACGAGGGCCAAAAGACCCAGGAAGAGCGCGCTGTGCAGGAAGAGCACGCAGCGTTTAGCGATCCTCATTGTCGGCCTCCTTTCCATCCTCGATAGCGGGGGTTGCGGCAGGGGCATCTGCCGCGCCGGCCGCCACATCTGCCGCGCCGGCCGCGCCGCCGTCCTGCGTCCCCTGCGCCTTCAGCACGGCGCTAAGCAGGTAGCGCCCGGCCGCCTCGCCGCCGTGGCCCAGGTTGAGCACGAAGCCGTCGCGCACCTCGCGGATGCGGTCCTCCCACAGCGCGCGGTCGCGCAGAAGCTCGGCGGCCACGTCGCCGAAGGAGCCCGCGTCCCCAAGGGAGATGGATTTGCCCAGGCGGTTGCGCAGCGAGACGTCGGTGGAATCGATGCCGAACCGCTTGTAGTTGGGATTGCGCACCTTCGGGGGCGTGTCCATGAAGATGGCGGGCTTGAACGTGGTGAAGCAGAATTCGCAGAAAATGGACGACCAGTCGGTCACGATGAGGTCGGCCTGCAGGATGGAATCGAAGCCGCTGAAGTCGCCTTCGAAGACAAGCTCTTCGCGGGGCACGTCGGCGTAGCGGCTCTTGAACGCGTCCCAGCGGGCCCGGTAGCGCTTGATGTACTCGGGGTGCGGCCGCACGATGATCTGCCAGCCGCGCCCGAGCGCCGATTCCAGCATGGGGTCGATGCAGCTGTCCATGATGTTGTCCTCTTGCCAGCTGGGGGCGAAGAGGATGATCGGCCGCTCGTTGGCGACGTGCAGCTCGGGGCGCGCCTCGTAGTCGGCGATCTCCTCGTCCAGCAGGTTGTAGCCGCATTCCACGAGGTTCTTCGGCGCGGCGCCCTTCACCTTCTCTATCTGGCGCATCTCGGTGATCTGGTGCGGGCCGGTGCACAAAAGCGTGTCGTAGTTGTCGTACTCGCCCTCGGTGGAGGTCATGTCCATCGAGGTCATGTGATGGAACATGTACACGTACTCGATGTCGTGGCGCACATAGGAGCGCTTGATGTAGAAGTTGTCCAAATCGCCCAGGGTGGTCACCACCACATCGGCGTCCATCTTCATCATGAGGGTGATGGCGCGCTTCTCGCCGATGTAGTAGGGGAACAGGCGCGGTTGGCTCTCCGCCAGGGCGAATACCTGGTCGTTGGGGTCGTTGGTGACGTAGTGGATGCAGATGTCGGAATGGACGAGCAGCCACTCGATGGCGCCCTTGAAGTACTTGTAGAAGCCGCTGCCCTCGGAATAGAAGGCGATGTGCTTGCCGGAGACAGAGAAGAACCGCTTGAAATCGGCCTTCTCGCGCTTGGCGAGGGGGTCGCGCTGGTACCACTTCGTCTGCTTCTTGCCCAGCGCGTTGAGGCTCTCAAGCTCGTCGCGGCTGGCGTTCAGCTCGTCGTAGTCGATGTACTTCGCCGGCTTGATGATGATGTTGCAGGCGATCTGCACCAGGATGGACAGCAGATTCGAGCAGATCCAGTAGAAGGCCATGCCGGCCGCCACGAACATGCCCAAGAAGAACGAGAGGGCGATGGAAAGCCCGTTGGTGGTGTTCTTCTCGAAGCGCGTCTGCTCCTTCTGCAGGGGGTTGATGAGGTTCTGGGTGCAGCCCATGGCCACGGCGGACAGGCCGGCCAGCACGGGCATGATCCAGGACAGGCCGCCGTCCTCCACAGGGATGAGCCCTAGAAACTCGGTGCCGGGGGTGCCGCTGTCCGTGATGCCGTGGACGACGTCGACCAGGCCGAACAGGATGATCACCTGGATGGCCAGCGGAATGAGGCTAAGCATCGGGTGGTAGCGCTTCTCCTTGTAGAGCGCCGTCTGCTTCTCGCCGATGGTCTCCGCATCGCCGAAGTAGCGGATCTTGATGCGGTTCAGCGCCGGCATCAGCTGCACCATGACGATGGAGTTCTTCTGCACCCACAGCGCCATGGGCATGAGAATGATCTTGATGATGACGGTGAACAGCAGAATGGCGAGCCACCAGTTGTGGGTGAGCGCGTAGCACGGGTCGACGATAAGGGAGAAAACGTCCGCTAGAAACTGCACGCCGTGCTCCTTTCAGGCAAGTGAGGGGACAAACTCATAAAGGGTTGGGGCAAACTCATATAGTATAGCGCTTTGGCGCGCTTTTGAACGAGCGAGTTTCATCCCGCCTGGTTTCGTCCCGCCTGGTGCGTTTCGCCTTGTCTAGCGCGTTTTATCCCATCGGCCATCGGCGCCTACGTGGTAGCGGCCTATCCATTGGTCGGTCGCCATGGCGCCTGAGCTCTTGAGGTAGTAATTGCCGACCCAGCGATTCGATCCCATGGCTCCCGATGAGGCGAACCAGTACCAGCTGCCCGCAACCTTGTGCCAACCGACCGCCATGGCGCCGGAGCCTTTAAGGTAGTACCACGTTTTCCCGAGCTTGAGCCAACCGGTCTGCATGGCGCCGGACGGGGCCAGATAGTACCATGCGCCGCCGGCCTTCAGCCAGCCGGTCTGCATCCAGCCGGCTTTGTCGAAGTGGTACCACGCGCCGCCTATGCGCTCCCATCCGTTGCGCGTGTAGGAGCCGTCGGCATGGCGGTACCACCAGCGCCCGCCCGACTTCGCCCAAGCGCCCGCGATTTCTCCGGTCGAGGAGCCGGACGAGGAGCCCGCCGAGGATCCGGTGCCCGAGGCGCCCTCGTCGCCGGTTCCGGCGGAGAGCGCGAAGCTTCTCAGGCCCACCGGGGCGTCCGTCGAGTCGATCGTCGCACAGAACAGGTTCGAGCCGCTTGCGGCCAAGCTGGCCGAGGTGGCCGACGAGACGACGGTGCCGCCGAGCTGCGTCCAGCTCTTCAGGTTCGCGGCCGGAGCCTGCCAGACGCGCGTGGCCTGTGTCCCCGATTCCATAACGGCGAGGTACAGCATGTTGTTTTTGGCGGCAAGCGCGACGCCGAAGGGGACGGGAACGTGGCTCGTAATGTCGGTGGCGACGAAGGAGCCGTTTGCGGCGATCGACGAAAGGTGCACCTTCTGGTTGCTCGAGCTGGCAACGTAGGTGACGCCGCCGCTTAGGGCGGTGTCGATGGAGGAGGACACGCCCGCATGCAGAACAACCGAGCGCCAGCTGGTGCCGTCTCGCCAGGCCATTCTCGTTTCCGAATCGGTGCTGAAAACGATCGCGGGCGCGCCGTTGCGCTCGATGATGCGGGGGTGGTAGACGCTGCCTGAGGGCAACGTGCCGCCCTCGGCGGTAAGGCCGCCGGTGCCGACGCGGTAAAGCGCGCCGCCGTTCCCCAGGTTGTCGACGTAGAGGTACACGCCGCTGCCGGCCGCGCCCAATGCGGGCTCCGTGGCGCCCAGCGGCACTTCGCCGACCTTCGCCCAGGACGACCTCGTCTGAGACGAGGCATTGCGCGCCCACACGATGGTACGAGCGCCGTCGGAGGCGGCAAGGTACACGATGCCGTCGCGCATGGCCATGTCGCAGGTGTAGAAGCCCCTGAAGTTCTGGCTCGGCGCGCCCAGGTCGGTTCGGCTTCCTCCCTTCAGGCAGAAGACGCGGGGCGCCCCAAGGTGGGCGGTGCAAAGCTGGTAGAGCGCGCCGTCTTCCTCGGTAAGGCGCGTTTCGTAATAGCCCGAAGTGGGCAGCGCCGCTCCGGTGGCAGCCGCTTTCTCCCAGCCTCCGGCCTCTTCCGCGACCGTTAAGCTGAAGGTCAGCGAGGAGGTGCCGCTGCTGGTCACCTGCACCTTAAGGCCCGCGTTCGAGCCGTCGGAAAGCGTTATGGCGCCGTCGCCGAGGCCGGCTTTGGGGTCGAGCGAGCCGAGCGCGCTCGTGCCCGTCGCCGAAAGTTGCGCGTGCTTCAGGTCGCCAGCGCCGTCGCCGCGCGGGCCGCTTGCCGTCGTCTCGCCCTGCCGGAAAAGATAGACGTAGTCCTTGTCGCCCTTGTTGCCCGCGGTTTTGGCAGCGGGGTTCACCCGGTAGACGATCAGCCCAGTGCCTCCGATGGTGTAGCTGAAGCTGTCCGAGGCAGTGTCGAGGGCGGACAAATTTCCGATGTCGGTGTTCGCGACGCGGAATTCTGCAACGAAGTATTCCGAGTCCGAGTAGGGCGACTTGAACTTCACCGCCGAGCGGCCCGAGGCGGTGGGCGCGTGAAGGGTGTAGGTTCCGGGGCCTACTTCGTCGATGCTGGCCCATCCGCAATCTTGCAGCGTGATGAACAGCGGACGCATCAAGCGCGAGGCGCTGTTCATGGCCATGATGTCCCATATGCCGACCGGCTGGTTGGAAAGCTGCAGGCTCGTAGTGCGGTAAAGGTCCTTGCCGCCGAAAGCGTGAATGGCCTCGTGGATGATGGTTCCCGTGTAGAGAACATGCGTGGTGTCGATAATGGTGTAGGAGCCCACGCGCGCCGATGCGCCGGTCGCTCCCACGCGCAGGTCGCCGGGGTAGTCGTCTTGGTGCGGCCAGAGCGCCGATCCGACGGCGGGCGTATCGTTGCCGGTTTCTGGGATGACGAGCACGTTGCTGATGTAGCCTTCGGCGGTATCGGCGAGGTCGCTGAGATCCGCGCGGGGGTAGGCGGTGTTGAAGGCGGTCACGGCTGCTGCAACGAGCGAACTCGAGGTCGTGTAGGAGCTGTGCGAACCGGGAAGGGTGAGATAGGTTACCGTTGCGCCATCGGCGCTCATTTGCGGAACGATGCTTTGGATGCGGCACTGGCCCGCGGATACTTCCTTGAGGTAGCTGTACAACGATGGGCTGGCGTATTGCGTGAGCGGCTTGCCGTTCAGGGAATGATAGATGCTCTGCCAGCGGGTGAGCGTGCTGCCCGTGGGAACCTCGTTGAGGCCCGTGCCTCCGTCGCCGGTCGCATCGCCCGCGAAGCGAACCACGAGCACGAGCTGGTGCTGGTTGGCATCGGTGATGTTGGTGTCGTAGAGATCCGAAAGGGCCTGCGCGGCGATGGGCTCCGCCGCCGAAGCCTGCTGGGGAGCCAGGGGCGCCAGCTGGTGCAGAGGGGTCTGTTCGGCCGTCGGCACCGCGGGCGCGAGGGTCGCCAACCCGGCGGCGCACGCGAGCAGCAGCACCGCGAGGACGAACGAGCGGATGGCGCTTGGCGCCACGGCGGCGAGCGGGCGAGCGGGGTTCGCGATTCCAGTACGCATGGTGGAGCGCATGACGAGGCCTCCTGTCTCCCTACTTTTTGCGATTCCCTTTTGCTCCCCGCATGGCTCTCTGGATCTTGCGGGGGATGCGGCACAGGGTGTTTCCGACGCGGTACTCCATGCTGCCGCGAAGCTTATCGGCTTTTTGTGCTGCGGCCTTCGTTTTTTTCAGCTGGCTTTTCAGGTCCTTCACTTCGGCCGATAACGTCTCTGCGCGATAGGCTGCTTCCTGCCGCTTGGCATCGGCGGCAGCGAACAGGCGGAACAGGTACTCATCGGCGCTGCGCTCCTTGAGGTCGGCGATGAAGGCGCGGTAGCGGTCGTTTTGGTATTGGTCGTCTTCAAGCTCGAAAAATCCCATGTCTTGCGCTGCGCCTTGGGCAAGCGTGTTGTACACCGCGCGAAACGCCTCATAGGTGTTCAAGGTGTTCAAATTGTACAGACTGCCGCCGATGGCCCAATTCACGTAGGCAACTTGCAGCGGCTCGTACAGCTGTTGCTCCTTGAGGAACGTCCTGAAAGCGCAGAAGGCCGCAATGAAATCGAGCGGATGGCTGTCTTTCGCCGCCATGGTGTTCTCGCCCGTTCCCATGCGATGGTAAACCAGCGCCTCGTCAAGCTGCACGATGCCTCCTGCCAGCACAAGAGCCGGTCCGGCGAACATGAGATCTTCGGTGAGGAAAATATCCTGATAGCGAAGACGATTCTCGCGCACAAAACTCATGCGAAGCATCTTGTTCCAAGGAAAGTTCTGGAAGCTTTCGAACACCCAGTGCGGGCAGTCGCGCCACGTTGCGACTTCGTTGGGAAACTTGTTGCGCAAAACGGACCAGCGCACGCGCAACGGCTTGCCGACGCGAACGTCGAACTCGCAGTGGGGGAGCGCCGCCATGTCGGCACCGGTTCGCTCGAGGGCGCCGACGGCCTTCTGGATGAGCGTCTCGTCGCACCAGTCGTCGGCATCGAGAAAGTAGAGGTACTCGCCGCGTGCTTCGTCGATCCCTCGGTTGCGTGCGGCGCCGGGTCCGGCGTTGCGCTGGCGGAAGAGGCGCACGCGTGCGTCCTTCTGGGCATAGTCGGCCAGCAGACTGGCGCTGCCATCGGTGGATCCGTCGTCGATGCAGATGATCTCAACGTTGCGGTGCGTTTGGCTTAGCAGGCTGTCGAGGCACTGCCCGAGATGCTTCTCGGCATTGTAGACGGGAACGACGATGGAAACGAGGGGTTCTGTGCTCATGGGGACCGCCTAGCTCTTCTTGGAGTGTCCGAGGGCCTTCTTGATGGCGCGTGCCGGCGCGGTGATGATGCGACCGGCTTTGTAGGCGCGGGAGTTTCGCATGGCGGCCAGTTTTCGGTTCGCGTCGGCGAGACGGCCGCGGCAGCGCTCCAGCTCCGATGTGCGCTCTTTCATGCCGAAAGCGTAAAGGCTGGAAACCCAACGGGCGTAGTCGAGCTCGCTTGTTATCGATGCATCGGTTTGCAACTTGCCCTTCACCTCGTCGGCGGCTTGCAGCAGTGCGTCGAAGTCGATGTCGGGTGCATCGTCGGGAAGGCGCTTCGTTACCAGGCGGCTGTCAACGACGAGCGCGCGCCCGCTTTCCGCCAGTGCGGCGTGGGCGAACGAGCCGGCGCTATCTTTCGCTTCGAAGCCGATGCCTCGCTCTTCCAGAAATGACCGCCGGAACAGCTTGTTGGCGAGCAGCGAGGTGTCGAAGCGAAGGACGCACCCGCGGGCGTCGTCGGTGCTGCATGACTGTCCCGCACGTGGCCAATCGAGCAAGGGGCTTTCCGCTGTGCGTGCCTTGCCGCCTACGGTGCGCTTCCAGCGGGAGACGACGGCGTCGAGGCTGTAGCGATCCCCCAGCGCCACCATTCGCTCGACCGTGCGCTTGTCAAGCCAGTCGGTCTCCTCCAGGAAGAGCAGGTAAGCGCCTCGCGCGACGGCCATGCCAGAGGAGAATGCCGCAGCGATGCCGTCTTGGGCATCAAGAACCACCGCGCGATCGTCCGCTTCCGCATATGCCTCGAGCGCTTGCGTCGCCCCCGCGACTTCGCTGCCGCAGGGCACGCAGAGAATCTCCACGTCGTCGCCCTTCAAGCCCCTCAGGTGCTTGATCGCCCCATCCAGCTCTGCGCCTGCTCGTCCGGCGGCAAGCACCACGGTGGCCGATGGCGCCTGCTTGATTACGCGGTCGATGTGCTCGCAGGCTCCGTGGCCGAGCAAGGTCGGGTCGCACCAGCCGTTGTCTCGGTCGCGCGAGAGCTCCTCGCGCATCACCGCGCAGAAGTCGGCTTTGAACTCGTCGGCCACGCGACCGGCATTCCATGTGTAAGTGCGGTAGCGCAAGGCAACGAGGGCCGGCCCCAGCGTGTCTTCCAAGTCGCGCTCTTTCAGGAAGTGCTCCGTTTCGTGAAGCTCCTCGCATATGGCGAAGACCTTGCCCTTGGAATTGGATGACGATGCCTCGTTTTCCGCGTTGTAATAGATGACCGGGTCCTTTGTCAGCATGGCGCGTTCTGCCAGCGCCCATGTTTTAAACCCGAACGATGTGTCTTGGTAGGCGGCGCCGGGGGTCTCGAGGAATCGGATGTCGTTGTCCTCGATAAACGAGCGCCGGTAAAGACCGGCCCACAGGCTTGGGTTCACCCAGAAGCACAAGGGGAAGTCCGCGGGCTTGAATACCTTATCGAAGGGAAGGGGATGTTGCGTGCCGGGCGCGCGCGTGGCGACGTTCGCATGAGGGTCGAACGGGGATTCGACGCCTTTGGCGCACGTCAGATAACTTCCGCGTATAAGATCGAGGTCGTTGCCCATTGCCAGATCGAGCAGGCTCTGCCAAGCGCCGTCGCACACCCTGTCGTCTGATTCCAAGATGCCGACGTATGTGCCCCGGGCGGCCCGGAGCCCGTCGTTCATGGCGGCGCCGTAACCGGCGTTGGGCTTGTCGATGACGACGATGCGCTCGTCTTGAGCGGCGAATTGGCGCAAAATCTCCGGCGAGGAGTCCGTTGAGCCGTCGTTCACGCAGATGAATTCGATCCCCGGAATTTTCTGGGCGATAGCGCTTTCCAGGCATGCCGGAAGATACGTCTCGACGTTGTATATGGGAATGATGATGGAAAGTGTCGGCTCCATGAAACCCCTTGCTGTGCGCGATGAGATGACGAGTTCTATTCTACCCTCTGACGCGGCCTGCGGGATAGAGGAAACAAGTGAGCAGCTTCGAGAGCCGTTCGGTGAGCGCGAACAGCGCTGAGAGCCACTCGGTTAGCGCGAGCACGAGGGCCGTTCGATTAACGAGGGCGGCTTCGAGGGCCGTTCGATTAACGCAAGAGTTTTACAGCCAGCTGATCGATGGTTTACAAATTTCGCTATTACGCAGAATAGAGTTTCCTTGCATGGTAAACGGCACTGCTGCGGAACTGCGTCTTCCTGAGCAGGGCCAAGACGCTATCGGAAGTCAACCCGAGTTTCGCGGCGGTACAGCTGTAGACCAGTAGCTGCACCGCTTGTGTATGCCAATAAAGTTGCTCGAAGCTTAGCTCCTTGCCTTCCTCGACCACCCTGCGGTGGGTGAATGCGTTTCTCTGTTCGCGGTGATCCTCTTTGAATCTGCTCAAGTCGGGAACAAGGTATGTGGATACTGGATCTATCGTTTTGAATAGGTTGTCGAGAAGCTGGTCGGCGCTCTTCCATTTAGCGTGTTTCAACTTGCAGGTAGCCCACCGTTTTACCTTGTCCGACAAGTTGGATTTCTTGATGGTGTCCAGTCTCTCGTCGAGCTCCTCGTCATTGATCTCCTGCTCGTCAACGCCGTCGCGCGATACTGCCTCCAATGCTTGCGCAGAAGCGAGAAAAAGCATGTCGATGGTCATATTGCTGCTGTTCATCAAGGAAATCAGCAGATTTGATGCATTGCGCGCGTATGCGCCGAGCTTCATCCAAGATTCCAGCATGCCCGCAACTTGGTCCTTGATTTCCGAATAGGGGAAAGGCATCGTCGTTAGCTGTGTGTCGGAAGGCGACCCTTTCGCTCCGGTCATGCGGGCATAGAATGAAACCTCGTGCTTTTCCTCGGTCAAGAACTTAATGCTCGTTGTCGGGTATTTAAAGCCCATGCAAAATGAAAGGAAATTTACAACCGGGTTTATCCAGAGATGGAGCATCTCTTCCAAGCTGATAGACGCGGAGGTCATCTCTACGCGCAAGAATCGGTTGGTGCTGAATTCGAAGGAGAAGGAGGGAGTGCGCCCGCCCGCTCTCGTGCCCTTGCACTCGACGGAGATACTCACCTCCTCGTTTTCCAGCAGTGGGATGCTTTGCATGCTTTCGGATTCGAATGTGAAGGATAGCCTCTTGAATTTATTGCCCTCGTATGTTGATTCAACATCGAAAGGGACGTGGCCGACCCATTCTTTGAGCCCTGGCAGTTCGATGTAGGCAGCAGTGACCTTGGGTTCGGGTTCTATTAATTGTCGGGATACAAGCAGAGAAGACCCTGATACCACTTGCTTTTCGAAGCCTGGATACGCTTCCGAATGGCCCGGAGACGTTACATCTTTTAACACCAAGTAGTATCCGGTTTGGGAGAATCCGTAAACTGCATTCGCCGAGACCCCGTCGATGCTCGATATGCGAACGTCGTTGTCGGTAACAGGATCGCTGAGCAAAGTGCCCCAAGGAATCGTTAGCTCGAAGCCGCGGTTTTCGTCGAAATCAAGCAAACCTACAACTGCTTTTGAACTATCGGTGGCATCCTCTGCGCTTGTCGCCCATATGGCAGTAGAGAAGTTTATCATCTCCATGGTGTCTCCTAGCTCATCGATTGGCTTCATGGTGAAAAGTGTATGCGTATATATGTGGAACTAAATAATTGGATTAAAAGGAAATCTATGGTAGATATATAATTAGTTATGGGCGGCGTCGCCTTCTCGCATTAACGCGAGAAGGCGATCGCAAAACGCGATAACGGTAAACCATGGCAAATGCCCTTCATTGGATTTCGAGAGAAATGGCAGACGCTTAGAGAGATGACGCCGCCCTGTTCGATATGGAAGGCGGTGTCAATTTGGAGGACTCGGCAAAAAAAGACTACTTGCCGGAAGTGATCGAGAAAACGCGTCGCGCGCGTATAGAGGCAGAGCGGAGGCTGCTGTTCTGCGATCACCTCGGAAAAGTAGCCAACGCCTCATTTGCTTGCTGGACTACGGTGTTTGCTCTGTTCGCGTTCATGTTCCCAAGCTCGCAGTGGCTTGCGTTTGTAACCGTTGGCGTATCTGTTACCTTGGCAATCATTTCCTTCCATACTTCTGCGCAGGCTTATGGTGTACGGGCTGCGCAGATGAGAGCCAACTACATAGGTTTGCATAGGCTGTGGCTCGAGCTGGATAGCGTCGATGCCGCGAGTAATCCAGATGAGTACGCCGACTGGATTGGGGAGCGCTATCTGGATCTTCTGTCTTGCTCCGAGAACCACTCAGAGGAAGATCACCTGAAAGCATACAGGGGCAACGCAAAGCAAGCAAATAACGCGAACTCCGAAATGGAGAATGCCGACAAAGCTGGTATGGCTGATAGGCGCGACAAGGTGACCGACACCGATAAAATCGGAACCTCCGAGGAGCGTGACAAAGCGGACGAAGCCGACGGATCCAGTAGGACCAGCAAAACTAAGGGCGGTCGGTGCGGCCTGCGCGCGATGGCTATGCGACATCCTGTGCTTGCTTCTTCGGGCATCGCCGCCTCGCCCCTTGCGCTTGCTGTGGCCTTGAAGCTCCTATATCAATTCGTTGAGTGCTCGGTAAATAATGCATGCATATAAGTCCTTCGCCCAGCGATTTGCCGTAGGCAACTTGCATCGACTTTTCTGTGCAAAAATTGTAACCAGCACAGCGGTTGGTTTGGACAAGAAGACTCCGATGCGCTTCAGTCAAGACCTGAGCGATGAAATCAATTTGATACGCAGAAAGGTCACCGCTGGATGCTATGCATTCACGCCGTATAGGCTCATGCTCAGTTCGAAGGGGCGGGGTAAGGCTCCACGCGAGTTCAGCGTGGCTACGGTTAGGGATCGTTTAACTCTGGCAGCTTTGGCGGAGGTACTCGACGACGTGTATGGTGCTACTTGCAAAACTCCACATCCCCAGTCGTTGGTTGGGGATGCGCTTGAGGCAGTAAATTGCGGCCGCTTCTCGCATTGCTTGAAGGCCGATTTGGCGGCCTTCTATTCCTCTATCCCGCACGACAGGCTTTTCGGGCTGTTGAACAGGAAAATCCGAAAACCAGAAATAAGGTTACTGATCAAGAGTGCGATCACGACTTCTAATGTCCTCATGGGATCTAAAGCTACAGGCAGCAGGACAGAGGGCGTGCCAGAGGGACTGTCGATTTCTAATCGCTTGGCTAATATTTACGCGGGACAATTGGACGCTGTCTTCGCGAAGAGGGCAGGTATCCGATATATGCGCTATGTTGACGACATTCTTATTTTCTATGACGAGCAAATCTCCCCAGACATTCAAGCGCTCCTGGCAAGAGAAGTGGATAATTTGGGGTTGAAACTCAATACGGACAAGACGGATTCTTATGAGCTTGGGTGTGATACGTTTCAGTTCCTGGGATATGAGTTTCGATCTGACGGACAACTATCGGTCCGCGCATCTACGGTGCGGCACCTCGAGCAAACGCTAGAGCGCGAGCTAAGAAAGATGCGTGGGAAAACGGGGCAGCAACTGAAATCGGCGGTACACCATCTGAACACCAGGATCACGGGATGCCGTATCACGGAAGACGGCATTCAGTTTCAGAGATACGGTTGGCTTCATTACTACTCGCGCATCAACGACGTGGAGCGGCTATGCAAATTGGATATCCTGATTGCCAAGTTGGAGAATAGATACGGGCTCGGCATTCTAGATGACCTCAAGTCCTTTAAAAAGACATACTACCAGATGCGATATAAAGCAAATGTCACAAAATACATTCCCACCTATGACATGAGTTGCACCACCAAGGAGAAAAGGAAGGATCTAGAGTTCCTCTTTCCGCAGGAAGACTGGGAGGCAAAAGCGGATGAGGAAATCGAAAGATTGTACACGCGCCGTATAAGAAGCCTTGCAAGACGGCTGGAAAAAGACGTCGGGACGGTGTCCTGACAAGTGCTGCTTGTTTTGTAAGTGGACTTTGGGATGATCGCTGGAAGTCTTTTGAGGGCCGGCTGGGGCTTGGCCAAGTAACGCGTGGGTACGGGTTGGACCATTTGACGGCGGTTTGTGATGGCTGCAAAATTCGCGGTCGCGCGATGCGGTGGCTCCGCTCGCTGCGTCGGCGTGCATGACGGCAGCTCCAGCGCGCCGCGAACTGGCTGCAAAATTTCGGTTGCGTAACCGAAAGGGCGCGGAGGGGGGCGCAGATGTCCCTCCGAGTGCCGACTATCCGGCGTTTTGCCTGATGGAACGCATGCGCCAAGAAAGCAAGGGAAGCGCAGCGTCGCGCAACCGCAATTTTGCAACCAACTGAAGCCAATTGGGGCTTCTGGCCTTCGAGGAAAAAGGGGCGGGCCAAGCTCTGCTTGGTGTGTTGAGCGCACGGATCGGAGCGGTTAGGTGTCTCGCGGGCGGTTGGATCCGCTCGTCGAAGGGGGTGTCGGGCCGGCGCTCCCCGCATAAAGTTGCTCTCGAGTAGGCGATGGGCGGCATTTGCCCGTACGGACTTCAGCTCGTAGCGTTCGTTCACCTTTGCGAGCCGTGTCGGGGTATCGTCGAATATGGAGAGAATGGGTCTCTTCCCGTCTGTCGCGCCCCGAGCGGGATGAGCGCCTTGCGCGGTCTCTCGACATGCCATTCCCGGAGCCTATCCATCATCTTTCGCCTGAGCGTTCGTGCTCCTTGTGTCTAGTACAGAAAAATTTCCCCTGATTTTGCAGCTAGTACAGAAAGAAACTCGCTGATTTTGTGTCTACTACAGAAAACACCACCACTTGTATTGGCTGCAAAATTGCGGTTGCGTAACCGAAAGGGCGCGGAAGGGCGCGCAGATGTCCCTCCGAGTGCCGACTCTCCGGCGTTTTACCTGGTGAGACGCACGCGTCAAGAAGGCAAAGGAAGCGCAGCGTCGCGCAACCGCAATTTTGCAGCCAGAATAGGGGAGACGGGCAAAAGGCGGTCGCAAGGCTTTAGGTGATCTGCGCGAATGCTGTCGGCAGGCATCTTCTCTGAGTGATCGCCGCCAGCAGGCATCCCCTCTGCGCTGGCCGCCCGGCGCTTCTGCCCCGTGCCCGCCCGGCGCCTCTATCCCGTGGCCGCCCGGCGCCTCTACTCCGTGGCCGCCTGGCGCTAGATCCTCTTTACCAGCAGCGTCATCAGCACCGCGTGCAGTGTTCGGCAGGCCGAGGCGATGGCGTGCGAGAAGGGGAGCCCCTGAAGTGCCGCCAGCTCCTTCCAGGGCACCCACCAATCGAGGCAGTGGAAACAGTAGATGTACATGCTGTTGCGGCCCATAAAGGAGAAGAAGCGCGTGAGCAGCCTCGAAAACCGCTCGATAAGTATCGAGATCCAGCAGGTCACCAGCGATCCGCCCAGCGCCCCGGCGATGCACAGCGGCGCGATGCTGTACAGGCGCATCGCCAGCTCCAGGTAGCTGAAGCTGAAGGCCGCCACGTAAAGGGCCGCCGCCGCGACGAGCACGTACCATCGCGTGCCCCAGCGGGCCATGAAGCCCGTTTTGCGCGCCGTGTACCCGCACCACATGAATCCCGTGGTTACCAGGGCGAGGTCGATATCGAACGGCAGGAACACGTGAAGCCCGTCGCCGATGAAGATGCCTGCGGCAGCCATGGTGGCGAACACGATCGTCTGAGCGGCAAGCCTCATGCCCCGGCGCTCGAACAGGCTCACAAGCCCATTGAGCGCCACGCGCGACACGAACAGGCACACCAGGAACCACGCCATGCCCGCCGCCGTGATGCCCATGTCGTCGTTGGGCGACCCGGAGGCGAAGACGAACCGCAGCGCCAAATCGCCGAGCGCGCCCAAGCTGAGCGCATCGGGCTGCTGCAGCCACTTTACGCTCTGCCACAAGGCGAAGATGATCGCGTAGGGGATAAGCAGCCGTTGCGCCGACGACCGAACCGTCTCGGCCATGGGCTTTGGCTTGAAGGTGTAGCCGGCCATAATGAAGAACAACGGCATGTGGAACATGAAGATCATCGGGATGAGCTGGGAGCCGCCGGAGACGGTGTGCCCCGTCACCACCAGAATGATGGCGATGCCCTTGGCGACATCGACCCAGGACACGCGCTTTTTCGGCTCGGGCTCTTGCGTGGCGGCGGGAGCGTGCTGGTAAGGGGCGCCTCCCTTGGGGCTCATCGTGCGTTCGCTTTGCGCCATGTTTGGGCGCTCCTTCGGTTTGAGCTGACAACAACGATAAAGGCGCAGACAAAAAGCATGAACGCAAAGCTGCTGTTCGGAGCATAGAAGACGCCGATCAGGACATGCGACGATAGCGCCAATGACGTGACGACGATTTGAGCGATATGTTTGCGTACGTCTTCCAGCGGCCGGTGTCCTTATGCTAATGGGGGGGGGAAGCGGCAAAAGCGCCCTTTGCTGAGCGCGGGCAAAAGTATACGTCAACATTGCTCACGAGGCGGGAATGCGCTTCTGGTTGTACCACTTTACGTAACGGTTCAGCTCGCTTCTCAGCTGGTCGAGCGACCACCACCGGTGGCAGTAGATGAGCTCCTTCTTCAGAGTGCGGTTGGTCGACTCCATCACCGCGTTGTCCCAGGTGTATATGGCAGAGTAATTCTCGACATTTGGGGATGCTGACGTTTTGTTTTCCGTCCCGGAACCTGTGCTGCGAGCCCCAAGGATCTTCTGTATTGCATGGGGGCTCATCCCTCCCAATGATAGCTCGATCCTCTCCTCGTTTCGCCAATGGACGTAATCATCGGGCGCAGCCATGAACCTATCGACCGACCATCCCGATCAATCCCGCTCCCGGAGAGCCGAGCGCACGAACGCGCGAAGAGGCAGACAACACTAATCTAAATCTGACGAGAAGTCGTTGAGCCCTAGCGCATACTCGCAAACGATCGAAACAAAGCCATCAAAAAATTAGTAGTGCCAATAGCATCTCGTTCGAAAGGATAACGCCATTTCACGAATGAGTCGGCAATCTGATTCAGGCAGAATTCGAATGTCTCTTCGTTTTGGTGAAGTTCCGGATAGATCGTTTCCAGCAAAGCGTTCTTATGTTCTTGCGGAAGCGAGTGGAACAGTTTCGCGAGATCGTGAATTTGTTCAAACGCGGCATTCTCCTTTAGCGTCAAATACTTAAGAGCAAGCTCACAGGCAATAGCGCCGTTTACAACTTTTGGAGAGACGATCAAATCAGGAAGCTGGCTTTGGCGTTTCATCCATTCATCGTACTCTTTCCGATATTTCTCAGAATCGCCTTCAAAAATCAGCATTTGTGTTTTCTTCTCTATCTTCGAAAAGATAAAGTAGAAACTCCTGCACTCCACGAGTATTGCGTGTGCAACTAAATCAAGATAGGCCGAACCATTGCATTGATTCAAGCAATTTGAGCACTTCTCACCATAATCAGGCTTATTAACTGTGAACATATTCTTTGACATTAGGCATCCTTCCTTCTCTTGATTGGCGCGTAATCGCATGTCACCTATCGCCAGCAGCTTCCGGTAGCAAGCGGAGCCAGTAAGCGAATATGCCTCTCAATATTGATACGAAATGCAACCAAACATGATAGAGGAATACGAGATACTGGAATTCGTAAAGAGGCATTTGGCGTCTTTGGGTTACGCTGCGCAGCCGACGAGATGGCGCTGCACATAAACGCATGGTGGAACTAGTTGCTAATGCATTTAGTGCCGAAATCCTGACGCATTTTTGTCGATACATACTTGACTACATGCACCGCACCGCAGCGAAGTGCTCGATCGACCGGGGATCGCCCGGCTTCCGGGGCAGCAGAACCACCTCGGCGTGTTGCGCCTATCCCAGGAAACTCCAAAACTTCTCAGGTGTTGCAGTTATTATGCAAAGTTACCATCTCGAAGTTCTCTGCGTTCGACGGGGTTACGGAAGACCAGATTGCAGCATTTGAAAAGCTTGTGGTCAAGGAAAATAGCGGTGTAGTAAGACAACTGAAACGCTGTGTCGCAATGCGAGCTTCGAAAAGCTGCTTCGAAATATCCTGCGCTATGACGCTATTTGAGAAATTTTGTCGCAAATAGCGAAATGGTGTGCTATACTCCCAATCAAGGTCGTCACCTATGACGGGTCGGCTCCCATCCATTGGGGCGTCTTTGGCGCCCGTGGGGCTTTGCCCCAACCACTGCTTCGTGCACACTGCCCGGCTCCGCGCTGGGAGCGCGCGGAGCACAGAAAGCCGGGTGGGCCGCTTCTTGTGGACCCCTCTCTTCTCTGGGAGGCCTCGCGAAAAAAGTATTGTCGTGCGGGGCGGAAGGGAGCGATTCATGGGAATCTGCGGACCTACTACAGGAAGCACCGAGACGAAAGGAGAGGAACAGCAGGGCAAGCGAGTCTCGCTTCGTGCCCGAGTAGCGCGCTTTATTTTAAATAGGGCCGATCTGCTCGTTGCGATTATCAGAATCGCAGTGGCCATAAAGAACCTGTTTTCCTCGTAGAGCTTCGATCTTGGTAAAGGCCTGCCTGGCATTCGCGAACGTTCAAAGAAGCGAGGACGAGATGATCGGCACTGCCTTGAAGAGAATACGCCTCATTTTCGATTATTCTGCTTCGGAGATGAGCTCTATGTTGGGCATATCCAGAAGCTATCTGTCCGAGATCGAAAACAACACGAAGCAGCCTACCATGCGAATTTTGGAGCGCTATGCTGATGTGACTGGTATCAAGTTGTCCTCTATCATGTTGTTGGCAGAGCAGTACGATGAGGGATCTGACGAGGCCAAGGCAAGGTCGCTTACTTCTAAGATTCTGAATTCCGTGATTGAAAGCATAGCGGTGAGCCTTCGATGAAGAAAACAGTTAGGCAATACCCTCTTCAAAGAAGCCCCCTATATCGCCTGGGAAGGAAACGGGATCTTGAAGAGCTACTGTGCATGCAAAAAGGGGATTCTCGCCACGTCAAGAATTTCGCAAAATACAATATTTGGGATGAAGAGAAATCTTCAGGGGGAAGCAGGACCATCGAGGCTCCATGTAGCGAGATGAAAAAGTGGCAACGTCGAGTATGGGATTTGATGGCTCGAATCGAAAAACCCGACTGGGTGATATCCGCCACTAAAGGAAAGTCTCATAAGGACAATGCCTCAAAGCATCGGTTCAACGGCTATGTTATGACAATGGACATCAAGTCTTTTTATCCAAGCTGCGTCCGAGAGTACGTGTACCGACTTTTTCGCGAGAAGCTTGAGTGCTCACCAGATGTGGCGCAGTGCTTGACGGATATTTGCACGTATCAGGGAGGAATACCGACAGGGAGTCCGGCAAGTCAGGCAGTAGCGTACTTTGCCTATGCGAAAATGTTTGAGGAAATAGAGGGCCTTGCTTGTACATACGGGTGTGCGTTTACTCTCTATGTTGATGACATGACCTTCTCCTCGCAGGACAACTTCTCCTGGAGAAAGCTCGCTCATGAGGTCGATGGTGTTCTGCGCAAGTATGGGCATCGGGCGAAGGGATCCAAAACGAAGTATCGTCTTCCCGGTGATTTCAAGATCGTAACAGGCGTCTGTCTAACACCTGCTGGCGCAATGGTCGCGCCTAACAAGCTGAGAAACAAGATAGTTGGCAACATGCGAAGCCTGAAAGTGAGCGGTGATTTGAGCCTGCTGTCTCGAATGCGAGGGCAGATACAGGCTGCGGACTACGTAGAAGGAAAGAGAACCTTCCCTGGGATTCGAAGCGAGCTGGAGAGGATCGCCGAAACGATGCAATAACTCATGACGGTAACTAGTGAGCGAGGAAAACGGTGCGACGACTCTGCGAGTGGGACTTAAGCGATACTCGCTTCCGTATGCAGAGGGGGAGCGGACTGGGAAGGACAAATTGGAACAGCCCCAAGCATCTTCGCTCGTATTCGATAGGCGAGGCATAACCGAGCGTCGAATGCATGCGAACCGTGTTGTAGTACAGCTCTGTGTGATTTAAAGTATCCCATTTGGTCTTCTCTTTCGTTTTGCAGTTCCCGATCGTCGCGAAGGACAAGCCTTTCACCGCGAGGTCGAGTCTTCGCATGATGAGCAGCACACGTTTCTCGCTTTCAAACATGCTGACCTTGCGAGGCTCTCGGTTGATGTGCCGATAGCCGCATATCGCATGGTGTCGCTCGAAGATATCCTTCGCGAGTCCCTTCAATGCCTCACGCTCGAGCTTCTTGATCTTCTCCTTGAGTGCTATGCTCTTTGCAGTCATTGTCGATCTTGGGGCTTCTATTGTCGAAAAAGACATCGTCTCTCCTCTGTCTCGTTCTTCAAGTTCATCTCATGAGGATGGAATCCTTGACTTGGAGCTCTTTCGAGAGAACCGTCATCGTTATCTTGTCCGATAGGCTACTTTCGCTGTCGGGAGAAACGTCCCGAACTCGGCCGCATGTGTCCAGCTGAGTTTTGAGAAAAAAATGAAGGTGCACGGATCAACCCAAGCGAACCAACCCAAAAGATGAGGATATCCGCATCTTTTGCCGAAATCCGAAAAAAGTCGTGACGGAGTCCCAAAGCTGTGTATAATGCAAAAGAGTTATGCGGCGGCGTGTGCTTTCGGCTATTCGTTTAGCAGAAAAGCGTTGGCGGAGAAAGCAGATGGGCCGTAGAGTATTGTTCTCGTTAGGAGGAAGTAAGTATGACAGCTTGCAACAATGTCCAGGATGCGAATCTTGGCAAGAAGGCCGTGAGCGCCGCCCTCGCCGGCACGCTCGCCGTGGGCATGGTGCCCGCCGCGGCCCTGGCCGCCGAGGCCCCCGAGGCCGGCGACGGCATCGAGACGCTCACCGCCACCCTCGCCGATGAGTACAACGGCGGTAAGATCTCCCAGGTGTCGCTCAACGGCGGCGCGCCGCAGGCCACCCCGACCGGCAAGATCGAGATCGCCGTGGGCACGGCCGGCCTCAACGTCGTCCCCACGCAGATCACCTCCGCCGCCACGGGCAACACGCTAAGCCTGCTCGGCGAGGACGGCGCCCTCGACGCTGCCAACTGGAAGCTCAGCTACGCAGCGACCGGGAGCACGCCGGCATTGACCGATTCCACGAAGATGCCCGAAGATATCGGCACCTATACTGTGCAGGTTGTTGGCCAGTCCGGCTATGCCGGCATCACCTCCGCGAAGGTGACCTTCAGCATCATCGGCAAGTCGCTCTCCGGCGCCACGCTCTATGAGGTGCAGGACAATGCGAGCGACCTGTCCGACACCACCTTCACCTACACCGGCGAGGCCCAGGCCATCGGCGTCGCACTCAACGGCGAGGCGCTGACGGCTACGACCGATTACACCATCGCGTACTACAACGCCGCCGGCAACGCCCCCGCTGATGGTAGCGACGCCGCCAACGCCCCCGTTTCTGCGGGCAGCTACAAGGCCGTCGTGACGGGCGCTGGCGACTACGCGGGTTCCGAGGCGCAGATCGCGTTCACCGTCGGCAAGCTCGACCTCTCCACGGCCGACGTCGTGGTGAAGGACGTCGGGTTCGTCGCCGGCAGCGAGGCGGCGACCACCGTGGCCTCGATCAACGGCAAGGCTCCCTCGAAGGCGCTCGCCGGCCTCCTCTCTATCGACTACCCCGTCGTCCCGACGAAGATCGGCCAGTACCAGGCCGTCGTGGCCGGCGTTGCCACCGGCGCGAACGCCCAGGCCGCCAGCGCCAACCTCACCGGCTCCAAGACGGTGTCCTACAACGTCGTGACGAGCGAGGGCATCTACGTCACCTACGGCGCCAACACCGATGATGCGCTCGCTCCGCAGCTTGCCAACGCCACGGTGAACCTGTCGCAGGGGCAGTCGTTCTCCACCTCCGCCATCACGGTCTATCCCGGTACTACCGCGCCGAGCGTCACCGATGGCGTTGCCAGCGTGACTCCGCTGAAGTCCGGCCAGTACACCGTCACCGTGACCGACAAGGACGGCAAGGAGGTTCCCGCCTCCAGCCTGTCCACCCCCGGCACCTGGAACGTGACCGTGGCCGTCGACTCCGCCGCCATGGACTACGCGCTCGGCGGCAAGGCCACCTGCCAGGTGACCGTCACCAACGGCAACGTGGCCGCCAGCAACATCTTCGTCACCTACGACGGCAAGGCCGGGAGCTCCTTCGAGAAGACCTACACCGGCGAGGACTACTACAAGGGCCTCGCCGTGAAGGTGGTCGTGGGCGATAAGACCCTGGTCGAGGGCACCGACTACGAGGTGGCCATCACCAACGCCAAGAGCGAGGAGGTCACCTCCATCACCGACGCCGGCGTCTACACCGTGGCCATCACCTCCGACACCTGGACCATGCCCGAGACCGGCAACACCTGCACCTTCACTGTCAAGGCCGTGAAGATCGACGATCTCTCTGTGGCCGACGAGGTGACCGTCGGCGGCCAGACCGGCGTCGCCTACACCGGCTCCGACATCACGCCGGCCTTCGAGTACGCCTCCGTGGGCGCGGACGGCAAGCCCGTCCTCGACAAGAACGGCGATCCCGTGATGGCCGACCTGCCCGCCTCCGCCTACAAGATCACCAAGATCATGCTCGGCGGCAAGGAGGTCAAGGCGATCAACGCCGTCGGAACCTACACGCTGACGATCGCCGATGCCGACACCGATGACAACTACAATGTCACTGACACCGAGGCAACCGTGACCGTCATCGACGCCAAGGTGTTCCAGGACGTGCCCGCCGACGCGTGGTACGCCCAGGTGGTCGACCAGGCCGCCAAGAACGGCTACATGGGCGGCTACGCCGGCACCAAGCTGTTCGGCCCCAACGACAAGATCACCCGCGCCCAGGTGGCCTGCGTGCTGTTCAACATGGCCGGCGGCGACTACAGCTCCGACAGCGACAACAGCGACAGCAGCAACTACGGCTACGTCTCCTTCGACGACGTGAAGCCGGGCGCCTACTACGCCCAGGCCGTCGCGTGGGCCAAGGACGCGGGCGTGGTGAACGGCTTCGCCGGCACGAACAACTTCGGCCCCGACCAGCTGGTCACCCGCGAGCAGTTCGCCTGCATGCTGTGGAACTACGCCAAGGCCATGCTGAGCCCGACCGTCAAGGACGTGGACGTGGCGGCCGCCCTGGCCTCCAAGCCCGACGGCGCCAAGGTCTCCGACTGGGCCCGCGAGGGCGTGGCCTGGGCCGTGCAGAACAAGGTCATGGGCAACGGCGGCGTCATCGACCCGCTCACCAGCGTGACCCGCGCCGAGACCGCGGCCATGGCCGTGAACTTCCAGCCGGAGTTCATCAAGGCTGCTGTTACGGGTATTACTGCAACTGCGCCGGCGAATAACCTTACTGCTAATTCCACTTACAATCCTCAGGTTGCTGTAACTGCCAAGAATGGCGCAAGCACTGCCTTCAAGGCAAGGAGCAGCGATGAGGCTGTTGCTACGGTGGCAGCAGACGGAGAGATCACTGCTGTTGCAGCAGGTACCGCTACGATCACCTACACGACGGTAGGCAGCACGGTCAATGGAGCTAAGCTGAGCACTTCTATCGAAGTGACGGTAGCATAAGTCTCCCACGCTGAGTTCTGGGTAGGCCTGGTGGCGCCTTTGTCCCCCCCAGGCTACTTGAAGAAAAACTTCT
>OLQE01000512.1_pt1 | contig 30208 bp, 27 predicted proteins | sample 1643161 | NCBI WGS metagenome assembly OLQE01 (sample SAMEA3136650, study PRJEB25190) | human gut metagenome | reverse complement strand
AGCGACTGCGTTCATGAGCAAGTAGCGAAGCGGATTGCGAATGTCCGCTTTACTCCCTGAAAATGGAATCCAAGAGGCTTTTTTCAGATAAAAACCACTCGGCACACAAGCCAGAGCAACAGAGCTCCGTCAATGGAACAAAGGATTTTTTCACTGCGGACCCCGTTCCAGTAGCCGAAGGAAAATCCGCCCACAGCAGCCAGAAAACCTAAGGAGACTACCCAGAAAAAGGAAAGGATAGAACTGTAGTAATACATGGTCATGCCGAGAAGCAGAGCTTCTGTGCTGGTCCGGAAGGAGAGCTGCGCACAACGTTCCAGACTTAAGGGAGAAGATTTCCGTTCATCAGGAATGCCCGGGTTTCGAAGCCGCACAAACAACTGATAACCGATCAGGATCATCAGAAAGACGTAGACCGTTTTATAAATACGTTCCAGCAGATCAATCTGGAGATATTGTTTAACCCACCAGGTCAGAAGGATCCCGCAGACCTGCATGCAAAGCTGAACGACCAGAAAAATTCCTCCCAGAGCAAAAATTTTCTTCTTCTTCAGACCGGACTGGGTAGCACCGGTTTCCATCATGATCACAAAAATATGAAGAGCAGTTCCCAGTCCCACGAGAACACTCCATAAAACAGTCGGCAAAGACAGCACCTCCTAGACGGTTTCACTTCATAATATGCTTCTTATTATGTATGACAGCGAAGAGTGAGAACAGCATTAAAATAGAAAAACTGTCATAAAGATATGACAGAAACAGGAAAATGTCATGTGGGCAAATGACAAAATTTTAAAAGTGCAACTTTTCTTTTTTTTCACATTCTGTAAAATAAAAATTGCATGAGGAAACAAAAGGCTTTCACCTGGAAAGCTTCGGAGAGAGAAGATCACTGAGTGAACTGGAAACAAGCAGTTCATAAACTTCCATGATCTGATCCACGGGAATTTCCGGTGATTCGACCAGCCATTTGGTAAGTACAAAGAGAAAGTTGTTGATGTAATATTCTGTGATGTTTTCCGCAGTCAGAAACGGATGCTTCGGTTCTCCGATCCTTTCCCGGATGATGGGGAGAAGAAAATCGTGCATGCTTCGACCCAGGATATCCCGGAAGGAATTCTGAGAGGAGCGCATGATCTCCCGACGGTAAAAAGCAGAGTCTTTCTGGATCGCAACGATCATAAAATGAAATGCCTCTTTTATCAGACCGCTCTGAAGAAAAGGACGCATGGGTTCCAGGACTTCATGGGTAAAAATATATTCAACCACTTCGTACTTATCCTGAAAATAATTGTAAAAGGTAGGACGCATCAGTCCCACTTCATCTGTAATTTCCTTGATGCGGATTCTGTCCAGGTCTTTTGTCTTCAGAAGATTTTTTAATCCTTCGGCAATCAGATGGGCAGTTGTTTCGTTATTGGACAGCATAAGACCTCCCTCAAAAAGTAAAGAAAACAGAAGTCAGTAGTTATCAGTTTAGCATGTTTTGCGTAAAAAGCAAACAAAAAGTACTGTCTTTGACGAAGAGGGAGATTAAAGAAATCATATGTTTTCCATAAGAAACCGATATTTGACATATGGTCTTATGGCTGTATGATAAAATATATTTGAAAACAATCGCGGAGCTTTTTCCGCAATTTCCAGGAGGTTGAAAAGAGAATGAAAGTTATTGATGCTGTAAAGAATACTGCTTTTACCACTGCGATCAACTCAGGATTGAAGTATCTGGAAAAAGACCCGGAGGTTAACATACCAAAACTGATGAGTCTGGTAGATAAGGCTGCCCCGGAAGGCTGGTATGAAAGTGCCAGAGATATGATCCGGAAAGCCATTAAGGAGAAAGGAAACTGGTATGATCTGATCATGAAGATCTATCAGCTGGATCCCGGCGTGAGAAAAGCCTTCTTCCAGAACTTTATCGTGAATGCATCCCTGAAAGGATCTGCGATCCATCAGGATATCATGGCAAAAGAGGACTGTAACGTTCCCTGGGCCATCCTTCTTGATCCTACATCTGCCTGTAACCTGCACTGCACCGGCTGTTGGGCTGCAGAGTATGGTCATAAACTGAATCTGGATCTGGAGACTATTGATAACATCGTAAAACAGGGCAAAGAGCTTGGTATTTATATGTATATCTATACCGGCGGAGAACCCCTGGTTCGTAAGAAAGACATCATCACTCTCTGTGAGCGTCATCCGGACTGTGAGTTCCTTTCCTTTACAAACGGTACACTGATCGATGAACAGTTCTGTCAGGAACTGCTCCGCGTGAAGAACTTTGTTCCGGCCATCAGCCTGGAAGGCTTTGAGGCTGCCAACGACGGCCGCCGCGGCGAAGGTGTGTATGACAAAGTAAAACATGCCATGAAGCTTCTGAAAGACCATAAGCTGCCGTTTGGTATTTCCACCTGTTATACCAGTGCCAACTACCAGGATATCACCAGCGAAGAGTTTTTCGATATGATGATCGAAGACGGTGCGCTGTTTGCATGGTTCTTCCATTATATGCCCGTTGGAAACGATGCGGTTCCCGAACTGATGCCCAACCCGGATCAGCGTGAGACGGTTTACCGCCGGATCCGTGAATATCGGAAAACAAAATCCATTTTCACCATGGATTTCCAGAACGATGCAGAGTTTGTACATGGCTGTATAGCCGGCGGTCGTTATTATCTGCATATCAATGCAGCCGGAGATGTGGATCCCTGTGTATTCATCCACTATTCCAACTGCAACATCCATGAGCATACTCTGCTGGAAGCTTTAAAGAGCCCGCTCTTCATGGCTTATCACAGAGCACAGCCCTTTAATGACAACATGTTCCAGCCTTGCCCGATGCTTGAAAACTCCGGCCGGATCACGGAACTTGTCAATGCTTCCGGTGCAAAATCCACCGATCCTCAGTCTCCTGAGACTCCGGAACACCTTTGCGGCAAGACCAAAGCCTACGCGGAAGCCTGGGCTCCCAGAGCCGAAAAACTCTGGAAAGAGCGCCAGGAAGAGATTGCGGCGAAAAAGGCGGCAAAATAATCGGCCGGAACCGATCCGGTTATTTACGAGGGAGAAATTGTGAAGCAATCTCACGGATCGTATCACCACAGGTATCGAAGAACATCCGGTATCCCTCACAGAAGTAATTATGGTAAAGACCGGTCGCAGAATCCAGATCCCGGCTTCGCTGGCAGCCGCCCCTGCAGAGTATATAGTGGGGGCAGGCAGCACAGCCTTCCGGGATTTTCCTGGAACGGCTGATGAAGCCGATTTCTTCTCTCTTTTTATCGATCACATCTAAAAGATCCTGATTAAAATTTCCCAGACGATAATCATCCAGCATATAAAAATCACAGGGATAGACGCTTCCATCGGCTTCTACGACATACTGAAGCCCACAGATTCCCCGCTGTTCACAGGCCTCGGCCTGATAGCCGGCGGCCAGGGCGACGTAGTTTTCAAAGGTCCGGATGAAGGGCTGACGTCCCTTTTTAAGGTCTTTGTACCATAACCGGAAAAGCCGGATCAGAAAAGAGCCGTACTGCTCCGAAGTCAGAGCATACGGAGTTTTTTCATGTCCTTCCTCCATGGGATCCAGACAGGGAATGTACTGCTGGTAATGCCAGCCGTTTTTCCGGTATTCTTCATAGATTTCCTCAATGTGCTCTGCGACATCAGAAGTGACTACCGTAAGAATGTTATAATCCACTTCATATTGATCCATAAGCTTTGCCGCATGTCTGACCCGGGCATAAGTATCGTTGCCGGTTTTGTCATGTCGGTGGGCATTATGGATCTTTTCTGTTCCGTCAATGGAAAGCCCTACGAGAAAATGATGTTCCTTTAAAAACTGACACCATGCTTCATCCAGAGCAAAGCCGTTCGTCTGAAGAGCATTGGAGACAGAGATCTGGTGTTTGTTATACTGCCTCTGATACTCCATGGCTTTTCGGAAAAAATCCAGTCCCCGGAGCGTAGGCTCGCCGCCCTGATAGGCATAGGCAGCAGAACCCTCTGCCCGGAGAAGTGTCCGGCGGATCACATTTTTCAATGTCGTTTCCGCCATAAAACCATAAGAAGAAATTTCACGTTTGCTGGCTTCATCACAGTAAAAACAATAATCACAGCTCATGTTGCAGAGGCTGGAGGCTGGCTTTAAAAGTACGCTGATCGGTGGCATAAAATGAGACTCCTTTCGGAAAATAAATCTTATTTCTCAGTATAAAACCATAAGAAGAAAATGACAAGAATGTTTGCTTGTTGTTTGACTTTTGAGGGAAAGTCTGGGATAATGTTTGCAGAAAAAAAGGAGGGAGGACAAAAATTATGAAACTTTTGGTTGCAGATGATGAGCGGTGGATTCGTAAGGGAATTATAAAAATGGTTACTGTTGAAAAATTTGGTTTTGAAGAAATTCTGGAAGCGGGAACCCTGAAAGAATACGAAGAAAAGTTTTTGGAGATCAGACCGGAAATTGTAGTATCGGATGTACGTTTTCCAAATGGGAGCAGTTGTGAACTCTGCCAGAAGCTTCATCAGAAACAGCCTGAGTCAAAGTTTGTCATGCTCTCTGGATATGATGATTTTCAATATGTGAAAGCAGCTTTGGGGTATAAAGCAGTAGATTACCTTTTAAAGCCGGTAGATAAAGCTGTGCTAAATGAAACGATAGGAAGAGCTGTGCAAGAATGGCAGAAAGAACACGAGAAAACAGAAAAACAGAGAATAAAAACAGAACCTCTTTCGTTAAAAAATGGAGAACAGGTAATTCATTTGGTGATGAAAGAAATCCAGAAAAACTGCGATTACCGTTTTACTTTAGGAGATCTGGCAGAAAAGTATCATATCAGTGAAGCTTATTTTTCCAATCTCTTTACGAAAACAGCTGGTGTGGGACTTATGAATTATATCATGATGATCCGGGTAGATAAGGCAAAATCACTCCTTTTACAGACAGATTATAGAATTAATGATATTGCGTTGGCTGTCGGTTATGAAGATACCCGCTATTTTGCAAAGGTGTTCCGAAAAATTACAGGAGAATCGCCTACAGACTATCGGCTTCGGGAGAGAAGAGAAATGGAAAGAGAGTAAGGTATGGGAAAACATGAAACCAGTATTTATCGGAAAGTGGTTATCACGTTTACAGTAATCCTGCTGGGAGTCTTGATTCTTGTCGGAGCAGTAATTAACCGATTTTGCATGTCCTTTATCAAAGAGCAGAGGATTACTTATAACACACAGGTACTGGGAGAAGTAGAATATGAGTTTAAAGAACTTTATATGCAAATGAATCAAATATTAACATCTCTTTGTGAAATAAATTATACAGTTCCACTTGATGAATCTGTTTTCCAGGAAATTAAAGCAGATGTTGAGTTTGAAGACAGCATTCAAAATATGGTATATTTGAATGGATTTAATAATTTTTACGAGGGAGTACTTTTTTATGATTGTGATGAGGAAATCCATTATGTAGGTACCGGCCCAGTGGCAGAGGGGTATTCTTTTTCAGAGGATAAATGGTTTAGTGGAATTACTGCAGGGATGAGCTATTGTGCAGTAGTCGGTCCTATGCCAGAACAGTATAAGCCGGAGCATGTTCAAAAAAATCGTGTCATAGGTTTTATAAAAAGGAAGCCTGGAAAGGCAAAGGAGGGGGGCCTTCCTCCATTTGTCATGTTTTCAGTGAAATTCAGCAAAATAGAAGAAATGTTGGATAAACTTTTGTCGACCAATACCGGTTTTTTTCTGATGGATCAGAATGGGACAGTATTGGATTCTGCTAACCTTTCAAATTTAAACTGGTCTGATGAGACACTGATGTTGGCAAAGAAAAAGATTCTGAAAGATCAGGAACATACACAAACAATTTCCAAAGAAGGAATTCTTCTTACCAGCATTCAGTTGAACCAATACGGATGGATTCTTTCAGTGGCAGATTCAGAGGAAATACTTTTTAAGGACATCAATCGTCTGACCCGTATGGTAGAATTGCTGATAGGAATTGTTGGAAGTTTGGGCGTATTAGCGGCAGTTTTCTTTTCCAGGAAAATTTTATTTCCTATTGAGCTTCTAAAAAATATGGTAAATGAAATTGGAAAGGATGATAAGACTTATCTGAAAGAAATTTCAGGGGATGAAGTGGGAGAAGTACGGGCACTTCTAAACAGTATGAAGAAAAGGATACATGACTTAAATGCCAACCAGTATATTCTGGAGGTACGGGAACGGGAAGCAGAAATCCGGATGTTACAATCTCAGATCAATCCTCATTTTCTGCATAATACGTTAGATAATATTTATTGTATTGCTCAGATTGAGGACATTGAACCTATTGAAATCCTGACTAAAAGCCTTTCAGAAATGATGAGATACAGCGTTAATAATAAGAATATGTATGCGACATTAACAGAGGAAATGAACCATGTGAAGGCTTATGTGGAAATTATCAACATCCGTTATGAAGAATGTATCTGTTTAAAATTTGAAGTCAAAGAGGAACTTCAGAAAACTCGTGTAGTAAAGCTTTTGCTTCAGCCATTGGTGGAGAATGCTTGTATTCATGGAATCCTTCAAAAACCGGAACAACGAGGGAACATTTGGATAAAAGTCCGGCAGGAAGAAACGAGGCTGGAAATCAGGGTGGAAGATGATGGAGTCGGCGTTACGGAGGAACTTTGCGAGTCTTTAAATAAGATTATGCAGGAAAAAGTCCGGAGTATCCGTACACCAAAGAATAATGGTTTTGGAATTGCACTGGTAAATGTAAATGATCGGATTCGTTTGCTGGATGGGCCAGAGTATGGAATTCGGATGGTGAAACGACCGGAGGGTGGAACATGCGTCATTGTAACGCAGAAATATAGAACGGAAATTCCAGAAGAAGACACCGAAAAATTGTCTACATAAAATCTTAAAAATGTCTACAGAAAAAGAAAATCTAATATGATAAACTGAATTCGCTAAGCAAAGGAGCTGAGAAAGTTCCTTTGCTTTTTTTTATCTCAGAGAGAAACAGTTTTGGTAAATATGCATAGAAAAACTAAAAATAATACCCAAATATACAAAAAAACATCTACAGAAAAAGAAAACGCTTTTCTTGTATAATACAGGAAAAAGGGGGAAAGAAAAAATGAGAAAGAAAGTGAGCTTGAGAACGGTAAAGCCTTATTTGTTTTTGATTCCGATTTTCAGTCTATTGATTATTTTTAAATACATTCCTTTTGGAATGGCTATTGAAAAATCATTTTTTAACTGGAATGGAGCCAATATGAACGAATTTATTGGTTTTCAGAATTTTGTAGAAGCTATTCAGGATAAGATTTTTCTGGAAAGCATTAAAAAAGCATTTGTGGTCATGGTTGTACAAGTAGTGATTGTCATTACTGTGCCATTGATCACAGCCGAACTTTTGTATGCGGTGAGATCATCCCGTGCCCAGTATGTGATTCGTACAGCGTTTACTTTTCCCATGGTTGTTCCTTCTGTTGTTATTATCCTGTTATGGAAATGGATTCTGAATGGAGACACCGGAGTGTTAAATACCTTTTTAAAAGAAGTTGGGCTCAATGCATGGGCACAACCCTGGCTTGGAAGTGCGAAAACAGCCCTAGGTTCTGTTCTGGCAGTAGGTTTTCCTTGGTTGGGGATGGTTTCTTTGGGTGGAATGCCGTTTCTGCTTTATTTTGGAGCACTGCAGTCTATTCCGAAAGATCTTTTTGAGGCAGCAGATCTGGACGGGGTAACACTTTTTCAGAGGATCCGTTGTATTGACCTTCCCATGCTAGCCAGTCAAATGAAACTGATGATTACTTTGGCAATTATTAACTCCTTACAGATTTTTGATGCTGTCTTTATTTTGACAAAAGGAGGACCCGGAACTTCCACTATGGTTCCGGCAGTGTATATGTATGAACAAGGTTTTTCTTATCGAAGAATGGGTTATTGTTCTGCACTTGGAACGATATTGTTCCTATTGATTATGCTTCTGACAGTTTTTAATAACAAGTTTTTGAAAAATACGGAAACTATGGATTAAGGAGGAAATTGTCATGAAAAAAATCGTATCTGTTTCAGGCAGAGTTTTTCTTGGATTCATCCTATTTTTAACCTTGATTCCGTTTTACCTTCTTCTTTCCAATTCGTTCAAGTGGAGTGAAGAAATCGTAAAGAAACCATTTACACTGCCAACGGAATGGCATTTTACAAACTATGCCAAATCAGCAGTCCAGGTGATTCATCCTATGGCAAACACATTGCTGGTTACATTTTGTGTAATTGTGATTGTTTTGATTGCAGGAACGCTGGCTGCCTATACTTTTGTCAGATTTCGATTTAAAGGAGCAACATTTTTGTATCTGGCCATTATGGCACTCCTGATGATTCCAGGTTTTGTACTTTTGATTCCTCAGTTTATCCAGATTACAAGACTAAACATGTACAATACCTTCTGGGGATTGATATTTCCCCCTGCGGCAGCAAGTTCTGCGACGGCAACTTTTCTTCTGAAAACTTCCATGGAAGGTCTTTCTAAAAGTCTTTTTGAAGCAGCTGACATAGAGGGGGCCGGAGACATTCAGATTCTGACAAAGATTGTTGTGCCTCTTTCCAAACCGACACTTTCTACTGTGACGATCATGACAGGGTTAGCTGCATGGAACAATTATCTGTGGCCGTTGGTTTCCACGACAGGGGACAATACCCAGCAGATTGCAGTTGCATTGACAAAATTAGTCCGTTCTTCCGCCGAAGGAAATGGAATTATGTTTGCCGGTTATGTGACTGCATCCCTGCCGTTGATCCTGCTGTTCTGTTTTGCAAGTAAATCTTTTGTGTCAGGGCTGACACAGGGAGCCGTAAAAGGTTGAAAATGTATAGTGTAAAGCACAATAGTGCGTTTGCTATAGGAAAACGAAAAATGTAAAAAAGAAGGAGGAAATCAAATGAAAAAAAGAAATGTAACTGTATTGTCAGCAATGATTTGTGCAGGATTGACTGCCGGACTATTTATGGGTGTGGATGTAAAAGCGGACGGTGTGAAATTGGTTTTTGCACAGGATCTTGATACCGGAGAAAAAGCAAACAATGTAATGAACGAAATTTTAAATGAGTACACCGAGAAAACCGGAACAGAAATTCAGTTCGAATCTCTTCCCTCTGCGGATTATCGTACCTGGATTATGACACAGTTTGCAGCAGACCAAGGACCGGATGTCTACACTGGTATTATTTATGATATGTCATCTGACTATCAGAGTGGTTATCTGAGTAATTTTAAAGATCTTTATGACCAGGAAAGCACTTATGATACCGGAAAAGCATGGAAAGATACTCTGCCGGACTATATCCGGGAGAGAATGTATATCACTGCAGATGATGTTTCGGGCTATCCGACGGCCACGAGTGTTGTGCGTATTTTCTATAATAAAACCATGTTGGAACAGGTAGGGGCTGAAGTTCCTGAAACTTGGGCAGAATTTATGGATGTATGCCAGAAACTGAAAGATGCGGATATTATTCCTTTTGCTTTCCCGAATGCAACGATCGATGATCTTTCCTGGCTGTGGTTTAACAACTCTGTGTGCAGCCAGATGGATGCAGGTATTGTGGATCAGTTAGATGTATCTGGAAATGGTTATGTAGAACTGGCTGAAATCTGTAAAGGAATGGATGAGGGAATAATTGATTTTACAGATGAGAGCCTGAAAGCAAGCTTTGAACTGATGAAAGATTTTTCTCAATACTGGACTTCTGATTACAATGGATTGGATCAGGCCACTGCAGTTGACATGTTTGCCAGAGGTGAAGTTGCTATGGTTCAGGCCATGAGTACCAAACTGGAATCCATTGAGACTACGGTGGGAGACAGTTTTGAATATGGTGTAATGCCGGTACCGGTGATCACTGATGAGACTTATGAGGGGGCTCTTGGAAAATCAGTCATTCTGGGAGGTCAGCCGGATATCATTTTCGGTATTAACAAATCTTTGGAAGAAGATGAAGAAAAATATAATGCAGCTCTTGATTTTGTGCAGTATATGTCTTCTCCAGAAATTCAGGTGCGGCTTGCTGAGGAGCTTTGCAGAATTCCGCTGGCAAATACAGTAGAACTTCCAGAAAAACTGTCCGGTTTCAAGATTACGGAAGAACCGCTTCGCATGGCATGGTTTACAGGAATCAATGAAAAACTGAGAAATTATTTCCATAGAGCAGGTCAGGAATATCTGGCTGATTCCATTACAGTAGATGAATTTGCAGAAACTATGAATAATTCTTATAAAGAGGTTCTGGATGAAATCAAGGCAGAAAATAGTTGGAGTGCAGATAATAATTACGGAATGTAAAAAATAATACAGGCGCCATCGGTTGCAGGAATTGTTCTGATATAGTATGCTGGTTACAGAAGACATAGAATATCTTGCAGGCTATGGCGCCTGCTTGGGAAATGGGGAAGGTAAAATGAATCAAAAACCAAATGTGATCTATATCCTTGCAGATGATATGGGATATGGTGATATCAGCGCTTTCAATGAGAATTGCCCTTTTAAAACACCGAATTTTGATGCCATGTGTGAAAATGGTCTGCGGTTTACGGATGCGCATGCGTCTTCCGCTGTGTGTACGCCGTCCAGATACAGCATCTTGACCGGCCGCTATAACTGGCGGTCAAGACTGAAATCCTCTGTGGTGGGGGGATATTCGGAGCCACTTCTGGAGAAAGGAAGAAAAACAGTAGCGGACCTCTTCCGGGAGCAGGGCTATCATACGGCAATGGTAGGCAAATGGCACCTGGGAATGAATTTCGCGAAAACGTTGGAGTTTACGGAACTGCCGGATTTTGATGCCTGCAAGGGAGTGGATTACGGTGCGCCTATCCAGGATTCCCCGGTGGCAAATGGTTTTGACTATTTCTTTGGGATCAGCGCTTCTCTGGATATGCCGCCCTATATTTATATTGAGAACGACCGCTTTACAGAGCTTCCGGATAGGGAGACGATAGGAAAAGGAAAGAAATACTGGAGAAAAGGCCCGACCGGAAAACACTTTCATCATGAGCATGTGCTGGATGAACTGACGGATAAAGTCCTTGAGAAGATCGAAGAATACAAGGAAGAGCCTTTCTTCCTGTATTTCCCTATGCCGGCACCGCATACACCGATCCTTCCGGCACCGGAATTCCAGGGAAAATCGGGAACTAATGAATACGGAGACTTTGTCCTTCACTGCGACCATGTAGTAGGAAGAGTTGTGGAAAAACTGAAAGAGACCGGTCTTTTTGAGAATACGATCGTGATCTATACTTCAGACAACGGCTGTTCTCCCATGGCAAACTTTGAAGAGCTGAAAGCAAAAGGCCATAATCCCAGTTATGTGTTCCGTGGAACAAAAGCGGACATCTATGAGGGAGGTCATCGGATCCCGCTGATCGTACAGTGGCCGGCAGCGATCAAAGCCGGAGGCAGCTGTGACCGGATCGTCTGCCTGTCTGATCTGATGGCAACCATGGCAGATGTCCTGGATGTGAAACTTCCCGACACCTGTGCGGAGGATAGCGTGAGCAATCTGCCGCTCTGGAAGGATCCGGAGGGAGCGGAAGTGAGAAAGGATATCGTTCATCAGAGCATCGATGGTTCTCTGTCTATCCGCCGTGGCCAGTACAAGCTGGAACTCTGCCCGGGCTCCGGCGGCTGGTCTGATCCGGTTCCGGGAAAAGAGGATCCGGAGGCACCCAGATTCCAGCTCTATGATCTTTCTGTGGATATCAGTGAGCGCCGAAATGTCATCGAAGAGCATCTGGAACTTGCCAGTGAACTCAAAGAGATCCTGAAAGGCTATATTGAAAATGGCCGCAGTACACCGGGGGCACCCCAGTCCAACAACGGACAGCGGATCTGGGATACCATCGGATGGTTGGATGAGGAAGATAACGGCAGAATCAAGATTTACAAATAGGATGATGCCGGGGTCAAAAAGCCATTCATGCTTGCATGCCAAGGCTTTTTGACCCCAGGATCTGCCAAATATGAAAAAGTAAGCAATTTACGCAGTAAAACAGCGGCTTGTGCTCATTCATAGACACAAGCCGCTGTTTTTAATGGAGATTCTTAATCACGCGGAAGACCTGTTCCACGGTATCGGTCATATTCTGACCGGCCTGTCTTGGATCCATGGCATCTTCCAGACTGGTCACGGTGCGGAGAATCGGAAAGAAGGCATCGATCCCGGCCTCGTTGCAGGCAGAAGCATCTGAAGTGACACAGCCGGAAAAGGCCAGTACCGGTTTCCCATATTGTTTCGCCATTCTGGCAACGCCGATGGGGGCTTTTCCGAAGACTGTCTGCCCGTCCAGGCGACCTTCACCGGTGATGACAAGATCCGCATCTTTTATGTGATCCGCAAGCCCGGTTTCCCGGAGAACGATCTGGATGCCGGATTCGAGACTGCCGTGGAGAAAGGTCCGGAAGGCAAAACCAAGCCCTCCGGCGGCTCCGGATCCGGGAAAAGCAGGATCTGCTTCCGGATACTTCTGCCCGGCCAGAGCGGCATACCGGAGAAGCCACTGGTCCATTTCATGGATCATGGTTTCGTCAGCTCCTTTCTGGGGACCGAAAACGGCACTGCAGCCCTTTTGACCGCAGAGGGGGTTGGTGACATCACAGGCAATGAGGAAGGTACAGTCTTTTAACTCCACAGGTACATGATCGTCACTGATCGAGACAAGATCCTTCAGACCAATGGCACCGGGGCGGATCGGGCTGCCGTTCCGGTCAGAAAAAGAGAAGCCGAGGGCCTGGAGCATGCCGGCTCCGCCGTCGTTGGTGGCACTGCCTCCGATTCCGATGATGAAACGCCGGCAGCCTCTTTTTGCAGCATCCAGGATCACTTCCCCGACCCCGAAGGTCGTGGTGAAAAGAGGATTGCGTTCGGAAGATGGCACAAGAGTGATGCCTGCGGCTCCGGACATTTCAATAATGGCGGTCTGTGTTTGTGTGATCAGACCATAACGGCAGGTGACCGGGCTGCCTAAGGGGCCTGTTACGGAAATTTCGATGGCTTTTCCGCCGCAGGCAGTGATCAGGGCATCGACCGTTCCTTCACCGCCGTCGGCCAGGGGACGGATGACGCATTCTGCATCCGGGAAAACCCGGAGGATCCCGTCTGCGGCACTTTTTCCGGCCTCCAGGGAGGTCAGGCTTCCCTTAAAAGAATCAATGGCAATGACTGCTTTCATAGATATTCCTCCATTCTGGTAAAAACTGCTTGGTATCATTATAACAGCAAACGGAAGAAAAACAACCGTGGTACAGAGTCCGGCAAAGTCACAGGTATGAAGGAAAGAACGGAAGATATATATGTAGAGAGAGCTTATCGGGAACAGGGATGGACCTATGAATTTCCTGATTTTTCTGTCAACATATATTCTTCCTTTTTTTATTTTCTATGTTATCGCTTATGGACTCTGGAAAGGCCGGAATGTCTATCAGGTGTTTGCGGAAGGTGCAAAGGGCGGTTTTTCCACGGCAATCGGGATCCTGCCGACCCTGGTGGGGCTTCTTGCTGCCGTAGGGGTCTTACGTGCTTCCGGCTTTCTGGATTTTCTGTCCGGTCTTTTGAAGAGCCTGTTAAAAGGCACCGGTTTTCCGGTGGAACTTCTTCCACTGGCAGTTGTCCGTCTTTTTTCCAACAGTGCCGCCACCGGCCTTGCACTGGATCTGTTCAAAACATATGGTCCGGATTCCCGGCAGGGGCTTCTGGCTTCTCTTTTTCTGAGCAGTACAGAAACCGTCTTTTATACCATGAGCATTTACTTTATGAACATAAAGATAAAAAGAACCCGCTATACACTGCCGGGTGCTCTTCTGGCAACCCTGGCAGGGATGGCGGCAAGTATATTTCTGGTGCGTCTTCTGTAAATCCGTGCACGTCAGCAGTCAGGAAGAGAAGGTTTCCAGGACTTACGGGAGGACACCGGGACTGGTACAGTGAATATTAAGTAACTGCCACTTTGACTTGTCTGATTTTTCATCAATGTAGCAGAAACTTAATTTTCACTGTACTGGTTTGCCAAGTTTATGGGAAGTGTATTCTGTTGGAGTCATCTGCTTATAATGCCGGAAAACTTTGACAAAATAGCTGGAATCGGAAAAGCCGCAGCTGTGGGCGATCTCGGTAATGCTCTTATCGGTATAGGAAAGCTGTTCACAGGCAACCTCGATGCGGTAATAATTCAGATAGTCCATTGGCGTGCGGTCGGTGAATTCCTTAAAATAACGGCAGAAATAACTGGGATTCAGGTTTGCACAGCGGGCGAGGATATCAAGCGTCAGGTTTTCACTGTAATGCTCTTCGATAAGGGAAAAAACAGATTTCAGGCTGGAAAAACGACGGGATTCTTTTGATACGGTATTTTCCCGATAGTAGTTCTGTGAAAAAAGTGTTCCAAAGAGAAGATAAGTACAGCCGTAGAGAGACAGGGCATAGTTTTTTGGTTTGCTTCGGAGAAGCTCCAGCATCTGGAGGATGATGGTGTTGACATCGTCCTCAGAAGACGGAAAATAATTTTGCAGAATGATTTTGGAGTTCAGAAGATCGACCAGAGTTTCTTCATACTGACGAATCGAGTGAGAAGAGAGAAAAACCGTTTCCAGATCAATAAGGATACATTCATAAATGCAGTCTTCTTCTGGAGACGGCGCACCGCCATGTGTGAGACCTCCCTGGATGAGGACAGTATCGCCGGCTTTCAGCTCCAGAAAACAGTTATCCAGCTGCAGATGGAACCGTCCCTGAAAAACATGTACGATCTCAAAAAGCGGATGCCAGTGGTATGGCATGGTGTATCTCGGATGGATCCGTGATACATGATAAAAATAGTAAGGAAAATTCAGGGAACCATGTTTTTGCTGTTCCGGGTAATCCAAATATTTCAATGTCCTGTTCTCCTTTGGATGATTTAATGATTTCTGGCGGGTCCCAAGGTCAAAAACTCTATCGTGCAAGCACGAATCGCTTTTGAACCGTTGGACCCGCCAGAAATCATTATATCATAAAAAGTAAATATTTTACCATTTTGGGATAAGAAAATCAGAGCGGAGCGAAGAAAAATACGATAGGATAAAGAAAAAGGGGGAATAAACAATGAAACGCCAGAATCTCTGGAAACGTATGAAAAAATGCTATATGCTTTATCTGTTTCTTTTGCCTGCGGTTCTTATGATTGCAGTATTTTGTTATGCACCTATGTATGGAGTACTGATGGCTTTTCAGAACTATTCTCCAAGTAAAGGGATTACCGGAAGTTCCTGGGTGGGTTTGAAATGGTTCCGTACCTTTTTCAATATGCCCAGATTCTGGCAGATCGTGAAAAATACGCTGACATTGAGTATTTATTCTCTGATAGCCGGTTTTCCGATTCCTGTGATCCTGGCATTGATGATTAACAGTGTAAGAAATTCCAAATTTCAGAAGGTTACGCAGACCGTTACTTATATGCCGCACTTCATTTCTGTTGTTATTATGGTCGGCATGCTGACTACGTTCTTATCTCCGAGATCCGGCTTCCTCAGTCATATTCTGACATTTCTGGGAGCACCGGATGACGCGTTTTATATGGGAGATGCCAAAGCGTTCCCACATCTTTATGTCTGGTCAGGGATCTGGCAGGACATGGGCTGGAGTTCCATCATTTATCTGGCAGCTCTGGCAGGTGTAGACCAGTCTCTTCATGAAGCGGCTAAAGTGGATGGAGCCACAAAGCTTCAGAGGATCTGGCATGTGGATATTCCGGCGATCGTACCCACGATGATCATTCTTCTGATCATGAGTGTCGGAAGTATTATGAGTGTTGGTTATGAAAAAGTATTTCTGATGCAGAATGATCTGAACTCTACGGTTTCAGAAGTAATTTCCACATATGTATATAAAATCGGTTTGAAACAACAGCAATACAGTTATTCGGCAGCGATCGGACTTTTCAATAACGGCATCAACTTTGTACTTCTTGTTGTGGTAAATAAGGTATCGAAGAAGCTGTCGGGATCCAGTCTGTGGTAGAAAGGGGGTATCTTCCGTGAAAAGAAGAGGAAGCGATAAAATTTTTGACATTGTAAACATCACGATCCTTTCTATCCTGCTTGTGATCATGGCATATCCGATCTACTTTGTGCTGGTTGCATCCGTTTCTGATCCGACCTATGTAAACAGCGGTGCATTTCTTTTATGGCCCAAAGGCTTCAGTATGCTGGGTTACCGGAAAGTTTTTGAGGATACCAGAATCTGGATCGGATATTTCAATACGCTGATTTATGTGATCGGCGGCTGTATCCTGGGAGTTATGATCACGATGATGGCCGGTTTTGCCTTATCCAGAAAGGAACTTCCATTCCGTGGATTTTTCATGGGTTATTTCGTGTTTACCATGTATTTTGGCGGTGGACTGATTCCTTTTTACATGGTAATGAAGACCCTGCATCTGACGAATACAAGAACGTTGATGATCCTGATCAGTGCAGTTTCCGTCTATAACATCATTGTGACTCGTTCCTTTATGGAAAATACCATACCGGAGGAACTCAGGGATGCGGCGAAAGTAGACGGCTGTGGAGACGGCTATTTCTTTTTCAAGATCGTCATGCCTTTATCGAAAGCGATCATGGCAGTGCTGGTGCTTTTCCTTGCAGTGTCCTATTGGAATTCCTATTTCAATCCCATGATCTTTTTGACGGATCGTTCCAAATATCCGCTGGCTCTGTACCTTCGTGAGATTCTTCTGACGGCATCCACGAATGCATCGACATCCAGAGAGCTGGATCCGGCAGCGGCTTTGAAGCTTCAGACAATGGCTCAGGTCATCAAATATGGCGTGATCGTGGTATCGACTCTTCCGATTATTTGTGTATATCCGTTTTTACAGAAATACTTTGTAAAGGGTGTCATGATCGGTTCTGTTAAGGGATAAAGGATATTTTCTGCCGGCAGGCGGATTCATATCAGGATAAGCAGTGGTTTCAGTTCCCGGAATACGGACGTGAACATGTGGGGGAAAGGGACTGAAAAAACTGCAGGAGCAACAAACAGCAAAAAAGGTAACTGTGCAGAGAACAGTTACGCGAAAACAGGAGGAAGCGTATGAAAAGAAAAGGAATTGCAGCGTTACTGACCATGTCTATGGTACTGGCAGCAGGCGGAACAGGCGGAGCTGTTGTTTCAGCAGCAGAAGATCCGGTAACCTTTAAAGTTGCAGTGATGTTAAATCCCCTTTGTAAAGATGAGGATTTCAACAATCAGGAGGCGTACAAAAAGGCAGAGGAGGCCACAGGAGTACATATTGAGTGGATCCCCATTTCTTCAGCAGATGCAGATGATAAAGTAAATATCATGCTTGCTTCTGACCTTCCGGATGCATTTCTTGGTCTGATCGGTGAGGGACAGATCGCAAACAACATGGATTCTTTCCTGGATCTCAACAAAGACGATCTGTTAAAAACAAATGCTCCGCATGTGGTTTCTGATTATGAGAAACTCAGCAACGGACTGGACATTGTTACCTGGCCGGACGGATCGATCCGCTCTCTTATGACCGGACGCCAGACCAGCTATGAGAACGATGCAGAAGGTATTATGTTCATCAACAAAGAGTGGCTGGACAATGTGGGAATGGACGTTCCGACAAATATCGATGAGTTTTATGAGGTGATGAAAGCATTCCATGATCAGGATGCAAACGGAAACGGAGATGCAAACGATGAGATTCCGTTTGAGCCCTCTCAGAGTGACTGGTGTTCCAAGATCATGAATGTGGCAAACCCCTGGGGAATCGCAGGTACAGACAGCAGTGACGAGAGTGCTTATAAGATGGTAAAAGATGGAAAAGTAACAGGAACCGTAAATACCGATGAGTTCCGTTCTTTCCTGGAGTATGCACATAAGCTTGTTTCCGAAGGCCTTATGGATAAAGAAATGTTCTCACAGACTTCTGAGCAGTACCATTCCAAGATCAATGAAGGCGTTGTAGGCTGCTATTACACCTGGTCACCGTATGCAGATATGAGTGAAAGCGAAGCTCAGAAATGGGTAGAGGTACCTGTTTTTGATGATGGAGAAGGTCATTACATGAAGACCGGTTCTCAGGATAAATTCTCAGCCAGCAGAACAGGTTTCTGTATCACCAGCGAGTGTGAAGCTCCGGACCGTCTCCTTCAGTGGTGGGATTACCTTTCCAGCTCTACGGAGATGAAATACACCAACCGTTTCGGCCCGCAGGGAGAGGCATGGGATATCAATGAGGATGGCACCGTTGTAGAACTGATCCCGGACAGCCTGACAGATGACTTTACCATTGAGAACTACAAATACACCTATGGTATGACCGGTCTTGGTACCTATATCACAAAAGAGGAAAACGCAGAGGTACTGGAAGAGAATTCCTTCACTTCCTGGTATCGTATCGACTGTGTAAAACAGCTCCATGAGTATTGCGTACCGGTAGAAAATCAGCTTCCGATCCGTTTCGTAGATCCGGAAAAGACCAGTGAGAGAACCTTTATGGAAACAGAACTCTTCAGTTATATCAGCAACTTTATTGCAACCAGTGTTCTGGATGGCATTGATGATGCAAAGTGGGAAGAGCATCTTTCTCAGCTGGATGCAGTACAGTATAATGAATGGCTGAACTGGTATCAGGAATATCTGGATAAAGAATTCTAAAGATGCCGCTGCAGAGCAGCTTACACAATTCTGATATTGTTTAAAAATCATTCCCCGCATTTATATAAGCGACAGAAAGCAGTATAAATGCGGGGAAATCTGTGAGGTGACAAATATGATGGACATCAAGAAGTGTACAGGACTGGCCGGTGAGAACAGAGATTATTATCTGTATCCTAAGGCAGAACCACCTTTTGAAAGGTCGGATTATATAGAGGAGGTTCTGCTGGATAGTTTCCGGTATCACAGCGGGGAAGGAGACATGTGGCCGCTGACCTGGGCAAAGGACGACTGCATGTACTGTGGTGCCGGAGACAACAAAGGCTGTCCGACAAACATCTGGAAGATCAGAACCATGCGTTATGCGCCGGAGGCTCTGACGAACAGCGGAAACTGGACCATTGATATGATTAACGGAGAACCGGCAGATCTGAAAAAGTATATGAAGGACGAGCGGATTCAGGGAGTGAAACCTTCCGGCATCCTGGACATAGACGGAAAACTCTATCTGAGCATGGAGGCTCAGAACTATGGGGATAATCCGTTGTTTGGAAGACAGCATAACCTTTACGGCTGGATCATGGTGTCCGAGAATAAAGGGAAAACCTTTGATGCGGCAGTGACAGATACGGAATTTTTCACCGGCAGACTGGCATCCTGTCATTTCCTGCAGTTTGGAAGAGGATACGAAGGTGCCAGGGATGGATATGTATATGCCTATTTCCCCTATGACGAGGAGGACGGCCAAAGCTACTGGGAAAATAATGATGCGATTCTTCTGGGCCGTGTGCCGAAGGATGAGATCCTTGTCCGGGAAGCATGGGAATTCTTCTGCTCTGAAGATCCGGCAAAACCGGAATGGGATAAAGAGGAAAAAAAGGCAAAACCGGTATTCCGTTACCGGAAAATGACAGGCTCCAATCATGTGGCGTATAATGCAGGAATCGGGCGGTATATCATGGGGAATTACAGCTTTATCGATGAAGAACTGCATCCCCGTCCCATTCATCAGATGGGGTATCCGGAGTCTCATATCAGCCAGCTGACTCTTTATGAAGCACCGGAGCCCTGGGGACCCTGGAAGCTGTTTCACAGGGATGATGACTGGGGAACCTATGGAGATTATCAGCCGAATTTCCCGACGCAGTGGATGACGGAAGATGGCCGGATCATGTATCTGGTTTCCTCCGGTTCTTGGGATGATTATAATCTGACTGTACAGAAAATGGCGGTAAAGATCAAAGGTGATGTGGCTTTCTCTGAAAAAGCAAGGTATTTTTCCTATCTTCAGAAAAAGGAAAAATGAGAAAAGAAGGCGCAGAGAAATTGCGGAAACGGTGTGAGAAAGGATTGAAAGAATAATAACTGAAAAAATTACAGGCCATGATCTCAGGGAACAAGATCATGGCCTGTTTCTTAAATTACCGTATCTATACTTACTCTTCTACAACTTCCAGTACATCCATCGGACATGCTTTTGCACAGATACCGCAGGCGATACATTTGGAAGCCGGGTTGCCTTCTGTTTTAACGATCAGGCCGAAGGGACAAGCCTCGGCACATTTGCCGCAGCCGGTACATTTCTTCTTGTTGATCATGTAAACGCCCTTGGCGTTCTGGGTGATTGCACCTTCCGGACAAGCCTCGGCACATTTGCCGCACTGAGGACAGGCCATGGGACGGACAGCTTTTTTCTCAACGATCTGGATGCATGATTTATCCGGATCAAATTCCTTATAAAATGCCTCGGAACAAGCCTGCACACAAGCAAGACATGCCATACAAGTACTTCCTTTTTTCACTTTCAGTTTTTTCATATCAGATAATCCTCCGCAATTTTTGTAACCGCAGTTACGGTTTTTTCTATTCTAACACTGATGAAAAAATTTCTCAACATTTTTCACATTTATCAAAAGATTTGTTATACTGATTCAGAGCTTTTGTGCTGCAGTTATACATGGAGGATGTTTATGAAAAAGGGAGATAAAATCGGTATTGTTGCCTGTTCCAATGGTTTGAAGGAAAATAGCAGGCAGGAAATGGAGCATTTGAAGAATACGTTGGAAGAACTGGGGCTGATCCCTGTTTTTTCCAGATATCTTTATGCCGGAAATGGTGTAGAGAGTGCAGGCCGGAGAAAAAGAGCAGAAGAATTGATGAACTTTTACCGGGACGAAGAGATCAAAGGGATTTTTGATGTTTCCGGAGGAGATTTGGCTAATGGAGTGTTGCCCTGGCTGGATTACGAGGAGATTAAAGAGAGCGGGAAAGCTTTCTGGGGCTACAGCGACCTTACCACAGTGGTAAATGCCATTACGACGAAGACAGGAAGTCCATCGGTTCTCTACCAGATCCGGAATCTTATTTACCGGGATGGAGAGGAGCAGAAACGACGGTTTAGGAGTTTCCTGGATGCGGAAAAGAATGACAGTCTTTTTCAGTTTCCGTACGAGTTTCTGCAGGGCAATGCGATGACCGGTATCTTGATCGGCGGAAATATCCGCTGCTTTCTCAAGCTGGCAGGAACCGGGTATTTCCCGGAGCTTACCGGAAAAATCCTTCTTCTGGAAGCTTTTGGAGGGGGAGATGCACAGCTTCTGACTTATTTCAGCCAGCTGGAACAGCTTGGGGCCTTTCGGAAGGTCAGCGGTATCCTGCTCGGAACCTTCACGCAGCTGGAACGGGAGAAGGGAGCAGAGCAGGTCTGGAGGCTTCTGAAAGATTTTGTGCCGGAACCGCTTCCGGTGGCAAAGACTGCTTTTATCGGACATGGAACGGATTCCAGAGCGGCAGTGATCGGGGAGAAATACTGCTTCTGCTCTCAAGAGCTCTCAAAAAAGTAATAAAAACGACAGAACATCACATATTTGAGGTAGGAATCAGAAAGCCATTTTCGTTATAATGGAAGTACAACAACGGGTTTCATATTCATTATTATGGCTTCTCTCCGGAGGTCCGGACGTTATACCGGTTCCTGGATGCCAGTCTGAAAAGCAACGTTCCCATCTGGATCGGCGAGGGCGGAAGTGATCCGGTTTCCAACTCCATTTTCTATGAGATCGCAGGGACTTATGATATCGGTTATGCCGTCTGGTCCTGGAAACGGGCGGATGATCCCAAAGGAGACGGAAGCTCTGCCGTGACCTATCCGATCCCGGAAAAATGGGATGTGATGCGTGACTATATCCGGAACGGAGGTCCCAGACCCTCCTATAAAGAATCACAGGAGATTTTGGATGAGATGCTGGAGAAAATGAAACCGGAGTATTATACCGTCGATCAGACATACAATCATTACAACCTTCGTCAGCCCGACATTCGGATCCCGGCTGTTGGTTTTGATCAGGGCAGCAGCAGAAGTAATGGCTGGATCTATGGAAATGCCTTTGGTTATCGGACGGAGGAGGGAATGAAAATGCCTCTTCGTCCTGGTGCATTGCCGCCGCAGCATGTAGTGGTTCCAACAGGTGAACCGCTTCGGGAATCCGGCCCGTTAAAAGATCTTTGCCTGGAGCTCCGGGAGGGTGAGGCCGTATCTTACACGATCCGTGATGTGAAAGAAAAATGCCAGGTATCCGTGACAGCGAGAGCCATGAGCGAAAAGGCTTCCGTTATTGTGACTTGTACCAGTGAGGAAGGCAAAAAAGAGGTCTCTGAGGTGGTGTTGACTGGAACGGAGACGAAGGAAGCTGTGCTGGCTGATCTTGGTGTCAGCGCCGAGTGGGTTGTTTCCCTGGAAATGAAAGAGGGTACGGTACAGCTGGATGAGATGATCTTCGAGGGATAAAAGGCAGATTTCCCAAAATTTCTGCTCGCCTCCTGTATTGCCCTTCAGTATCGCAAAAGTATCCATCGTCCGGCACCGATGGCCGGAGCCATCGTGGATGATGACCTGGCTCATGCGGCGATTCTGGATGCCAATTTCGAAGAAAACTGGTGTGGCTGTCTCTATCTATCTGCTTCCTATTCTCCACCATGGAGCACCGGGGCATTATATGGTTGAGATCGAGATTATCAACGCTCCCGCTCTGGAAGAACGGGAAAAAAGCGGTAGTGCGTTTTATCTGCTGTCGGTGATCACTGCCTAACAGGAAGGTTATAAGTCAAAGTTCAATAAAAATGGCTTGATTTCTTTGATTTTTTGTGTTTGATTTCGGTTATTAGGTTAACTTTCTCACAAACCTTTTATATAAATAAAAAAAGAGCTGCTATACAAAAATTAGTACAGCAGTTCTTTTTTATTTTGAAGTTCAACGTGAATTCAATTTGAAAATTCCTTTTTCATCTTGAATTCTTATCAAGGAAATATTTTCCAGAAGTTCAATTACGATTTCACATAAGTATAACGTTTTGCAACCGTGCTCTAAATGTCCACAATATGTATTATGTGAATCAGAGAAAACCGTGTGTAAATGAGGCTCACCGTTAGCAATTATACCGGAAATACTACATAATTCGATAGGAACATTTTTCCATTCAGGATATTTTTCCACTGCGGGATATCCAGTTGTTGTAACTAAGTGTATTCTGGCATCGCTTAAGGTGCCAATTCCAGATATAACAACACCATTCTTAATATTGGCTTCAGAAATAACAGTTTCGATACTTTCAAGGAGCATTTCTCCCTGATCAAGACGTATAATAATTTTACCATTTTCTTTTTCTTCTTTGAAATATTGCATATTTTTCTATTCTCCGTTTCTTTCAGTTGTTTGATTGAGTTTGGCATACTGAGTAGAATCACTATTACACATTGTTGTTTCATCTTGTGAAGGATAATGCTGTACGCTTATTAAGTAGCATAAACTAGATCACAAGATAATAACAAGAAAGTTATTGCAAGTTGTTTGTCTCTATAGATATGCGTATTGCAGAGAGAAATCAAACAAAAGTAAAATGGTACGGATGTAAACGATTACACATATACAATAGCACTTTTATAAAATAAAATCAAGAACAAATTAAAAAATGCGTGGAAAACTGGTTGCATTTCCGTTAATCAGAGTTGGATCAAAGATGGCTTCTCTGTTTTCTATATTTAAATTCTGTATTCTTTCAAGGAGAAACTTTCCAGCAGCACTGCCGATTTGATAAGGGTCGAAATTAGCAACGGTAGGACGTATGTTCATCAATTCTAAATTATCAATACCATTGAAACCAACAATTGATATTTGTTCTGGTATCGAAATATGATATTTATGTAAAGCTTTTAAAGCACCTATAAGCATTGCATTGTTCGTGCATAATATTGCAGTTGGCTTTTGGTTAAAATGATTTATCATATGTACAACACCATTAAAACCGGATTCTTCAGTAAAGTCTCCTTCAAATCTATATTCATAATTATGGTCAATGTTTATCCCACCTTCTTTCATTGCAAGGCGGAAACCCTCAAAACGTTCTCTTGCATTACTGAATTCATAAGAACCTTCTAAAATGTAGATACGTTTATGTGAATAGCGCAGCAATTCTTTTGTGAGTAAATAAGTTCCCATTATATTGTTACAATCGGCAAAATCACCGTGAAAACCAGGAGTATTTAATCGTCGGTTTACAAGAACTGTGGGGATTTTTTGGCTGATTGAAATGATAAATTCATCATTTTCGCATGTAGTATTGATTACAAGTGCGTCAATGTTGCGGCCAACTAAACTTTTGAGGTATTTTTTCTCAGATTGAGGATTATTTCTAGTGCTGCAAACAATAAGATTGTAATCGCAAGATTGAATAGTATCTTCAATCGCTTTTGCAACTGTTATATGATACTGGTTGGAAATGTCAGAGGTTATATATCCGATTATGCCAGTTGAGTTTACTTTAAGGCTTCTGGCTGTTGAATTTGGAATATAACCCATTTCGTTGCAAGTATCTAAAATCTGCTGTTTAAGATCGGAAGCAATATATCCATTATTATTGATGGCTCTGGAAACAGTGGCAGTAGATACACCGCATTTATTAGCAATATCTTTTATTGTTACTTTTCCCCACATAAACAACCTCCTAAAATGATTATGCAAATACATATTTTGAAACAAGATGAAATTATAAAATAAAAAATATTAAATTGACTTCCCTCTCAAATCCCGATAGATATTGGATTAACAATGGATTGGTTATTTAATAGTTCTATGAAAGGGCTAGATACATAATAAGTGTTTGGAGGTATTTTTGTCAATTACAAATAAAAACTAATTTTTGATAGAGAAAGTGCATAAAAAATAGGAAGAAAAAATAAATTTTCATACATTATTGACAAACAACAACAAATGAAATATAATTGGGATATGAAAACGATTACACATTAAAAAGTTATTGAAAGTTGTATGAAAGTATGTATATGCAAAATGAAAAACTGTAAGAGAGAAACAGAACAAAAAGCAAATGGTTCAATAAAATCATGAATGTATGAACACCACCATTTTGTACTTGTTGAGAAGGAGAGTGTTGTTGTGAAAAAGAAAAAAGGCATAAAGCAAAAATCAATGTCTAAACAAATATTGAAATATCGTAACTATTATATAATGTTGTTGCCAGGATTAATATTTGTTATTTTGTTTTTGTATTTACCAATTTTTTATAACTTTATTGCATTTAAAGATTATAAAATATTTTTGGGACCTTTAGGAAGCCCCTGGTGTGGGTTGAAAAATTTTACAAAATTATTTAGAACTCCAGATTTTATGAGAATTCTAAAAAATACATTTGCTTTATGTTTTCTAAAAATTTTAATCGGTTTCCCCATTCCGATAATACTGGCTTTATTAATAAATGAAGTCAAGAATATAATGTTTAAGAAAACTATACAGACAATTGTATATTTACCACATTTCATATCATGGGTAATTATTGCAACCATTGCATCTACCTTGCTTTCTCCTTCAGATGGTGTGATTAATCTGCTTCTGAATAAATTAGGTATTAACTCGATTTTCTTTATGGGAGACTCGCGCTATTTTAGAGGAGTTCTTGTAGCTACAGATATTTGGAAAGAGATGGGGTGGTCGGCCATTATTTATTTAGCTGCATTATCTGGTGTACCGCTAGATTTATATGAGGCAGCTACTGTAGATGGGGCTAATAAGCTACAGAAAATGAAATACGTTACTTTTCCGTGTATTCTTCCAACTATCATTATAATGTTACTGCTTCGAATTGGAAATATATTAAATAGTAATTTCGAACAAGTTTTCACTATGTACAATTCGTCAGTATATGATGTCGCAGATATTATTGACACGTATGTTTATCGTGTTGGTATTATTCAAACACAATACGGTTTTTCTGCATCTGCAGGATTGTTTAAATCAATTATTTCTTTGGTACTGGTAGTAACATGTAACTGGTTAACTAAAAAGGCTGGACAAGAGAGCTTGTTTTAACAGTCGAAATAAGAATGTTAATTTGTGGGAGAGTGAAGTATATGGTAGCTGAACATAAGAATCGAGTGAAACAATCGAAAGGTGATATGATTTTTACAGGTTTTGTTTATATCATATTGATAATGATTGGTATTATCACACTATTTCCTTTTTTGGAAGTTGTATTTAATTCGCTGATGTCATCAAAAGAATTAGTTGAAAGTGCAAAATCAATATTGGCTTTTCCAAAGCACCCAACATTAGATAATTATAAATACGTATTAAATGGTGATAGGATATACAATGCTTATGGTATTACAATTTTTAGAACAATAATTGGAACTTTATTGAATATGATTATAACTGTTTTAACAGCATATCCATTGTCTAAGAAATTTTTACCAGGGCGCTCTGTGTTTATGCAGATATTTTTCTTTACCATGATATTTAGTGGTGGAATGATTCCTACATACTTGGTTGTTAAAATGTTTGGCCTCGTAGATACCATTTGGGCTTTAATAATACCAAGTCTCCTTAACGTATATAATATGATTATTATGAGAACTTTCTTTGAGGGGATTCCAGAAGAATTGGAGGATGCTGCAAAAATTGATGGATGTTCGGAATGGAAAACATTACTGAAAATCGTATTACCTGTGTCAAAACCAGCGTTAGCATCAATAGGACTGTTTTATGCTGTATGGCATTGGAATTCATTTTTTGATGTTGTTTTATACATTACCAAGAGAGAACTATGGCCTTTGCAAACCCTGTTGAGAGAGGTGGTTCTTACCATGAGTATGGCAGAACTAAATGCCAGTATGGCTGATCTGGCAACACCGCCATCATCATCTGTAATAGCTGCAACGGTTATGGTATCAACGATTCCCATCCTTGTTGTGTATCCTTTTCTACAAAAGTATTTCGTAAAAGGAGTAATGATTGGTGCTGTAAAAGGCTGAAGAAGAAAGAGAGGTGAACTAATATTACTTTAGAGAACGATGTAGCCTTAAAAGTATAAAATGTAATTACATTTTTTGGTATGTTGATGTAAAAAACGATTACAGTTATAAAAAATTATGGAGGAAACAAATATGAAGAAAAAAGTAGTGTCAGTGTTATTAAGTTCTGTTATGGTAATGAGTGTATTTGCCGGAGTAGCTACTCAGGTTTCGGCAGATGAAAAACCAGTTGTGAAATTTGTTTTCACAAAAGGTGGTTTTGAAGGGGTTCCAGAAAATGATGTTATACTGCAGAAAATCGAGGATACTTGCAATATTACTTTGGATCATGTTGCTCCTACTATGGCAAACTATGCAGAACAGGTAAATCTGATTTTGTCTGGTAGCAAATCAGAACTTCCGGACATGGTAAAGTTAACCAGTAGTATGTTTAATGACATTTATGATTATGCAGATCAGGGTGCCTTGATGGATTTGACAGACTTGGTGAAAAATTGTCCTAATATTCTTAAAAACGTTCCAGAAGAAGCGTTGGAAAGATGTACAATCGATGGAAAATTATATGGAATTCCGGTATTCTGTAATCCTAACAGATATAATGTAGTAATCCGTCAGGATTGGTTAGATAATCTGAATCTGGATGTTCCTAAGACATTGGAAGAATATCATGAAGTCTTGAAAGCATTTACATTTAATGATCCGGATGGAAATGGAAAAGATGATACGTATGGACTGACTGGATTAAGTATGGAAACATTTGATCCTATTTATGGAGCGTATGGAGTGATGTCTCCGATTCAGACATATAACGGTACAGGAACATACTGGTATTTAGAGGATGGGGAATTAAAGCCACAGGTTACAAATCCGAAAGTTAAGAAAGCACTGGAAACAATTCGGGATTGGTATGCGGAAGGAATAATTGATCCGGAATTTGTTTCAATGGCAACGGATGATGATTTAAACGACAAAGCCATGAAAAACCAATTCGGAGTTACTTATCATTGGTGGACCTGGGAGTCTAAAATTGAATCACAGTTACAGGAAGTAGATCCTAATATTTCCTTTACGAGAATTGCTCCTCCGGTTGGTGAAGATGGCAAATCTGGTAATCGTGGTGTTGGTATGATCAATGGATGTGTTGTAATGTTGAATAATGCCAAGGATCCGGAAGCTTGTATGCGTCTTTTGGATTGGATGTACTCAGAAGAAGGTATGATGACTACATATTCTGGAGTGGAAGGAGTTCATTGGGAAAAGACAGATGAAGGTTATAAAACATTGCCGCAGTATGACGCAGATGCAGGATGGATTCAGTGGTATTCAGCATTTGAAGCAGAATGGCCGTTACTGCAGGTTGAAACACCGCTGGTACAGTCACGTCGGGATGCATTCAACTGGAATACTATTTCAAATGATGGGGATGGTTTAACTACGAATGCGGAAGTAGAATATGGAGCTGATCTGCAGGCTTTCGCATTGGAGAAATATACTAATTTCATTACTGGAAAAGATTCTCTTGATGAATGGGATTCTTTTGTAGATGAATGGAACAGCAGAGGTGGATCAGAACTGACAGAAGAAATTAACTCAGAATACCAGAGTAAACGTGCTAACAAATAACGGTGAAAGGAAATTAAAATGAGTGCAAATTTAAGAGATAAATTTTTTGGATGCATATGTGGATGCCATATTGGTTCTGCCATGGGAGCTCCTGTTGAAGGTATGAAATATCAGGAAATAGAAGATAAATACGGTTTTGTTAAAGATTATCTTCCATATCAGCATTATGGAAATGGCTGGGATAGAGAACCAGGAACAACAGAAGATGGTGTTGAACGTCAGAAACTAATGATCACTGCAATTATGGAAAAGAAAGATCGGGTTACTGCTGAAGATGTCAGAACAGCTTGGGTCAAATATGCAAATCCTAATGCAGGAGGTTGGGTTTCAGAACCGTTTGAAGGAACTTTGCTTGCAATGGCAAAAACAGGAATCCCGGCAACAGATCTTGGTAGGTATTGTGATTATGCAGGATTAAATAGTTTTTCCAGAGCTTGCCATCCAATTGGATTAATTAATGCAGGAAATGTTGAAACCGCAAAAGAAGATGTATTACAGGTCGGTCAGCTTTATCAGACTGCGAATAGCCGTGGGCTGAAATGGGCGTGTGTTACTGGTGTTGCAATAGCGGCAGGAACATTACCAGGTGCAACCGTTGACTCAGTTATCGGAGCAATTTATGATAATTGTGATCCGGATGTTGTAGTAAAAGAATTGGATGAACAATTAAAAAATACCGCTTCTTGCAAAGACATTTTAGAAATGCGCAAATATTATGATGATGTATATAATGGATTCGGTATGCCTTATCCGTTTAGCTATGCAAATGAAGTAGTTACGAAAGGTGTAACTATCTTCCGCATGGTTAATGGCGATACGAAAGAAGCGATCTTGGCAGGCGTAAACATGGGGCGTGATACAGATTGTGTAGCAGCTGTTGCTGGTGGAATAGCTGGGGCATTAAGCGGTTCCTCTTCTATACCTGAAAAGTGGATTAAACAGTTGGACTATGCAACGAGTATTAATCCACATACAAATTCTAAACGAACGTTGCAGGAAAATGCTGATGGAGTATATGATGCGTTTTTATGCAGGCTGAAGAGAGAAAAAGAATATATATCCAAAATGTTAGATGATTAATTAGTGCCGAAAGTTCAATACCCACTTGTATGTTTGATTTCAGGTGGGTATTGAACTGGAATTACGCCTGTTTTTACAAAGATGAAAATAAGAGGCTAAAATAAGAGAGTAAAAAGTAGCGGCATCTGGTTTGATATCAGAGGCCGCTTTCAAATGGAATCGTTCATTTTGATGTTGCAATTTTAACAAATGTAGCAAGAATTCTCCCAACTCTTCAGGTGGTGAGATGAATTGCACATCTGAGCATATCTGCTCAAAAAAATCCTTATAGTACAAAAGAAACACTTGTTCTCTATCCCCTGATATAGTATACTGAAAAGGAACATTAGTTCGCAAATACATATCAGTCGATATAAGAAAAAAGAGTGATAAATACAATAGAATCAGACCATAATTCCCATTCAGCATTTCTACTATATTATCACCTAGTGATGGTTATAAAATACAGAAGAAAAGTACGGAATGACAAAATATCCGAAAGAG